>Ga0080064_1001711_pt1 | contig 42188 bp, 41 predicted proteins | sample Subgrocontami54m_FD_69260 | JGI IMG/M metagenome (GOLD analysis project Ga0080064, IMG submission 69260) | Subsurface groundwater microbial communities from S. Glens Falls, New York, USA - GMW46 contaminated, 5.4 m (SPADES assembly) (version 2) ...
CCCGCACGCTTAAACGCCAGCCACGAGTCCACGGTGCCGAAGCAGCCCCCCCCCCGCTCCGCCCGCGCTCGCAGGCCGGGCACGTTCTCCAGCAGCCACTGGATCTTCGTCCCCGAGAAGTAGGCGTCAATCACCAGACCAGTCCGCTCGCGGACCATGGGTTCCCAGCCGCCCCGCTTCAGGCTGTCGCAGAGCGGGGCCGAGCGCCGGCACTGCCAAACGATCGCGTTATGGACCGGTGTCCCGGTGGCCCGATCCCACACGATCGTCGTCTCGCGCTGATTCGTGATTCCCACGGCCGCGATCCGCGAGGCCCCGATCCCGGCCGCAGCGATGGCCTCCCGCGCCACTGCGAGCTGGCTCTCCCAGATCTCCAGCGGGTCGTGCTCCACCCAGCCCGGCTGGGGGTAGAGCTGTCGGAATTCCCGCTGGGCAGAGGCCACGACCTGTCCCCGGCGATCGAACACGATCGCCCGCGAGCTGGTCGTCCCCTGATCGAGCGCCAGGATGTAGGTGTCCATCATATCGCTTGGCAATCCGGCGATCTGGTCATCAGGCAATCTGGAGGCCCGGGTTTCCCGATTACCCAGTTGCCAAGTCGCCCGATTGCCACATTGCCTACTTTTCAGTCTCGATCAGGCCCTTCACGAACCAGTGCTGCAGGAAGATCACGACCGCTACCGGCGGCAGCATGGCGAGGATCGCGGTCGCCATGATGATGTTCCAGTCGGTCTGGGCATCGCTGGTGCCGATCATCTTCACGATGCCGATGACGATCGTCTCCATGCTGCGGCTGGTCGTGATCAGGAGCGGCCACAGGTACTGGTTCCAGCCGTAGATGAACAGGATCACGAACAGCGCGGCGATGTTGGTGCGCGACAGGGGTAGGACCATCTGCCAGAAGAAGCGGAGGGGGCCCGCGCCGTCGATCTTGGCCGCCTCTATCAGCTCGTCCGGGATCGTGAGGAACACCTGGCGGAAGAGCAGGGTCGCCGTGGCCGAGGCGATGAGGGGAACGGTGAGTCCGGAGAACGTATTGATCATCCCCAGGTCGGTCACGACCTTGTAGGTGGGGATGATGCGTACCTCCACCGGCAGCATGAGTGTGACGAAGATCATCCAGAAGAAGAACATCCGGAACGGAAATTCAAAGAACACCACGGCGTAGGCCGAGATGATAGAGATGGCGATCTTGCCGAAGGCAATGACCAGGGCCATGATCAGGCTATTGATCATCAGGATGCGGACCGGGGTCGCCGAGACGCGGAAGCCAGAGCCGCTGGTCAGCGCCTGCCAATAGTTGTCGAGCATGTGACCGCCCGGCAGGAGCGGCATCCGGCCGGTGGCGATCGTGGCCGCGTCGTGGGTCGATCCGATCAGGGCAAAGTAGATGGGAAACGCGAACACCACCACACCCATGATGAGCACGAAATGCGGGATCCAGCTCTCCGAACGCTTGGACGTCGCCATCAGTAGTGCACCTTTCGCTCGATGAAGCGGAACTGCAGTGCGGTGAGCCCGATCACCACTACCATCAAGATCACCGACTGCGCCGAGGAGCCACCCAGGTCGAGGTTCATGACGCCGTCGGTGTACACCTTGTAGATCAGAGTCTCGGTGGCCTTGGCCGGGCCGCCGCCGGTCAGCGCATGGATGACCCCGAAGGTGTCAAAGAAGGCGTAGACCATGTTGACCACGAGCAGGAAGAAGCTGGTCGGCGACAAGAGCGGGAAGACGATGCTCCAGAAGCGCCGCGCCGGCCCCGCATCCATGGAGGCCGCCTCGACGACCGACCTGGGGATCGCCTGCAGGCCGGCGAGGAAAAAGAGGAAATTGTAGCTGACCTGCTTCCAGGACGCCGCCAGGATCACCAGCAGGAGCGCCTGGGTCCCATTCAGCTTGTAATCCCAGAGAATCCCCATGTCGTTCAGGCGACGACCGAGGATGCCGATGGAGGGGTGGAAGATGAAGAGCCACAGGCTCGCGGCCACGGCAGGCGCCACGGCGTATGGCCACATCAGGAGCGTCCGGTAGACCCGGGCGCCGCTGACCTGCATGTCCGCCATTACCGCGAAGAGCAGTGCTACCCCCATGGCAATTGCAGCCACGGCCGTGGAAAAGATGACCGTGACCCGGATGGAGCCGAGGTACAGGGGATCGGTGAGGATCGTGCGGAAATTCTCGAGCCAGACGAACTCGGTGCGGAGGCCGAAGGGATCCTGGAGTAAGACAGAATAATATATCGCTTGGGCGGCTGGCCAGAAGAAGAAGACCACCGTAATGGCGAGCTGGGGTGCGAGAAGCAGGTACGGGAGGACCTTGTTGGGAAAGATGACGCGCCGGCGCATCAGCGGCTCCCGGGGGAGGGGGTCCAGGGGTGCAAACCGCCAAGGCGCCACCCCAAATTCGAAATTCGAAATGGAGGCAGCGTCCCGGCGGTTCGCCTGTTACGCTTCCACTACGGGCGGTTAGTCCGCTCGAAGTTGCGAAGGACGACGTTGCCCCGCTTCACGGCGCTGTCCAGCGCTTGCTTTGCGGTCTGCTGGCCCTGGAAGGCCTTCTCCATCTCCTCCTGGATGATCACGCGGATCTCCGGCATGTTGCCGAGCCGCAGGCCCATCGAGTTCTCGGTGGGCTCGGTGAGCGTGAGCTGGCGGAACGGGACGTCCGCGCCCGGATTTTGCCGGTAGTAGCCCTGCCCCGACGCCAGCGCGATCCCGTTCAGAGTGATGGGCACGTAGCCGGTGTCCATGTGCCACTTGGCGTCCACCTCCGGCCGGCTGATGTAGCTGAAGAACTCCGCCACCGCCTTGTACTCCTCCGCCGTGCGCTTCGGACCGGTCAAGACCCAGAAGCTTGCACCGCCGATGATCGAGTTCTTCGGGGCGGTCTTCGTCCCCTTGTAGTACGGCAGGAATGTCACACCCCAGTTGAACTTCGCCTCGCGGATGATGCGGGCGCGCATGCCCGAGGAGCCGTGGAAGATGGCGCACTCGCCCGACGGGAAGAGCGCGTCGGCGGCGCCATCACGCCCGCCGTACTTGAACGTGCCTTCCTTCAGCATGTCCATCAGGGTCTGCAAGTGCTTGACGTGCAGCGGGCTGTTGATCTTCAGCTCGGCGTCCATCCCGTTCATCCCGTTGGCCTTGGTGGCCAGCGGCACGTTGTGGATGGCGCTGAAGTTCTCGTACTGGGTCCAGGTCGGCCAGGCCATGGTGTAGCCGCAGGGGGCCGCCTTGGTCGCCACGATCTTGCGCGCCGCGGCCCAGGTTTCCTCCCAGGTCCGGGGCGGCTTCTCCGGGTCCAGCCCTGCCTTCTTGAAGGCGTCCTTGTTGTACCAGGTGACTGGCGTCGAGCTGTTGAAGGGCATGGAGACCAGCCGGCCGTCCGTCGTGCTGTAGTAGCCGCGTACGCCGCCGACATAGTTCTTGGGGTCAATGGACACCCCGGTCTCCTTCGCCAGCTCGTACACCGGCTTGATGGCAGTACGGGCCGCCATCATGGTGGCGGTGCCCACCTCGAACATCTGCACGATGTGCGGCGCGTTGCCGGCACGGAAGGCGGCGATGGCGGCCACCATCGTCTCGGGGTAGCTCCCCTTGAAGGTGGCGTTCACCTGGTACTTGGTCTGCGAGGCGTTGAAGTCCTGGGCGACCTTCTCCAGGATGCCGCCCAGCGGCTGGGTCAGGCCATGCCAGAATTCGACTTGGACGCGCTGCTGCGCCTCGGCCCGGGCCAGGCCCGAGGCGACCATGAGACCGACGATCGCCGCGAATAGCCACTTCAAATGGAATATGCGTTTCATGTCTGCCTCCTCCTCTCCGGGAGTTGTGGCCTGTCTTACCAAGAAGCCTTCCGCAGGTTCAGGAGCCGATCCGGATAATCCGTGACGATCCCATCCCCCGCGAAGCTGCCGATCCCCAGGCCGATCAGCCGCCGCATTTCCGCTTCCTCGTTGACGGTCCAGGGCACGATCGGGATGCCCGCCTGATGGAGTGCCGCCACCACCTCGGCCGTCAGGTGGCGGAAGCTGGGTGAATAATAGTCGGCGTGATACTGCCGGACCAGCGCCACGGGATCCTGCGGCGCCTGGCGCCCGCCCGCCAGCAGGCCGGTCCGTATCCCCGGCTCCAGGGCCTTCATCGTGGCAAGGGAGGGGTGATGAAACGAGATGATATTGACCCGCAGGACGAAGCCAGTCTCACGCAAGATCTCCAGGACCCGCGGCTCGAAGTCCTCGGGGGTCCCCGGACGGTCCGGGTGATACTTGAGCTCGAGATCCAACCGGATCCGCGTGTTCCCGGTCGCCTTGACCAGCGCGATGACCTCCCGCAGGGTCGGCACCCGCTCTCCCCGGAAGCTAGGGGCAAACTTCACCCCGGCGTCCCACCGCTTCAGTTCCTCCAGGGTGAGGTCGGCAACGCTCCCCACGCCATCCGTGGTCCGCTCCAGCGTCTCGTCGTGGATGACCACGATCTCCCCGTCCCGCGTGACGTGGAGGTCCATCTCCAGCGCATCGGAACCCAACTCCATGCCCTTCCGGAACGCGGCCAGCGTGTTCTCGGGGGCCAGGCCGCCCCCGCCGCGGTGCGCGTGAACCTCAAGAGGTCGCGGTGTCCTTTCCGTCGCGGTTGCGGCCACACCTATCCCCTGGCTATCCAGCACTCCCACGATGCAGAAAGAGATTCCGATGACGCGCAGGCAAGCCGGGCGGAGGGTAGGGGACCGCATGCCCGCCACTATAGCACACGTCGCGCACCCTCCGCCCCCGAAAACCCGCTACCGCTTGATCACTGCCTCCACCTGCTTCTGCACCGTGGCCATGGCCTCCTTCGGGTTCACCTTGGCGTCCACGGCATCGTCCAGTTGCCTCTTCAGGATCTCCCGGATCTTCTGGAAGTTGGGCGCCATCATCTTCCCGGCCGCGTACTGCAGTTGATCCCGCGCCACCAGATAGCGGGAGTCCTTGGCCAGGAACTCCTTCATGGCCGGGACCTCGTACGCGGATTTCCGGGTGGCCACATAGCCCGAGGCCAGGCTCCACTGCGCGGCGTTCTCGGTGGAGGTCATCCATTCGATGAACTTCCAGGCGGCGTCCTGCCGCTCCTTGGGGATCTTGCGGGAGATGGCCAGGTTCCCCCCGCCCACCTCGGCGCCGAAGGTCTTGTTCTTGGGCATGAAGGCCACGCCGAAGTCGAACTTGGCCGAGTTGCGCAGGAAGGTCAGGATCCCGGTGGAGTGGTACAGCATGGCCGTGCGCTGGGCCACGAAATCAGGCGGGGTGGATCCCCAGGTGGAATGGGGCGGCCCCACCTTCTCCTTGTGCATCAGGTCCACCCAGTACTCCAGCGCCTCCACCGCTTCCTTGGAATCGAAGTTCGCCTTGGTCCCCTCGGGGTTGATCAGCCAGCCGCCGTTCTGGCGGACGAAGGCCTCGAACAGCCAGTCGTTCCACCCACCCGAGACCGTCACCCCCCATTGCTTCACCTCGTTCCCCTCGCGCACGGTGAGCTTCTTCGCCGTTTCCTTCAACTCGGCCCACGTCTGGGGGGGTCGCTCGGGGTCCAGGCCGGCTTTCTTGAACAGCTCCTTGTTCCAGTAGAAGACCGGCGTGCTCCGCTGGAACGGGATCCACCAGATCTTTCCCTTGACCACGCTGTTCTCGCGGAAGGGCGGGAAGAAATCGTCCCAGTACTTGCCACCCTCCGCTTTCTTCACGTAGTCGTCCAGGGGGATGACGGCGTTCATGGCCAGGAGTGTCGGCAACTCCGAGATCTCCACGATGAAGATATCGGGCGGGTTCCCCGCCATCACCGCCGTCTGGACCTTCTGGAGGGTGGGATCGTAGTCGCCGGAGTACACCGGCACGACTTCGATCCCGGGATTCTCCTTGTTGAACTTGTCGGTCATCTCGCCGATGACCTTGGCCAACGGGCCGGCCACCCCCACCGGGTAATAGAAGGTGAGCCGGATCAGTTTGCTGGCCGCATCCGCCGGACCCGCCGCCAGGGCCACGGCCGCCGCCAGCACCAGCGCTCCCACCACCCATCGCCATCGCATGTCACGCCTCCTTTCGTGATTCGTCCATCATCGCTCACTCGCGTCTGCTCCCACGCCCACGAATCACCGTTCACTAAGACGTAAAAGCGTAAAACGTAATGGCTCGTCACGTTTCACGTTTTACGTTTCACGTTTCATCCTTTCAGTCCCGAGAACATGAAGCTCTCGATGAACTTGCGCTGGAACACCAGGAAGATGCCCATCAGCGGCGCGGTGACGAAGGCCGTGGCCGCCATGAGCAAGGTCCAGTCGGCGCCGCTTTCCTGCTGGACGAACATCCCCAGCCCGATAGTCAACGTCCGGACGTCCGGCGTGTCGGTCACGATCAACGGCCAGAGGTAGTCGTTCCAATGGCTCACCAGGCTGATCAGGCCAAAGGCCACCAGGGTCGGCTTGGCCAGGGGGATCAGGATGTGCCACAGGAAGCGCAGTCCGCCGCAGCCGTCAATGACGGCGGCGTCCTCCAGGTCCCGCGGGATCTGCTTGAACGCCTGCCGAAGGAGGAAGGTCCCGTAGCCGCTGGCGAAGAAGGGCAGCATCATGGCCATCCGGGTGTTGAGCAGGTCCAGGCTCTGCAGCGTGAGGAAGTTGGGGAGGAACGTGGCGTGGATCGGGATCATCATCTGGATGAGGAAGAGGAGGAAGAGGACGTCCATGCCCCGGAACCTCCGTCGGGCGAAGACGTATGCGGCCAGCGTGACCGTCACCAACTGCACCGCCAGGATTCCCGACACTACGATGACGGTGTTTACCAGGAAGATCCCGAAGGGGGCCCGGTCGAAGACCTCGGCGTAGTTGCCGAAGTTGATGGGCCACGGGATCCACTTGGGCGTGGGGGTGAACACCTCCGTCCGGAGTTTCAGGGACGTGGAGAGCAGCCACAGGTACGGCGTCACCGTCACCAGGGCGAAGAGTCCCAAGGTGAGATGCGTGGCCAGGTGGCCCAGCCGCCACCGCCGGTTCCAGATCCTGAGCCGCTCCCCCACCGTCATGGACACCCCCAGAAGCCGCTAACCGCCAAGGCGCCAAGAGCGCCATGAAGATCCTGGATCAGGAAACCAAGGCAATCTGATCACCGCTCTTGAGAAGAGCCAGTCAGTCCGATCTTGGCGTCCATGGCGTCTTGGCGGTTCATTCACGAATCCTGAACGCATACTGGCCCCGGAGTCAATCGGCCTCGTAGTAGACGCGCCGGCCCACGTATCGGAACACCACCAGGATGAGGACCAGCAGCAGGCAGATGAAGATGGTCGTCAGGGTGGCCCCCATCCCGATATCCCAGAAGCGGAAGGCATTCTGGTAAATGTAAAAGGTGAGGACGTTGGTCTGATCCGCCGGGCCGCCCTGCGTCATCACGAAGACCTGGTCGAAGACCTGGAACGACGAGATGATGGCAACCACGAAGACGAACAGGCTGGCGGGGGTCAGCAGCGGAAAGGTGATCCCCCAGAAGCGGCGCCACGCCCCGGCGCCCTCGATGCTGGCGGCCTCGTACAGGTCGGCCGGGACCCCCTGCAGCGCCGCCAGGTAGATCAGCATGAAGTAGCCGAAGTTCTTCCAGATGCTCATGATCATGATGGCCGGCAGCGCCCAGTGCCGGTCGTACAGCCACTCGACCCGCGGCACCCCCAGGAAACTGGTGTAGTAGTTGAAGAGGCCGATCCCCGGGTTGAAGATCCAGACCCACAACATGGCGGCGGCCACCATGGGGATCATGGTGGGATAGAACAGGGCCACCCGGTAGACACTGCGCACCCTGCCCAGATTCTGGTTGACCAGGACGGCCAGGAACAGGGCCAGGGCCATGGTCATGGGGATCGTGCCCAGCGCGTAGAAGAGGTTGTTGCGGAGGACCAGCCAGAAGAGCGGCTCGCGCCAGAGGCTCAGGTAGTTCTCCAGACCGATGAAGACCCGCTCGGGGTTCAAGATGTTCCAGCGGAACAGGCTGAGGTAGGCCGAGAAGCCCATGGGGTAGTAGGTGAAAAGGGCCAGGAAGGCGAGGGAGGGGAGCAGGTAGAGGTACACTCCTCCCCCGCGGAAGCGGGAGCGCCACGTCACCGCCACGGCCTGGCCTGTGGCGGACAGGCGCGGGGGGACGGCCATGGCGGTCGAATCGGACATCAGGCGACTGTTCACATCAGGTCCCTCAACAGCGTTCGGCAGTTCGACCGTTCGATGGTTCGGTCGTTCCGGGTCCGGCAGAACAACCGAACACCCGAACTACCGAACGCCCGAACGCTATTTCATGGGCCGGAAGGCTGGCGAATACCTCAGGCCGTATGCTAGCCGGTCCGGAAGCGCTGCCCCAGGGCGATCTCGTCCAGGTACGCCTGGATCTCCCGATCAACCCGCCGGGCGTCCCAGCCCCGGACCTCCCCCATCCAGGCGGCGATCTGCCGGCAACAATCCAGGCCCATGCAGGCACTGGTCCCGATCCCGGTCCGCCGCAGCAGGAAGTCGCTGAGGGTCTCGGTCAGCTCGTGTTCCACGGCGTAGAGGAGCTGGGCGCGGATGTCGGGGTTCTGCTTGCAGAGCCGCTCCCTGAGTTCCGGAGCCCGGGCGGCGCTCTCCAGCACGGCCGGATACCGGCGCCCGTAGATCTGTAGGAGGTTCTGGATCTGCTCCGGGTCCAGGCCGCTCCGCCGGGCGACGTCCGCCACGTCCGCCCAGAGGCGCACCTCCACCGTCCCGTCGCCGTCCGATCCGTCCAAAGCCAACCCGTGGGTCCGGCAGGGGACCGGGCGACCCAGCAGGCGCCCGACCCGATCCACCGCCTCTTCCGCCAGGCTCCGGTAGCAGGTCAGCTTCGTCCCGGTGATGGAGAGGAACGTACCCGTCTCCCCCTCGGGGATCACCTTGTGCTCGCGGGAGACGGCCGAGGCGGCCCGGCCTTCTTCAAATGCCAGGGGGCGCACCCCGGCGTAGGTGTAAGCGATGTCCTCCTCGCGGACGCGGGTGGTCGGGAACACCCGCTGGGTCTCTTGGAGGAGATACCGGACCTCCTCCCGGGTCGCGGCCAAGCCATCCAGGTCCCCCTCGAAGTCGGTGTCGGTCGTGCCCACCAACGAGAACTCCCGCCAGGGGATGACGAAGAACATCCGCTCGTCCCGCTTGGCGGCGATGTAGACGGCATGGTCGGTGATGCGGGGGAGCAGCAGGTGGATTCCCTTCGTCGTCCGAACGCACCGCCGCCCCTCGTCCACGCGGGCCAGCCGGCGGACGCGATCCACCCAGGGGCCGGCCGCATTCACCACCACCCGGGCCGCCACCCGTGCCACGCCTCCCCGGAGAACGTCCCTTACCTCGACCTCCCACTCGCGGCTCGCGGCTCGCGGCTCGCGGCTCTTCACGGCCGTAACTTCCGCGTAGTTAAATACGAGGGCTCCCCACCGGCGCGCCGACAGGACGTTCTCCAGGCAGAGCCGTTCCGGCAGGAGCAGCAGATCGTCGAAATAGAACCCGGCGCCCTGCAGGTCCCGGGGCTCGAGGTGTGGCTCGCGCTGCAGGGTCTCCTCCCGCGACATGGTCCGGTAGTGCGCTGTCCGCTTCCCCGGGGTGAGCAGGTCGTACAGCTTCATCCCCACGCGGACCGTGACCATGCCGCGCTTGGCCCCCCGGTAGACAGGAACGATGAAGGGGAGGGGTCGCACCAGGTGGGGGGCCAGGCGCTGGAGGCGCTCGCGCTCCCGCAGGGACTCCCGCACCAGGCCGAAGTCGAACAGCTCGAGATAGCGAAGGCCCCCATGGATCAGCTTCGAGGAGCGGCTGGTCGTGCCAAAGGCGAAGTCCCTCCGCTCCAGGAGCAAGGTCCGGTGGCCCCGGATGGCGGCGTCCCGCGCGATGCCCGCCCCCGCCATGCCGCCGCCGATGACGACGACCTCGAACTGCTGCCCGTCCAGGCCTTGGAACCGGTCGTTCATTTGGGATGCGTATCCTTCCCTGGCCGCGCTCATCCCGCGCCAAGGAGTTCGCGGAGGTCGCCCAGCACGTAGTCGGGTTTGATGGGCGATCGCCGCAGGGCCCGGCGGTCGGTCACCCCCGTCAGGACCAGGGCCGCGGCCATCCCGGCCTCCCGGCCCATGCGGATGTCGGTCTCCAGGCGGTCGCCGATCATGAGGCAGTCCCGTGCCCGGAGACCCATCTGGGCCAGGCAGACGTCCAGGGTGATGCGGGACGGCTTGCCCACGATCACCTCGACCCGCTTGGCCGTGGCCCCCTCCACGGCGCCGATCATGGCGGCGCAGTCCGGGATCTCCCCGCCCTCCACCGGGCAGGTGCGATCCGGATTGGTGGCGATCAGCCGCGCGCCCCGCCGGACCGCGTGGAGGGCCCCGGTCAGCTTGGCATAGTCGAAGGTCCGATCGAAGGCGATCACCACCCAGTCCGCCTGATCGCCGTTCGCCACGATCCGGAAGCCGGCCCGGCGAAGCTCGGCGAGCAGGGGTCGCTCGCCGATGACGAAGAGGCGCGCCCTCGGGGTCCGCGCGCCGAGGTAGCGGGTCAGGACGAAGGAGGAGTTGATGACATCCGCCGTCCGCGTCGGGACCCCCAGGCAACGGAGCTTACGGGCGTAGCTCTCCCGCGTGTCAATGGGCTTGTTGGAGAGGAAGACGACCCGTCGCCCGGCGGCGCGCAGGCCCTGGATGGTCTCCCGGGCGCCCGGCAGCAACCGGTCCCCCCGGTAGACGGTCCCATCCAGATCGAAGATGTACCCCCGGAACGCAGGAATATGTCCCATCAGAACAACGCCTTCTCTCCCACCAGACGGAACACCGCGTACTGGAGGGTCATGACGACGGCGATCAGGATCATGGAGATGGCCGAGGACGTGTAGAACTCGCCCCGGAGCAACCCCTCGAAGATGACCAGGCTCATGGGCTTCCACTCCTGCGGCGCCAGCAGGATGGTGGCGCTGACCTCGCGGATGGAGGTCAGGAATACCATGATGGCCCCGGCGAAAATCCCGGGCAGCATCAAGGGCAGCGTCACGCCCCACAGGCTCAGGAACTTGGGCGCCCCGAGCGCGAAGGAGGCCTCCTCCAGGTCCGGTCCGATGGCGCGGATCGAGGCGGTCGTCGAGCGGAGGGCGTACGGCATCCGGCGGATGACGTACGCGATGATGAGCAACAGGGCCGTCCCCGTGAGCTTCAAGGGCGGGTTGTTGAACGCCAGAATCATGGCGATGGCCAGCGGGACGCCCGGCAGGGCCAGCGGCAGGAAGCCGAGGTAGTCCAGCACCACCTTGCGCCGGCGAACCACCAGGTACGGGATCACGGCCGAGAGGGCCAGGCTGATGGTCAGAGCCGCCCCTCCCAGGAGGAAGCTGTTGAGGACGGCGCCGGCGGAGCGCTCGATCACGTAGGCGTAATTCGCCAGGGTGAAGCCATCGGGCAGAAGGCCGGCACCCCACGTCGTGGCGAACGACTGGACCGCCGTGGAGTAAATGGCCATCACCGGGATGGCCAGGGCGATGAGGCTGTACAGGAACAGACCCGTGCAGATCCGAGGATCCTCGATCAATTCCCGGCTGGCGGGCTTGCCCGTGATGGTCCCGAACTCCGTGCTCCCCAGCACCCGGCGCTGCACCAGGAGGACCAGCGCCGACAGGAGCACCAGGAGGACCGCGATGGTGGCTGCCCCGCCCCAGTTGAAGTACCCGACCATCTCCCGATACGCCTCCACGATGAGCAGCGGGAACCGCCGGGGCGAGAGGATCATGGGCGTCCCGAAGTCCTCCAGGGACACCACGAAGACCAGCAGGGCCCCGGCCCCGATGCCCGGAGCCGCCAGCGGCAGCGTCGTCGTCAGGAACGCGAAGAACCGCCGCGCCCCCAGGAGGTGCGCCGCCTCCTCCAGCGTGGGATCCATGACCTTGAAGACGGCCAGCATGGGCAGCAGGGCGTACGGGAAGAAAAAGAAGACCTGGACCATGCCGACGCCCAAGGGGGAATGGACATCGAAGAATTCCTGGACGCCCAGCACCGAACTGATGATCTGGGTGATCCACCCTGTCTTGCCGAACATCAGGAGGAACGCGAAGGAGGAGATGAAGGTGGGAATCATGAGCGGAACCAGGCACAGCGCCCCGACGAGGCGGGCCGCCGGCATGCGGGTCCGGGCCAGGCCGAAGGCGATGGGTAGGGACAGAAGGATGCACGCCGCGGCCACCCCCAGTCCCAGGGTCACGCTGTTCACCAGGGCCCGGAAGTAGCGGGGGAACGTGAGGAGCTGCACGTAGTACTTCGCAGAGGCGGCCTCGGCGATCCGCCGGACCAGCGCCTCCATCTGGGAGAGACCCAGCAGGCCTCCCAGGAGGTTCACCTCGCGCCCCGTCACGCTGACCACCAGGATGGACAGGAAGGGAACCAGCAGGAACAGGAAGAAGAAGGCGAGGACCGCAATGTAGGCCAGGCGGTCGAAATCCAACCGGCCCCGCCAGCCCTCACGTCCGCCGGACCCGGCCGTCATGCCTCCTCCACCAGCAGCACGCTCTCGGCCGCGAAGCCGATCTGGACCTGGTCCCCCGGCGCGTACAGCGCGCCGGGGCGGGGGTCGGGGACATCCACGACGAAGACGAGGTTCTTCACGGCCACCTCGTACCGGGCCGTGGCGCCGAGATAGGCGCCGAACCGGACCTCGCCCCGGAAGAGGTTGTCCGCGGCCAGGGGCTCCTCGGGCCGGGCCAGCCGGATCGCCTGGGGCCGGACCACCGCCCGCACCCGCTCGGCCTTGGGCTGTCCCGCGGCGCGGAACGTGAGGTCCCCGGCCTCCACCAGGGTGCGATCGGGGCCGGACGGGATGGCCCGCGCCGGGAAGAGATTCTCGGCGCCGATGAAATCCGCCACGAATGGCGTGGCGGGGCGGTCGTAGATCTCGGCCGGCGTTCCGAGCTGGACGACCCGTCCACGATCCATGATGGCCAGCCGGTCCGCCAGGCTCAGCGCCTCCTCCTGATCGTGGGTGACGTAGATGGCCGTGATGCGGAGGGCCTGCTGGATCTTCCGGATGGTCCCCCGCATGCTGACCCGCAGCTTCCGATCCAGGTTCGAGAGGGGCTCGTCCAGCAGCAGCACGGCCGGTTCCGTGACCAGGGCCCGGGCCAGGGCCACACGCTGCTGCATCCCGCCCGAGAGCTGCCCCGGGGCCTTCGCCTCCTGCCCATCCAGGCCGACCAGATGGAGCGCTTCGCGCACTCGTTCGCGCAGGGCGGCGTCCAGCGGGAAGGCTCGTTGGCTCAGGAAGCTCCCCAGGACCGCTGCCTTCCGCACCGGCCCCCCCTGCCGGTACCGGCGCGCCTGAAGCCCGTAGGCCACGTTGTCAAAGACCGAGAGATGCGGAAACAGCGCGTAGCTCTGGAACACCATCCCGCAGGGTCGCTCGAAAGCCGGCAGGTGGGTGACCGGCTGCGCGCCGATGATGATCTCTCCCTGCGACGGCCGTTCAAGCCCTGCGATGCAGCGCAGGGTCGTCGTCTTCCCGCACCCCGATGGTCCCAGGAGGGCGAAGAATTCGCCCTCCTCGACCGCGAGGCTGACCCCGTCCACGGCCCTGAGGGAGCCGTAGAGCTTCACGAGATCCTGAATCCGAACCGAGGCCATCAACCGAACCGCCCACGCCACTCGTTGCGGATCCGATCGTAATTCTGCTCGGCCCAGTCCATGTCCATGTCCATCGCGTACTTGCCAACCTCCTGGAGAGTCATGGGGGTCTTGGACTTCACTTTCTTGTTCAGCACAATCTGGGAATAGTCGGCCAGGATCTGTTGCCCCTTCTCCCCGAGGATGAAGTTGTACAGTTTCTTCCCGTTCTCCGGTCGCTTGCTCCCCTTGACCATGGCGACCGGGTTCGCAATGACCGGCGTGGTGTCCGGCATTATGAAGTCCACCGACTCTCCCCGAGCCGCCAGGCCCCACGGCATGAAGGAGAAACAGATGCCGATCAGGGCATCCCCTTTGGCCACCGCACGGGTCGGCGCCGCCCCCGACTCGGGGTAGAGGCTCACGTTCTTGTTCAGCCGCTCGAAGTAGTCCCAGGCTTCCTTCTCCGAGCGACCCTTCTGCTTCTCCAGCATCATCCGGCCCAGGACTGTGAGAGTCGCTGTGCCCGATGCCGCCGGATTGGGCATCTGGATCTTCCCTTTCCAGCGGGGATCCAGCAGGTCCTCCCAGGTCTTGGGAGCGTCCTTCTTGGGCAGGTTCTTGGGATTGTAGGCGAGGCCGATGACGAATACCTCCACCCCCACGAAATGCCAGTCCTTGTCCCGCAGGTAGATCTTTCCCTCCCGCAGCGGAAGGTCCTTGAACTCCGGCGGCGTGTACGGCGTCGTGATCCCCTCCCGCTTGGCGTACAGGAAGGACAGGAGGCCGCCTCCCCCATACCATACGTCAGCGTTGGGGTTTGACCGCTCCGCCAGGAGGCGATTCACAATGACGTTGGTCCCCCCATACTGCACGTCCACCGCGATCCCGGTCTCGGCCTCGAAGGCCTTGCCGATCTTGCTGGACAGGTCCGGGGATTCGGGGCAGTACAACACGACCCGCTTTTCCTCCGCCCCCAGAACGATGGCGGGGAACCCGACGCTGGCGACCGCCGCCCCGGCGGTCTTGAGGAAGGTCCGGCGGTCCATCCCCCTGCGTCGTCCTCCGTGTGCCCGCGTTTTCATGCTCCCTCCCTTGCCTGGCGCACCCAGGCACGTCAGACGCATCAGTTTCCCCTCATGTTCCCTCGGAATCCCGCACCGGCGTGTTCCGCCGGTTTCATCCCCGACTTTCCCGTCTTCCTCTCCTGGCCCTGGCCGTTCCGCTCCCCCTTGGCGTCAGCGGGACCTCATCTCATCTCCGCCCTTGATCCGCGCTCCGGGAATACCCCCACAGGCTGGTTTCGCTGGTCGAGACCGCCACCGCCCCGGCCGAGAGGACGGCGTCCACCTGGGCCGCGGTCCGGATCAACCCCCCGGCGATCAGGGGCGGGAGGGTCCCGCGCCGCGCCAATTGCCCCGCGATGGTCGGGAGGATCACGCCCGGCAGCATCTCCACCGCGTCGGGGGCGGCCTTCTCCACGGTGGGCAGGCCGGCCTCCAGGGATTCCGAGTCCAGGACGAAGAGCCGCTGGACCGCGAGCAATCCCTCCCGCTTCGCGGGGCCGATGAGGTTGGAGCGCGTCGTCAGGATCCCGTCCACTCCCAGGGTGCGGGCCAGGAATCGGACGCCCGCCTCGTCGCGCCCGATCCCTTTGATCAGGTCCACGTGGGCCAGGATCAGCCGTCCCTGCGCATGCGCCTTCGCCACGCTGTCCTGCAGGGCGAAGATGTCCTCCCCCAGGATGAACAGCACGCCTACCCCGTGCCGGATCGCCGCCTCGACGCCCGTCGAGTCCCGCAGGCCGGCGATCACCGGTCGGGCCTTCAAGTTCTCGAAAAAGCGCGCCCGGATGATTCCCATTGGCACCCCAGAAACAAAAAGCCCCAACAAAAGACGATCCCACGGATCGTCCCTCGTTAGGACTTTCTCACTCTCCGCCCCGGCGGGGACCCCGATCTACCCCTTCCCGTCCTGTCTGGTTGGCATTTATAGGCCCACCCTCCCCGCCCTGTCAAGGTGAATCGCCGGGTCCCCTGCGCTGCCTTTGAACAGGCGTCTTGAAAGCATACCGGGCCATTTTCCATGGGAGTTTTCCCTTGGCAAAATTCGCGCCGCTATGGTAATTTTCCTCCAGTTCATCGGAGGACGCCAGAATTATCCTGCTCCCCAGGCTGATCAAAAAGGCCCAGGGGCAAGGAAGGCGCGGAGGAGTGGCACCGAGGTCCGCCTCTGGCGGCTCGCACTGCCGCGGTGAGCGCCTGACGCAGCCGATGGGCCTTTTCCAGCAGCCAGGTAGGGGGTGCGATCATGTCAGGACATAGCAAATGGGCCGGCATCAAACATAAGAAGGCAAAAGTGGATGCCCAGCGCGGGCGGGTCTTCACCAAGATCATCCGCGAGATCACGGTGGCCGCCCGGGTCGGCGGCGGGGACCCGGCAGGCAATCCGCGCCTGCGCACCGCCACCCAGGCCGCCAAGGCGGTGAACATGCCCTCCGACAACATCGAACGGGCCATCAAGAAAGGCACGGGCGAACTGGAGGGTGTCTCCTACGAGGAGATCACCTACGAGGGTTATGGGCCGGGCGGCGTGGCCGTCATGGTCGAGGTGGTGACCGACAACAAGAATCGGACCGTCGGCGAAATCCGCAAGGCCTTCTCGCGGCACGGCGGGCACCTGGGCGAGGCCGGGTGCGTCGGGTTCCTCTTCGAGAAGAAGGGGTACCTCCAGGTCGAAGCGTCCAAGGTGGACGAGGATCGGCTGCTTTCCATCGCCCTGGAGGCCGGCGCCGAGGACCTGCAGCGCGAGGAGAGCCTCTTCGCTTTGACCACGGCCCCCAAGGACTTCGAAAAGGTGCGGGAGGCCATCCTGAAGAGCGGGCTCCAGCCCCTCTCGGCCGAGATCACCATGCTTCCCAAGAGTACCGTGAAACTCGACGGCAAGCCGGCCGAGCAGATGCTGCGCCTGATGGAGGAGCTGGAAGAGCACGACGACGTCCAGCACGTCTACGCGAACTTCGACATCCCCGAGGAGATCATGGCGGCGATGTCGGCCTGACGGCCGTGGAGATTTCGAATTGCGGATTTCGAATTTCGAATGTGTCCCGGACAACCTCCAATCGGAAATGCGTTCCCCCCAGCTGCATCCACCTCTGGCCTCCCACAGCCAATCGCCCGGATGCGAGTCTTAGGCATTGATCCGGGGTCGGTGACCACAGGCTATGGCCTCGTGGAACTGCGGGGCGACACCCTTCACGCCGTCACCTTCGGCGCCATCACCACCCAGGCCGGCCTCCCCTTCGCCCAGCGCCTTCTCCGCATCCACCAGGAGCTGCGCACGCTCTTGACCCGCGCTCGCCCGGACTGCGCCGCCGTCGAGGCGGTCTTCTTCGCCCGGAACGTCCAGAGCGCGCTCCGGCTGGGCCAGGCGCGGGGCGTGGCGCTGCTGGCGCTGGCGGAAGAGAAGGTGGAGATTCACGAGTACTCGGCCCTGGAGGTCAAACAGGCCGTCACCAGTTACGGCCACGCGGCCAAGGGCCAGGTCCAGGAGATGGTCCGCCTGCTCCTCGGCCTGGCGGAGGCCCCCTCCCCGGTGGACGCCGCCGACGCGCTGGCCGTGGCCATCTGCCACCATCATGCCGCCCGGCTGAAGGCGCGGTTACGGGAACGCTGAGATGATCGCACAGATCCGGGGCCGGCTGGCCAGCAAGGAACCCCATCGGGTGGTGGTGGACGTGAACGGCGTGGGATACCAGCTCTTCATCCCCCTGTCCACGTTCTACCAGTTGCCCGAGGTGTCGGCGGAGGTCTTCCTCCACACCCACACCCACGTCCGCGAGGACGCCATCCAGCTCTTCGGGTTCCACACCCGGGACGAGCAGGCCCTCTTCGAGCTGCTCCAGGGGGTAACAGGGATCGGGCCCCGCCTGGCGACGAATATCCTCTCCGGCATCTCCGTGGAGGAGCTGGTGCCGGCGCTCTCCGAGGGCAACGTCGCCCGGCTCCGGGCCGTCCCCGGCGTGGGCAAGAAGCTGGCCGAACGATTGGTGGTGGAGCTCCGGGAGAAGGTGGGAAGCGCCCGCCTCGGCCAGCCCACAGCAGCGCCGGCGGGCCCCGCTCCCCTCACGGACCGCGCCCTGGAGGACGTGGTCTCGGCGCTGGCGAACCTGGGATGCAACCGGAAGGAAGCGATCAAGGCCGCTGAAGCGGCTCGGCAGGAGCTGGGCCCGACGGCCGAGTTCGAGAAGCTGATCAAGGCCGCGCTCCGCGCCCTCAGCGAGTCGCGCTAGGAATACGATGCAACCGCAAATGAACGCAAATGAACGCCGATGGACCCTGGCCCCCAACCCCCAATCCCTAACCCCCAACCCCTGACCATGACCGATCGCGTCACCACCCGGCAGCGCCTCCCCGAAGACCAGCAGGTCGAGCAGACCCTCCGCCCGACCCGGTGGGACGACTATGTCGGCCAGGACAAGGTGAAGGACAACCTCCGCGTCTTCATCCAGGGGGCGCGGGCGCGGAACGAGGCCCTGGACCACGTCCTGTTCTACGGCCCTCCGGGCCTGGGCAAGACGACGCTGGCCTACATCATCGCCTCGGAGCTGGGCGTGAACATCCGCCCCACCTCCGGCCCGGTGGTCGAGCGGCCGGACCTGGCGGCCATCCTGTCCAATCTCCGGGAGCGGGACGTCCTGTTCATCGACGAGATTCACCGCCTCAACCCCACGGTGGAGGAGACGCTCTACCCCGCCATGGAGGACTACAAGCTGGACCTCATCATCGGCCAGGGGCCCAGCGCCCAGACCTACAAGCTGACCCTGCCCCATTTCACCCTCATCGGCGCCACGACGCGGGCGGGGCTGCTGACCTCGCCGCTCCGGGACCGCTTCGGCGTGATCCAGCGGCTGGACTTCTACACCGAAGAGGACCTGCTGAAGATCGTCACCCGCTCGGCGGCGATCCTGAACGTCTCCATTACGCCCGATGGCGCAGCGGAGCTCGCCAAGCGCTCGCGTGGCACCCCGCGGGTGGCCAACCGGCTGCTGCGGCGGGTCCGCGACTTCGCCCAGGTCCTGGGGGACGGCACCATCGACCGGGACGTGGCCCACGATGCGCTGAACCGCCTGGACGTGGACGAGCGGGGATTCGACGAGATGGACCGCCGGATCCTCCTGACCATCATCGAGAAGTTCTCCGGCGGCCCCGTGGGCATCGAGACCCTGGCGGTGGCCGTGGGCGAGGAGAAGGACACCATCGAGGACATGTACGAGCCGTTTCTGATCCAGCTCGGCTTCCTGGCGCGGACCCCCCGGGGGCGGACGGCCACGCGGCTGGCCTATGCCCATTTCCACATCCCCCTGCCGCCCACCGGCCCCCAGGGTGAGCTGTGGTCCGGCGCAGCCCAGTGATCGGGGGGGACTCCTTTTATCCGCAGATTACGCAGATTTCCTAGGTGGAGATGAGGCGTGTTTCCCGGGATGGATTCGCTGGGCAAGGTGCTGATCCTGTTCGGGGTCGTCCTGGCCCTGCTGGGCGGATTGCTCCTGGTGGCCGGCAAGATCCCGTACCTCGGCCGGCTGCCCGGGGATATCGTCATTCGCCGCGAAAACTGGAGCGTCTACTTCCCGCTGACCACCAGCATTCTGATCAGCATCCTGTTGACCCTGTTGTTCTCGCTCTTCAGTCGCCGATGAGGGGACGCTGGCGGTTCTGGCCAAGGCGGACTATCGCACTGGCGGCCGTGGCGGTCTGTCTCGCGGCAGGGCCTGAGACGGGATCGGCCGCGGTCCAGAATGTTCGCGTTTTGGTTGCGGAGGGCCGCAGCGCCCTCACGGTCAGTAGCGATGGCGGCCTCACGATCACCGATGCCACGGGCCGGCGCGTCCTGGCGCAGCGCGGAAGCGGCGAGCCGCTGCGCCTGCTGGTCCGCGGAGGCACGGTTCGGGTCCGCGAGACGGGGACGTCGGCCCCCACGCTGGTCGCGTGGCCGGCCCGCTCGGCGACCGTGGATCTGGAGGGGCAGGCCTTTCGCGGCCGCTTGCTGGTCCAGCCCTGGAACGGCGCCCTGGCGGCCGTGAACGTGGTGGACCTCGAGGAGTACCTCCTGGGCGTCCTGAAGGATGAGATCCCGCCGGGGTGGCCGGCCGAGGCGGCCAAGGCCATGGCCATCACCGCCCGGACGTATGCCGTCTACCAGGTCCAGCAGAACCCCGGCGCCCTGTTTCACCTCCGGGCCACCACGGCCTCCCAGGTGTACGGGGGGGCCACGGGGGAGGATCCCCGGACCTCCTGGGCCGTGCAGGCAACCCTGGGCCAGATCCTCACGTTTGGGGGCCAACCCATCCCCGCCTTTTACCATTCGTGTTCAGGCGGGGTCACCGAGGATGCCCTGGACGTCTTCGGCGCGAACTTTGACACGATCGTCGGAGTGGCCGACCAGTTCAGCCTCGGCTGCCCGTATGCCCTCTGGGTGGAGCGGCTGACCTCCCAGCAGATCGAGCGGGCGCTCCTGCGGGCTGGCTATCCGATCGGCCGCCTCCTCCGCATCGAAGATCTCCTGCGCAGCCGGACGGGGCGGATCCTTCGCCTGGCGGTCCACCACACCCGGGGAACCCTGGTCCTGGAAGGCAAGCGATTCCGGGAGGCGCTGGGGAACGAGGTGATCCGCAGCACCGATTTCGAGGTCCGCGCCGACCCCGGCGGCTTCACCTTCGTGGGACGGGGATGGGGGCACGGCGTCGGGCTGAGCCAGTGGGGCGCCAAGGAGATGGCCGACCTGGCCTATCAGCACCAGGACATCCTGAAATTTTATTATCCTCTCGCGGAGATCCGAACCCTGACCGGACTCGTGGGTCAGTAGTCAGCAGCGTTCGAAAGTTCGAGTGTTCGTCTGCTCGGTAGTTCTGGAACGACCGAACGCCCGAACGGTCGAACAGCCGAACGCTTTCGGTTTGTGAGATGCGACCCAGCGATTTCGATTACCAGCTTCCAGCGGAACTGATCGCGCAGGAGCCCGCGACGGAACGGGACGCCTCGCGCCTCCTGGTCCTGCACCGAGGGATCAACCGGACAGAGCACCGCACCTTCTCCGACCTGCTTGAGTACCTCCGCGCCGGTGACGTCCTGATCCTCAACGACACCAAGGTGATCCCGGCCCGGCTCTTCGGCGTCTTCGAGGACGGCAAATCGGTCGAAGTCCTGCTGGTGCGACCGGCGGGAGATGGGTCCTGGGAGGCGCTGGTCAAGCCCGCGAAGCCGGCGCGGGTGGGACGGCGGCTGATCCTGGCCTGCGGCCGTCTTGAAGTGACGGTGGTGGCCCAGGGGATCTACGGGCATCGGGTCCTGCGACTGCCCGCCGACGTGGACTTGCGGACGATCCTGCAATCCTACGGGGTGATGCCCCTGCCGCCGTACATAAAACGGAGAGCCGAGAGTCGAGAGCCGAGAGCCGAGAATGATGCCGAGCCTCGCGGCTCTAGGCTCTCGGCTCTAGGCTCTGATTACGAGCGATATCAGACTGTGTATGCGGAGGAGGAGGGGGCGGTGGCCGCGCCGACGGCCGGCCTGCACTTCACCCCGGGGCTGCTCGACCGGATACGCGGGCTGGGGGTGCGGGTGCACCCGGTGACCTTGCACGTCGGTCCCGGCACCTTCCAGCCGGTGCGGGTGGACGAGGTGTCCCGGCACCGGATGGAGCCGGAACGCTACTCGATTCCCGAGGAGTCCGCCCACGCCATCAAGGCGGCGAGGAGCGAGGGCCGGCGCGTGATCGCCGCCGGGACGACCACCGTGCGCACGCTGGAGCACGCCGCCGGCGAAGACGGCACCCTGCGGGCCGGCGAGGCCGAGACGGACCTGTTCATCACCCCCGGCTATCGCTTCCGCGTGGTGGACGCGCTCCTCACCAATTTTCATCTGCCCCGGTCCACGCTCCTCATGTTGGTCTCCGCCTTCGCCGGCCTGGAGCCGATCCAGCGGGCCTATGCCGAGGCCATCGCCCTGCGATACCGCTTCTACAGTTACGGGGACGCCATGCTGATCCTCTGAGCCGTAGAGGCCCCTCACCCGGCCCCTCTCCCCCCACCCAGAGGGTACCCGGGGGCGAAGGCTCTTCCGAGTTCTCCCTCTCCCACACAGGGATGGGTGAGGGTGCCATGCGGCTTGGTGAGAAGTTCGATGCCAGGCGGACCCCGTGTGCCGCCTTGCCGATAGACTTGAGGAGTCCCGCGCTCGTATGCGATTCGAACTCCTCGCAACCGACAAGACGACCGGCGCCCGGCGCGGGCGAATCACCACCGCCCACGGCACCGTGGAGACGCCCGTCTTCATGCCCTGCGGGACGCAGGCCACGGTGAAGACACTGGACCCGCGGGACCTGCGCGAGGGAGGCTGCGAGCTGATCCTGTCCAACACGTACCACCTCTACCTCCGCCCCGGGCACGAGGTGGTCAAGGAACTCGGCGGGCTGCACCGGTTCATGGGCTGGGACCGGGCCATCCTGACGGACAGCGGGGGATACCAGGTCCTCAGCCTGGCCGCCCTGCGACACATCACCGAGGAGGGGGTCACGTTCCAGTCGCACCTGGACGGGTCGCGCCACTTCCTGAGCCCCGAGAAGGTCATGGAGATCCAGCTCGCCCTCGGCGCCGACATCCTCATGGCCCTGGACGAGTGCCCGCCCCACTCCGCCGATTCCGACTATCACCAGGCTTCCATGGAGCGCACCGCCCGCTGGGCAGAGCGGTGCCGCGCGGTCCACCCGGGGGATGAGCCGGCCCTCTTCGGGATCGTCCAGGGCGGCACGCACGTGGACCTTCGGTCTCGCTCGGCGGAGGAGACGCGGCGGATCGGCTTTTCGGGCTATGCCCTGGGGGGCCTCGGGGTCGGCGAGGACCCGGCACTACGGAGCGCGGTCGTGGCCCACACCACGGCGCTGCTGCCGGCCGATGCCCCCCGCTACCTCATGGGCGTGGGCACGCCCCAAGACCTGCTGGAGGCCGTGGCCCGCGGCGTGGACATGTTCGATTGCGTCCTGCCGACGCGGAACGCGAGGAACGGAACCCTCTTCGCCAGCACGGGCCGCCTCAACATCAAGGGGGCCGCCTATGCCCGGGACGAGCGCCCGGTGGCCCCGGCCTGTACCTGTTACACCTGCCACCACTTCTCCCGGGCCTACCTGCGCCATTTGTACGTGGCCGACGAGATCCTCGGTCTTCGCTTGAATACCATCCACAACCTGCACTACTATGCGGACCTGATGCGCCAGGCCCGGCAGGCTATCGAGGCGGGAACCTTTGCCGTCTGGAAGGCGGAGTGCCTGGCGCGGATGACGTCCGATCCCTCAACCCCGCAGCACGCACAGGAGACGCACACCGATGCATGACGTCGCGTATGCCCTGGGATCCATCCCCGGTGGCGGAGGAGCGCCTGGGGGATCTTTCTCCGTGTTCGTCCCCCTCCTCCTGATGTTCGCAGTCTTCTATTTCCTGCTCATCCGGCCGCAACAGAAGAAGACGCGACAGCAGCAGGACATGCTGAAGAGCCTGAAGGTCGGCGACCGCGTGGTCACCACCGGGGGCCTGTACGGCACCATCGCGGCCGGCGGCGACCACATCGTCAAGCTGGAGATCGCCGACAAGGTCCGGGTGGACGTGGGCAGGAGCTACATCGCCGGCAAGGTGGAGGCGAAGGAGACCAAAGAAATCAAGGAAAGCAAGTAGCGCGGGAGCGGCCGGATGTGTCCCGAGGCTGGCGCGTAGGAGAGTGCGCGGTGGAACGCCTGGGCCGCTACGAACTGCTGGGGGACCGGCCAGACGCTGGGGACCCCCAGCTACATGTCTCCCGAACAGATCTCTGGCCTGAAGCTGGACGGTCGCTCCGACATCTTCTCGTTGGGGGGCGTGGTGACGAGTCCCTGAGCGGGGACTGGAGACATCCCCGTCGGATCACCTTCCCCGCGTGGGGGCCAAGTTGAGAAGCATCGGGCTTCGCACGGTCGCAACAATCGTCATCGCTGCCCTGTTTCTCGCCGGCACGAGTGCTCGCGCCTTCGACGAGGAGCTGCAGACGATCGCCACGCGGCCCGGCGTCACCCAGCCATTCCTTCTCGTCAAGCCGGACCGCCCCCCGGTGGCGAGCGTCATCCTGTTTGCCGGCGGCAACGGCCAGCTCGGCGTGGCCAAGTGGGCAACCGGCGGGAGGGGAAGTGGAAACTTCCTGGTGAGGAGCCGCGCCCTCTTCGCAGAACGGGGGTTCCTGGCGACGGTCGTGGATGCTCCGTCCGACCGTGCGGCCGACGGCCTGACAGGGTTTCGAAGCACCGAGGCCCACGCCCAAGACATCGCGGCCGTGATTGCTTTCGTGAAGCAGCGTGCTGGCGTGCCCGTGTGGCTGGTCGGCACCAGCATGGGCACGGTGTCGGCGGCGAATGCCGCGGCGCGCATCCCGCAAGGCGTGGACGGTCTCGTGCTGACCTCCAGCGTCACACGCGCCAGCAGGAGCGAGCGCGAGTCCCTCAGGGACGTGAACCTGAAGGTCATCGCCCTGCCGACCCTGTTCGTCCACAACAAGGATGATGCGTGCAGGGTGACGCCCTATGGGTACATCACTGGCACGATGCGGCAATTGACGCGCGCGCCGAAGGTCGAATTGCTGACCTTCGAGGGTGGTGACACGCCTCGTTCCGACCCCTGCGAGGCCATGTCCTATCACGGGTATCTCGGCCTCGAATCCGCGGTCGTGGAAGCGATCGCCAAATGGATCAAGGCCACGTCCCGGGTCAAATGAGCCCGCACCTAGCCCGGATGGGCCTGCCCGCGTGGGGCGCCCGCCAAGGTACGCCCGCAGTGACCGCAGAAAGCTGCGTCACTCTCGACCGGCTTCGCGCAGCCCGGGCAATTCGGGTGCGCCGGAAGAACCCCGCTGTCGACCGGAGCCTCGTCCTTCCCCTCCATGGTCGCCTTGAACCCGCGGATGGCTTGGCCCAGGGCCTTGCCCGCCTCAGGAAGCTTCTTCGGACCGAAGACGAGCAGCGCGATGACGCAGATCACGACCAGTTCAGGAAATCCTATGCCTCCCATGACATCCCCCTTTCCTGCCTGGGGATCCAACAACCAGGCATCTGGCTGCCAAGTCTGCAGCCGAAGTCGCGGAGGAAAGAGCTTACTGCCGCGCGAGTGTGAGGGATCAGACGCGCAGGGTGAACGAAGATGGAACGAGGGTGGCCCGTCCGGCTCGGCCGGGCCGGGGCCTAGGCAGGGTCGCCGGCTGTGGAGGTGGGGGAGGTCATCTCTCCGCCGAGGGATACGCGCGGGCGAATCCGTTCAAGCCGAAGAGCGATGGTTGACAGAATCGTGCCAGAGGTTACTCGCGGAGACTCAGAGACGGACGAAAGGACCAGCGGGAGAAAGACGGGGTTGGAGGCCTCCGAAGTCGACAGGTCCTGAGTCAGGAACCGCTCCGCCTCGCTGCCGGCCGCCTCGGCGACTATCGCATTGCCGGGAAGCGGGTCGCGAAGATCCGACCCGTCCAGGTCCAGGACGTCAAAGCCGATGTAGACGCCCATGGCCAGGCAGGCGCAGAGGAACACGCCCCACCAGCCCCGCGATCGCCGCCGTTGAATTCCGATCCGCATCATAACCATTCTCCGCCGCCTCAGGTTGGCGCCCGGAAAGCATGCTACATGCCCTACCCTGCCCCGTCAACCGCAGAGCCAGCGATTCTCCGGCGTTCGCTAGTTCGCCGGCGGAAGCAGCGGTGATCCAAGGGACCGATTGGATAGACACCTGGGCGTCTCATTGGTGTTGGATTGTCAATCTGCGCAATCTGCGTAATCTGCGGATAAATCAAGTCTATGGCCCTTCGCCGGATTTTCCCCTTGACGCCGACTCCGCCCTGCTGATATTGGCGTCATGTCAAAGCAGCGCTGCGGGAATCGGCTGTCCTTACCCGATCTCCATTAATCTCCGCACCACGAAGAAAGGAAGGCCATGGGAACGAAGGAAGTGCGCGTCGCCAAAGATCCGTTGAAGCAATTCAGCAAGGAGGTCTTCATCCGCGTGGGATTCTCACCCGAGGACGCCGAGGTCCAGGCCGACGTCCTCGTCTGGGCCAACCTCCGGGGTGTGGACTCGCACGGCGTGCTGCGGATCCCCTGGTACGTGGAGCTGGTGGACAAGGGCCACATGCATCCCCGGCCCAAGATCCAGGTGCAGAAGGAGACGCCGGCCACCGTCCTCTTCGACGCCGACTACGCGCCCGGCCCGGTGGTGACCGTCCAGGCCATGAACCGGGTGATCAAGAAGGCGCGCGAGGTGGGGATCGGCTGGGGGCTCATCCGCAACACCATGCATCAGGGGGCCATCGGGTACTACTCGCTGATGGCGGCGCGGGAGGGCATGGCGGGCATCGCGCTGGTGTGCAACCCGCCGAACATGGCCCCGCACGGCGCCCGGGCGGCCGGCCTGCACAACAGCCCGATCGCCATCGCCGTCCCGGGGAATAGGCACCGCCCGCTCCTGCTGGACATGGCCACCAGCGTGGCCGCCGGGGGGAAGCTGACCCTGGCGATGGACAAGGGGGTCTCGATCCCCGAGGGGTGGGCCCTGGACAAGGACGGGAACCCCACCACCGACCCGAAGCTGGCCACCATCCTGATGCCCTTCGGGGGATACAAGGGCTCCGGCCTGGCGATGATGTTCGAGTGCCTCTCCAGCCTGATGGTGGGGAATCCGCTCCTGGAGCCCGCGTTCCAGGGCAAAGAGGGGGCCATGATTCACCATCAGAACAGCGTGGTGGCGGCCGTCAACATCGGGACGTTCACGGATGTGGAGAAATACAAGGCGCACGTGGATGCCATCATCGAGGGCCTCAAGGCCCTGCCCAAGGCGTCAGGGGTTGACGAGATCCTCGTCCCCGGCGAGCCGGAGGACAAGGTGTACGACGAGCGCCTTCGGAACGGCATCCCCCTTCCGGAAGGGACCGTCCAGAAGCTGCGAGATATGTCGGAGCGGTTTGGGGTCCCGCTGCCGGCGGGCATATAGACCGACAGGGACAGCGACAGCGACAGCGATTCAAGCTGGGACAAGGACAGGAAAACGGTGAGCAAACGCATCGTGTTGATTCATGCGGTGACGGTATCCCTCCAGCCGATCCTGGAGGCCTTCAAGGAGGGCTGGCCCGAGGCAGAGGTCAGCAACCTGCTGGACGACGGGCTGACGGGCGCCCTGAGCCGCGAGGGCGGCCTGACCCCGCGGATCGTGCGGCGCATCTGCGACCTGGCCGTCTACGCGGAGCGGACCGGGGCCGATGGGATCCTGTTCAGTTGCTCGGCGTTTACACCGGCCATGGACGTGGCCAAGCAGCTCTTGTCCATCCCCGTCCTCAAGCCGGACGAGGCGATGATCGCCGCCGCCCTGGATACGGGCCTCCGCATCGGGGTGCTGGCGACGCTCCCCGCGACGGCGCCCATCCAGGCGGCGCAGCTTCAGGCCGCGGCCGCCGAGCAAGGGAAGACCATCCAGGTCGAGACGGCCGCGGTCCCCGACGCCCTGAAGGCGCTGAACGCCGGGGACACCGCCACGCACGACCGGCTGGTCGCCGAGGCGGCCGAGCGCCTGGCCCCCCGCGTGGACGTCATCTGCCTCGCCCAGTTCTCCATGGCGCGGGCGCGGCCGGCCGTGAAGGCCAAGGTCGGCGTGCCCGTCCTCACCAGTCCCAGCGCGGCCGTCGCCCGCCTGAAGGCGATCCTGACCGGGTCCCCGGGCGCCTGATCACATTCCAGAGGGGGCTTGCCGAATCGGCCGTAGAAGAATGCAGGCGGCGGATTCTTCGCCCACGATGCTGAGATGCATGCGATGAAACTCAGCTACCCTGTCGCCACGCCGGAATGCAAAGCAAAGAAGATGCTCTGCTTCCGGGGGGACCTGGACCCCACCTGCGAGAAGCTCAAGGCCTTCGACTACGACGGGTTCATCACCATGGAGATCGAGCAGCGGCCCGACTCCGCCACCGCCGCCCGCCCCGCCGCCCGCACGATCCGCGCCCTCCTCGAGTCGCTGTAGCCCCGACCGACCTCACCCGCGCCATCCTCGCCGCTCTCCTCTGAGTTTAATGCACCATCCTGATCCGGGAGGATAAACAATTTGACAAGTAATGCAACGTAGTCCCCCTCTCCACCCGGTCCTGCAATCGGGAAATGGAAAGTGACAACGTCGCCTTCTCTGCCGCACCATGAGGTGATGTAGGAGGCCGGGGGCATCGAGGCGAGGCTGGCGTAGCATCGCAGGTATAAGGAGGTCCTAAAGTAGTTTCGGAAGCAACGTCCCGTATTAGTCCCGTATTACGCGTGATGCACCATCCCGGGCGCATCTAGGCGGGGTCCGCGTGGCATGAGGCAGACCGTAGCCCCGGGAGTGAGGACCTCTCAAGCAAAAGTACAAAAAGTATTCTACGCTTCACCGCTTCACGTCCCGCTTCAATCGGGGCCTCGCAATCCTCACCCCTCGGGAATGCCTCGCCCTCCCGGCCCACTCGCCGGACCCGGACTCTCCGGCGTGGGGACCTGTGCGACAGAGGATGCTGGACCCACCGCGGCATCGCGCTCCTCCTCCGGTTCCGTTCCGCTCTTCAGAAGCCGCCAGGCGCTCTCGATACTTCCGGAGCCGCTCCGGCCCGAAGCTCCGCTGGAGCAGCAGCTCCTGCATCATGCGCTCTAGGTCCTCCCCCGCCAGCTCCGGTCGGCGCCAGCCCCGCGCCCGCAGAATGCCCACGGCCTCCTGCAGCAGCCGATCCCGCTCCCCCTGGCCCAGCTCTTCGTACATCCCGTCCAGCGGATGGAGTTGACGCCCCCAAAGGTATGGTGTTTCTTACCGTGATCGCAGACGGGGGTTGAGGGCATCATTCAGACCATCTCCGAGGAGGTTGAATCCCAGCACAGTAAGGAAGATGCCTAGCCCGGGGAAGACCGGCATCCACCAAGCAGTCCGGAGGAACGCGAGGGCGTTGTTGAGCATCGCTCCCCAGCTGGTCAAATTAGGATCGCCGAGTCCAAAAAAGCTCAGCCCCGCCTCCAACAGTATGGCCTGGGCTATATCGAGAGAGCCAGCCACGATGACCGACGGTAACGCGTTGGGCAGGATGTCTCTGAAGATGATGGTCGGGGTCGGAACCCCTAGGGCCCGGGCCGCTTCGACAAACTCTCGCTCGCGCAGCGACAGAAATTCAGCCCTGACCAGGCGGGCCATTGGCGGCCAACTCAGAATCGCGATCACGAAGACAATCTTCCCGATGCCCGGGCCGGCGAGTGCCACGACCAGCAGGGCGAGAAAGAAGCGAGGTAGTACTTGGAAGAGCTCGGTCAATCGCATTAAGAGGGCATCGGTCACTCCGCCTAGGTAGCCGGAAATGGCACCGACGATCACGCCGATGAGGGTGGAGGTGGCGGCGGCCAGGAAGCCGACGCCTAGGGACACGCGGGCACCATACACGACTCCACTTAGGACATCCCGGCCGAGGTTGTCTGTGCCTAACGGATAGCGTAGTCCGGGGGAAATGAAGGGCTGCGCGATCAAGGCGGTGGGATCATGGGGGGCGACCCAGGTAGCCACCAGGGCGACCAGGGTGAAAAAAAACACCACCACCAGCCCCAGAACCGCGCTCCTGCTTCTGGAGAACCTGTGCCAGAACACTCGCAGTCTGCGCCCTACCGCCCGGTCCGTACCCCAGCCTCCCTTCTCTTGCATGCCGGGATCCTTGGCCCCCCGCCAGCTGTCCTCCCTGCGGGGTTTCACTTGTAACGGATGCGCGGGTCGAGAACAGCATAGGCCAAGTCCGTAAAGAGGTTGGCGATGATGACCGTCAGGGCAACGACCACGAAGATCCCGAGAAGGATGGGATAATCTCGTGTGGAGATTGAATCAAAGAGCAATCTGCCGACCCCTGGCCAGCCGAAGACGGTCTCGACTAGGGCAGAACCCGCGAATAGGAAGCCGAGGTTGAGACCCATGACGGTCACGACCGGAAGGAGGGCATTCCGCAAGCCGTGGTGGAGGATGACCCGGAGTTCGGGCAACCCCTTCGCACGGGCGGTCGTGATGAACTCCCGGCCCAGGGCGTCCAGCATGCTCGACCGGGTTAGCCTGGCATTGATGGCGAGGAAGCGTGTCGAGAGGGCCAGGGCGGGCAAGATGAGGTGGGCACCGATATCCAGGTAGTGGCGCAGCCCTGTGTACTCCTCGCGGATGGACTGCATCCCCTGGGGGGGGAGCCAGCCCAGGCCGACCGAGAAAAGCAACATCAGAAGCTGGCCGAGCCAGAAGACGGGCACAGAAAATCCGATGAGCGCTGCGACAGTCGTCGCGTGATCCACTAGGGAGTACTGCCGCAGAGAGGAAAGGATACCCATTGCAACGCCGAGCACAGCAGCAAGCAGCCAGGCCGTGCCCGCAAGGAGGAGCGTCGCTCCCATCCGCTCAAAGATGATGTTGAGGACGGGGCGTCTCTGGGCAAAGGAGTACCCTAAGTCTCCTTGCGCGACTTTCCCAAGGTAGAGGAGGAGTTGAACTGGGAGAGGCTTGTCCAAGCCGAGATCTTGCCGGAGCCGCGTCACGTACTCCTCGGGGGCCGGGAAGTTCCCGACTAGGGCCAACACGGGATCCCCGGGGGCCAAGTGGATAATCAGGAAGGTGATGACAATGACCCCGAAGACCAGCGGGATGACTTGGGCTAACCGATAGAGTACGTAACGGCCCAGACGAACCTCCATTCATGGACACATGCGGCGCCTGCTCTGCTCTAATCTTTCGCCAGCCAGGCCGGGGACCAGAAAGTATACGCCAGACGACTCTGCCACAGCCCCTTCAGTGTCGCCCTGGCCACGTCCAGGATCGCCTGCTCGGTTAATACCAGGGTGGGGAGGTCGTTGGCCAGGATGACCTGCACCTTCTTGTACGGCTCCCCCCGCCCTGCGAGGGTAGTGAGACTCGCCCCTCTCTCGAACAGGTCGTCCACCTCCCGGTTGCAGTAGCCTGAGGCATTCACAAAGGGGGCCTTGCGTATGTCCTTGCAGATGTAGATGCGCTGGATACCGATCGCCGGGTCGCCGCCTGTCGTTAGGTTCTGGATGGTCATGTCGAAGTCCCAGTTCATGAAGACCTTGTCGACCATGACGCTCCGTTCCACCCCTTCCAGTTGAACCTGGATGCCTACGGCGCGCAACTGATCGCGAATAATCTCGGCGGTCGGCAGGAACCCGGCGCGCCGGATATCAAAGGTTACCCGGAGGGTGAAGCGTGAGCCATCCGCCTTGCGGGGAAAGCCCGCCTCGTCCAGCAACGCGTTTGCCTTGGCCGGGTCATACGCATACTGCTTCTGGTAATCGACCTGCGGATTGTAGGCCCAGCTCAGTCGGCTATCGATGGCGCTTCGGCCGGGGCTCCCCAGGCCAGCCTGGACGCGTTGGATGATGAGGCTGCGGTCAATCGCATAGGCGATGGCTTGCCGAACATTGCGCTCCGAAAGGGGAGGCTTGCGGACGTTGAAAACCAACAGCTCGTTTGCCGGAACGTCGGCATCGGGCTGGAAGACGAGGCCCTTGAGTCGCGAGAGCCGGGGGTAGTCGTCTCTGCCAAAGAAGTAGTCCTGGATATAGTCGACCTGACCGGTCTCCAAGGCGATAGCCCGGGCGCGCACATCCGGGATCATCTTGAAGATGATCTTATCCAGGTAGGGTTGGCCGGACTCGAAGTAGTCGTCATTCCGCACCACGACGATTCGATCACCCCGACTCCAATCCTGGAACTTGAACGGTCCGGTGCCAACCGGGCGGAGGTTGTAGGGATTCTTGAAGATATCCGTACCCTCGTAGAGATGCTTGGGCAGGATCGGTGCAGACCAGACGCTCAGGAGCGGTAGGAACGGCGCGAATGGTTCTTTCATGCGGACGATTACCGTGTACAGATCGGGGGTCTCTACACTGTTCACATGGGCGAAGGCGGCCTTGGAAGTGGGATGATATTTGGCGAGTATCTCGTCGAAGGTGAACTTGACGTCAGCCGAGGTAAACGGCTTGCCGTCGTGCCATTTCACGTTCCGTTTCAGCCGAAAGCTATAGGTCCGGCTGTCCGGACTCACCGTCCACGACTCGGCCAGATAGGGTTGGGGCTGCCACTTCAAGTCAATCCAAATGAGGCCGCTGAAGATCGTCCCCGCTACCCGATTCTCCGTCGCACCATTGGTGATAGCTACATTCAGGCTTGGGGGATCGGTATCAATCACGGCCACAACCGTTCCACCGCGCCGGGGCTGCTGCGCAATGACCTCCCCGGCAAACGCCAAGGCCACAAGGCCGGCTCCCCCGAGGCACAGGCCGAGACGGCGAAGAAGCGCTTTTTTCATCTTACCCCTCCCTTGATATGCAGCAGGCGTGGTGATCTTTGCCATACCGACATCTACCCTTCCACCCTGGCTATTCCTTTCTGATACGCTTGACGTCCTCATCCACCTGCTTGAGTGCTTCTTGCAGCTCGCGGCGAAAGTCTGAACCTCCGTGCGCTGTCATAATTAACAGCCGCAACTTCGTCGGCGTAAGATGCGCCGAGACCAAGAGTCTTGGCTCTTCTCGAAGCACCGCGGCAGAACAAGCCTCCCCGCACCGACTCGCGTACGCGACCAGCGTTTCTCGATCCAAGAGTTCGCGGGCCAGCGCCAGAACCGGCTCAGGGAGGCCAAGCTCTAAGCCCGGGAATCCCACAAGCACGATCCCGTCTATGCCCTGCCTCAAGAGGGCGAGTAGATCCCCCGAGTCCGCCATCCCAACTGTCCAGACCACAACACCTCGACGGATGGGTGACTGATCGGACCTATACCGCAGCCTAATGGGGGCGTACCGCAGCTCCACTGAACCTTTGTCGATACTACCCATCGGACCTAACGGTGGGGACTCAATCATGAGTCGGTTCCCGTGAACTGCCTTCCGCGCCAAGAGGGGGCTGTGCAGATTGCCCCCAAAGGCAATGGTCACCCCACGAAGCTCTGGGATGGGCTGGCGGGTTATAGTGAAGGCATCACAAAGATTCCTGGTGCCGTCCCAAGAATCGTCATCGACAAGGCGGGCGGCGCCAGTCACGACCACGGGTTTGGCTGCGGGGACCGTGACCGCAAGCAGAAATGCAAGTTCTTCGAGTGTCGCGGTTCCGGTGGTGACTACCACCGCAGCGATCGTGCGGTCTGCTATCATGCGGCGAACCGCCTGGATCACTGCGGCGAGGTCGTCCATGTCCAAGCGGGATCCCCGCAACAGTCGGAGATCCTCGATGGTTACCTCTTCCCGCGATAGGCCAGCGCGCTCTAGTAGTGCCCTTCCATCCAGGCATGGGGAAGGCGCACTCTGTTTGGTGGTGGCGATGGTCCCTCCCAGGGTGATCAGACCAACGTGCTCGGGCGCCATGTCGAGCGCTAGCTTTCTCCGCATACCCGCTGGATGGTCACGGCAAGAACCTTGGCCGCCTGTAGGATGTCGGCGATACGCATAGCCTCGTCGACCATCGGCCACGGCTCCTCCAGACCCGGACCGTAGGTGACTGCTTCTATTCCTGCAGCACGGAAGTGCGCAGAGTCATCGGCAAAGCCCAACCGGGCCTCCGGCCCGACCTTAGCGGGGGTGCCGAAGACGACTTGGTGAGCCGAACTGAGAGTCTGGATAATCTTGGCATCGGTGCTGACCTTCGCGGTGTGCGGCCGCGGTCCGAACCCCGGATTAGGTGGCACTTGGACGGTTCCTTTGAGGTCGGGGTCCTCACGGGAAAGAGCATCGATGAGCTTCCGGAGGTCATTTGTTACGGACGTCTCGCTCTGGCCTGGGACGGTCCGGATGTCGACGATCGCTTCGGCGAAGTCGGCCTGCATTCGGGCGTTCACCACCCGAAGCCGTGGATACCCAGGAAGATCGGGGTTGGAATCATAGGTGAGCCACCCCCGCATTGGGACCTGTTCGTGCTGCGGTCCCATAGCCCGCAAGATTTTCGTCAGCTTCTCCAGGGGATCCACAACCTTCGAGTGGGAGCCAGCGTGCTTGGCTTTGCCCTCCACCCGGATCAGGGCACGTACGGCGACGACCATGGTATTGATGATGTGGAAATCGCTGGGCTCGACGACAATGCCGTAGGTCGTCCGGAGTCCCGACTCCATCAGTCGCTGGGCCCCGATGCCACCCGTGGTTTCGACCGCCACCCCCGCGAGGATTACATCCCCGGTGAGGGAGACCCCGGTCCGTTGAACGGCCTCAATGGCCGCCAGTGCCGCCCCGATCCCGGCTTTCATGTTCACAGTTCCATTGCCGTATATCATGCCGTCCCGGACGTCGGCCGCGTAGGGATCGACTGTCCAGAGGTCAGGCCGATAGACATCGCTTTCCCAGACGGCGGTGTCGAGGTGCCCGCAGAGGAGGAGGCTGGGACCGCCACCTTTCCCGCGAAGGACCCCGTATGCCTGTTCCGTCACGGCACTGTCCGCCTTCACCTCTTGCCGGTGAACCTCGAGGCCCATGCCCTCCATATACGCCGCCAGATAGCGGGCTAAGGCAGTTTCCTGCAGTCGGGGACTTGGGATCCTGACCATCTGCCTGATCAAGTTGACTAGCTTCGCCTCGTCGACATTACGAACCACAGTAGGTTGAGGACTAGCCATCGCTGATTCCCTCCCATGAGTACGAATAGACGCCAGGCGTGTGTTCACTCCAATCTCACCCTGCATGCATATCTCATCTCTGGGCTCGCCATAAGTCCGCTCAGTGCAGCAACCGCCGCAGCCACAGCGGCCCGGGTTCCGCGACCTCTCGGGTGGCTGAATGAGCCGCCTTCGTGTACGCCTCCTGCTTGCGAGCCCATTCGAGGTTAGGCTGACTACGGGCGAGGAGCTTCTCCGCGGCCCGTTGTGCTTCCGCGAGGATGGCCTCCTCATCCACCGTCTCGAGTCGTCGCCCTCGTACGACGATCCGCCCTCCGACGAGAACCGTATCCACCGAATCCCCCACCTCGCAGAATACGAGCTGGCGGATGGCATGATTCAAGGGGGTGAGCGAGGTGCTCCGCCGTTTCAGCAGGACAAGATCCGCCTCCTTGCCTATCTCGATGGAACCGATCCGACCCTCCAACCCCAAGGCACGTGCCCCCCCGAGGGTGGCATACCCGAACGTTTCCTCCGGACTCACCCAGGCATCCGGGTCGGACTCTAACGCCCGCGGGAGAGCCGTTGCCAGCCGCATGGACTCAAAGAGGGCATGGTGCCCACCGGAGTTGGGGCTGTCGGTGCCAAGGGCGAAGCGGATTCCCGCCTCGCGCAACCTCAGGAGCGGCATGATCCCACTCCCCACGGTGAGGTTGCTCAGGGGGTTATGAACCACCGTCGTCCCGCTCTCAGCGAGGTCGCGGATCTCTTCGTTGCCGACCCATACGGCATGGGCGACAGATACCATATCCGTGAGCAGGCCGAGTTTCTTCAAGTAGGCGGTTATCGGCATCCCATAGAGACGCCGCGCCAGCAGTGCCTGGGCTCTCGTTTCGAGCAGGTGGGTATGTACGCCAACTCTGTACTCGCAAGCCAGCTGTCTAAGACCAGTGAGCATTTCAGTCGAGCACCGCTGCGGCGCAGAGGGACCTATCAGGATTGACAGCCGGTCCCCGGCCCCCTGCCACCGTTTGATGCAGTGGGTGGTGAGGTCGAGGAGACTTTGGACCGACGGCTGAGGCTTGGCCCAAAGACTTCGCTTCAAATCATCCGGGACCGCGTGCTGCGACCGCGGGATAGTCTCGAAGTATGGCCGATCCATGACGCTGGGAGCCATCGCCGCCCGGATGCCGAGGTCGAGATACGCCTGGGCCGCCGCGTCGAAGAGCGTCATGTCATAGACAGGGTGGTCGAGAACGGTGGTCACACCACTGCGCAGGCATTCGATGCCCGCGAGAAGCGCAGCCAGCCGAGCCTCCTCAGGCGTCATGCCAATGCGGCCAGCGGCAACGTACGGGGACCACATTTCTAGCGGGAGAGTATCCACAACCCACTTACTGAGGACCCCATGCGAGTGGATGTGGGCGTTCACGAGGCCGGGGATAACGATCATTTCGGCCGCATCGAGTACATGTGCCTCGGGGGGCGGAGGAGAGCCTCGAGGCGCAATGTGGGCGATGCGGCTTCCCTCCACCAGGATTGAGCCATACTCGACGCGCACGTCATGATTGGTGGGTGTTACGAGGAGCCCGTCGGCGATCCACAGGCGCCCACTCGCCAGCGGGCTCATGGTTTCACCCCTTCTATTCGTGGACTTGAGGTGTCTTGGTGGTGGTTAATCACCTAAACAGGCTCCGTGGCGAGTTCCCGCAGAGAGGGATAGGAAATGCGCCGGTCCAGGAGGAGCCGCCGGGTGTCGACCGCCTGCCGTTTCTCGGGCTGCACGACCAGCTCCCCGTTCTCTTCGACAATGATGGTGCCCAGGGGATTCGATAGTCCTTCGATCAATGCCTTGATTTCATTGTAACCTGGCGCCCCCGGCTTCTGGATCTCAGGAAGGGCCTGCAGGTTGAAAAGGCTTGGCACAAAGGCCACCCGCTCGATGCCGTCTTCCGATATCCGAACCTTGAGGATGATGGCCCGGCGACAATGGCTTGGATGGGGATGCGTCAGCACCTCGCGATCAAGGGGGATTCCGTAGAAGGATAAGTACTGGCCCACCCCCACCTTGGCCGCTCTCTCTGGCATCTCGAAAGCGAAGTTGCTCAGGCTGTAGAAGATGGCCTTTCCCTTGTAGAGGTCGATGGCCTGGAGGCAGTGGGGATGGGTCCCCAGAACCAAATCGGCACCGGCATCGATTGCAGCGTATGCGACCTCCGGCTGATACATGGCCAGATCATAGGTAAAGTGAATTCCCCAGTGGAAGGAGGCAACGACGGCGTGCGCCTCCCGCTTCGCCGCCTGAATCGTCGCGCAGACCGCCTCAAGATCTTCAACATCCACCATCGTCACCGTGCGAGCAGGGGTCCCGGGCTGCTCGTAGATATTCTCCAAGGGCTCATAGAAGGTCTTCACGTGCAGGGGGGCAATGCCTGCCCGGTTGGGGGTCGCTTCGTACCCGTCTCGCAGGATCGAGCAGGCGTTCACGAATGCCAGCCGAACGCCGTTTTTTTCCATGAATACAGGACGGCGGGCTTCCTCCAAGTTCTTGCCGGCTCCGAGCGTTTGAATACCAGCCTTTTCGAGGCGCGTCAGGGTATCGAAAAACGCCTCCAGGCCAAAATCCAGATTGTTGTTGCCGGCGAAGGTGACTAGGTTAAACCCCCCTGCGGTCAGGGCCTCGATATTCTTTGGTGGGACCCGGTGGGTGGGATTCCGGACGTCGGTCCGGACGGTCCCCTTGTCCGATATCGTGCACTCCAACTGGCAGCAGGTAATGTCTCCCTGCTTGAGCACGTCCGCGACCAGCCGGAATAACGTCCTCGGGTCTTCCCGGTTCGGATGAACATCTCCCACTGCAACCAGATTGAGTTTCGGTTTCGTCATAGTGCGGTTCCTCCATACCCTTCATGTCGTTCTGGGAAACTACATAGTCCTAACTGCCTCGGCTCGGGCGCCTGAACAACCCCCTGCGGGCCCTCGACTCGCTCCCTGCGGGCTCATCGCCTTCCTCCCGCCACCCGCCGCCGTCGCGATCCACGTGCCCCATCTTTGGTCGGGGCACCCATCCGCCTGGCTCGGTCAGGCTGCCGCAACTTCACGGTGTACATGTATCGATCTGCCCGGTAGTACGACTTGAAATAGGCGATGGGCCGTTCCCCCTCGGTGATGTAGACCCGGCGCATCAGCAAGATCGGGGACCCGATAGGTACGCCCAGGTGCTCGGCGAGTCTCACATCGGTCGATTCTGCCTCGACAATCTGCTGGTCCTCTTCGAAGGCAAACCGGAACGTGTTCGCCAGCACGTAGACGATGGAGGTGTGTTCCAGGTCCTCCTGGAGTATCCGGACCCCGATGTCTGCGGGGAGGAAGGCTACATGGTACGCGAGGGGTTTCTCGTCCAAGAACCGCAGGCGATCGATGCGCACGATCATCGCGTCCTTCTCCACCTTCAGATAGCCACTCACCTCCTCATCGGCTTTCACTATCTCCTTTTGGAGCAGCTTGGCATGGGTCTTGAGCCGAAGGGCCATGAAGTCCTCGACCATGCCCGTGAGCTTCTCCACGGGGCTGGAGACCGGGCGCCTGGCGACAAAGCTGCCCCGGCCCCGGGTCCGCGAGATGAGACCCTCCCGCTCAAGCGGCTCCAGGGCCTGGCGGATCGTCTCCCGGCTCACCCCGAAGTCGGCGCTGAGACTGACCTCGGGGGGGAGCCGGTCCCCCAGCAGCATCTGCGTGAGGATGCGGTTCCGCAGGATGTCGGCGATCTGAAGGTATTTGGGGTACGGGTGGAAGAAGGACAGGGCTCGTTTCATTAGTCTATCCATATAGACCTAATAAGTATGCCTGTCAAGACTTTTTTTGTCTATAGTCCCCAGTGATTGAAGGATAGAGGCAGGCACGAGGCGCCCACATGTCACGCACAGAACAGCGATTCCAATGGCAATGAGAAATTTCCTCATAGAAAGATAGGGGACATTGTTGCCTTCGTTAACTTATGGATCTGTCTTCCGCAGGATCTTAGATATCGCCGTCGTGGAGACTCCCAGGTGGCGGGCAGCCTACGCCAGCGAGAGGCCGAGCATCGCCACGAGGTGTGGGAAGGGGATGTTGGCACCTTCGTCAGCTTATGCCCCCGCAGGGGCAGCGGGGATTGGGCGCGGCGCGGCGTACCGCGATAACCGAGACCGGACCCCGTATCTGAAATGCTCGGTTAGGACCTGATTCGGGACGCGCGGGTCCGCATCCACCTCCATCCGGGCACGAAGGGCTTCGTCGTTCTCGGCTTCCTTGCCATTGCCAGCCAGACCATCCTGTTCTTCGGTGCCGAGTGACCTCTTGCCTGCTCGCTCCTCCTCGGATGGAAAGTGACAAAAGCGGCAACGTCCCCTCCTCCACGTCCCGCCGCTGGTACCGTGCCCCGCCGTGGGCAGGAGTTGGGCGCCTCCCCCTGGCGGAGCGCTCCGCATGCGGGCTCCCGCCACCCCTGACCGGACGGCTTCTCGCCCCCTCAGCCACCGGCGCTTTCCAAGTTCCTATTGGGTGAGCTACTGGATCACCTCGTCTGCCCGGATCATGACCGACTGCGGGATCGTGAGGCCCAGGGCCTTGGCGGTCTTGAGGTTGATCACCAGCTCGAACTTTGTTGGCTGCTCCACGGGGAGGTCGGACGGCTTGGCGCCTTTGAGGATCTTGTCGATGTAGGTGGCGGTGCGCTGGGCCATGGACAGCAAGCTCGGTCCATAGGAGATGAGGCCCCCCCAGTCCGTGAACTCTCGTAACTCGCCCATTATAGGTAATCGACTCTTCGTGGCAAGGTCCGCGATCCGTCGGCGAAGGGACGACGTAAGGGGATCCGTGAGGACTATGATCGTCTGGGCATGCCCATCGGCCATGGCCCTGAAAGCGGGCTCGATATCGGTCGCCGTTCGCACCTCGAGGGACTGAAGCGTCAACCTCAGTGTCTCTGCCGCGGCCTGTGTGGCCTTGAAATCTGGGAGCCCGCCCGGGTTGTCCGGATTCCAAAGGACCGCCACACGGGAAGCCGTTGGGACGGCCTCCTTGAGGATCTCTAGTCGTTTCGCAGCGAGCTCCCTGGAAAGGAACGTCATGCCGGTGATGTTCCCCCTGGGTCGTGCAACGCTCGCGACGAACCCACTTCTCACCGGGTCTCCGGCAGCCACCATGACGATAGGGATCGTCGTGGTCGCGCGCTGGGCGGCACGGATCGCAGGGTCCCCGGCCGCCACGATCACGTCCACCTTGAGCTGGACCAGCTCCGCGGCAAGAGTATCAACGGCACCTGGCTTTCTCTCACCGAATCGATATTCAGCGGTGAAGTCCTTCCCCTCAACATAGCCCAGCTCGCCCAGCACACGTCGGCCCGCCTCAACGTACGGCCTGGCGAATTCAGCGGGGCCTCCCCACAGCACGCCGATGCGAGGCACCTTGTTTGCCTGCTGCGCGGACGCGCTGAGCGGTCCAAGCAGGATGCAAAGGGCGAGGATCAGAAGAAGCCGGGCTGTACGGACATTCATGGACATTCCTCCCAGGCAGGATGTGGACGGAGACTACGCGGAACGGTTCAGGCTGTCAAGGGGCGCGCCGTCCTTGGTAGATCCCCCTCCGAGCGTAATGGGGGACGTTCTTGACCAAGTAAACTTACTCATGCTCGGTTTCTGGCGGCGGCCTGCGCGACCCCCACCGTGGAGCGACCCGGATGGCGGCCCGCCGGCTAGGACGTGCCCGCTCCGGCCCGGCGGGTTGGACGGGTGGCCGGTGCCAGCCACCAGCGTCCTTCACCCTCGTCGAGTACGTCCCTCGCTCCGGGGAAGCGCCCTGCGCGTCCGGCAGTCGGTCCTCGCCCAGAGAGTGCTCCCCGCCGAGGTGGCTCCGGTGCCGGGCAGAGGCGCACCCGCCATCGACACGAGCCTACGCCCAGGGGCGACGGAGCAGGTGTAGTTAGTCAAGCACGTCCCCACCTCATAGACAATCGGGAAATCGAAAGTGACAAAAGCGGCAACGTCCCCTTCTCCACGCACTTGGACGAGACGCTACCGCTTACGGCCGTGGTACCGCAGGGCCAATTCACGACCGTTGATGAAAACTCGACGCTCCAGGATCGGCCAGGAGGCACGATCTCCGGCCGGCCCGGTTCGAGGTACCTCCCCTTTTCGGGCTACCTCGATTGCTCGTGCTCGCTCCAGGACGGGGAGTATTTTTCACTTGACATCTTGGACGCGTGCTCTGTATATTCCGCGTACATGAATAGCCCCTTCGGGGGCAAAATTTAAAGGTTCCTCCCCGCCGAAAGGATCCCATGGGGGTCGGCCGTAAGGCTAGGCGGGGAGGTCATTTTTTTAGGGTTCTCGTTGAATGCCTACCCTCCATGTCCATCTTGATGAGTCAGGCGATGCCAGCTTCTCTCCGAAGGGAACTAAATACTATATATTTGCCGCTACGTGGACGTACACCCCCCGCCCGCTGGCTGACCGTCTGACCGCCCTTCGTTTTGCTCTTCTAAAAGCAGGGCATGACATCCCTAGGTTCCACGCCACGAATGATAAAAAGTCGATTCGCGGCACCGTCGCTAACCGCCTCATCGCGACCAGGGGCTGGCGATACTGTGCAACCGTTGTTGAAAAACCAAAGGTGGATCCGGAGTTTTACGAGCCTGCGCAGTTTTATGCGACATTTGCCCCGATGCCCTTGCGGTTTATTTTCCGTGGCTTGAGAGGGCTGAAAGGAAGAGGAACCACTCAAAGAGTGCTAATCTACACAGATACTCTCCCGGTTGAGAAAAAGCGAGAGCTGGTCGAAAAGGCTATCAAGATTGCTGTCCGTGCCGAACTTCCCGACGAGGTGACCTTTCACACCTACCACCACCCCAGTACGAGTAATTGCTGGTTACAGCTTACGGACTATTGTTGTTGGGCTATCCGCCGCAAGTGGGAATCCGCAGATCTAGAAATGTACCAGCAATTGCTACCATGTCTCGCAGCCCCCGAACGAGACGTCTTGGGTCTAGAGACGACGAGACACTACTAGGCCGCACTACCCTCCAGAGATCATGTTTGAACGGTCGTCCTGTCGCCTTCCGTAGTCTTTGAGGCCTCCAGCTTCTTGTGGACGAGAAGCACGTAAACGCTACAAGCTCCGCCATGACCCGCGCCAGGATCGTCGAGACATGCCCCATCACGTAATGGGGGACGTTGTTGCCTTCGTTAACTTACGGATCTGGAAAGGGCACCTTCGTCAGCTTATGCCCACGCAAGGGCAGCGGGGATTGGGCGCGGCGCGGCGTACCGCGATTCCTGAGACCGGACTCCCGATCTCAACTGCTGAGGGAGGACCTGATTCGGGACGCGCGGGTCCGCCTCTGCCCTCACCCGGGCGCGATGGGCTTCGTCACTCTCCGCCATCTTGCCCTTGCCAGCCAGCCCATCCTGTTCTTCGGTGCCGCCTGCCCGCTTGCCTGCTCGCTCCTCCTCGGGATAAATACCCCTGTCCTGGGCACGGTCGGAAGCCCCCCCGCCCATTCTTGCAATCGGTAAATGGAAAGTGACAAAAGCGGCAACGTCCCCTCCTCGTCCCAGCTCGGCGAGCCGGTTCACGAACTCATCCCGGTCGGTGTCCGCTTGGAATACCTGGGTGCGCTCGATGCCCTGGCCCATTACGTGGTGGACGGCTCCGGGGGCATCCAACCTCGGCTATCTCGGCATGCAGAGAGGCTCCGCCTTCTCGCCCCAGAATGTCAAGGTGCTTTAGCCTCTTACCGGACGCCTAACACCAACATGTTGGTCAAACGCGTTCACGCCGCAAGCCCCAGCGTTTCGAAGGTGCGGCGCAGCTCCTGTTGGAGATTCTCATAGTGCACGTCCAGGGG
>Ga0080064_1001715_pt1 | contig 42110 bp, 38 predicted proteins | sample Subgrocontami54m_FD_69260 | JGI IMG/M metagenome (GOLD analysis project Ga0080064, IMG submission 69260) | Subsurface groundwater microbial communities from S. Glens Falls, New York, USA - GMW46 contaminated, 5.4 m (SPADES assembly) (version 2) ...
CGCTTTCCACGGAGACTGGAACTACACAATCCACCCGAGGTCAGCAAAGCTGAGACGGTGAACTCGATCCCGTCTCGGCCCCGATTCCTCAAATACCTTCAGTTATTTCGACACGAGTCCTAAGGTCGTCGAACACACCGCCTGGAGTCGACGGACGCTTGCTCCGACGGATCTCCTCCATGAGTGCATCCACGTCCTCGGGCGTGCACAGGGGAGGCGACATGAGCCAGTGGCGAATGGCCTCGGGCGACCCCTTGGGGAAGCCGCTGGGTCCGCACTCGGGCGTAGGTGGAGCAGCCACCGACACCTCGACGGGCGTTCCGTCGGGGAGCGATGCGCCCCCCTCGAGCTCCACGATCTTCCCGTGCGCGATGCCGCGAATCGTCATGCGATACCCTCGCAATCGGCCCACGACATGATACTCGAATCGAGCCTTGTGGAGAAGCGGCGGGTTCGCGACGGAGTCCGGGATCCTCGGTTGACGCGTCGGATCCATCGTCGCTAGGATGTGGCCTGGATTGGCGTGGAGCGCTGGGAGGGCGCGGTGTTCCGCCCGCGCCCGCTGCGTCGGAGTTGCAATCGTGGAGTTGATCCTCAAGGTCGGCGACCTGCTCGACGAGGAGGCCGACGCCATCCTCGTCTCGGCCGACCCGATGCTGGACCTCTCGCACGGGCTGGGCGGCGCCATCCTCTCGCGGGGCAACGAGGGCGTGCAGCGCGAGCTGAACGAGCACCTCGCGAGGCTGAGGCTTGGGACCAACCTTGTCACGGAGTGGACCGTCGTCCGGACCTCCGCTGGCAATCTGCGCGCGCGGCATCTCCTCCACTGTGTCGTCGTGGTGGGATTCTACTGCCCATCGACGGAGTCCATCGCTCGGGTTGTTCGAGCTGCCCTCGACCGCGCCGTGGAGCTGGGGTGTCGGTCCGTCGCAATGCCCGCGATTGCGACGGGGTACGGGGAGGCCACGATCACGGAGTTCGCCAAGGCGCTTTCGAAGGCCATTGGCGTGCACGGGCTCGCACTCGATCAGCTGACCGTCGTCGTCAGGAAGCCAGAGGAACTCGTGGCCCTCCGTCGCGATCTCGACGGGTCGCGAACGAAAACGCTGTACCGGCCAGTGGGACTCTACGAAATGGCGCTCATCCTCCGAGCCAATGGCAGGAGGTTTCCTCCAAGGAAGCCCGAACAGCCAATCTTCTATCCCGTGCTTGAGCTCTCCTATGCCGAGCAAATCGCCCGAGATTGGAACACTCGAGACGCGGTGTCAGGGCATGCCGGTTACGTTACGGAATTCGATGTGGACGCCCCGTACCTCTCGCGATTCGACGAGCACGTCGTCGGCGGCGCACGACACCGAGAACTCTGGGTCCCGGCCGACCAACTCGGGGAATTCAATGAAAGCATCATCGGCAGGATACGAATGCAGACAGCCTTCTTCGGTCCTGAGTTCACTGGCGTCATTCATGACGGCAACCCCTCCGAGCGTGTTGGGGCGCGCAGCGCGTTCTTGGATCTCTGTTATCTCAAGCGCGAGGACCGGAACCCCCCAAATCCACATCGCGGCCCTGTCTCACTCTACGCGCAGTACCTCTACTTCCCCTATTGGACCCAGGTCGATTTTGAGTCCGACGGCATCCCGTCCGACCAGCGGGACTGGTTTCTCCGCCTCATCGCGGAGGGTTGGGCCAGGGTCATCCCCGATGCATCCCTGGTCTGGAACCAGCCTTCCCGCCGCTGAAGCCTGGGAGGGAGGGGAACCACCCCTGCGGAGGTTTTCTTTTTCGGCGCCATTGACGCAGCCAACCCGCGTCAGTAGGATGCGCCAGGACACGACCTGGCAGCGCCAGCTCGCTGGTCGGGGAGAGCGATGACGAGCCCAGCACTGACCGCGGAAGAACTCGCCGCAATCCTCGCCGCCGTCGAGCCCTCCGTCGTCCTCGTCCCCGCCCCCGTCCTCCGCCGCGTCGTCCGCCACGATCGAGGCTTCCTCGGCCTCCCCCTCCAGGTCCCGCACCGGAAGACCTACCTCATCGCCGCCGATACGCTGCTGCGCCTCAGCACACCCGAGGAGCTCGGCATCGACCCCGCCCGCCAGCTCACGGGCAACCTCACCCTCCTCGTCCGTCCCGAGGACTTCGTCCTCCAGAACGAGCCGCGTGGGGCGATCCTCCTCGAATACTGGCGCCTCCTTTTCCACGCCCAGGTCCACCGCGTCCTCGAAGAGCGTTGGGCGCGAGGCGACCTCACCCTCAAGTGGATCCAGCACTCCATCCAGCGGATCGGCGAGGCCGAGTTCCGCGGCGCCTGCATCGTCCTCAAGCAGGAGCAGCTCCTCCTCCCTCCCGACGACAACCGCAACACGTTCATCGAGTTCGTCGCCGTCTATCTCGAGCTCAAGTACTTCGCCGCCACCCTCCTCCCGTCCTACTTCCCCTCGCTTCGCCACGACGAGGAGCTCGCGGCCACCGTGGATGCCGACGACCTCTTCCGCCGCACCCGCATCCCCGGCGCCCCCGACCCGAGCCCGCCCGCGGAGACCTCGTCCGAGGAGCCGCTCGCCTACTTCCGCAAGCTCGTCCGCGACGCCGACGAGGCCAGCAGCCTCGGAAACGTCGTCCGCGCCGCCGTCCGCAGGACCCAGGCCGCCCGCGTCGCCCCCGCCGCCGAGGAACCGCGCACCCTCGCGCGCGCGCAGATCGATGTCGACGCCCTGGTCCAGCGCGTCCACGCCGTCGTCGGTTCCGGCGCCGAGACGGCGCCCCGGTGGAAGCGCGTCCTCCTCGAGCTCCTCGACAAGTCCGACCAGGGTCCGTGGCCCCAGGAGGCCCGCCTCCTCTACGACCTCCAACAGGCCTGCGTCTCCGGCGAGCAGGAGGTCTACCGCGTCAGCGTCCTCCACTGGCTGCAGAAGGCCGGGAGGAGGGAGCCGCTTACCAACCAGCGGGACATGCGCGTCTCGAACCACCTCGAGCGCGCCATCGGGAGGCTCCCGTACGTCCGCCTCTCCGTCGAGGACCGCGCCGAGCTGTCCGGCCTGCTGCGGAGCGCCCAGAGCGCCGTCGAGGGACGCCTCCGCCTGCGGATCCGCCCCGTCCTGGAGCAGGCCTTCGTCGAGAGCGGCCTCCGCCCGTCCTGCATCCCCGAGGAGGTCGTCTTCGCCAAGGTCCTCGACGAGCTGCTCGACCGGCTCATGGCCCGCTCGTTCCTCACCTTCAGCGACATCCGCGACGCCATCTCCACCAACCAGCTCAAACTCCCCGACCTCGATCACGTCCACACCCTCTGGAGCGGCGACGCCCTCCTCCAGATCGATCGACGCCTGCGGACTGCGCTGGCAGGGGTCTATCGGCACGGGGAGCCGTACCGGAGCCTCCTCGAAAAGGCAAGCGCGCTCCTCTCCTCGACGCCGAAGGGGCGCCTCGTGGTGTGGCTCCTCCTCCTTCCCCTCGGCGGCGGGATCGCCCTCTGGTTTGGCCTCGGCCACCTCGTCCACGGCGCGTGGGCGTGGATCGCGAGGTCCGACGCGCCGCCCCCCTCCGTCCTCTGGCCGATTCCCGCCCTGGCCGTCGTGCTGGGACTGCTGATCAACCACCGGCCGACCCGCGCAGCGGCGGGCCGTCTCCTCGGCCACGTGGGGAGGTTCCTGCGCGCCGTCCTGATCGAGGTCCCGCGAGCCCTCGCAGGCGTCCCGCAGGTCCGCTGGCTGCTCCAGAACGACGTCTTCATGGGATTCGTCCGGTACGTCCTGCGCCCCGGGATCATCACCGTCGTCGTCGCCCTCGTCGCCTGGGCCGTGCGGCGCCCGTTCTCGTTCCTCCACGACCTCCTCGTCTTTCTCTGCACCGCGCTCCTCCTGAACTCGCGCCCGTGGCGCGGATTCGAGGAGGGGGCGGAGGAGTCCGTTTTTCGCGGCTGGCGCTTCCTCGCGCGGGGCCTCTTTCCCGGGCTCTTCCGCTTCGTCATGGCGGTCTTCAAGCGGATCCACGAGCTCCTCGAGGCGGTCGTCTACACCGTCGACGAGTGGCTAAGCTACCGAACGGGGGAGGGGAGGACGACGCTCTGGCTCAAGGCTATTCTCTCGCCGCTCTGGTTGCCGGTCAGCTTCACGCTGCGGTTCGTCTTCGACGTTTGCATCGAGCCGCGGTTCAACCCGATCAAGTACGTCTCCGTCGTGATGATCATCGACAAGATCACGATCGTTTTCACGCCGCAGGGCCGCATCTGGATCAAGGGGATGTTCACGGACATGGGGCTCGGGAGCGTCACCGCGGAAACGCTCACCTGGATCCTGCTCTACATGATCCCCGCCGCGATGGGGTTCCTGATCTGGGAGCTGAAGGAGAACTGGCGCCTCTACCGCGCCAACCGCGCGGCCGCGCTCCGTCCGGAGTCCCTGAGCCTCGACGGCGAGTCGTTCCAGCGCCTCCTCCGGTCGGACGGGAGGAGGAAGCTGCCCGGCCTGTTCGCCCGCCTGCGCCGCGCCGAGCGCGAGGCGCACCGGACGGGGAGCTGGGCGGAGTCGAGGCGCCAGCGCGCGGCGCTGGAGGACCTGCGGGGCGCGATCCGACAGTTCATGAGCCGCAGTTTCCTGCGGTTCCTCGAACGGAGCCCCTCGATGGTCGGGCTGTCGGTCAGGATCCGCGACGTGAGGCTCGGCCTCAATCAGATTGGAATCGAGCTGGGGTGCGAGGCCCATCCGGAGACGGCCGTGCGGATCGAGTTCGAGGGCCAGTCCGGCTGGCTGATCGCCTCCGTCCCAGAGTCGGGCTGGCTGTGTGAGCTCACCGAGCGGCAGCGCACGCTCTTCAAGCTCGCCCTGCTCGGACTCTTCAAGATGACCGGCGTCGACATCGTGCGGGAGCAGGTCGCATCGCACCTCGCGGAGTTCCGCTCGCTCAGCCTCGTCTACGACCTCACGCCCGAAGGGCTCAAGGTCTGGCCCGCGGATCGCTTCGAGGCCGCCGCGATCGTCGACCTGCACGCGGAAGGGGCGGTCCGCCCGCAGCCGATCTTCCACCCGACGCCGCTCGCGCTGCCTCCTCTCGCGTCGGACCGCATGCTATTCGCCGGCAACGACCTGCCGTGGGAGACGTGGGTGAAGGCCTGGGAGGACGACGCCGCGGGGCGCGAGATCCTCCTCCCCCCGTCGATCGACCTGCCGCTCAGCTTCGCGAGGCCCGGGACCCAGGGCCCGGCCGCCGCGTCGAGCGACGAGGCCCTTCACGGCGTGGAGCACAAGGCGTGACGCGCCTCACCACCGCCAGAGGAGGCGCACGGCGAGCGCCGCGATGCCGATGGCGAGGAGGCGCAGGATGAGGCGCCCGTGCATCCGTCGGGCCAGGCGGGCGCCGACGGGAGCGCCGCAGACGGCGCCTGCGCCCATGAGCAGCGACAGCCCCATGTCGACGTGCCCCTGCGTGTAGTGGCTCGAGAGGCCCGCCGCGGCCGTGATCGAGAGGACGAAGTGCGACGTCGCCGTCGCGATGTGGGGCGGGAACCCGAGGAGGAAGGTCAGGGCGGGTACGTGGATGACGCCTCCGCCGATCCCGAGTACGCTCGACAGGATCCCGACGAAGAAGCTGACCTGAACGCCGATCGACTCGTTGTACCGGTACTCGAACGTCTCTCCGAGCGCGTCGGTCAGCCTCCGCGGGACGATCCAGGCCCCTTCCTCGCGGGTCGCCTCGCGGACCCGCGCCAGGCGGTCCGCCCGGGGATAGCCGAACACGACCAGGGCCGCCACTCCCAGGAGGAGCACACCGAATCCCACCTGAAACGGCCCCATCGGGATCCGGGAGGAGAGGTAGCTCCCCACGAAGGCGCCCGGGAGCGACGCGATCCCGAACGCCAGCCCGGCGCGGTAGTCGATCCGCTTCTGCGTGATGTAGGCCCCCGTCCCCGTGAGCGCGTTCAGCAGGACCACCGCGAGAGAGGTCCCCGCGGCCCTCGCGGGGTCCATGTGATAGACGAGCAGCAGGAAGGGCACGATCAGGAACCCGCCGCCCGCCCCGATCATCGTGCCGAAGGCGCCGACGGCGAAGCCGAGCGCGCAGACGCCCGCGGATTCCCAGCGCGAGGCGGTCCCCGCGAAGGACGTAGGGACGAATACCGTGAGCGCGACGGCGGCGAGGCAGGAGACGACGAGGAGGAGCGTGTGGCGCGACATGGGGCGCGCATCCTACCCGCGGCGCCCTGCCGCGTGAAGTTCCGCGTCGCGAATCCCCGCGCCGCGTGTAGAATCCGCCGCCGAGGAGGACCCCGTGGGACGTCTCCGTCTCCGCGCGTACGCCGCGCTCGCCTTTCCGTGGATCTGCGTGAAGCGCTACCTCGTCTGGCGCGCGCTCGGGCGCCCGTGGAGGAGCCCGGTCGACGATCACGTCCTGCTCGGGGGGCTCCTCTTCCCAGGCGATGTCGAGCAGCTCTCGCGCGAGGGGGTCCGTGCCGTGATCTCGCTCTGCGCAGAGTTCGACGACCCGCTTGACCGGCTCCGAGGCGCGGGGATCGAGCACCTCCACCTGCCGACCCGCGACCTGACCCCGCCGTCGCCCGAGGACGTCGCGCACGCAGTCGACTTCATCGGCGAGCGCGTGTCCCGAGGCGATCGCGTCTACGTCCACTGCGCCTCCGGGGTCGGCCGTAGCGCTACCGTCGCGGCCTGCTGGCTCGTGCGGCAGGGACGCACGCCCGAGGACGCCCTGGCCCGTCTGGCCGAGGTCCGCCCCGCGATCTCGCTCCGACGGGGGCAGGTCGAGGCCGTCCGCGCCTTCGCCGCGGTGCGGCCGGTTTGATCCGGATCGTCGTCGTGTTATCATCCCCGATCGAATGAGCGATTCCCCGCGACCCGCCGACGAACGCGACACACTCGAGGCCTTGGGTGTGGGCCAACTCGCCGCGCTCTCGAAGGAGTGGGGCGGGGTCCTCTCGGCGGAGGTCATCGCCGGAACCCCGACGCTCCTGAAGTCGACGGAGTCCCTTCCGGGTGGCAAGGAACTCTGGCCGGCCGTCATGAGCCTGGTCGAGTTGGAATCTCCGGAGGGCGCGCAGCTCGTGGTGGTGGCGCCCTACGAGGAGGCGGCGGTCTTCTTCGAGATCCCGCTCCCGGACGATTCGCCGGGGTCCGTCGAGCACACCGACGAGGCCCTCCGCGAGGTCTTCGCCTTCCTCGGCCCCGCGACCGACCGCGCACTGCGGAAGGAGGTTGGCCCCCAGTTCCGCGTGAAGGGCTGCGCCAGTCGCCGCGTCCGCGCCCCAGAGGAGATGCGGGAGGCCGGGAAGGAAGAGGATCCGCTGACGCTGCGGCTCGCGGTCTCGGCGAAGGGGGGACGGCGCCTTCACCTCTGGGTTGTCGTGTCGAAGGGCCTGACGGCCTCCATGGTCGAGGCCAGGGAGCGGTCGGGCAAGCTCGCGCGGAGGTCGCCGTCCACGGTCGTGGCCGCGCTTGCACCCGGCGGCTGCATCCTCGTGGTCGACGACCAGATCCTCATCCGCCGCGTCCTGAAGTGGGTCCTCGAGACGCAAGGGTACCAGGTCGTCGAGGCGGCGAGCGGGGAGGAGGCGTTGTTCAAACTCTCCGCGCACAAGCCCGCGCTCGTGCTCCTGGACATCATGATGCCGCAGATGGACGGGATGGAGCTGTGCCGGCGGATGCGCACGTATCCGCAGTACAAGTCGCTCCCCGTGATCTTCTGCACCGCAAAGGACACGCGGCAGGACGTGATCGACGCCCTCCGCGCGGGGGCCCAGGACTACGTCATCAAGCCGTTCAAGAAGGAAGTCCTGCTCGCCAAGGTCGCGAAGGCCATCTCGGGGCGCCCCGCTTCGGAGGGGACGGAGCGCCCCCCTGACGCGCTCACCTTCTGAGCGATCCGCGCTACTTCCCCTCGCCGAAGGCCATCCCGCGGCGCGCGGCCTGCTCACGGACCGCCTTGCGGACCGCTTCGTCAAACGCCTTGTCCTGCGTGAGGCCCTCCGCCTTCACCTTGGCGTCGATGAACTCCTGCCGAGCGCGGCCCATCTCGTTGATCTGCTTCATCAGGCCCTCCCGCTCCGACTTCTTTGCGGCGATGTGGGCCTTGCGCTCCTCGATCGACATCTTCCGCATCTCTTCGGGCAGCGACTCGTCCTTCAGGTCCTCGAGCTTGAAGCCCTCCTGGGCCCAGGCGTCCACGAGGTCCCAGCGGGCGCAGTTGTACCCGGCCCACGACTTCGCCATCGCCCGCGCGGCCATGTTCGACGCGGCGCCGTTCTCGTTGGAGTTGAAGTCCTGGGCTACCTGGTTCGCTTGTCCCTCCGCGCCTGCGGCCCCGAAGGGGAGGTAGGTCCCGTTCAGCTTGCCGTTCAGCTCCGCCAGCTCCTGGTCCATCGGGGTCTCGATCGTGATCGCCCCGCCCGACTGGTCGATGACGGTGTAGGCGCCGTCGGCGAGCTTCGCCACCGCGCGCCATGTCGCTTCCTCTTCGGCGGTCGGCCCGCCGCAGTAGATCGCGTTGACGACGATGTCCTTCGCGATCGCCCTCGGCACCGTCACCGTGTACATGTTGTCCGGCGTCCCCTGCATCGCCGTCTCGTTCCCCACGACGAAGATGATGCGGAGCGCGTCCTTCTCAGCGGACCACCCCATGTCGTTCGTCGCCTTCCCGACGACCGCGCCAACCCACTCGTCCCCGCCCATGTCCGTCTGGAACGTCATCAGGCTCCCGTATACGGCGTCCAGGTCGTCTGTCAGCGGGAACGACTTGAACTCGGTGTCCGCCGACCCGTAGCCGATCAGGCCGATGCGCAGCACCGGCGTCGGACGGATCCGCGCGATGTCGTTCACGATGGCCCAGACCTTCTCCTTGGCGGTTTGGATCACGGCGTCCATGCTCCCCGAGCGGTCGATGCAAAAGACAACGTCCACCGCGGAGCGCCGGTCGTCGGCGAAGGCCGCAAGCGGCGCGAGAATCAGGGCCAGGATGGCGAGTAGCTTGTTCATGGCGTCCTCCTACTTCACTTGGATCCACTCGTGGCCGTGCTGGAAGGTCACGTTCGTCCCGAGCGCCAGCACCTCGCCGGCGTCGGGGTTCTCGCGAAGGAACCGGAAGTACTCCTCGCCGCCGAAGCGCAGCACGCGGACATGCTGGGAGGCGAAGCCCGCCTGGTTCCAACCCGCGCCGTCGTTGTAGAAGGCGCGGGAGCGCACGTTGCGCTGGCGCTGCATGGTCCGCGCAATCTCGGCGGCGTTCGTCCCGCGGCCGATCGCCCCGTTCATCGCGGCGGCCTGCGCCTCCTGGCTGAAGGCGTTTCGCCAGTCCTGCTGGTTGCGGCCCAGGTGCCACTCGGCCGCGCCGTTGTAGGCGTTCCGCGCCGACTCGGCCAGGCGCCCCTCGATGCGGACCGCGGAGAGGGCCTCCGGGGAGTCCTCGACGATCAGTGCGCCCGTGTACGGAGTGACGATGCCGAACTCCTTCGAGAGGGCGACGATCTCGCCAATCAGCTCGTGGTCCGGTCCGTGGAGGCGAACCTCGTCCAGCAGGAAGTCGACCTTGCGGATCGCCCAGAGCCTCGGCACGAACGAGTGCCGCGCGTCCGGCGCGAGCGCGAGGTCGTACGTCCGGGTCACCTTCCCCTCGCGGCCCGTGCCAGAGAGCGTCACGCGCACGGGTCCCTCCGTCGCGAAGCGGCCCAGGACCTGGATCGATCCGCCGCGGAAGAGGTCCGGCAGCCGCCTCGGGTAGGTCTGCGTCACGGCGTGCTCGCCATCCGCCCCGGTGACCTCGACCGTGATGTCCGAGAGGACCGGTGCGCCGATGCGGTTCGCGAACGACTCCAGGACCGTCGTGAGGTCCTCCTTTGGGTGGACGTACTGACGGTCGCCTCCGTTCTCCACGGCGATGCGGTCGAGGAGCTGCGTGTTCAGGTCGAATCCCACGCCGAAGGAAAAGACGCGGATCCCCTTGCCGCGGGCGATCGACACGAGCTTCTCCGTGTCGCGCTGCCCCACGGTCGGGACGCCGTCCGAGAGGAGGACGATGACCCGTGTCGCCTCGGCGCGGAACGACTGGCCGACGGCGATGCGCAGCCCCTCTTCCATGTTGGTCCCGCCGCGCGCGATGATCTCCGAGACGGCCTTCTGCCCGAAGCGGACCCGGTCCGCCGTGGCGGGGATCAGGTCGCGGCGAAGCGGCGTCCCCTCGGTCGAGAAGGTGACCACGTTGAACTGGTCCTTCTCGGTGAGCGTCCCCAGGAACGTGCGCAGGGCCTGGCGAACCTGCTCGATCTTCCCTCCCTCGTTCATGCTCCCCGAGGTGTCGACGACGAACACGATGTCGCGCGGGAGCCCCTGCTCGGAGTCGTACCCGGGCGGCGGCGTGATCGTCAGGAGGAACGCCCCGTCCTCGCCCGGCTCGTGGTAGGAGAGGAGGGACGCGCCGAGGCCCTCTTCGCCGACGCCGTAGTAGAAGCAGAAGGGCGTCGCGGGCAGGACGTCCTCCGCGCGGTAGCGGAGCGTCGCGCCGCCCGCCTTGTCGCGGGAGACCTCGACGGTGTGGGTGGGGGAGAAGACCTCGCGGATCGGTTGCGCGCCTCGGATGACGGCCTCCACGGTCATGCATCGCAGGGGGGCGCGGAGCGACGCGGGGACGGCGTTGAGCGTCTGCACGCGGACGAGGCCGTCCTGCGGGCGAAGCGCCTCGACGGTGTTGAGGACGACCTCGAAGTCGGTGTCGGCGGGGAGCGGGAAGATCCGGACGCGCAGGAGTCTTGCCCCGTAGTATTCGAGGAGCGCTGGGTCCTTGCGTTTTGCGACGATCGCCTCGTAGACGCGCTTGGCCTTCTCCGCGTCGAGGATCTCGCCCTCCATCGGGTTGCCCGCGACGGAGACGCGGAACCGCTCGACGCGCTGGTCGGGCTCCAGCTCCATGAAGAAGGTCCCCTCGGCGCGCGGGTCGGAGCCGGAGTGGTGGAAGACCATCCGCAGCTCCTTTTCGGCGACGTGGTCCTGGATCACCATCCGGGCGTGCGTCTCGCGGAGCTCTACGAGCCCCGGTCCCTCGACGTGGACCCATCAGCCCTCGGCGTAGCGGGCCTGGGACAGCAGGGAGGCGGCCACCGACAGGGCGAGGATGGTGATCTTGTTCATGACGGAGGGATAGGCAGGCATCGTGCCACGACTCGCGCGATCTGCAACCTGCTGACGCAGAACAGATTATGGGATCCGTGCGGCCGCATCCGGCGTCGAGACTTGGATACAATCGTTATCGGGACGGATACAGTCCCGAGGAATCCCTTGATGCGCCCGGGCGGGCGGATTAGGCTCCGTTCACCTCTATGAGGAGGGGAATGGTCCGAAACTTCCTCTTAGTAGAGGGGGTTCTCAACTCCGTCGCAAGGGACTCCTCGATGCGCCTTCGTACCCTCCTCCTCATCGCCCTCCCTGTCTGCCTCGTCGTCCTCGCGGACGACTCCATGGCGCCCGACCCCGTTCCCGGCCTCGACCTCAACTACTTCCAGGACAAGATCGAGCCCATCCTCGTCCGCACCTGCGCCGAGCAGGGCTGCCACGGCAGCAAGGGCGCCGGAAACCTCCAGTACCTGCAACCCGACTTCTTCGGGCGATTCACCGCCGAGCAGTCCAAGGCCAACTTCCTCGCCACCTCCCGCTTCATCGTCCCAAGACAGCCGATGGCCAGCCCGTTCCTCACCAAGCCCCTCGCCGAGGCCGAGGGCGGCCTCCCGCACGGCGGCGGCGTCCAGTACGACATCCACAAGGCCGACCCCGAGTACCAGGCGATCGCCGACTTCATCCAGGGCGCGAAGATCGACAACGTCGCGCCGACCGCCGTCGCGACAGGGCCCCAGCGCATCAAGCGCGGCGGCGTCGCGAGGCTCGATGGCGCGAAGAGCGCCGACCGCAACGGCGACCCCATCACGATGAAGTGGGCCTTCGAGGCGAGGCCCAAGGAGAGCCAGGCGGCGCTCGAAGGCGCCGACGGCCCGACCCCCAGCTTCACGGCCGACTGCGACGGGACCTACACCGTCAGCCTCACCGTCACCGACGACAAGGGGAAGTCCGATGCCTCGAGCGTCGTCGTCGTCGCCGACAGCATGCCGATCGTCATGCTGGAGGCCGAGGACGGGCAACTCGAGGCCCCGATGGAGAAGGTCGCCGACCGAAACGTCTCGAACGGCGCGTTCATCTGCGTCTCGGACCCGGACATGGGCGACGGCGCGGCGACCTGGGACGTCGACGTGCCCCAGGACGGCGACTACGACCTCTGGGGCCGCGTCTTTGCGCCCCCCAGCTCCACGGCGAAGCTCCTCGTCTCCATCGACGGCGGCGCGGAAAAGCCGTGGGACTTAGCCGGGATCACGGGCTGGAACCTCCTCCCCATGCGCGACAAGTCCTCCACGCGCCGCTCCGTGGCGGGGCAGTGGGCGGCGAAGGATGGCGCGCTCACCTGCGTCGGCTTCGAGCAGAAGGGGTACGCCGTCTGCACGACGGGGGCGACGATCCGCGAGGGGACGATCGAGTTCAAGGTCCGCTGCGACAAGCCGCAGCAGGGCCGGGGCATGAACGGCTTCCTCGTGTTCGACTACCGCAGCCAGCAGTCATTCAAGTTCGCCGGGTTCTACGGCGGGCGGAAGGTCTGGTCGATCGGCGAGAGCGCCGGACGCCGCCAGGACAACCCGAAGCAGGCGGGGGACGAGTTCGACGTGAACTGGAACACGCAGAAGTGGACCGCCGTGAACATCGAGCTCTCGGGGAAGACCGCGACGCTCTTCGTCGACGGCAAGGAGGTCGGATCGAAGACGTTCGCGAGCTCGTTCAACGGCGAGGTGGGGCTGGCGACGCTCCAATCGAATCCGTGGTTCGACGACCTGAAGATCACCGACGCCAGCGGTAGCGTCGTCTACGAGGACACCTTCGACACCAAGAAGGGGAACCGTCTGGCGCTGAAGGCTGGGCCGCACAAGCTCACGGTGAAGACCGACGGCGCAGGGCTCGGGCTCGACCACCTCATCCTCATCCGGAGCGAGCTGGACGCGAGCGTCGACGTCGAGACGAGGCGGTTCGTGCGGAAGGTCTATATGGACTGCGTGGGCCGGGGGCCGACCGAGCTCGAGGTCCTCATCGCCAGCGGCCAGGACCGCAAGGCCTTCGTCGAGGGGATGGCGCGGAGCCTCGAGTTCTATCAGAACTGGTACGAGAACGAGCTCTTCTACTTCCTCCTCCTCGACAACTTCCGCCCGGCGACGCCGGCGCTCGTCGCCATCCCGAGCCGGTTGCAGAACGGGCAGATCTCGGTGCGCGACGCGCTGCAGGAAGTCGTCATCTCCCAGTACTTCAACAGCCGCAACCCCGGGAACGACACCTTCGTCACCGTGGTCTTCGAGCAGCTCCTGGGCATGAAAGTGCAGTCGAACGTCGCCATCCTCGATGCAGGAAAGAAGATGTACGACGGGTACGACGCGACCATCTTCGGCGTCGCGGGCAAGAACCAGTCGGACGTCGTGAAGATCGCGATGCGCCAGGCGGACTTCTTCTCGCTCTACATCCGGCGGTTGTACGGTCGGATGGTCGGCCACGCCCCGACCGAGTCGGTCCTCGCCGAGTCGATCGAGCGCTTCGAGAAGACGCCGTACGCCTTCCCGGACATGGTCCGCGATTGGCTCCTCTCCGAGGACTACGCCGCGACGATGGAGCAGCTCCGCCCCAAGTCCGACGAGATGTACATCCGGACGCTCTACGTCGACCTCTTGGGGCGCCAGGCGAACTTCGAGGAGACGCGGAAGCTCAGAAACGCGCTCCTGGCGCTCTCGGACAAGCAGCCTCTCAGGAGCGTGCTCGCGAAGATCATCCTCGACAGCAACCTCGTCTCGGTGCCGTCGAAGCAGCAGATCGACAAGCCGAAGTGGGTGACGGAGCAATTCGTGAAGATCCTGGGGCGGGAGCCCTCCGAGGAGGAGCTGGCGGGGTTCGTGTCGGTGCTCGACGACCCCGCGGGCACGACGAAGCTGGTGATCCAGGCGATCCTGACGAGCGCGGAGTACCAGTACTACTAGCGGAGGCGGTGATGGACAGCACGAACCTCTCGAGGCGCGACTTCCTGAAGGCGGCCGGCGTCGCGGCGGGGGCCGTGGCCACGGCGGGCCTGCTCCTCCCGGGACGAGCGGAGGCCGCCCCGCCGGAGCTGAAGACGAAGCACGTGGTCTTCATCGCCTTCGCGGGGGGCGTGCGGAGCCGCGAGTGGATCGGGACCCCGAACAACATCCCGAACCTCGCGAAGCTCATGAAGGACGGCGTGGCCCTCCCGAACATCCGCACGCAGAACGTCGGGCACTACGGAGCGACGCTCTCGCTCTTCACGGGGATCACCGAGGTGATGGGGATCCGCGAGAACCAGCGCGGCGAGCACCCGACGCTCTTCGAGTACCTGCGGAAGCAGAAGGGGCTCCCCGCGAACAAGGTGTGGCTCTCGTGCGGCCAGGGGAACCAGCAGCTCAACTTCTCGTACGGCACCCACGGGGAGTACGGCGGCGCCTATGGGGCCAACGTGATCAGCGGCGACGGGATCTTCAACGCGGAGTTCAAGGAGGTCCTCGATGCGTTCGGCCGCCCGAAGGCGCTCTCGGAGGGGGAGGCGCGGCTCCTGGACAGGCTGCGCGGGTCGATGGACGCGGACCAGCTCAAGCGGGCCACGAGCACGGGCCTCTCGAACGACGCGGCCTCGGTGAAGAAGATCGAGAACTTCATCCTGGAGGAGATCACGGCGGGCGCGCCGAAGGTCACCGGCCCCGGCGCGGAGGACGCGAAGGCGACCCGCGTTGCGACGAACATCCTGCGCGTCTTCCAGCCGACGTTCCTCGGCGTGGCGCTCTCCAACGCCGACGTGGCGCACGGGAGCTTCAACGCCTACGTCGACGTGATCCGCAGGAACGACGACGAGGTGGGGAAGCTGATCGCGGCGATCCAGGCCGACCCGGAGCTCAAGGACACGACGAGCTTCTTCATCCTCCCCGAGTTCGGCCGCGACAGCGACACGAACCAGCGCAACGGCCTCGACCACGGCGACAGCGGGCCGGACCTCATGAAGATCGGCTGCATCGCCTATGGACCGGACTTCAAGCGTGGCAAGACGATCGAGACGCACTACGACTCGATCGATGTCTGCCCGACCATCCTCCACCTGCTCGGCGGGAAGGCGGACCTCTCGCGCGCGAAGGTGATGAAGGAGATCTTCGCGTAGCGGAGGCCCGACGTGAGACGAACGGCGCTCGCCCTGTTGGGGGCCGCGGCCCTGGTGATCCTCGCGCGCGCGGAGGGTCCCGGCGACGAGGCCTCGTCTCCGGCTCCCAAGACTGACGCCGAAATCGCCGCCTCGAGCGCTGGGTGCCTCGTCTGCCACAACGGCATCGAGGAGATGCACCCCGAGTACAAGCTCGGGTGCGTCGACTGCCACGGCGGGGACGCCGCCGCGACCGCGAAAGAAGAAGCCCATGTCCAGGCGACCAGGGAAGTGCCCGCCGACGAGCGCGTCCTCCCGCGCGACTACGACCTCAAGTACCAGCGCTTCGTGAACCCCTCGAACCTGCGCGTGGTCGGGGAGACGTGCGGCGGCTGCCACGCCTCGGCGATCGACCACGTGATGAAGTCGATGCATGCGACCACGGCGGGGCACCTCGGCGACCCCCGGTACGAGAACGGGATCAGCAAGAAGCGGGGCGAGACGGTCGGGATCATGCCGATCGAGGACAAGGACGGCCACGTCCCCGAGAACGGCCTCGCGAAGCTGATCCAGATCCCGCCGCCGAGGTCGACGACGGGCAAGACGATCTCCTCCCACTTCGAGGACGTGCAGCGGAAGCAGTGCATGCGCTGCCACGTCTGGTCGAAGGGGACGGGGCTGCGCGGGCGGCTGGGGCAGGACGGGGACTACCGGAGCGAGGGGTGCGCGGCGTGCCACGTGACGTACGCCGACGACGGCCTCTCGAAGAGCGGCGACCCGACGATCGATAAGTTCCAGCCAGGGCACCCCACGAAGCACAAGATGACCAGCGCGATCCCGACGCGGACGTGCGTGCACTGCCACTACGGCGACGCGCCGATTGGCCTGAACTACCGCGGGCTGTCGCAGCTCCCGCCGGGCGTCCCCGCCGGGCCCGAGGTGGCGGGGACGACCTCCGCGCGGCTGAACGGCGTCTTCTACATGAAGAACCCCAAGGTGAACCCCCCCGACATCCACCACGAGAAGGGGATGCACTGCATCGACTGCCACACGATGTCCGACGTGATGGGGGACGGAAACCTCTACGGGTCGATGGAGCACGCCGTGGAGGTCGAGTGCGAGAGCTGCCACGGGACTCCGAAGGCCTACGCGACGCTCACGGGCCAGCGGGGGACGGTCCTCGACCACATCCGCCAGGAAGGGGGCAAGTTCATCCTGAAGAGCAAGGTCGACCAGAAGGAGCATCTCGTTCCGCAGGTGAAGAACATCGTCGACCCGAAGAGCATTGAGTACAACCCCGCGGCCGCGCGCGCGATGAATTCGGACCACCTCAAGGAGAGCGGGGGACTGGAGTGCTACGCGTGCCACTCCTCGTGGAGCGTGAACTTCTTCGGGTTCCACTTCGACCGGAACCCCTCCTTCACGCAGCTCGACCTGATCTCAGGTGAGCGCACGCCCGGACGCGTGAACACCACCGAGAAGGTCTTCGCGACGTGGAAGAACTTCTACCTCGGGTGGAACACCGAGGGGCTCACGGCGCCGTACATGGTCGGCTTTTCGACCGTCTGCTCGGCCTACGACAAGGAGGGGAAGCTCGTCCTGGACCAGGAGTGCCCCAAGACCGCGGAGGGGCTCTCGGGGATGACGCTCATTCACCACCAGCTCCACACGAACCGCGCGGAGGCGAGGTCGTGCGTCGAGTGCCACCGCAACCCCGCGGCGCTCGGGATGGGCTCGGAGAATTTCCGCCTGACCAAGGAGTTCGCCTTCTGCGCGGGGGCGCGCGGGATCGAGGTCGTGGCGATCGACAAGAAGAACGTCGAGAAGACGCTCCCCTCGGCGACGCTGGTCATTCGCGGGGGGGCGCAGTCGGTGGCCGTCTGGAGCGACTCGATCACGGCTCGCGCCCAATACGTCTTCGCAGCGTGCGGGGGGAATGGCGTCGTGGTCGCGGACGTGAGGAACCCGGTCTTCCCCAAGGAAATCGCGAGGATCGCGACCACGGACGCGAAGGATGTCTGCTTGGTCGGAAAGCACCTCGTCGTCGCGGACGGAGCGGACGGGCTACGACTCTTCGACGTCTCCGACCCGAAGAAGGCCGTCGCCGAGGGGAGCGTCGACACGGAGGATGCGCGCCGCGTGCGAGTCCTCGGATTCACGGCGTACGTCGCGGATGGCGCGGGGGGCCTCGCCATCGTCGACCTGTCCGACCCCGCGAATCCGCAGAAGCTCGCGGCCGTCGCCCTCGGGGGGGAGCCCGACGACGCCAAGGACCTTGCCGTGCACTTCCAGGCGAGCACGCCGGACCCCGAAGGGGACTCGGGGCGGACATCCCCTCGCAAGCTCGCCTTCGTTGCCGCCGGGGCGAAGGGCATGAGGATCGTCGACGTGATGGAGCCGCGGCGCGCCAAGGTGGTGGGGGAGTTCGACCCGTCGCGGCGCGGCGGGCAGGGGGCGACGACGTCGATCGACGGCGTGGCGTTCCGGACCGTCTTCGACATCGGTACGGAGGGCGGGAAGGTCCCCAGCGAGGAGAACGACTACGTCTACCTGACGCTCACTGTGACGCGGCCCGACGCGAACCCGTTGGGGGCATTCCTGGCGTTGAACGTGAACGACCCGATGTCGCCGCAGCCGCTGGGACGGGTCCAGTCCCCGCCGGGGTGCGGGCGGATTGACCTGGCGAGCGTGTACCAGGTGCCGATCCTGGCCTACGTCGCGTTCGTCTCGAATGCGCGGGGCACGATCGTGATGGACGTCTCGAAGGCGACGACGCCGGTGGCCCTCGCGCGGCTCGCGGTGCCCGGCGGCAGCGCGACGGCCTTCGAGGAGATGCCGCTCGACCAGCTCGTGGACTTCGACGGAAAGCAGCTCAAGGATGTCTCGCACGAGGGGGCGCGGCTCTTCAACCGCGAGGACCTGCTCCGTCTCCTCTCCGTGCCGCTCGAATCGAAGAGCTCGAAGTAGTCTGGAGTCGCGCCCGTGAGGGCGCCCTGGAGTCGCGCCCGTAAGGGCGCCCTGGAGTCGCGCCCGTAAGGGCGCCCTGGAGTCGCGCCCGTAAGGGCGCCCTGGAGTCGCGCCCGTAAGGGCGCCCTGGAGTCGCGCCCGTAAGGGCGCGGTGGAGTGACACCCGTAAGGGTGTCACGACTTGGGAGAACGCCATGCGAAGCAGCCTGCTGCTCCTCCTGGTCCTTTCGGCCTTCGCCCTCGCCCAGGACGGCGAAAAGGAGAAGAAAGAGAAGAAGGAGAAGAAGGGGGACGGCGGGAACGGGGGGCGCCAGATGGCGCAAACCCTGGTTTTCGAGGACTACGACAAGGACCGGGACGGGAAGCTGAAGGGCGACGAGGTGCGGACCTACTACTTCGACCGGTCCGACTTGGACGGGAACGGCGCCATTACGCTCGACGACTTCGCAAGCGTTCCGGAGGGGAAGCGTGCCCAGGCCGAGAAGCTGCTCATGCTCGACCGGGACAAGGACGGCAGTGTGTCGTTCGAGGAGTTCGTCGTCCCGAAGATCATGATGAACAAGGTGGACGCGGACAAGGACGGGGCGATCTCGAAGCAGGAGGCGGACCCGAACGCCGCCCTCCAGGGCGCCGGCACGGGCGACCCCGAGAAGGACATCGACGGCTTCATGGAGCGCTTCGACAAGGACAAGGACGGGATGATCTCGCGGGAGGAGTACACGGGTCCGGCGCAAATCTTCGACCGGGTCGACACCGACAAGGATGAGAACCTCACCCGCGACGAGATCGCCAAGTTCATGCAGGCCGCGGCGAAGCGCGGCGGGACCACGGGCCCAGCCGACTTCGTGCAGCGCTTCGACAAGAACTCCGACGGCCGCGTGACGCTCGAGGAGTTCGGCGGCCCCGAGACCTCCTTCGCCCGCCTCGACGCCAACGGCGACGGCGTCGTCACCTCAACGGACGGGAAATAGCCCGATCTTCGCTGCGATGGGCTCGGCTGCACGAGTCGACCTCGCTGTCGTCTGCCTTCAGCCGTGGGGATTGTGGCCGCAAGCACGGTCTGTCCTTGCCACGCGCCTCAATTCTGGCTAGACTCTGGCTAGAATGAGGTTCGAAATCGTTCTCGCGCCGCAGGCGGTGGAGGACCTGAGGGCCCTCCCGGCCCGCTTGCGTTCGATGGTGGAGGACGCGCTCGAATCCCACCTCCGCCACGAGCCGGAAAAGACGAGCAAGAGTCGCATCAAGCGATTGCGCGGAATGGAACGGCCGCAGTATCGCCTGAGGGTCGAGGACCTCCGTGTGTTCTACGACGTCGCGGAGGGCCGGGTGGAGGTCCTCGCAGTGGTTGCGAAGTCAGGCAGCGCCGAGTGGCTCGATCGAGAAGGGCGGAAGTCGTGAAGAAAGTGCCGCTGTCCGAGGTGAAGGACCAGCTCTCCAAGTACCTTGACCTGGCCGGACGCGAGGAGGTCGTCATCACGCGTCACGGCAAGCCGGCCGGCGTCCTCATCGGCTTCGAGTCCGAGGATGACTGGTTCGAGTACCGTCTGACGCACGATCCTAGGTTTCTTGCGCGTGTCGAGGCCGCGCGAAGGGACCTCCGAGTGGGGAAGGGCACCCGGCTCGAAGACCTGGGTCGCAAGTAGGGGAGACGAGAATGCCAATCACCCATCGAGTCCTGGCCTCCCTTGCCCTGGTCTTGGCGGTAGGCGCGGCGTTCGCCGAGGAGGTCGTCTGGGACATGCAGCGACTGAAGCCGCACTGCTCGGGGTGCAAGGCGGACCTCTCGTGGCAGGCCGCCGAGTGCGCGAAGTGCCAGGCGAAGATCGACTGGGCGCCTCCGAAGTTCCCCGACTCGCCCGAGGGCGTGTGCCGCAGGTTCCTCCTCGGCGTGGCGGCGCACGACCCGAATCTGATCTCGGATAGCGTGACGGACCAGAGCCACGCCGAGGTCCTTGCGCGCGGCGAGGCGCCGAACGCGGAGGAGATGTCGACCAAGGTCCTGTCGAGCGTCGCGGCGACCTCGCTCCGCGTCGAACTCGCCACGAAGGACCGCCGCAAGTGCGCGTTCAAGCTCTTCGGAAAGGCGATCACGCTCCCGATCTGGCAGGCGAACGGGGCTTGGCGGATCGAGGCCGCGCTCCTCGTCACGCATCGCAGGGATGTCTGGAAGCAGGAGTGCCAGAAGAGGCTCATGGCGCTCTCCAAGGCGTGGACGGGATACAAGACGCGGAACAAGAGCGCCCCGACCGAGCGGGGGAAGGAACTGGTGCTGCTCCTCGCCAGGGAGTCCGGCCAGCCTGCCGGTGAAGTCCTCGTCTGCTCCTGCGGTTGCGCCGCGGACGGCACGCAGACGAACTACGAGGGGGCTCCCGAGGGGACCGTCCTGGAAAAGGCGCCCGACTCGCGGCTGGTCCTCTGGGACGCCTCGGGGAACCACGACCGCGGGCGCTTCGCGCTCCGCGCAGATGGCAAGGTCGAGTGGATGACGGAGGAGAGCTTCAACCAGCGGAAGTAGGCGGCGGTCAGTGCGAGTGGCCGTGGTCCGCGTCTCGGCGGACCCACTCGAGGTAGCGGAGTAGCACACCGTCGAAGCAGTGCTCGTCCGACTGCTCCGGCAGCGAGGCGAGGTCGAAGCCGCGCTCCTCCCGGAGGACGCTCAGCATCTGCAGGCCGACCGGCTCGCCGCTCTGCGCCACCCCGACCGCGATCTTCGCGGGGTCGGCCCCGATGGCGTCGAGTGCCGAGCGGGCCTGATCGCGAGGCGATGTGTACCTGCCATCCCCGTCCGTGTCGAAGTAGATCGGGTTCGTCACCGCGAGCGTGTACCCGTTCAGCGTCGTCCAACCGGGTAACTTCACGCCGTCCCCGACCACCACGCAGACGAGGTGCGCATCGCCGCGGCCGGGCTGGAGCCGGAAGCCCGTTCGCAGGAAGGTGGGGCCCTCGTCGGGAGTGGAGACTTCTGCGTAGCCCGCGATCTCCCCATTCAAGAACGCCCACGCCTTGCGCGGGCGAATCCAGCTCGGTGCGGCGATGTTGAGGTTCACATCAACCTGGGGGTGCTCGCCGCTTAGCTTGACCAGGCCTCCCATTGGAGTGCCATCGACCTCGGCCTCGGCGAAGATCCCGAGGCTCACCGAGACGTCCCCGCGCAGGAACGCGCCGCAGGTCTCCTCGACATCGATCTTCGCAGGCTCGTCCGTGGAGCTGCGCACGTACGTCCGCCCCTGGCCCACGGGGTCGTCGACCGTGTGCGAATCGGAGCTGCCGATCCCCGTGAGACGCTCGCCGCGGTTCAGGAGCGCCATCCAGTCGGCCAGAATCGAAAGCGGCTCCTTCTCCTCCGTGGTGGAGTTCACCAGCTCCAGGCAATCGAACGTGTAGCGAGTCCCCGATGCGCGGTCGCCCGTGGACGGATCGAGCCCGTGCACGCCGAATGGCCCGCGGTCGAGGTCTGGCCAGTGCGGGTGATTGAGGATGACCACCTTGGCCCCCTTGGCGCGGATGTCCTCCACGAGCTTCACCCAGTCCTTCAGCTTGTGGTCGGGGAGGGCGCCCTTCGGATCCATCGGGAACGCGTTGAAGTGCCCGTTCTCCGTGGTGACCTCGTTCCCCGTCACCGGCCGGAAGTACGGGTTCACCTCCATCTCCGCCTGCACGGGCGCGTAGTCGGTCTGGTGGTTGTGGTCCGTCGCGATCGCCAGTTCGACGCCCTCGCCGGCGAGCGTGATCATCCGCTCCTCGATGGTCGCGTTTCCGTGGCCGCTGTACGTGTACGTATGGACGTGCGTGTCGGCCGCGATGAACCCCTTCGTGTCGACCTCGCGCGTGATCGCGAGGTCCAGGGCCTGCTTGCCTTCCGCCTGGACCCGGACCCGGGCCTCGGCCATTCCCCACTCCATCCCGCGTGTCGCGTAGACGACGTACTCACCCTGGGGGACTTCGAACGCGTCGCCTGCGCCGAGCGTGTACATCGTGCCGATGCGCACGGCCGTGGAGGCCCGCGCGGCATTGTAGAGCGGGACGAGCTTCCCCTCGGGCGTTGCGACGGTGACTCGGGCTGGCACTGGGCCTCCCGAGGCTGCGTCCGAGACCCTCACGACGACGCGCCCCAGGTGGAGGGCCTCGGCGAGGGGCTTCTCGATCAGGCTGATCGGCCCTACGACGATGTCGTCGCCCACCGCCCGAGGCACGACTGAAAGCGTGTTCTCGCCGTCGCGGAGAACCCCCGTGGGCACATCGACGTAATGGGTGTGCTGCCCCGTCGTCCTCTCGAGCACGCCGACGGCCTCGCCGTTGAGGCTCACGGTCCATTCGTCGCTCACATCGCGCTGGCCCAGCTCGATCGAGGCCGCCCCCGCGCCTGCCTGGAAAGTCAGGTCCAGCCGCTTCCCCTCGGGCTTGCGGGCCTCTCCCCACCCCTTGACGTCGCTGTCCCCCAGGTGGTGCACCCGGTCGCTCACTACGACGTCGGCGCGGGCGATCGGGGCCAGGAGAAGGGCAAGGATGGCGGCGGTGACTCGGCACGGCATGTGGATCACCTCTGCAGGAGCGGTTGGATCCCCGACGTCTCTTCGACTCTCCCGTCCGAGTGGATGGCGATCCCCTCGACACCAGGCATGCCGTCGAGGACCCCAAGGCCTCGGACTGAGGTCGCCGTCGAGAGCGCGTCGGACGTCAGGCCATCAGCGGCAACCACGAGGACGACCGGGGCGGAGACCAGTCCCAGGCCTGTCGATGGGTCGACGATGTGCGAGTAGCGTACACCGTCCGCGTCCACGTGTCGCTCGAAGTCGCCCGAGGTCGAGACGAAGCAGCGGGAGACGACCAGCGTGCGTCCGTCGACGAGCGCGACGCGCCAGCCCTCCGCGCCGGGCGGCGGTGTGCCCAGGGCGAGGTCGCCGCCGAGCTCGACCATTGCCGGCAGGTCGCCGACCGCGCGCAGCGCGCGCTCGGCGGCGAATCCCTTCGCGATGCCGCCGAGGTCGAGGCGCATCCCTGGTTCGAGCCTGACGCGCCTCGTCGCCGGGTCGAGCGTCACGCGGCACCAGCCGACGAGGCTGCGCGCTTCCTCCAGCTCGGCGGGGGAGGGGACCACGCCGCGGCGCCAGAGTGCTGTGACCGGCCCCACCGTCGGGTCGAATGCCCCGTCGGTCATGCGGGCGAACAGGACCGCGGCGTCGATCACCTCGAAGAGCGGGGGCGAGACGACGAGGTCCCCCTCTCGATTGAGCCGCGACAGCTCGCTCGTCTCGCTCCAGTCGCTCATCGCCGCGTCCACGGCGGCGATCTCCGCGTACGCCGCCCGCGAGGCGCGCTCCGCGTCGTCGGCGGTGGGGGAGTAGACGATGACCCGCGCGGAGGTGCCCATGTGGACCTCCGCGAACTCGTAGCGGGCGAGGGGTGCCGTTCGCGGCGCCGTGGCGCAGCCCATGAGCAGCGCGATCAGCGGAAGGACCGACAGCCTTGCGGGCGTCAGTCCACCGCGCGCTGGCGCGCGCGACCCCCGGGCGCCCAGGCGGGCGCTACTCCGTGCGGGCCACGCGGAAGCCGATGAAGGGGCCGTCATACACCCACCACGTGCTCCGGGGACGGTGCGCGTCGCGCTCGTCCCACGCGTCCAGGTACTTCTGCCGCGCCTCCGGCGAGACCTCCTCGCTGTCGTAGGCGCCTCCCTTGAGCACGCCCGTCGGGTCCTCCGCCGACCACGGGTCCGAGACCCACTCCCACGCGTTCCCGAGCATGTCGTGGATCCCGCGTGCGTTCGGCTTCCTGGTCGCCACCTTCTGCGTCTTCTCCGCCGGCGCCGTCGACGAGAACCACGCGTAGTCCTCCACGGGGTCCGTCAGCGACCCGCAGGCCTGCTCCCACTCCTTCTCCGTGGGGAGCCGGTAGCCCTTCCCCGTCCGCTTCGAGAGCCACTCGCAGTACAGTTCCGCCGATCGCCGGCTCATCCCGACGGCCGGCCGCTGGCCCTTCCCCCAGCCGTGGTCGACCATCTCGTAGTGCGGCGAGGGCCGCATTCCCGCGTCGGCCCCCTCGGGGAGGTCTTTCTTCTCGTACCAGATCAGGAACTCCGCCCAGGTCACCTCGGTCTTCCCGATCCAGAACTTCCCCTCAGGGACCCAGATCATGTCGAAGGTGACCTTGGAGTCCGGGATCGTCTCGGCGTAGTCGCCCTCCTCGGCGAAGAGCGTGGACGCGAGGACCACTACTCCGACCCAGGCACGGGTACGCGCCGCACGTCGAGCGGGCCGAATTCGTGCTTTGCGGGGGAGTAGTCCAGGTCCGACTCCGTCATCTCCTGCCACGTGATCGTCCTCCCCGTGTACGCCGCCTGGCGGCCCATGATCGCCGTGAGCGTGCTCTCCGCCACCTGCGCCGACTCGTTCGCCGGCTTTCCTGCGCGGATCGAGGCAATGAGATCCGCGTGCTCCTGCACGTACGCGGTCCCGAGCGTCGAGGCCCCCTCATACCGCCACGGCCGCGCCCCCTCGATCACCCCCTCGTACGGCCTCGCCACGCCCTCCGTCCCGCGGACCCAGGCCCCAACGTACCCGTCGGAGCCCGCCCACTGGCGGTTCATGCTGAGGCAGTGGATCCCGCCCGCGTACTCGAAGTCGATCGCGAAGTGATCGTAGCCGTTGCCGAAGCCCTCGCCGACGCGCTGGATCCTCCCCCCGGAGCCCGTCGCGCGGACCGGGTGCGCGCCGAGGAGCCAGTTCCCGACGTCGATCGTGTGGATGTGCTGCTCGACGATGCAGTCTCCCGAGAGCCAGTCGTAGTACCACCAGTTCCGGATCTGATCCTCCATGTCGGTCCAGCCGTCCTGCCGCGCGTGGTGGGGCACCGGCCCGCCGTTGTAGAAGACCCGCGCCTCGCGGATCTCCCCAATCCAACCCTCGCGCACGCGCCGTACGACCTCCTGGAACCCCTCCTGATGGCGGTACTGCGTGCCCGCGACCACCGCGAGTCCCTTCTCCGCGGCTTGACGCCCCGCTGCGAGGAAGCGACGGACGCCGACGGGGTCCACGGCGATCGGCTTCTCCACGAAGCAGTGCTTCCCCGCCGCGACGGCCGCCTCGAAGTGGAGCGGGCGGAAACCCGGCGGGGTCGCCAACAGCACGACGTCGACGTCCTCCAGCGCGAGGAGTCGCCTGTACGCGTCGAAGCCGACGAAGCACCGCTCGTCCGAGAGGCGCACGCCGTCGTGCTTCATCCCCTCCAGGTAGGCGCGCGACCCCGCCAGGCGGTCCGCGAAGACGTCGGCGAGGGCGACGATGCGGACGTCCTTCGCCGCCTGGAGCCAATTCTCCGCGGCGCCGGTCCCGCGCCCCCCGCAGCCGATCAGACCGGCATTCAGGATCTTCCTCATCGCTCCCTCCCCGGGACCGGGATGGACCGCATCGCCAGGGGTCCGAACTCCCTCACATGCGGGGAGAGGTCGAGCTTCGAGGCCAGGATCTCCTGCCACGTGATCGTGGCGCCCGTGTAGGCCGCCTCGCGGCCCAGGATCGCCGTGAGCGTAGCCTCCGCGACCGTGCGAGCCTCGTTGAGCGGCCGGCCCTCGCGGATCGCCGCGAGCAGGTCCCTGTGCTCCTGGACGTAGGGGTTCGTCGCGTTCCCGGAATAGCGCCACGACGTGAGCCCCTCGATCGACCCCGCCGGGTTCGCCCTTCCGAGCGTGCCGACGACCGACTCGCCCACGGCGTCCGCGCACCCCGTGATCTGCCGGCACATGCTGACCACGCGGATCCCGCCGGGGTACTCGTAGTCGACGGCGAAGTGGTCGTAGATGTTCCCGTACTTCGCGGCGACCCGCTGCGTCCTCCCCCCGACGGCCGTCGCGCGGAGCGGGTGGGCGCGCAGGACCCAGTTCATCACGTCGAGGTTGTGGACGTGTTGCTCGACGATGTGGTCGCCCGAGAGCCAGTCGAAGTAGAGCCAGTTGCGGACCTGCCACTCGGCGTCGCTCTGGCCCTCCTGGCGGTCGTAGCTCCAGAGACCTCCCGTATTCCAGGAGCAACGGCCGGCCAGGATCTCGCCCACCCCGCCGTCGTGGATGCGGGCGATGGTCTGGAGGTAGTCCTCCTGGTGCCTTCGCTGCGTCCCCGCGACGACGCGGAGGCCCTTCAACGCGGCCTGCTCGCCCGCCGCAATCACCCTGCGCACGCCGACGGGGTCGACGGCGACGGGCTTCTCCATGAAGACGTGCTTGCCGGCTGCGACCGCCGCCTCGAAGTGGGCGGGCCGGAACCCGGGGGGCGTGGCGAGCAGGACGAGGTCGACCTCCCCGAGTGCGAGGAGCCTCTCGTACGCGTCGAAGCCCGAAAAGCAGCGGTCCGGGTCGACCTTCACCCCGTCGAGGCCGTTTTTCGGGTCGCGCAGGTAGCCGAGGCACGACTCGATTCGCTCGGGGAAGAGGTCGGCGAGGGCGACGAGCTCGACCTCCCCGCCGGCCTCCAGGACGTTTTGCGCGGCCCCCGTCCCGCGACCTCCGCAGCCGATCAGCCCGACGCGGATCGTCTCGTCCGCGCCGGCGTGGACGGCGTTCGCTGCCGCGAGCGCCACCGCGGAGGCCGACGCGGCCGCCAGGAACTGCCTGCGCGTGATCCCCATAGGGTCGACTCCCGACTACTCGTAGACGTTGATCTCCGCCGCCGAGGTCCAGGGTCCTCCCTGGACCTCCGACTTCGCGACGAGGCGGAAGAACCGGGCGCGGGTCCCCGCGGGGAGCTTCACCACCTGCTCCTGGGCCGACCCGGCCGTCTCGAACGTGCCAGAGGCCACCGGCGAGCCCCACTCCTCGCCGTCCAGGCTGACGTAGAATTCGTACTCCGCAATCGTCCCGTTCGGGCCCCCGTCCGTCCGCGGGAGGTAGCCGAAGGCCGACAGCTCCAGCTCCTCTCCCATGTCGATCGCGATCTCGTGCGGGTGGGGCGGGGTCTTCTTCTCCCACTCCGTATGCCAGTGCGTCGCGGGGTTGTCGTCGATCGCGTTTCCCGCACGGCCGTTCTCGCCCTTCGTCTCCTGGCTGTCGACGTGGACGACCTCCCAGCCCGTCTTCGGCCTCGCCAGGCGTTGGCGGACGATCACCGGGCCGTCCGGGAAGTCGAAGCCGGGGTTGTCCGAGGGAAAGACGCCCGCTGCGACGACGGCGCCCTTGGGCGCCTCGATGGGGGAGACGTAGACGCTGGACGACGGCGTCGGGTCGGTCCCGTCGAGCGTGACCCTGACGCGCGCCCCGTGCGTCTCGATCACGGCGTAGCCGCCCTCACAGCGGATTGTCGGTGCCGGGGCCGAGCGAGGGAGCTGCTTCAGGCGGATCCGCCGCCAGTGGATCTCGGCGCCCTCCGACTGCCAGGCGATCGGGCCCTCCACGAGCTCGCCCTCCAGAACGCGCGAGACGAGGACGCCGTTGATCGAGACCGCGACCGTCCCGCCTCGGCAGACGATCTCATTCGCGTTCCACTCGCCCAGCGGCTTGATCGCGCCGCGGCGGGCGTCGTCGTAGTGCTCGAAGCGGCAGCGGACCGTCCGCGGGATGGGGAGGATGTGCCCCGCGTCGCGGTTCATCCCCTGGACCTCGATGCTCTCGGGCCAGATCCCGAGGGCGCCCTCGCGGCGGAGGTGGATCAGGCAGCCGCTGTTCCCGCCGAACTCCGCGTCGTCCTTCAGGCTCTCCGGTCGGCGATAGCGCCATTCGTAGCGGAGGATGTAGTCGCGGTAGGGGCGGTCGGTGACCATGTACCCGGCGGGCTGGCCGGAGCAGAGGATCACGCCGTCCTCGACGCGGAAGGTCTGCAACGGGTCGGGATCGCCTTCGAGGCGGAACTTCCAGCCGCTCATGTCCCGTCCGTTGAAGAGGTCGACGAAGCCGTCCTCGTCGGCCAGGGCGAGGCCGGCGAGCGCGAGAACGGCCGCCCACGGCAGGATTCGCATGGCGTCCTCCCCCCGAACGAAATGGATTGACGGTACCTAACGGCGGGGATAGGAAGCGTCAAGCCATTCCTGCATCGATTCGGGGAATGGGTGGGAGACAGGACGAGACTGGATCCTCTTCGTACTCGTACTCGTACTCGTGCTCGTACTCGAAGGCGCTCCGAGTACGAGCACGAGTACGAGTACGAGTACGAACCGGCACGCCGGCAGCGATGCCGGATCGAGACGCAGCAGGAGGACTCGGGATGGGACGGAGACTCGGCATCGGCATCATCGGCGCGGGGTTCGTCGGCAACTTCCACCTCCAGTCCTTCGTCGGCGTCCGCAATGCCGACATTCTCGGAGTCGCCAGTCGAACGCAGGAGAAGGCGGACCGCGCCGCAAAGCGGGCGCGCGAGCTCGGGGTTGGCGACGCGCGGGCCTTCACCAGCATCGCCGAGATGGTCCGCAGCCCCGGGATCGACGCCGTCTGGATCTGCGTCCCGAACCACGTCCGCCTCGAGGTGATGGAGGAGATCGCCTCCGCCGGGAAGGGGAAGCTCGTCGGCGTCGCCTGCGAGAAGCCCCTCGCGCGAAACGTGCGCGAGGCGAGGAGGATGGTCGAGCTCGCGAAGCCCTTCCTCCATGGCTACCTCGAGAACCAGCTCTTCATGCCCCCCGTCGCGCGCGGGAAGGAGATCCTCTGGCGCCGCGGCGCGGCCTCCACGGGTCGCCCCTACCTCGCGCGGAGCGCCGAGGAGCACGGCGGGCCGCACGAGCCGTGGTTCTGGTCCGGAAAGCAGCAGGGGGGCGGCGTCCTCAATGACATGATGTGCCACTCCCTCGAGGCCGCGCGGTTCCTCGTCACCGAGCCCGGGAAGCCCCGCGGGAGCCTCCGCCCCCGCGCCGTGAGCTGCGAGATCGCCACGCTCAAGTGGTCGCGTCCCGAGTACGTCGCGCTCCTCAAAGCGAGGATGGGGATCGACTACGCGAAGACCCCCGCCGAGGACTTCGCCCGCGCGAGCGTGACGTGGGAGACCGAAGACGGACTTCCGGTGGTGACGGAGGCGACCACCTCGTGGAGCTTCGTCGGCCCCGGCCTCCGCCTCTCCGTCGAGGTGATGGGGCCCGAGTACTCGATGCAGGGGAGCTCGATCAACAACCGCCTCTCGCTCTTCTTCAGCCGGGCCGTCGTCGGGAAGGCCGGCGAGGACATCGTCGAGAAGCAGAACGCGGAGCAGGGGCTGATGCCCGTCGTCACCGACGAGGAGATCGAGTACGGATACACGGCCGAGAACCGGCACATGGTCGAGTGCTTCCTCGCGGGGAAGCCGCCGATGGAGACCTTCGACGACGGACTCGAGGTGACCAGGCTCCTCATGGCCTGCTACCTCTCCGCGGAGCGGGGGGAGCGCCTCGCGTGGCCGCCGGAGGGGCTTGACGAGTTCGTCCCCTCCGTTGCCAGGGAAACGTACAAGGCATCCGATGCCTTCCGGGGGAGGAAGTAGACGATGAACGGCCCGCAACCGCTCTCCCTCGGGCTCAACGCCCGCCTCTCGGTGATGATGTTCCTGCAATACGCCATCTGGGGGGCGTGGCTCCCGCTCTTCTGGTCGTTCCTCACCGAGCACCGCCACATCTCGCCGAAGGACACGGGAAACCTCTTCTCCATCGCCGCGATCGGCGCCCTGCTCGCCCCCTGGATCGTCGGGCAATTCGCCGACCGCTACTTCCACACGGAGCGGTTCCTGGCGTTCAGCCACATCGTCGGGGGCGTCCTCGTCTGGCAGCTCGCCTGGATCGACAGCTACGGCGGACTCGTCGCGTTCGGGATTCTCTACTCCCTCGTCTACGCCCCGACGCTCCCGCTGACGAACTCGCTCGCCTTCCACCACCTCCCCGACCGGGACCGCGATTTCGGGAGGGTCCGAGTGTGGGGGACGGTTGGGTGGATCGTCGTCGGGATCTCGATCGGCCAGTGGCTGCTGCATCGCCACACCCCCGAGGGCGCCAACCTCACGAAGGAGGTCATCCGCGCCGCGCAGGTCGCCGGTATGGCGGACTCGTTCCGTCTGAGCGGCCTGCTCGGGGTCTTCCTGGGACTCTACTGCCTGACGCTCCCGAAGACGCCCCCGCAGACGGGAAAGGCCAGGTACGCGCCGTTCGAGGCCCTGGGCGAGGTGAAGAAGATGCCTCTCCTCGCGCTCTTCCTCATCTCCTTTCCGATCGCCTGCGCCCACCAGTTCTACTTCGTGCACACGGCCGGGTTCCTCGGGACGCTCGACCACCCCGCCGCCGAGAAGATCAACAGCGTCTTCGGCGTCGGCGGGGGAGGGCTCATGACGATCGGCCAGATGGCCGAGATCCTCGTCCTCGCCTTCATGCCGTTCTTCGCGAAGCGATTCTCGCGGAAGTCGGTCCTCGCCGTCGGGCTGGCCGCCTACACGGCGCGGTTCGCAATCTTCGCCTACGTCCCTGCCCCCGAGGCGATCGTCCCCGCCCTTGCACTCCACGGTCTCGTGTTCGGGTGCTTCTTCTTCGTCTGCTTCATGATCGTGGACGAACACACGTCGAGCGACGTCCGCGCGAGCGCGCAAGGGCTCTTCAACCTCGTGGTGGTCGGCGTCGGGACGATCGCGGGAAATCTCCTGGCCGGGGAGGTCGCCGGGGTCGCGAGCGCCTCCGGGAAGATGGACTTCCGGTTGCTCTTCTCCATCCCGATGTGGGCCTGCGCCGCGTGCCTCGTCCTCCTCCTTCTGGTCTATCCCCGCGCGCCGAAGCTCCGGGCGCAGGCGGCCTGAGGTGGGGAGCCTTTCTGTGGCAGGCGGGCTCGAGGCCCTGGAGCGCGAGCTTCTCCAGCTCCTGTGGAACCACGGCCCGATGAGCCGTTGGGAGGTCCACGAGCGGACCGGCCGCCGTCCCAACTCGATCGGCGACGCAGCCACGGGGCTCCTGGAGAAGGGGATCGTCCGCGAGAAGGAGTCGGTCGCGCGCGGCGCCGGCCGCCCCCGCATCCCGCTCGAGATCGACCCATCCTCGCGGACCGTCGTCGGCGTCTCCGTGGAGAGGGGGCGCCTGGAGGCAGGGCGCTTCTCTCTCCTCGGCGTCGAGCTCGGCGAACGGATCAGGACGCGCCTGGGGCGGCGGGCCTCGATGGCGGAGGCGGTCCGCCGAGCCCTCTCGAAGCTCTCCGACGGCCGTACGCTCGCCGCGGGCGTCTCGGTCCCTGGGCTCGTGGACTCCGTCCGCCGCCGCGTGCTCCTCAGCTCCGCGGCCCCCGACGAGGGGGCGATCGACCTCGACGAGGCCTGCCGCGCGCAGTGCGCCCCGGTGATCGTGGACAACAACATGCACGCGATGGCGGCGAGGTGGAGGCTCACGCACCGCGCCGGCCCCGACGAGGACCTCCTCCTCGTCTACCTGTCCGATGGGGCGATCGGCGCCGCCGTCCTCGTCAACGGCCGCCCGAACCGCGGCTGCGTCTCGGGGGCGAACGAGTTGGGGCACACGCGCTTCTTCGTCGAGACGCCGAAGTGCTACTGCGGGCACACCGGGTGCCTGGAGCGGATCTGCTCGACGGAGTTTCTCGGCGCGCGCGGAGGGACCCTCGCGGACGCCCTGGCCGAGGGGGCCGCGCCGGAGGTGCTCGGCCACGTCTCCCGCGCCATCGCGAACGCCGTCAACTTCATGCGTCCCCATCGTGTCGTGCTGGCGGGGCCGCTCGCCGCACTCGCCCGCTTCGCGGACGCGCTTCGCGAGGGCGTGCGGCGGGAGCTGTTCCCGGCCCTCTCCTCGCGCGTGAAATTCGAATGCTGGGAGGGCTCCTCGGCCGATATGGCGATGAACGCCGGGCACCTCGCGATGGCCTCGGTCCTCGACCCGTCGTGGAGCCAGGCGGCGCCGGTGGAGTAGGAGATGGACGTCGTCGTCCGTGACGGTCCCGCTGAAGTCGCCCAGGCGGCGGCCGACATCGTCTGCCGCCTGCTGGCCGACAGGCCCGACGCCGTGCTCGGCCTGCCTACCGGGAAGACGCCGCTCGCGCTCTACGACGAGCTGGCCTGTCGTTGCCGCGAGGGGGCGGTCTCGTTCCGACGCGCCACCGTGTTCGCGCTCGACGAGCTGCTGGGGCTTCGCGACGGCGACCCGCGCTCGTTCCGGGCGACTCTTCGAGGAGCGATCGTGGGACGTGTCGACCTCGACCCCTCGAGGTTCCACTCGCCAGCGGGGGAGGGGAGGGAGTACGAGGACCTCATCGTGCGCGCGGGGGGGCTCGACCTCGTCCTGCTGGGGATCGGGCGGAACGGCCACATCGCCTTCAACGAGCCGGGCTCGGACCGGGGGACGAGGACGCGGCGCGTTGCGCTGGCGCCCGCCACGGTCGAGGAGATGACGGCCTCTTTCGCCCCGGACCCGCCCCCGCGGGAGGCGGTGACGATCGGCGTCGCGACAATCCTGGAGGCGCGGCGCGTCGTGCTCATGGCCGTTGGGGCGGGGAAGGCCCCGGCCGTGGCGCGGGCGGTCTCGGGGCCGATCGACGCCTCGTGTCCCGCCTCGTGGCTGCGCACGCACACCGACGCGTCGCTCGTGATCGACGCCGCCGCGGCGGGGAGGAGGGCGTGATCGCGGGCGGCCTGATCGACACGCACCTGAACGGCGCGCTCGGCGTCGCGTTCGACGCGGCGACGCCCGATGACCTCGCACGGATCGGCCTGTACCTCGCTCGGAGGCACCGCCTCGCGGGGTATGTGGCGACGCTGATCTCGCAGCCGCGCGCGGCGCTCGTCGCGGCCATCGCGCGGCTCCGCGACGCGGCGACGCTGCCCGGGGCGCGCGTGATCGGCATTCACGTCGAGGGGCCGTTCCTGAGCCCCGCGTACCGGGGCGCCCACCCGAGGCGGGCGCTGCGGCCCCCCGATGTCCGCGAGTTTGCGGAGTGGATCCGCGCGGCGGACGGCAGGCTCCGCATGATCACCATCGCGCCGGAGCTGCCCGGCGCGCTCGACGTGCTCCGCGAGGCGCGGCGCAACGGAGTCGTGGTTTCCATCGGGCACACGGGCGCGACGTACGAGGAGGCGCGCCGCGCCATCCGCGCCGGGGCGACGCACGTCACGCACGTCTTCAACGCGATGAGGCCCTTCCACCACCGCGACCCGGGCGCCCTGGGCGCGGCGCTCCTCGAGGACGTCTGGGTGGAGGCGGTCTACGACGGCCGCCACATCGGGCGGCAGGCGATGGAGCTGCTCGTGAAGTGCAAGGGGAGGGAGCGGATCATCCTCGCGAGCGACGCCTCCCCCGCCCTCGGCGCGAGACCGGGACGCTACGAATTCAGCGGGATGGCGATCGAGCTGAAGGGGGGGAAGAGCGTCGTCAGGGGGACCCCGAACCTCGCCGGGAGCGCGATCGGGCTCTGGGACTGCTACCGGCGCTTTGCACGGGACTTCGGCGATGCCCCGGAGGTCGTGACGACGAACCCGCTGAAGATGCTGGGCCTCGACGGTCGCTAGTGCGGGACGAGGTCGAGGTAGCGCTTGCGCTCCTCCATCGAGACGCCGTCGGGGACCACCTGGTAGATGGTCTGCCCAGCGGCGGAGACGACCCCGAGCACCTCCTGGTAGTGCGCGTCCGTGATCCCGCGGACGCCTGTGATGTCCGCGAACTTCGGCAGGAGCTCCTTCCCCTCCGGGGTGGTGGCGAGGTACTCCAGGGCCGCGTAGAGCCGATCCCGTTTCTCCTGCGCGAACCCCTTGCGGAAGAAGATCGGCTCGTTCGGTATCTGCGGCGTGGAGGCGATCACGCGGAACTCCGCGCTTCCCGCGACCGAGTCCGCGTAGGTCGCCGTCGCCGCGGCCGACTTGTTCCTCAGGCACTCCAGCGCCTCCGGGTGTCCGCCGGCGAAGTGGGACTCCACCGCGACGCCCTCGTCCGCCAGGAGCTTCATCGGGAAGACGAACCCGGTGGTGGAGTAGGGGGTCACGAAGGCGAATCTCGTCCGGGCGAGCTCCGCGAGCTTCCGTGTCGGGGCGTCGGAGCGCACGACGATCACGCCTGTGAAGGAGTTGGCCGCGTCTTTTCGCAGGACCTGGATCCCCGCCTCGACGCCGTACTCCGCCCGGGCCAGGAGGTACTCGAAGAGGCCCAGCAGCCCCATGTCCGCGGTCCCGCCGAAGGCGTCGATCGCCTCCACGGAGGACGCCGCGGACCGGACCTGGACCGCAAGGCCCGTCTGCTTGAACAGGAAGTCCCCCAGGGCCTTCATTCCCTGGGCCCGCGCGTCCCGCGCATGGGCGGGGGAGAGGACGAACACCACTGGATCGCCGCTCGTGCCGACCCTCCCCTCGCTGCGGCCCCACGGGTCCGCAATGGCCACGAGGAGGATGCCGAGCGCGGCGAGGCAAATGAGGACGATCGCCGCGCCGACGGCAGGGGGCAGGCCCGTCACGGCCGGCGGCGTCGGTGGGCTCGTGGGTTCGTCCGCCATCGTTCTCCCTCCTCAAGGACGGTCGCCAGGATTGTAAGGCCCATGGTCGCGGGCGATCAACAACTCCGCCGGCGCAAGATCCGGGGTGCAATCGCCGATGTAACCGGCGCAAAGGTTCCGGGACCCCATTCTGTCTGGAGGATTCGATGAGGCGGCATCTCCTGGCCGTCCTGGCGCTCGCCGTCGTCGGCGGGCTCGGGCTGTTCGTTGGCGGGTGTTCGTCGGGCTGCGGGCACTCCAGTGACCCTTGCTACGGCGATGAGGTCTGCCACGACGGGTGCGGCGTGCACGCCGAGGTGGCCTGCGAGCCGTGCGGCGACTGCCTCGAAGTCTGGTACCAGTGCCCGTGCTGCGGGACGACCTCCGCGTACGACGGGTGCTGTGTCCACTGCGGCGGGCACCTCGAGGTCAGGCACGCCGGCTGCACCACCTCCCCCGAGGGGTGCAGTGGGGCGGGATACAGCGCGGGGGGCTTCGGGTGGCAGACCGAAATGGCCCAGGCCGAGCGCGGCCGCGGCAGGGCGCACGTGGCGAAGGCCCCGGCGCCGAATGCGGGCAACTGCCCCGAGTGCGCGAAGGAGGCCGCCGCCGCGAAACACCAGGACTGCGCCGAGTGCGCGAAGAAGGCCGCCCCGGCGAAGCAACAGGGCTGCGCCGAGTGCGCGAAGCAGAATGCCCAGCCGCAGCGTCGCACGGTCGCCCGCGAGAAGCCCGCGCCGAAGCCGATGAGCGCCCGGAAGGGCAGCGCGAAGTCGAACGTGGATGGCTGAAGCGACTGCGACGGCTCCCGGTAGGGAGCCCCAGTCCGAGAGTTCACGCCCGGGGTCCGAGAGGGCCCCGGGCCGTCCGTTTCCAGGAGGGAAGAGGATGTTTCGTCGCCTGATCGGGACCGTGGCCCTCGCGGCGTTCGCCGTGGTCGGCCTGTCGGCCTGCTCGTCCGAGCCGTGCCCCCCGCGTCCGACCCATTGCTGCCCGATGGAGAGCGCCTGGGTCTGCCCCATCGACGGCTCCATCTCCTGCGAGCCCTCGCTCTGCCCGCACTGCGGTGCGGTCCGGATGCAGCGCTCGTCGGACGACCAGTGCTCCACCGAGACGAGCTACTACGTGAAGTAGCGCTTGACTCTCCGTGATCCGGGGTTAGACTTCTTCGAAACGTCGGGAAAGAGTCGATGAACGTGTCCCTCTACAACCAGCCGAAGACCATGGCCATCGCGGTGACGATGTGCATGTGTAGCTGTTGCTGCGGCGCGTCCGCAGCGATGGCGGCTGGCTCCTTGGAGGGACTCGCCCGGTAGACCTGGACCTCCAGAAGCATTCGAAAGGCCCACCATCGCTGACAGTGATGGTGGGCCTTTTTGTTTGGAGTCAGAGCCATGGAGACCGCAACGATCGCCCCGACCCAGCGCGCGAGCGCCCCCCGCCTCGCCCCCGAGGTGGAGGAGGAGTTGGTCCGGTACGAGGCCCGGGTCGACGCTTTCCTCCGCGGGGACCTGGGGGCCGAGGAGTTCAAGGCGTTCCGCCTCATGCACGGCGTCTACGGACAGCGCCAGCAGGGCGTGCACATGATCCGGGTCAAGGTGCCCCACGGGGACCTGACGCCCGCGCAGTTCCGCCGCCTCGCCGAGCTGTCCGAGTCCTCCTCGAACGGGATTGGCCACGTGACGACCCGCTCGGACGTGCAGTTCCACTACGTGCCGCTCGATCAGACTCCGACCTTCCTCCGTCGCCTCGCCGAGGTCGGCCTGACCACCCGCGAGGCCTGCGGCAACACCGTCCGAAACGTCACCGCCTGCTTCCTCGCCGGCGTCTGCCGCTTCGAGGCGTTCGACGTGACGCCGTACGCCGACCTGGTGTCGAGGTACTTCCTGAGGCATCCGCTCGTCCAGGCGCTGCCGAGGAAGTTCAAGATCAGCGCGAGCGGCTGCTCGACCGATTGCGCCCTCGCGGGGATCCACGACCTCGGGATCGTCGCGACGGTCCGCATCGTCGGCGCGAAGACCGAGCGCGGGCTGAAGCTCTACGTCGGAGGCGGCCTCGGGGCGTTCCCCATCCCGGCCCAGCTCCTGGAAGCGTTCGTTCCCGCGGAGGAGCTGCTCGCGCACGTCGAGGCGATCCTGCGCGTCTACGAGGCGCACGGGGAGCGGAAGGACCGGAACCGGGCGCGGATCAAGTTCCTCGTGCAGAAGCTCGGCGTCGCCGAGTTCCGCCGCTTGTACCTGGAGGCGCTCGACGTCGTCCGCTCCGAGGGGAAGAGGTATCCGACGATCGGGGAGTCGGTCCTCGACATCGAGGCGGTGGACGAGGTCCACGCGCCGGCCGAGGGGACGCCGTTCGCGCCGAAGGCGGCCCCCGCGGGAGCGACGCCGTACGAGGTGTGGAGGACGGCGAACGTCCTGGAGCAGAAGCAGAAGGGGTTCTACGCCGTCCAGGTCCTCCTCGTGCGAGGGAACCTCACCGCGGCGCAGTTCCGCGGCCTCGCGGACGTCGCGGAGCGGCACGCCTCCGGGCGGATCCGGACCACGATCCACCAGAACGTCTCGCTCGAGTGGATCGCGGAGGCGGACCTGCCCGCGGTGTTCGAGGGGCTGTCGGCGATCGGCCTCGCGGAGGCCGGCGCGCTCGGGATCCACGACGTGGTGGCCTGCCCCGGCTCGACGACCTGCCAGATCGGCATCACCAAGGCGATCGAGCTGGGTGCGGCGCTGCACGACCGCTTCGTAGGGCGGTTCGCCAAGGAGCCCGACCTCGCCGGCGTCCGCGTCAGGATCTCCGGCTGCCCGAATAGTTGCGGCCACCACCACATCGGATCGCTCGGGTTCTTCGGGACGAGCCGGAACGTGGACGGCGAGCCGGTCCCGCACTACCAGGTCCTCGTCGGCGGGAGCGGCGATGGGGAGACGGTGCGAATCGGGAGGCCGGTGCTCCGTGTGCCGTCCGCGCGGGTGCCGGAGACCGTGGAGCGGCTCATCACGCTCTACCGCGAGCGGCGCGGCGCGGGGGAGACGTTCGACGCGTTCTACCGCCGGATCGAGATCGCCGTCGTGAAGGGGCGGCTCGCGGACCTGGCGGATGTGCCGCCACGGGAGGTCGACCCCGCCGTGCGCGAGGACTGGGGCGGCGGCTTCACGCTCAAGGGCGTGGGGAAGGGGGAGTGCTCGGCGTAGCTTGAACCGGCCACCGGGGGCGGGTATAAGGGAGCGCTCGTGTGTTCCAGGAGCCCCGCCATGGCCGAGTTCATCAAGGTAGCCACACTCTCGGAACTCCCCCCCGGACAGGGAAAGACCGTCGAGTACCTGGGCGACAAGGTCGGTCTCTTCAACCACAATGGCCAGGTCTACGCGATCGACGACGTCTGCGGCCACATGGGCGCGAACCTGGCGGAGGGGAGCCTGGACGACAAGGTCGTCACCTGCCCGTGGCACGGCTGGAAGTACGACGTGACCACGGGCGTCTGCTCCGACGACCCCTCCGTGAAGCAGCGGTGCTACCAGGTCAAGGTCGAGGGGTCCGACATCCTCATCTCCAAGGGCGCCTAGACGAGAGGAACTCCCATGCCCCGCCTGGTCCTCGGTTTTGCCTTTCTGCTCGCGTTCGTCCTGGCGATTGGGTGTAGCAAGCAGGACGGCCCCAAGCTCCCCTCCAGCACGGGCGGATCGTCTGCCCAGAGCCCGGCGCCCACGGGCGGGGGCCAGCCTGCCGGGGGAGCGCCCGCCCATCCCGCAGCGGCGGGGACGGGGGACGACTGTTGCCCGCCGGAGGGCTCCGTGGCGGGACCCATCACGGGAAACGAGGCCGGCCACGAGTGCCGCTGCAGCGAGCTCAAGCCCGGCTGCAAGTGCGGCCACTGCTCGGGCGCCACTCCCCTGTGCCACTGCAAGCACGACAAGAAGCCCGGCGAGTAGTCGCTTCGCTGGACTCGGGATGCCCTAGCTGCTAAGCTCCCTCGCCCTGCCACCAGCAAGCTGGCCCTGCCAGCCGCGGGAACGAACCCGCGGGCGGTCCCCAACCTACTGCGAGGAGAGCACCGATGTCCGACGGAATCGAGACGAGCCCCACCATGCCCATGCCCCCATCGCCCCCGCCCGCGCCGCGGGCGTACCTCTTCGGCATCGACCCGGGGATGGCGCGAAAGGTCCTCGCTGCCGGGGTGGTCCTCTACCTGCTCATCGCCTTTGTAGAGAACGGCGCGAGAAAGAAGCTGGCCGTGAAGCAGAGCCAGGTGAATGCCCTCCGTGCCCAGATCGGCGCCCCCGCCCCGCCCGTCGAGCCGGACGCCCCGAGGGACGAGGACTACAAGGACAAGAAGGACGCCCAGGACGCCGCCAAGAAGCGGTACGATGAGCACAAGAAGGAGTACGACGAGGCCCTGAAGGAATACAAGGACGACCAGATCGAGTGGCTCGAGAAGGCCTATGACCGGAAGGTCAAACGTGCCGACCTGGAGCGCGATTTGGCCGAGATGGAGGTCGAATCGGGGGATTGGGGCTACTTCAAGTACTTCCTGCGCTTCGTGGCGTCGCTGGCGATCATCCTCGGGCTGGCGCACACATTGTTCCATGGCAGCGACATCGAGCGCGCGGCGGCCATCTTCCTGCTTGGCTCCCTCGCCATTCAGCTCCTGTAGGCCCAGCGTGACTGCGGTCGGTTTCCTGGGATGGCTCGGGAGCCTCAAATTGAGCCATCTCAGGCGCGTCTTGGTGGCTCTATGACTTGCAATCCATTGGCGCACAATGGGTAGCAACGGCATTGTGCTTGTCGTTGGCGCGGATGGACGGGTTGGCGGCGCCCTTGCCGATCGCCTGCGCCAGCGCGGCAGCCGCGTCCTGGGGACCACAAAGAGACGGGGGTCCGAGGGCCCGGGCCGCATGTTCCTCGATCTGGAAACCCTGTCCGAACCCTGGACTCCACCGGAACAGATTGAGACGGCCGTCATCTGTGCGGCCGTGAGCGCCCTGCTGCCGTGCGAGAAGGACCCGCTCGCAGCGAGCCGGATCAACGTACGCGGCCCCCTCCTGCTGGCTCGCGGGCTGGTGGCTCAACAGTCCCACATCGTCTTCCTCTCCACCAACCAGGTGTTCGATGGCGCGACGCCGGAGATGCGTTCTGATGAGCCATGTCGTCCCCATTCGGTGTATGGGAAGACCAAGGCGGAGGCCGAGGAGGGCCTGCGCCAGCTCCCCACCCCCTTGACCGTGGTCCGATTCGGGAAAATCCTCGAACCTGACTGTGCGCTTCTCAAGGGGTGGGAGGCCGACCTGCGTGCGGGGAAGACCATCCGCCCCTTCCGCGACCTGATGCTCGCCCCGGTTTCGTTGCGATTCGCCGTGGACATTCTCGTGCGGGTCGCAGACAGCCGGGTCCTCGGGGCCATTCAGGTGGCGGCGGACCGCGATGTGACGTACCTGGACGTGGCGCACTACATCGCGCGGAAGGTGGGGGCCCCAGCCTCGCTTGTCCAGGACGCCCACTCCAGCGAGGCCGGGTTTCCCCAGCACTGCGTGCCGCTCCACACGACGCTCGAGACGTCACGTCTGCGTGGTGAGCTCGGACTGACGCCGCCCGATGTCTGGGCGACCATTGACGAGGTCTTGGGGCTCGGAGGTCCATGAGCGACGGAGTGTGCCATGTCTGCGGGGCCTACGCCCTCCGGACCGTGCCGGAGTACGGGAGACTGGTCCGAGTGACCTCGGACTGTCGCCCATGGAAGCAGGGCGGCTCTCTCGGCCAATGCTGGGCCTGCGGCGTCGTACAGAAGCCCGCGGACGAGGCGTGGCATCGCGAGGTCGGGGAGATCTACTCCCAGTACGAGCTGTATCCCCAGGGTGGCGGCGCCGAGCAGGTCGTCTTCAACTCCAGAGGCGGGATGCCTGCGACGCGGTCTCGTCGGCTCGTGGACAGGCTGCTCGCGGAGTTCCCCCTGCCGCCGCGCGGGCGGCTCCTGGACGTCGGGTGCGGAAACGGGGGTCTCCTGAGGAGCTTCCACGCCGTCCGCCCCGATTGGGACCTGGAGGGGACGGAGCTCGACGATCGGAATCGCGGGGCGGTCGAAGCCCTCCCGGGCGTACGTGCGTTTCACCAGTGCGCGCCATGGGCCGCCCCCGGCAGATTCCACGTTGTGACGCTAATCCACGTCCTGGAGCACCTGGTTTCGCCTATCGAGTACCTGACCAAGCTCGTGGAGAAGATCGAGCCGGGTGGATTCCTCATGATCGAGTCGCCGGACGCCTCCAGCAACCCCTTCGACCTCGTCATCGCGGACCACGTGACACACCTCTGCGGGAAATCGTTGCCGGCTCTTGTTGAGGCGGCCGGATTCGCCGTAGGCTTCTGCTCGTCGGAGTGGGTTCCACGAGAAGTCTCTCTCGTTGGGAGCCCCCGAGCGTCTGGCGCCACACGAGGGAAGCTGGAACACTGTGGCTCAAATGTCGACGCCGCGCGTGAACTGGAGTGGCTCCACTCCGTCCGAAACGACGCCTTGTCGTGTGCAAGTCACTGCCAGATAGGCGTTTTTGGAACCTCAATTGCGGCCGCCTGGTTGTGGTCCGAGATGCGATCCAGCGTTGCCTTCTTCGTCGATGAGGACCCAAACAGGGTGGGCAGGAGGTTCCTGGGTTTGCCCGTCGTGGCTCCCAATGACGTTCGTCCGGGCGCGGTCGTCTATGTGGCCCTGGTCCCCAGGATCGCTGGCGAGATCGCGGCGCGTTGTACCCGCCCAGGCATCGACTATGTCGTCCCGCCGGAGCTGACGGAGCCGGGTGGCCTGCCACAGCAGAGTGCGAGGTAGTAGTGAGCCAGGGGGTAGAACCCCGTGTGGACCACCTCGTCGTTCATGGAGAACAGGAAAACGTTCCGGAAGAAGCGAGCCAGGAGCGTCTTGAGCCCGGGGGCCTCCTTGCAGTTGATGTGTCCGAGCCGGCTCGGCTCGGAGGCGTGAGCCTGAGAGGAAAGGGACGGACTACCCACGATGAGCACTCCAGCAGGACCCAGTGAGCCGGCCAGGTGGCTCACGAACTCGTCTTCCCGCTCCCTCGGGATGTGTTCCAGCACATCCAGGGAGTAGGCGCCGTCGAACGCACCAGGCACGGGTCCCTGCAGGATGTCGTGGACGGCCAGGTCGAACCCCCAGCGGTTGTCCATGCGCGATCGCGCGTCCTCGATGAAGATGGGATCGAAGTCGACGGCGGTCAGCCTGCCGACCTCCTGAACCACGATTCGCGACCCCCACGCGTCGGCGCACCCGACCTCGAGGACCCTGGCGAGCCCCGAGAGCATCTTCGCGACGAACTTGTAGCGAGACAGCACGAACGCGAGTCGCTTCGGGTCGGTGTCCCAGGTCACGTTCGTCATGAGCCCGAGCCGGGTGAGCCCCTGCTGCGCCCTGAGGTCGAGCGTGCACTGGTACTGTGGCTCGCGCGTGCGTTCGTCCATGGTGTTCGGCTCCTAGTGTCCCGTCAACCGCTATTCCGGCAGGTGGAGTCGCGCGCGTAAGCGCGCGGTGGATCACGCCCGTAAGGGCGTGCGGCCGCGGGATCACGCC
>Ga0080064_1001717_pt1 | contig 42046 bp, 35 predicted proteins | sample Subgrocontami54m_FD_69260 | JGI IMG/M metagenome (GOLD analysis project Ga0080064, IMG submission 69260) | Subsurface groundwater microbial communities from S. Glens Falls, New York, USA - GMW46 contaminated, 5.4 m (SPADES assembly) (version 2) ...
GGACGGCCGATCGCGTCGCAGAATTTCAGGAAATGGGGCTCGGTGTTGACGACGAACATGAGGTAGCCGTCGCGGGTCTTGAACATATCCGAGGTCGGCCGCCGGCTCCATGCCATGTTGCCGAGCCTTCCGGGCACCGTTCCCGCGATCAGCCAGTAGCCGACGATCGGCGACATCATCGAGAGCGTCGCGTCCACCATCGCGAGATCGATGTACTGCCCCTTGCCCGTCGCGAGGCGCCGGTACAGCGACGCGGAGATCGCGAGCGCAGTGGCGGCCCCCGCCGCCACGTCGGAGAAGGGGAAGCCGACGCGCAGCGGCCTGCCTTCGGTCTCGCCCGTGACCGACATGACACCCGATGCCGCCTGTATCGCCCCGTCGTAGGCGGGCGCGTTGGCTTCCGGCCCTTCCTGGCCGTAACCCGTGATGGAGCAGTACACGATGTCGGGCTTGATACTCCGCGCCTCTTCGTAGCCCAGCCCCATCCGCGCCATGGCCCCGGGGCGGAAGTTCTCGACGATGACATGGGCCGAGGGGATGAGCCGCTTCACCAGCTCGATGGCCGCCGGCTTCTTCAAGTCGAGGCTCATCGAGCGCTTGCCCGCGTTGAGACTCAGGAACGACGATCCGAGTCCGCGCGCCAGGAGGTCCTTGCTGGTGCAGAAGGTGCGAGCCTCGTCTCCGACGGGAGGGCGCTCGAACTTGATGACATCCGCCCCGAGCAGCGCAAGCTGCTCCGTGCCATAGGGGCCGGAGACGACCTGGGAGAAGTCCAGGATCCGGATGCCCTCGAAAGGCTTCGACATTGCAGGTCCCTCAGCGGCCGGTGAAGACGGGCTTGCGCTTTTCGACGAAGGCCCGCTGCGCCTCGCGCGTGTCCTCGCTCTCGGCAAGCTCGACGGTGATGGTCTGCTCGTAGCGATAGGCGTCGCGCTCGGGCATCTCCTCGGTGGCGTTGAACCCGGCCTTGGCCTTGCGTATGGCGAGCGGGCTCTTCGACGCGATTTCGCGGGCAAGCTCCATCGCCGTGACCATCAACTGCGCCTGCGGCACGCAGGCGCTGAGAACGCCGATCCGATACAGCTCGGCCGCTGAGACCTTGCGGCCGGTGTAGTAGATGTAGCGCGCCATCGATCGGCTGAAGTGCTTGGAGAGGAATTTCATCCCGCCGGAGAGCCCTACGTCGACTTCGGTCATCTGGAAATAGGCGTGATCGGCGGCGATCATGATGTCGCAGCTCATCATCAGGTAGAAGCCCGCGCCGATGGCCGGGCCGTTCACCGCCGCGATGACCGGCTTCGCGCAGTCGGCGACCGCGTAGAAGTACTCGCGCGTCACCCGGTTGTGCCGGATGTAATCCCCGGGCAGCTTGACCATGCCGACGCGTTCCTTGATGTCCGCCCCCGCCGAGAAGACCCGCCCGGCCCCCGTCAGCACGACCACCCGCACGTCGTCGCGATCGCTGCAATCGTCGAAGATCTGGATCAGCTCGTCCCGCGAGCGGCGATTCTGCGCGTTGACCGGGGGACGGTCATAGACCACCGTCGCGATGTGGTCCGCGACGGAGACATTGAAGCATTCGTAAGCCATAAGGCGCCTTTCCTCGAAATGCGGACGACCCGGAATCGGGATGGTGCAGACAGGACTCCAGTACCGCCTCGGCAGTGCCGCGGCCGCAGGCACCGAGAGCCCGAGCAGGTGTCGCACAGGTTACATTGCGGATGGGCCCACCGGAAGCGGACGATGTATCGCCGCTCGCACCTGGGGCGCTGCGAGGCGTGATCTGCGTCACAACTGCGAACGACACTCCGGCATCGGGCGCAAGAGCCGGTGCGCCGCTTCAAGCCTTCTCTCGCAGCGCACCGCGGTCTTCCCAGCAGCGCATCAACTCGTCCGAAGCAACAATTTCCGCGAAGAAGTTTCCCAGGGTCTCGAGCGACCATCGCTTCGCCTCCGCGCTCGTTCCCTCCGCCATGTCGCAGGGGATGACCAGGATCGGCGAGGACGGTGCAAGACTTGCTCCAGATCACGCTTTTGCCAAATACACGTCGTTGCTGCTGCGCACCAAACCTCTGCATCTTCCGCGCGAGGTGTAATGTCTTCACTCTTCCAAAGTTGCACCCGGATCCGGAAGGAGGAGGAGACAGAAATGAGCGACACGCCTGCAGCAAATGCCGCAACCCCGCCTGCGATATACGACCTCAAGGGCCTGCAAGAATTCGCCAGCGACAAGCGGGTGCGCAAGGCGCTCGTGAAGGGCGGGCAAATCGACGTGGAGATGGCCTGCTACGAACCCGGCCAGTCGACGCCGATGCACACCCATCCGCGCCAAGATGAGATCTTCTACATTATCGAAGGGCGCGCGAACATGTCCATCGGCGGCGTCGAGCGCGAGTACGAGGCAGGTTCGATGATCCGTTTCGGCCCCGGTATCCCGCACGACGTACGCAACCTCAGCAAGGCGCGCTGCTCGATCGCATTTGTCAAGCTTGCGACCAGCCTGCTCGATGCGGTGTCCGCGGCCCCAAAGCCGCCTCCCCTGGTGCGGACGGCCTGATCCGACGAAGTAGACCTGTGCGCGATTGAGCGCGCCCACATTCCCGCGATTGCGTAGTACGTTCTCCTTCGTGCGCTAGTCGCGTTGCCATGCCCGGAAGGCTCCCCGCCGGGGTGACCGGCACCGGGATCGATTTCCTATCGCTATCACCCGCGGGCCGCCCCCAGAGAACGTGATCAAGATTACGGGTAATGCGCCCGGTCGCGTGCATACTTTGCAATCCTGCGTGGCCGTCGGAAGGAAACCCTTCGCCAGCCAGGCTGGCGCGATTGCGCCCTCGGGCGCGACCGTCACACCAGAGGAGGGAAATAGCTATGTCCGGAATGCGGTTGCTGCAATATGCAGGCCTGATTCTCGCAGGGTTTATGTTCCCCGCGGCTGCGCTGGCGCAGGCGCCGATCAGGATCGGTACGGTGCTCTCGCTTACCGGCCCGGGTTCGTTTCTGGGTGATCCGCAGCTCAAGACGATGCAGCTGTATGTCGACAGAATCAACGCCGAGGGCGGCGTACTGGGGCGCAAGCTCGAACTCACCAGCTACGACGATGGCACCGATGCGAACAAGGCGAACGCTTTCGCCAAGCGGCTGATCGAGGTGGACAAGGTCGATGTCATCGTCGGCGGTACGACGACCGGCTCGACCATGGCAATGATTCCGCTGATCGAAAAGGCCCAGACGCCGTTCATCTCGTTCGGCGCTGCGGTGGTAATCATCGAGCCTGTCAAACGATGGGTGTTCAAGACCCCCCACACCGACCGCATGGTCGCCGAAAGGGTGTTCGGCGATATGAAGAAGCGCGGCATCAGCAAGATCGGCCTGCTTTCGGAAAATTCCGGGTTCGGGCAGTCCGGGCAGAAAGAATCACGCGCCGTCGCGCCGAAATACGGCATCGAGATTGTCGCGGACGAGATGTACGGCCCCAAGGACGCGGACGTAACCGCACAACTGACCAAGATCCGCAGCACCGCGGGCGTGCAGGCCATTTTCGTGTTTGGTTTCGGGCAAGGACCCACGGTGGTGACGAAGAACATCGGCCAGCTCGGTATAACGCTGCCGCACTATGAAACCAACGGCGTCGCTTCGGATCAGTACATCAAGCTCTCCGGCAAGGCGGCAGAGGGCGTGCGACTGACGGCACCGGCGCTGCTGGTCGCGAATATTTTGCCCAACGACGATCCGCAAAAGCCGGTTCTGCTCGCCTACGCGAAGGCCTTCCGGCAGCGCTACAGCGAGGACGTGTCGGCCTTTGGCGGGAATGCCTACGACGGTCTGATGATGGCAGTCGACGCCTTCAAGCGCGCAGGGACCACCGACAAGGCGAAGGTCCGCGACGCGATAGAGCAGACTCGCGAGTTCATAGATACGGCTGGCGTCGTCAATATGTCGCCAACCGACCATCTTGGCCTCGATATCAGCGCATTCCGCCTTCTGGAGATCCACAACGGCACTTGGACGCTGGTGCAGTAGTACAGGCCGCGAAAGCGCCCGTCGAGACCAGGTTCAGGATTCGGGTCCGACTTGCCGATCGAAACAACGCGAGGGTGGGCCCGAGTGCCAGCCCATTGAGGAGCCGCGCCGGCCATGGATGAACCCGATATCAAGGAGATCTTCAACCGAACTGTAGCGAGCGGCAAGATATACGATCTGTCGCAGGCAATGGACGCTGCGATGCCCGTCTATCCCTACCATGTTCCCTACACGTTGTCGTTGAACCGGCGCCACGGCGACCCGCATCCCGGTCCGCGCGCAGGCGCTTCGAGCTTTGCGAACGATGTCATCGTAATGTCGAGCCACACCGCCACCCATATCGATGCACTTGGCCATTTCTCGCGTTGCGGAAAGGTCCACGGCGGTGCACCGGCGCAGGAGATCGAGGGTGCGCGCGGGCTCGTCAGGCTGGATGTCGCCGAAATCGGACCCATCTGGCGCCGTGCGGTGTTGCTGGATGTGGCGGGATACCGAAACGTCGACGCGCTCGACCCTGCCGCGGAGATAGGCGCGCAGGAACTGCAGGCTGTTGCTGACGCGCAGCGCGTTTCGGTCGAAGCCCGAGACGTGGTGCTCGTGCGCACAGGCTGGTCAAAGCACTGGCGGAATCGGGAAATGTACAACGGAAATTGCGGCGGCCTGCCCGGTCCGAACGTGGAAGGAGCGCAGTGGCTGATCGACCGGGGCGCGGCCATGGTCGGGTCCGACACGCCGGCGTTCGAAGTCATTCCGTCGCAGAACGATTCCGTCCATGCGATGCTGCTGGTCGACCATTCCATTCATATCATCGAGAATCTCAATCTCGAAGCGCTCGCCGCAGGCCGGACGTATTCTTTTTTGTTTGTGGGCCTGCCGCTGCGAATGGCGGGCGCAACGGGCTCGCCGCTGCGCCCGATAGCGATTGCCTGAGATGCTGCCTCGAATCGATCCGCCCGAGAGCGGAGACCCGGAAAGGTGAGTCGCATGACCGATACGCTTGGCTCGAAATCCAGTAGACGCAAGACCGTTCCGGTCTACTGCAACCAGTGCGTCTGCGGGCCGGACCTCTTGAAGGTCGAGGTCGAGAACGGCATCGCCGTCAGGATCGAGCCCAATGTCGACATCGGTGCGGCCCATCCGGCGTTGGGACGCGTCTGCGTCAAGGCCTACGGCGTGATCCAGAAAATCTACAATCCCCACCGAATCACGCGGCCCATGAAGCGCACCAATCCGAAAAAAGGGCGCGAGCATGAACCCGGATTCGTGCCGATTTCCTGGGATGAGGCGCTCGAAATCGTCGCGGCAAAGTTGAACGATATCCGTTCGAGGGGCCTCATCGACGAAGCGGGATATCCGCGCGTCGCCGCGACCTTCGGCGGCGGTGGCACACCGACGCGCTACATGGGTAGCTTACCCGCCTTTCTCTCCGCCTGGGGACCGATGGATCTGGGCTTCGGCAGCGGTCAGGGGGCCAAGTGCTATCACTCCGAGCACATGTACGGAGAATTCTGGCACCGGGCGTTCACGGTCACAGTCGACTCGCCCGCCTGCGACTACGTGGTCAGTTGCGGCAACAACCAGGAAGCCTCGAGCGGCGTGACCGGTGCGTGGCGCAACGCCGAGGCGAGGGCGAGAGGCTTCAAGCGGGTGCAGGTGGAGCCGCATCTTTCGATCACCGGCGCGACATCGGCCGAGTGGGTACCGATCCGGCCCAAGACAGACGCCGCGTTTCTCTACGCACTGATGCACCGCATCTTGCACGAGCGCGACTGGCGCGCCGTGTGTGACGTTCGCTTCCTGGCCGAAGACACGAATTCGCCCTATCTGGTCGGGCCAAACGGATATTTCTTGCGCGATCCCGCCACATTGAAGCCGCTCATCTGGGACCTGGCGGCGAACCGGGCCCGACCTTTCGATGAGCCCGCCGCGGAACCGGCGCTGGAAGGCGCATTTGCGGTCGCCGGCGTGGAACAGGGTCCCGATGGCGAGAACTGGACACACGAGGCCGCCGCGGCGCGGCCCTCTTTCCAGCTTCTGCTGGAGCATCTGGCCTCCTGCACGCCGGAATGGGCGGCCACCGAATGCGACGTGCCGGCGACGACGATCCGGCGCATCGCCGATGAATTGGCCTTCCACGCGAAAGTGGGCGCGACCACCGAGATCGAGGGCATGGTCCTGCCGCTTCGGCCGATCGGCATGATGCTCGGCAAAGGCGTCAACAACGGCTGGGGCGGATACCACGCGGTCTGGGCGCGAACCATGCTCGCGTGCCTGTTCGGCGCGCTCGAGGTGCCCGGCGGGACGCTGGGCACCCGGGTGCGGCTCAACCGTCCAGCCGACAACCGAAAGAAGAGCGTCAAGCCCGGACCTGACGGCTTCATGGCGTATCCGTTCAACGGCACGAGCCGGGAGGAGTGGCAGGCATCGCCGCATATCCGCAATGCCTACCGCATGCTGGTCCCGCTTTCGGCCAACTCGCCATGGTCCCCTGCGCTCGGGCCCGCCCATCTGCCCTGGCTGTTCCAGAAGGATCCGCCCAAGCCCTGGCCACGCCAGACGCTGCCGGAGATGTGGATCTTCTATCGCACGAATCCGGCGATTTCGTCCTGGAATGCGCCCGAAGTGGCAAAGCGCATATCGGAATTTCCGTTCACGGTCGCCTTCGCGTACACGCTGGACGAATCGAACTACATGGCGGATGTGCTCCTGCCCGATGCGACGGACATCGAGAGTCTGCAGCTCTCGCGCATCGGCGGCATGGGCTCCGGCGAGCAGTTCTGGACGCACCACGGCTGGGCGGTGCGCCAGCCGGCCGTGCCGCCGGTCGGCGATTGCAGGGACATGACCGATATCTCGACCGAGCTCGCCAGGCGCACCGGTCTACTGCACAAGTACAACGAGGCGATCAACCGCGGAGCCACCGGGATGCCACTTCGGACGGCAGCGTTCGACTATGCGCTCGACCCCGAGGCGGTTCATTCGGCCGACGCGATCTGGGACGCGGTCGCGAAGGCGGCGAGCCACGAACTGTCCGGCGGCGAGGAGGTGCACGGGATCGATTGGTTTCGCGAGCACGGGTTCATGCTGCGCGAGTTCTCGCACCTGGAATGGTATCTGTACCCGGAGATGAAAAAGCAGGGGCTGCGCTTCGAGCTGCCCTACCAGGAGCGCATCCGTCGGCACGGCGTGCAACTCGCGCACCGCCTGCACGAAATCGGCATCGAATGGTGGGACAAGCAACTCGAGGAATACGAGGCGCTGCCGCATTACAAGCGCTTTCCCGACATCTGGACGGCCTATGCAGCGGAAGTGGGGCGCGATCCAAAGGATTTCCCGTTCTGGGCGCTGACCTCGCGCAGCATGCAATACGCCTGGGGCGCCAACGTCGGACTGCCGCTGATCCATGAAGTGGCGCAGAACGTGGTCGGCCACGACGGCATCATCATCCATCGCGCGACCGCGCGGCGCCTGGGCATCGCCGACGGGGATGCGGTGATCCTGGAATCCGCAAGCGGCGTCACGCGCGGCCGCGCGACGCTGCGCGAGGGCATCCGTCCGGATACGGTGCTGCTGATCGGACAGTTCGATCACTGGGCAACCCCCTACGCGAAAGATCTGGGCGTGGGCAGCCTGAATTCCGTCACGCCGCTCGCGCTATCGCTCACGGACAACACCGGTAGCGGCGCGGACCTGGTCCGGGTGGCTCTGCGCAAGGACACGGCACACGGCGCCGTTCAGCCTGTCAGAGGAAGCGCGTCAAGATGAAGCGCTACGGCATGGTTGTCGACCTCAACCGCTGCATGGGCTGCCAGACCTGCACGATTGCGTGCAAGCAGGCCAATGACACGCCGCCCGGCGTGCAGTGGCGGCGGGTGCTCGACGTCGAGCAAGGCAGTTTCCCGAACGTGCAGCGCCTGTTCCTCGTCACCGGGTGCCAGCATTGCGCCGAGCCGCCCTGCGTGCCCGTGTGCCCCACGGGGGCGACGCGCCAGCGCGAAGACGGCCTGGTCACCATGAACTACGACCTGTGCATAGGCTGCGGATCCTGCGCGGTAGCCTGCCCGTACCAAGCGCGCACCATCGTGCACGACGCGGCGGGCTACTACGGCGAGCCGACGCAGCAGGAACGGTTCACCGCGCACGAGGATCGCATCGGGGTCGCAACCAAGTGCACGTTCTGCGTCGATCGCATCGATGCAGCTGCGGCGCGTGGTCTCGTTCCGGGCGTGGACGCCGAGGTCACACCCGCATGCGCTGCATCCTGCATAGCGCAGGCGATCCGGTTTGGCGATTTCGCCGACCCGGCGAGCGAAGTGTCGCGCGTTGCGCGCGAGAACGCGAACTTCCAGATGCACGCCGGACTGGGCACTGATCCCCGGATCAGATACCTGTACGAGGTTCCGGCGTGCACGCCCGGGCGCGATCCCGAACCCGCCGATCAGGACGACGAAGCCCTGTCCGATCCGGCCAACCCGCTCGCCGGCGAGCGCCAGTCCTGGTGGGACTATCGCGCCGCGATGAATTTCATTCTCGGAGGCATGGCGTCGGGCCTTCTGATCGTCGCCTCGCTCGCCGCGCTTTCCGGCGCACTCAAACAGGCGATGCTGGCGAGTGCGACGACCGCCGCCGGCGTGATCATGGCGCTCGGCCTGTTTTTCGTGTTCCTCAAGCTCGGCCGCAAGTTGCACTTCCCCAACGTGCTGCTCCGTCCCCAGACGTCTTGGATGACCCGCGAAACGTTGTGCGTGGCGGTTTTCTATCCGGCTGCGGCGGCGAACCTCCTCTGGCCACATCCGGCAGCGGCCGCCATCGCAGCGCTCGCGGCGACCGGCTTCCTCTACTGCCAGGCGAAGATGATCCATACCTCGGCGGGCGTCCCGGCGTGGCGCGCGCCGCTAGTGCCCTGGCTGCTGGTATCGACCGGGCTCTCGGAAGGACTGGGCCTGCTGGTGGTCCTTGCGGCCGCCTTCCCGGCTGCCGGCACGGACCGCGCCTCGCTCGCGACCGCAGGCATCGTGCTCGCAGCCATACACCTTGCGCTGTGGCGCAACTATGTTTCAGGCGCCAAGGCAGCCGGAATCGGCCTGGGTTCGCGCCGGGATCTCGGTCGCGTCTCGCCGCTCCTGCACCTGCTGGCGCACGCCCTGCCCATCGCGTGCTACGGCGCGGGCCTTGCAACGGGCAGCGGCGCGATCCTGCTTGTCGGCGCCCTGGGTTCGGTCGCCGGCGGCGCGCTGTGGAAGGCGGTACTGTTGAGGCGAGCGTGCCACCTGCAGGGATTCGCTCTGCCGAAGCTGCCGCAGCGCGGATCAGGCACGCGCGCCGCTCCACCGCGCCTGGCATTGAGCCGGTGACCCGCGCAATGAACGGCGCGCAAGACCGGGTGGTCCAGTGAACCGCGACGAGCGTGCAAACCGCCTTACTCGGAGCCTGCAATGATACTGTCGACTCTGCTCGTCGAAAACGCACGCAACCACGGCCGCAGTACCGCGATTCTGGACGGCGATCGCGCTTACACGTGGAAGGATTTCACCGACCGGGCCGCACGCGCCGCGGCAGCACTGCGCGGACTCGGGTTGCGGCGCGGGGAACGCTACGCGCTGATCATGCGAAACAGCTTTCGGCAGGCGGAGCTGATTTGGGCGGGCTACTGGTCGGGGATCGTGCCGGTACCGGTCAACTGGCGGCTGAGTCCCGGCGAAATCCAGGCCATACTTGAAGACTCCGAGGCCAGACTGGTCGCCGCGGATGAAGAATTCCTGGCGACAATCTCGGGGCCCTCGTTCGCGCCATGGCGGAATCGGATCCTCAAGGTCGAGTCGGGCGAGAGCGCGACAGGCGCCTACGAGACGCTACTCGCCTCGGTGCCGCCGGAAGCACCGGCGGCAGTCGACGAACACGACGACGCCATCCTCTTGTACACGGGTGGCACGACCGGTCGCAGCAAGGGCGTGCGTCTGACGCACAGGAACGTCCTGGCCAATGCCTGGCAGATCGGCCTCTCCATACGGTTGCGGCCCGGCGACGTGTACTCCCATGTGGCGCCGATGTTCCATTCGGCGGACCTGCATGGCACCGTTGCGTTCATGCTGGGCTGCACGCATGTGTACGTTCCGCAGTTCACGCCCGAAGGCATCGCGGAACTGATCGAGCGCCACCGCATCAGCGTCGCGCACTGGGTGCCGACGATGATCAAAATGTTCGTGGACGCACCCGAGGCGCACCGCCGCGACCTGACATCCCTGCGGCTGCTCTTTTACGGCTCGAGCCCCATGCCGCTCGAATGGACGCAGGCGGTCCGCGCAACACTTCCCGGCGTCGAGCTGTACCACAGCTACGGCCTCACCGAAACCTCGCCCATCCTCACGGTGCTCGATCACAACTGCGTCGAGCAGGCCTTCAAATCGGGCGAGATGTCCCTGTTGCGATCGGCGGGCAAGCCCGTACCGGGAGTGGAGCTTCGCATCGTCGACGAGACGGACCGGCCTGTCGGCACCGGAGAATCGGGTGAGGTTGTCGTGCGCGGGCCGAACATCAGCGTGGGGTACCTCAAGCGCGACGCGGACATGGCGACTGCGTTCCGCGGGGGCTGGTTCCATACCGGGGACATCGGACGCGTGGACGAAGACGGCTACCTCTACCTCGTCGATCGCAAGAAGGACATGATCGTCACCGGGGGCGAGAACGTTTATTCCAGTGAAGTCGAGGCCGCGCTTTACCGCCATCCAGGCGTGGCCGAAGCCGCCGTCATCGGCGTCCCCGACGAGCGCCTGGGCGAGGCCCTGTTTGCAGTCATCGTCCCCCGATCCGGATCGACCCTGACCGTCGAGGAACTTGTCCACCACTGCCGCGCGCACATCGGTGGATACAAGATTCCACGCCGCATGGCATTCGTTCAGGCCCTACCCCGAACGGCTGTAGGAAAGGTCCAGAAAGCATTGCTGCGCGAGATGTACGCCGTCGCGAACCCGGCGAAGACCGGCGAGCGGCTGTCAGGCTGAACGTGACCCGGAACGCGAACGCACGCACGCGAACAGCGCGGCGGTGCAATTGCGAAGCGACGTCGATCCCGCTCCCGTCACGATCGGCCGCCCCAGCAGCGCAGCAGCTCCTCCGAAGCGACGATTTCCGCGAAGAAGTTTCCCAGGGTCTCGAGCGACCACCGCTTGGCCTCCGGGCTCGTTCCCTCCGTCATATCGTGGGGGATGACCACCGAATAGTCGCGCATGAACCCGTCGCGCGCGGTGGATTCGACGCAGACATTGGTCGCAACCCCGGTGATGACGAGCGTCTGCACGCTGTTCGCGCGCAGGTAGCGCTCCAGGTAAGTGGAAACGAAGCCGGAATAGCGGTACTTCGAGATGACGACCTCGCCCGGGCGCGGCACGACCTCGAAGAATTCCAAGAGCGAGGGGTCGAGCGGGCGCTCGAGCCCCGAGCGCCGGTAGTGTTCGGTGAGGGCGGGCGAGCGAAGCTCGGGCAGGAACGCCATCTTGAGATGGATGATGGGCACGCGCGCATTTCGCGCCCGATCGACGAAGCCGGCCAATCTCGGGGCAAGCGCCTGCACCGGGGCGATGTCGAAGCCCATCCGGGTGAGTATCCCGCCGCTGCAGCAGTAATCGCGCTGCATGTCCACCACCACCAGCGCCGTATGCGCCGGGTCGATCTTCCTCTCCAAGGCTTGAGCTGACTGCATCGACGCGCCGCCCATCCGGTTCACTTGATCATCAGGTTCGGGAGCCAGAGCGAGATCTGCGGGAAGAACAGGAACAAGAGCAGGCACACCGACATCCCGACGATGTAAGGGTAGCAGCCTTTGTACACCGTGCCTATGGGCACCTTCGTCACGCCCGAGACGACGAACACGTTGACCGCCATGGGCGGAATGATGATGCCGATCATGCAGGTGACGCTGACGATCACGCCGAACCACACCGGGTCATAGCCGAGCTTCAGCACCATGGGCAGGAAGATAGGCGTGACCAGGATGAGGAACGCCAGGTCCTCGATGAACGATCCGCCGATCAGGTAGATCGCGATGATGATCAGCATGATCAACTCCCTGCTGAGCGGCAGGCCGGAGAGCCACTCGCCCATGAGGATGGGCGTCTTGGTCACCGCGAAGAAGTGGCCGAGTATGGTCGCTCCGGCGAGCAGTATGAAGACCATGCTGGAGATCAGCAGCGAATCCATCACCGATTCGATGAAGCGCCTCAAGGTGATGTCCCGCTTGGCCATGGCCAGCAGCAGGACGGCGAGCGAGCCGACGCTGCCCGCCTCCGTGGGGGTGAAAAAGCCGGTCATGAGACCCCCTACCACCACCAGGAAGATGGCGACCACCCAGGCAACGGGGCCGAGCGACGCGATACGTTCCTTCCACGTGGATCGCTCGCCGGCGGGGCCGAGGGCCGGGTTGATCTTGCACCAGCCGAACAGCGTGAGCACGAACGAGAGGGCGATCACCAGGCCCGGAACGATCCCCGCGAGGAAGAGCTTGCCGATCGAGGTCTCGGTGATCAGGCCGTAGATGACCAGCACCACGCTCGGCGGGAAGATCGCGCCGAGCGTGCCGATGGTCGCCACGATCCCCGTGGACAGGCGCTTGTCGTATCCGTACCGGTCCATCTCGGGAACGGCGATGGTGGCGAAGGTGGCGGTGGTCGCCGTGGTCGATCCGCAGATCGCCTTGAACGCGGTGCCCGCGAGCACCGTTCCTATGGCGAGCCCCCCGGGCACGTGGCCGATCATCTTGTAGGCGGAGTCGTAGAGGCTCTTCGCCATGCCGGCGCCGACGCCGATCTGCCCCATCAGCACGAAGAGCGGAATGACGGTGAAGCTGTAGGAGGAGAAAACCGTCCAGATGTCGCCCGACACGAGATTCAGCGCGGCATTGGCGTTCACGATGACGGCAAAGCCGACGAATCCGGCCAGCGCCATCGAGATGCCGATGCCCAGGCCGGCGAAGAAGAGCGCGAACAGCAGGACGATGACGAGAATCGTGACCGTTGCCATCTCCACTGCGGCTCACTCCTTCCCGGTGCGAACGAACAGGAAGAACTGCGCGAGCAGCACCAGGCAGGTGAGCAGGAAGGCGATCGCGATCGCGTACACGAAGGGGTAGAGCGGTATCTCCACCGTGTCCGAGACTCGGCCGATGCTTTTGAGCTTCGCCGCGAAGGCGATCAACTGCCAGGTGATCAACGCGTAGACGGCGATGCCCAGGACGAAGCTGACCAGCTTGGCGATCCCCCGCGCGAGCCAGCTCTTGCGCTGGGCCATGAAGTCCATCGACACGTGGCGGTTGAGGACCTGGGTGCGCGCGATGGGGAAAGCCACCACGAGCGCACCCAGCAATCCCACGATGTCGTAGGTGCCCTTGATCGGGTACCCGAGGTAGCGAAGCACCACGTCGGAGGAGGTCAGAAGCATCATTCCGACGATGCACAAGGCCGACACCCAGCAGAGCCAGGTGCTCAGGGCATCGATCCACTTCCCGAACATGCCGGCGTCACTCGTACTTCAGTTTCGGGTACATCTTGCTGTATTTCTGGATGAGCTGCTGGCGGTATTCGAGCGCCTCCTTGCCAGGCAGCCCCTTGGCGGCCATGGCTTTGACGTAGGCGTCCTGAAGCGGTTGCACGGCCTTGCGCCACTTTGCCTGCTCCTGCTCGGGTAGATTGATGAAGGTGTGGCCGGCCTTCTTGCCGAACTGGAAGCCTTCGATCTCGATCCGGTTCCACTCCTTGCCGGAGTATTCGACCCATTCCCTGCTGACATCTGTGAAGACTTTCTGGACGTCGGCGGGGAGCGAGTTCCACTTGCCCGGGTTCATCGTCACGAACATCGCGCTCACGTAGCCCACGTCGTTGAGGAGCGTGCTGTACTTGGAGACCTCCGCGAGCTTCCAGCCGAGGAGCATATTGGGGGCACCGACCGTTCCGTCGACCACGCCCTTGCGCATGGAGTCGTACTGCTCGCCGATCGGCATGGCGACGGGCGTCGCCCCCAGCGCGTCGACGATCTTCGTCGCGAGGCCGGTCGCGCGGATCTTGAGCCCCTTCATGTCCTCGAGGACGCGCACCGGCTTCTGCACCGTGGTGATCGTGCCGGGAATGTGGGCATGCATGTACAGGACATGCGTGTCGGCGAGCTCCTTGGGCTGGAACTTGCGGTAGAAGTCTTCGGCCACCCGGGTGGTCACCAGCGCGTTGAGCGAATAGCCGGGCAGGTCGAGCACCTCCATCAGGGGGAAGCGCCCCCTCGTGTACGCGAGCACCGACTGGCAGATGTCGGATATTCCCGTCACCGCGCCTTCGTAGCAGGCCGCCGCGTCGGTCAGGGTGCCGGAGTGGTGCAGCGTGATCTTGACCCTGCCCTTGCTGCGGTTCTCGACTTCCTTCGCCCACGCGGTCGCCGCCTGCCCCATGCCGTAGCTCGCGGGGAAGAAGCTGCTGTAGGAGAGCTCGATCGGCTTCTCGGCCGCCGATGCGCCGAAGACGCCGAGCAGCATGACGACCGCACCCGCGGCAATGAACGCAGCACCTGAATTTCTGACTCTCATGATTACCCCCTCCGATCGTTACGTCTTCGTTAGCCCGCCGGCCGGTTGACCGGCGGAAAGTCAGTCCACAAGCCGCGCGCCGCTCCCGGCTCGCGGCCTACTCTCCCCGCTTGTACTTCGGAATGCGGAACGGCCCTTGCGGCGGATGATCGGGTTCGCCCGCCCCGCGGTATCCCCTGGGAATGACCGGAAGCAGCAGATGCGATGCATAGTCGGGTCCGGTGAAGATCGTATGCGTGACCCTCGCCATGTGCGGCAGGTGGTACCACAGGGCCTGCACCTGGTCCTGGCCCGCGATCTCGACGCGTATCCGATGGCCCATGAGAAAGACGTTGGACATCATGCGCAGGTCGGCGGCATAGCGGATCACCTTGCCCGGCTCGACGGGAAGGTTGCGCGTGTGCGGATGGTAAGGCGCCCACGGCGTCGATCGCGCCTCGTCGATCTCGTAGTGCGAGGCCTTGAGCCATCCTTCGGCGACGGTGCGCTCGGCCCCGTCCACGTCGATGTCCTTCACCTTCAGATACCAGTCGGTGTCGTTGGAGACCGGCTCGAGGATCTCCATCTCCGGCCCCTTCCAGGTCCGCGCCGGCACGCCTTCGCTCGTGATGGACGCATACCAGGTGAGCGCGAGCGGGCCCGTCACCTCCAGGTTCTCCGCGAGCGGTTCGGTCTCGTAGAGGACCCGGGGCACGGGGTCCGCCTTGGCGAGGGAGTCGGCGCGCCGGAAACCCTGGGTGGGATTGGCCCAGGGCTCGCTCGTGAACACCTGCGCCGCTTCGCCCGCCGCGGGCTTCTCCTGCGAGAGCTTCCCGCCGCCCCGCAGGTAGAAATTGGTCCACTGGGTTGCGGCGAGGGGCCACTCCTTCTCGTAGCGCCAGGTGTTGACGCCCTGGAGGAAGATCGTGATGGGCGGCTCTTTCATGAGGCCGGTGTCGTTGCCCTTCAGCCAGTGGTCGTACCAGCGCAGGCAGACGTCCTGCACCTCGTGGAACGGACGATCCATGCCGCCGTAATTGTCGGAAGGGACCACGAGCATCTTCTTCTGCGCAGGCGGCGTGGCCGTCTTTGCATAGGCGTCGAAATCCCCCGGCAGGTGGAGCGCCCACCCGTTCCACCTCGCTCCGAGGTAGCTCGGGATGCCGATGTCCTCGTAGCGATAGCAGGGCGAGACCCGATGGTAGAGCGGCCCGTCGTGGGGGCTCATCATCAGGTCGAACATGGTCGGGTTCATCTGAGGCGTGTTCGCGATCAGATACAGGTAGGGCGTGCACTGGATGTCGGGGTTGCGCTGGAGCTCGGCCATCTTGCGCTTCAGCTCTTCCTCGCCGTACAGCTTGTAGCTCGCCGGCTTGGGCTTGCTGCTCACCGGCATCAGCCCCCACAGGTGCAGCGGGAACAGGTAGCAGAAGATGCCGCCGTGATAGTAGAAGTGGCGGTAATAGTCGGTCACGCCCTCGAAGGGCATCATGGCGGTGAGGTGCGGCGGCTTTTCCGCGGCGATCGAGTACTGCGACATGGCGAACGACGACATCCCGACCATGCCGACCTTGCCGTTGCACCAGGGCTGCTGGGCGATCCACTCGATCAGGTCATAGCCGTCCTTGGAGAAGTCGATGGTGAAATCGCCCTCGGACTTGCCCACGCCCCTCGCATCGGGGATCACCTGCACGTAGCCCCGCGGCACGAAGAACCACTGCTCCCCGCACTCGTGGCCGCCCGTGCCCCGGATGTAGTCGGAGGGCTGGAACACGGGATTCGTCGGCAGCTTCTCGGACTCCTTCCCGTACCAGGACCAGGAGACGAGCGCGGGGAACTTGCCTTGCGCTTTCGGCCGGTAGATGTCGGTGCACAGCTTCACGCCGTCGCGCATCGGCACGAAGACGTCTTCCACCAGCTCGATTTCGTACTGGGGCTGCGACACCGATTGGTGCCAATCCCGCTTCTCCATGATCCTCCTCCCCTGACGCCGCGGCGAGCGCCGATGCCGCGTATCTGAAGCCGAACTACAAATCGGGAAATGACGTTTTTAGGCTTATTTCAAGCCTTATACGTTGACAAATGTCACGCAAATTTCACATGCGTGACAATCGGCGCGCGCGGAACGGCCGCCGCGGTCGAAGCGACGCGACCGAGGGCGATGGACTCGCCTTACATATAAGAGATCAACGATGAATCGCGGGCGCGACCGCGAATCCCTAGCCCATGAAATGCAGTGTCACCGGGCAAGCGCAACGGAACATGCGGGGTCACCCGGCAGCCTTGAGCCGCAGCCAGTTCTTCACCTGAAGCTCTGGGGCCGACTTGTCCAGAGCGGCCCGGCCCTGTCGGGCACGCCTTACCCAACCCGGGCCTCTGGAAATCAAGTCCGCCCACGCCGCCTTGACTTCCGAGGCACGGTGCTCCTTAAGATAGGCCAATAGCAACTGCGCCTGAAGCAGGTCTTTGCTGGCCTTGGCTGCATAGGTGCCTTGCCGCTCGCCATGAACCAGAAGCTTGTGCAGTGCATAGCGTGCCGGATGCGGCACGTTGGCCACGACGCAGCGGTCGCCGGCAAACAGCACGGCCTGCTGCACTTTCTCCAGGGAGAACTCCATGAACTTGAGCGGCTGCAGGGTGATCCCAAGCTGGGGGTGCTCGAAAGGCTCCTCGCCTTTGCGATGCAGCGTGGTCAGAAAGTCCAGTTTGAAATCGGGTTCGCGGGGGTTCAAGTAGGTGGCGCCGGCTTTCGAGGCGAGGCCTGAAGCCGGCAGAAATCCCATTTCGAGAGAACCGATGGCCTCGTGCGCCTGGACCTGCACGTCCCCGGGCAGCACGATCGACAGGCTCTTGCCCGCATGGGCAAAGTCGAGATCCTGCGTCCGAGCGCCTTCGCCCCAACGCACGCCGAGCATATTGCCGAACGCCAGGAACGCATGCGTGCCGATGAGCACGCCGCCGGCGCGGAAGAACCCGTATTCGGCCAGGCGTTGAAGGACGCGCAGGTGTCGGGGCAGGATTTCCGAGCATCCCAAGGCCGCGCACGAGCGCGCCAGCGGACCCAGTGCCGCCGTTGCCGGTGGTTGCTTCTTGCGCGCCATCAGCGCATGCACGGGGGCCGTGTCCGGTCCCACGAACACCTGGCGCAACTTGCCGGAGGGCTCGGTGTACTGAAAATACCAGTACCTGGCCCCGCGCACCGTTTTCGACGCGAACGAGCCCGACAGGTCCGCGACGCTGCGCAGGTGTTCGGCGGCAAGCGCGGCCTCGAGCAACTGTGCGTACGCGGTCTGGGCGGTGAGCGAGAGTTCGGTAAAGGACTGCATCCGGCTATACTAGTGCGCAACGTCACTTAGTATAGTGCCGGCCTATACTAACGTCAATACGCCGCTAGTATAGCTGCCGCCATGTGCCTGGACGCGACCGGAGGTGGGGCTTACGATGTACGTCGAATCCGGAATTCCGGCAATCCGATAAATATAGTGGAGGGGAGCCATGCTTTCCGTGTTGCGCACAGTACTGATGGTCGCCGCTGTCGCCGTTTGCGGTCTTGTCCAGGCGCAGGACTGGCCGGCCAAGCCGCTAAAGCTCGTCGTCGGGTTTGCCCCCGGCGCGCAGCCGGACATCATCGCCCGCGTGATCGCCGACCGCCTGACGCGCGCCCTGGGCCAGCAGGTGATCGTCGACAACCGCCCGGGCACCGCCAATCTCGTCGCCGCGCAGGCGGTGAAGCACGCGGCGCCGGACGGCTACACCTTCTTCTTCGCCACCTCGGCGGCGATCATCACGAATCCGCTCGCCTTCAAGACGCTGCCTTACGACGCGGCGCGCGATTTCACGCCGGTGTCCTTCGTCGGCAAGTCGGGGTTCTTCGTGCTGGCGCATCCGGACCTGCCGGTGAAGAACCTGACCGAGCTGTTCGCCCTCGCGAAGGCCAAGCCCGGCTCGCTCAGCTTCGCCACCGACGGCCCGCGCAATTTCTCCGGCATGCTCGCAAGCTGGGTGAGCAAGGCTGCCGGTTCGCCCATCCTCCAGGTGCCCTATTCGGTGATGCCGCAGGGCCTGCAGGACACCCTGGCCGGGCGAACCCAACTGGTGATCCTGTCGATCGCCCCCTCGACGCCCCACGTCAAGCGCGGCGCATTGCGCGCGCTGGCCGTCAGCACCGCCAAGCGGCTGCCCGGATGGGAGAACGTGCCGACGATCGCCGAAACCGTGCCCGGCTTCGAGTTCGTCGGCTGGTTCGGCGTCGTCGCGCCCACCGGCACGCCGGCCGAGGCGGTGCAGCGCGTGTCGAAGGAGCTCACCACCATCCTGCGCGATCCCGAGGTCGTGCAGCGCCTGCATACATTAGGCAACTTCCCCGACGAGAGCGCCCAGTCACCCGCGGGCTTTGACCAACTGATACGCGCGGAGCGCGTGTACTGGGCGAAGCTGCTCAAGGAGATCGGGATCGAGCCGGAGTGATGGGCATAGGCAGGGAAAGCAGTTTTCCCCTGGGCGATTGCAGCGTACTGCCGGACTGGAAGCATGGATGCGCTTGGCCTTGACCTGCCCCCATTAGACGCTACCACGCGGAAGTTAGTAAAGTCCGTTTTTGAGCGAACGCAAACCGATATAACCGGGCGCAACAATCACAGCATTTGCGCCTCAAATAATTTTGCCCGCGGCCCGATTCTCTTACACTCCCACGTGCCGGTCGATCAGCTGCCTGTTATCGCGCAGCTGCGCGGATGTGCCTTGCCAGATGACTTTGCCTTTTTCCAGCACGTAATGACGATCGGCCAGCCGCATCAGCGGACCGATGTTTTTGTCGATGACCAGCAGCGATAGGCCGGACGTCCTCAGGCGCTGCAGGCACGACCAGATTTGAGCGCGCACCAGGGGTGCTAAGCCTTCGGTTGCTTCGTCCAGTATCAGCAGCCTCGGATTGGTCAGCAACGCGCGGCCGATTGCCAGCATTTGCTGCTCCCCGCCCGAGAGCAGGCCGCCTGGATTGCGCTGGCGTTGTTCGAGCGCCGGAAACATCTCATATATGCGCGCCAGCGTCCACGCCGTCGCGTCGCCTGGACGCTCAACGGCCGTTGCCACCAGATTCTCGCGCACCGACAGGTTGGTGAAAATCTGCCGTCCTTCCGGGACCAGGCCGAGCCCGGCCTGCGCGATCCGGTAGCACGGCAGACCCTCCATGGCAGCACCGGCGAAGCGCACGCGACCACCGGCCGGCCTCAGCAACCCCATGATACTTTTCACTGTCGTGGATTTGCCCATACCGTTGCGGCCGATCAGGGTTACCACCTCGCCCTCGGCGACGTCCAAACTGACGCCGAACAGCGCCTGGCTGGCGCCATAATGGGTCTCGAGGTCGCGCACTTCGAGGAGCATTGCTAGATACCCTCGTCAGGGTCGCCGAGATATGCGCTGCGCACCGCCGCGTCGGCGCGGATCTGCGCCGCGCTGCCGGTGACGAGCGGCCGCCCCGCCAGCATCACCGTAATGCGGTCGGCCAGCGCGAACACCGCGTCCATGTCGTGTTCCACCAGTAACATCGCGCATTGGCCTTTCAGCGCCGCCAACAGCGATACGATGCCTTCGGATTCGTGCTGGCTCATGCCGGCGGTCGGTTCATCGAGTAATAGCAGTTTCGGTTCGCCAGCCAGCGCCATGGCCAGTTCGAGTTGCCGCTGCTCGCCATGGCCGAGCGTGGCGACCGGATGGTCGGCGCGCCGTGCAAGGTCGACGCGCTCCAGAATCTGCAGCGCCGGTGCGGTCAGCGCCCGCTGCGTGGCGGTCGGGCGCAAGAAGCGAAAGCTGTGTCCGGCATGCGCCTGCACCGCCATCGCCACGTTCTCGATGACGCTGAACTCTTGGAAAATCTGCGTAATCTGGTAGGAGCGCGCCAGGCCGCGCAATGCGCGGCGGTAGACCGGCTCGTGGGCAATGTCGGCGCCGGCGAATTCAATGACGCCCGCATCTGGCGACAGTTCACCCGAGATTTCGCCGATCAACGTCGACTTACCGGCGCCGTTGGGCCCGATGATGGCGTGGATCTCGCCCGCAGCCACCGACAAATCCAGGCCGTCGATGGCCAGCAGACCGCCGAAGTGCTTGACCAGTCCGCGGATCGACAGCAGTGGCGCGGTCATGGCTGGCGGCGTGCTTCGCGTTTGATTAAAGAGCCGTACAGGCCCTGTTTCAGCGTCAGCACCACGATGACGATGGCCGGTCCCAGCACCAGCATCGGGTGGTCGATCCAACGCGCGAGCACCTCTTCCAGGCTCATGAATACCAGTGCACCCACTACCGAACCCAGTAGCGAGTTGACGCCTCCAAGCACCACCATCAGTATTAGATCGCCGGAACGGCTCCATGACATGAACTCCGGCGAGGCAAAACGCGACAGATTCGCAAGCAGCACGCCGGCCACGCCGCACACCACCGCCGAGACGACATAGGCGACGAGACGATAACGCAGCGTCGGGTAGCCGAGCGCGCTCATGCGGCGCTCATTGAGTTTGCAGCCGCGCAGCACCATGCCAAAGCGCGAGTGCACGAACAGGGCGCCGAAATACAGCGACACCATCAGCAGCGCGAACACGGCGTAATAGAACTGCCGCGTGTCCCGAATATCAAGCCAGGCGCCGAAATCGCTGCGGCGGCCAATCGTCAGCCCATCGTCGCCGCCGTAAAACCGCAGGCTCACCATCAGAAAAAAGAACATTTGCGCAAACGCGAGCGTGATCATGATGAACGCCATGCCGCTGGTGCGCAGGCAAACCAATCCGGTCAGCACCGCGACCAGCGCCGACACGACGCAAGCGGTGGCCAGATGCATCCAACCAGCGGTAATGCCGTGAAACGACAAGATGCCAACCGAATACGCGCCGACGCCCAAGTACAGCGCATGGCCGAAACTCACCATGCCGCCGTAGCCGAGAATGAATGCCAGACTGAGTGCAGCCAGGGCGAAAATCATGATGCGCAAAAACAGCGTCATGAAATACGGCTCGCCGGTCGCGCCCGAATACACTGGTACCAGTGCCAGCAGCAAGATCACCAGCAACGCAACCACGCCGCGCGCCGATCGCCAGGCGAAGTTGCGGATCATCAGTGGCGGACCGGAAACAGGCCCTGCGGGCGAAATGCCAGCACCACAGCCATCAGTATGTAAATGAGCATCGAGGCGATCGGAGGTCCCGCCGCCTGCGCCAGACTCGGTTCGATCAGCTGACGCAACATCAATGGCAGCGCGGTGCGGCCGACGGTATCGACCACGCCGATGATCAGCGCGGCATAGAATGCGCCCTGGATGGAGCCGATGCCACCGACGACGATGACCACCAGCGTCAGAATCAGAATCGGCGCGCCCATGCCGGGCTGAATCGCCAGGATCGGCCCGGCCATGACGCCGGCCAGCCCGGCCAGCGCGGCGCCGAAACCGAACACGATCGAGTTAAGGCGCCCGATGTTAACGCCGAGCGCGCCAACCATGTCGCGGTTGTTGGCGCCGGCGCGGATCAGCATGCCGACACGGGTCTTATGAATGATCAGGTAGACGGCCAACGCCACCGCCAGGCCGACGCAAATAATCAAAAAGCGATACGCCGGATAGGGGATGCCAAACAGGCCGATGGTGCCCGACAGCATCGGCGGCACCACCATGAACTGCGGAGCGGGACCCCAGATAGCGCGCACCAACTCGTCGAGAAACAGAATCAGGCCGAATGTGGCAAGCACTTGGTCGAGGTGGTCGCGCCGGTAGAGGGTGATCAGGCAGATGCGTTCCAGCAGCATGCCGAACACCAGCGTTGCCGGCACCGCGGCGAGCACAACCAGAAACGACCCGCTCCAGTTGTACAAGCTGGCCGCAAAGTACGCGCCGACCATGTACAGCGATCCGTGGGTGAGATTGACGAAGTTCATGATACCCAGCACCAGCGTCAGTCCTGCCCCTAACAGGAACAGCAGCAGGCCGAGCTGGATGCCGTTGAGCAACTGAACGAACTGCAGCGACCAGCTCATGGGACTCGCGTTATTTGCTAAGGAATCGGTAACTTAGAATACCGCAGGTTCTTCTGTTATTTGGGTTTCCGAAGCATTTTCCTCGTCTAAATTACCGACTACTGAGTCAATGCGCAGCGCGACATGCCGCACTTGCGGCTATTTTAGTGGACACTGGGAGTGATAGATATCCTCGTTGTCCGTCAGCACACGCGAGTCGGTCACCAGCGTCACGCGTCCCCGTGAATCCTTTTTTACTTCGAACATGTAGAAGTCCTCGATCGGGAAATGGTTGTTGTTGAATTTGAACGGTCCGCGCACCGACTTGAAGTCTGCGGCCTTGATGGCCGCGCGCAGTGCCGTCTTGTCCGACAGGTTGCCTTTGACCTTTTTCAGCGCCGAGTCGAGCAAGAACACCGTGTCAAAGGCGGGCGCCGCGTAAAATGACGGCACGCGGCCGTATTTTTTTTCGAAATCGGCGACAAACTTTTTATTTAGCGGATTGTCCAGGCCTTCGGCCCAGAACGAGCCGGTCTTGACGCCGACCGCGATGTCCTTTAGTGCCGGCAAGGTAGTGCCGTCGATGGTGCCGCCCGACAGCAGCGGCGTCTTACCGAGCATGCCGGCCAGTTGGTATTGCTTGACGAAGTTGATGCCCATGCCGCCCGGGAAAAATGCCAGCACCGCGTCCGGATTTTTGACCTGCATCTGCGCGATTTCGGCCGAGTAGTCGGTCTGGTTTAGCTGGGTGTAGACCTCATCGAGGATCTCGCCTTTATAAAAGCGCTTGAAGCCGGCCACGACATCCTTGCCCGTCTGGTAGTTGGGCACCATCATGACGACCCGCTTGTAGTTCTTGTCGGCGGCGTATTTGCCGACCGCCTCGAACTGGCCGTCGTTCTGGAAGGCAGTAAAGAAGAAATTCGGCACGCATTGCGCCCCGGCCAGCGGCGCCGGCCCGGAGAGGGTACTGATCAGAAATACGCCGGCTTCGGCCAGCGGCTTGGCGATTGCCATCGCCACGTTCGAGAACGTGATGCCGACCACGAAGTGCACTTTGTCGCGTTCGATAAACTTTTGCACGATCTGGGTGCCGATGTCGGGCTTGAGTTGATCGTCCTCGCGAATTACCTGCACTGTCTGGCCGCCGAGTTTGCCGCTGGTCTGCTCCAGGCCGAGCATGAACCCATCGTACTGATCCTGGCCAGCCGCCGCGGCCATGCCCGACATGGTGGCGATAAAGCCGATTTTGATCTGCGCCTGGGCCGGCAGCGCTGCCAACAGCGCCAGAGCCGCGGTTGCGGCCATCATGATCTTACGCATGTTCGCTCCTTTAATATTCTGGCTATTCGGACTAATGGGACGACAGGTTGAAGTCATGCCAGTCGTGCGTTTCGTTTTTCAGGCGCTGGTCGACAAACAGCAGCGCGGCGCACTCCGGACAGCAATATTCAATCAGATGCACGGCCGGACTGTCGCCGCCGTGGCGCAGCGCCACCGACGGTCCGGCCACACCGACCGGCCGCATGTTGCGCGCGCAGAACGCTTTCGGATTGTCGCGCTCCGGCGCCAGCGCAAAACCACAGTGTGCGCAATGCCATGCGCCGTGGGCGCGCGTTAGGCTGCCGACGGTTTCGCCGGCGACGGCATGGCGATCGGACGCGCTGCGCTCGATGTGACCGGCGCGGTCGACAGGGCCTGATCGTGCGGCGCGGATGCGCGCGCGCACCTGCTCGGTCTGGGCTGCGTTGATCACGTGCGCCGCGTCGTCGAGCACCACGCCATAGATGGCACGCGCGCTGGCGACCGACACCAACCCACCCACCACGTCCTGCCTCACCTGTTCCGCGCTCCGCTGCAGCGGATCGCCGTAACCTCCGCCGCCGTGCGGCGTGGCGGAGAACACGTCCCCACGTACCAGCGTCAGGCTGGCCTTGGCTGGCAACGCTTCTTCATTTCCACCGATCTCCGCCCAGTCGGCGGCGATCGGCGCCGAACCCAGATTAACCGCGCCGCGCTTGACGCGCGCCATCGAGGCGCCGCCCGGATAGCCGCCGATCAGCCCGGCGGTGTGGGAGTGATTACTGCCCGAGGAAGTCAGTCGCAGCCATATTTCTTCGGTGTGGTGCGGCGTCACCGCGCTCTCGGCTGATACGCCGCCGCGCCAGGCGCCGGGTCCGCCGCTGTCGATTGCGCGCTTGCGATACAGATACAAAATCGGATAGAGGCTTTCGGCGTGCTCGACATTGATACTGCTGTAGCGCGGCGCCATCAGGCCGCCGGAGTTATCATGGCCGTCGCCGAAGCTGCGCGCACCGCCGCCACCGAGTCCGGACAGAATGATCATGCTGCCGAACGGCTCGCCATACTGGCTGGTGCCGAACAGGTTATAGACCTGCGTCGACCCCTGCCACACCGCCATGGCGCTGTCGCGCTGCGCGTCGCTGCAGGTCAGCATCTTGCCGACCGCGGCGCTGGCGGCATTGAGCGAATTCCAGATCGATTCCAACGCGCCTGAGACCGGCGCCGGAAATTTTGCGTTGTTGAGCGCGCCCTCGTCGGAGATGATATGGACATGGCGCATGATGCCGCTGTTCCAGGGGATGTCGCCGCACATATAGGCGAACAATGCCATATAGGTGGCCGACAGCACTCCGCCGAACGGACTGTTGATGAACGCCGACACCTGCGGACCGGTGGCGCGGTAGTCGAAGCTCAGGCCGCGCGCATCCTTGCGCAGCGTGACCGCATAGCGCAGCGTGTTCTCGGTCTTGCCATCGTGGTCCAGATAGCACTCGCCCAGCCACTGGCCTTCGGGAATGCCGGCGATCTTGCGGCGAAACAGCCATGCTGAATAGTCGAGCATGTCTTTCATGGTTGCAACGACTGCGTCCTGGCCATAGCGCCGCAGCAGCGCATGCAGGCGTTCCTGCGCGGCATTGGTGGCGGCGATCTGCGCGCGCAAGTCCAGCTCCAGCATATCCGGCGTGCGTGAATTGGTCAGGTAAGTATCGACGACTTCGCGCTGGGTACGCCCGTCTCTCACCACGCGCAGAAAACGATAGCGCGGCGCTTCCTGGAACGTTTCGGTCGCCTCGTGGCACCAGCTTCCCGGCGCCGCGCCGCCGACATCCATCTGATGCACTACCGAGCCGGTCCAGGCGATGAGTCTGCCTTGCCAGTATAGCGGTGCCAGCACGCACACGTCGTTTTGGTGCACGGCGCCGAACCAGGGATCGTTGCATAAATACATGTCGCCTTCGGCGACCTGATCGCCGAGCGACTTGATGACGTTTTGTACCAGCAGCGACAGCGGCGCGACCTGCGCCAGAATGTAGGGCCCGATGACGACCAGATTGCCTTCGGCATCGGCGATCGCGACATTGAAATCGTTCGCCTCGGTCGCTACCTGCGAGCCGGACACATTCAGCACCGTCTGCCCCTGCTCGTCGTTGATCTGCCACAGCCGGTGGCGCAGCACCTCGAAGGTGGTCGGATCGGTGCGCGGTTGGAAGCGCGCCACGGCGACGTCCGTGTTCACAGGCCCGTTCATGTTGCCGGTACCTCCGCTGCGGCGCCGCTGCGGCTGAGTTCTTCCATTGCCGGGAACGTGACGATGAGATTAAGCCACGGATCCATTTCGGCGCGCTGGCCGGGGTGCAGCGGAATGGTGGTGCCATACGATTCGATCACCGCCACGCCATGGATGATGTTGCCGGGGCGTAGCCGTTCGAGTTGATAGGTAGGCGTATCCCGATAGCCGCCCGTGTCTTTCCACCATACCGGCCGCCGGCCCAGGAAGGCATGCTCGGACGAGGCCCCGTCAGGCGCATGCCGCTGCGGGCGAAACTCCGATTTGGTGCCTGCGGCCGCATCCACGCGCAGGGTGACCAGTTCGATCATCGCCTTGCGCGAACTTGATCCGACCCCGTAGAGCCGCTCATAGGTGGCGTCGAAATCGGCCAGCAGCGTACGCAGGCTGTGGGCGGTGATCAGACCGGGCACCGTCAGATCCACGGTGACCTCATGCACTTGGTTGCGATAGCGCAGATCGATACTGCGCCGGAACGACCGCTGTGACGGGGCGACTCGGTCCTGTTCAAACTGTCGCTGCGCGCGCGCCATCATGCCGTCGAACGCCGCGTTCAATTCATTGCACAATTGCGACGATACCTCGCCCTCGCTCGGCAGCGCATGAATATAGGTAGTGGCGTAGAAATGGCGAATGTCCGACTGCGCGATGCCGAGAGCCGAGAACGCCGCCGCCGCCGGCGGCACGATCACGCGCCGCACCTGGCATTCCGGCCCGTAGCCGGTGGCATGGGTGGGCCCGCAGCCGCCGAACGCCACCATGGCAAAGTCGCGCGGATCGTGACCGCGCTCGATCGACACGCGCCGTACCAGATCGGCCATGTGTGCGTTGACGATGTCGTATATGGCCTGGGCGGCCAGTTCCACAGTCATGCCGAGCGGCTCGGCGACGTGGCGCCGTATCGATTCGCGCGCCAAGTCCTCGCGCAGCGCCATGCGCCCGCCAAGAAAGGTGCCTGGATTGATGTAGCCGAGTACCACGTCGGCGTCGGTCACTGTCGGTAGTTCGCCGCCATGGCCATAACAGGCCGGCCCGGGGCGCGCTCCCTGGCTGCCCGGTCCGACATGCAGCGCCTGAGCCACGTCGAGCCAGGCGATGCCGCCGCCACCGGCGCCGATCGATACGGCTTCCACCGCCGGCACCATCAGCAGGTTGCGCTCCATGATTGTCATCTGCGCGGTCTGCGGCTTGCCGTCGATCACCAGGCCAACGTCGAAGGTGGTGCCGCCCATATCGGCGGTGATTAGATTCGGCTCGTTGATCAGCGCGCCAAGCTTGTGCGCGGCGACGATGCCGCCGACCGGGCCAGAGTGCAGGGTGGTCACCGCGGCATGGCTCAGCCCGGCGGCCGGCGCCAGACCGCCAATCGATTGCATCACCAGCAAGTCGCCGCCATAACCGGCCGCTTTCAGCGAACGGTCGATGTCGGACAAATAGTCCCGCAGCGTCGGCCCCAGGAACGCCTCGACCACGGTGGTGTTGGTGCGCTCGTATTCGCCCATCGCCGGCACGAGGTCGCTCGATGTCACCACATACAGCGACGGGTATTTGCGGTGCGCGATGTCCGCAATCGCGGCTTCATGAACGGGATTCTTGAATGACCACAGCAGACAAACGGCCAGCGCCTCGGCGCCCATCGCCACCAGCGCATCGATGTGGCGTTCCGCTTCGCTCGCATCGAGTGGCCACACCACCTCGCCGAAACAGTCGATGCGCTCGGCCACGCCGCGGATCAGTTCGGCCGGCACCACCGGCACCGGCCGTTCGACGTGCTTGTAATCAAGCAGTTTGCTTTCGTCGAGGCCCACCCAGCGCGCCTTGACTCGGCCGATGATCAGCGTGTCCTCGAAGCCGTGCGTAGTGATGAGCGCCGCGCGGGCGCCTTTGCGCTCGATCATGGCGTTGGTGGTGACGGTGGTGCCATTGAAAAACATGCTGCAGTCACGCAGCACAGCATCGAGACTGCGTCCGGCGACCTCGGCGGCGGCGGCCACCGCGGCGAGAATGCCAGACGACGGCGTGGCGGGCGTCGTCGGCGCCTTGCCGATGTGGCATGCGCCGCGATCATCCACGATCACGGCATCGACAAAGGTTCCACCCGAATCCGTTGACACCAGATAGGTCAAATCGCTTGCCCGGCCGTCCGCACCGGTGCAACTCTCCTTTGGCTGTACATCGGGTAGTCGCCGTCGCGGCAAAAACTCCCGAATTTTTTATAGTATAGGTTGAATCTATACGATGTTCTTGCAGTTTGACAAAGTCAAAGTGTACGAATGGGGGTTTTGGTCGTCCAATATAGAATTTGTTTGCTGGCGATACTCTCAGAGTATGGAAGGCCGATGATACCCATTAGGTATCGAAAGGATATGAATTACATATTGGACGCTTCCAGTTATTCATCGAATACTACACTACATTCCCTCCGATTCAAGCCGTTGCACACGCCACGAAAGGAAAAGAGAACATGCGAATTCTAATCACCGCCGCCGGTCTCATCGGATGTTATACAGGACGCGCGCTGCTGGAACGCGGCGACGAGATCGCATTTTTCGACATTGCGCCGCAGGATAGTTACATCCGCGGAGTCACGCAGGTCGAACCGAAAGTCTATCGCGGCGACGTTCGCGATTTACCCGCCGTCATTGAAACCATGAAGGACTTCAAACCGGCGGCGGTAATTCACACTGCGGGGCTGATCGGCAACGTCGCCCAGGCCAATCCCTATCGCGGCTTCCAGACCAACGTGGTCGGCTGCATGAATATGGCCGAGGCGGTGCGTCTAATGGACATTAAACGACTGGTCTACGCCAGCACCCACGGCGTGCACGATCTTTCCCAACCGCAAAGGGCGCCGCTGACGGAGGATTTCCCGGTCGGCGGTCCCGGCACTATCTACTCCAATTCGAAGGTCGCCTGCGAGCAGGTACTCAAGGCCTATGCCGCCTCCTACGGCACCGAGCTGGCGATCCTGCGTCCGCCTGGCGTCTTCGGTTACGGTCATTTCGCCGGCGGTTCCGGAGTTGGCCGCACCCTGTGCGACATGCTGCTTGCGGCGCAGGCCGGCAAACACGCGCCGATCGGCGGTGGCGTGCCCGATCCGTATGAACTCGTCTACGTCAAGGACGTGGCGCAGTTGGTGGCGGCCGCAGCACACGCGCCGCAACTGAAGCATGACACGTTCAACGTCGGCACTGGCGTACTCACGAATACCGAGACGCTGACCCAAGCGTTGCAACAGGTATTCCCCGGCGCTACCGCCGGCCGCGTCACCCCGCCGCGCCCGGATCGCTATCCACGCAACCAGCCGCTCGATCTGACGCGTTCAAAGGCCGAACTGGGCTACAAGCCGCAATTCGATCTGGTCGCCGGCATGCGCGACCTGCTGGTGGAAATGCGCCGCCTGGGCGTGGCGATGGCTGCGAAATAGCTTAGCCCGTCTTGAAAGACTTGACGGATTCGGCGGCGATTTTCGAGAACGCGCGCAGGATCGGCGAGGTATCGGCGCGCCGCCAGGCCAGCGCGAACTCGGTGATGGCATGCCGGTCGGATAACGGCCGGTAGACGACGCCCTTGATGCGGATGCTTTGCGCCGACGCCGGCACGATGGCGATGCCAATGCCCGCGCTGACCAGCCCGATCATTGTCTGCGTCGGCCGCACTTCCTGCACCACGTTGGGAATGAAGCCGACCCGCTGGCACATGCTCAGGATCAGGCTGCCCTGGTTATAGAAGCCCACCTCGTCGCCCCTCGGCGAGGTGATGAAGCGCTCGTTGGCGAGCGCCTTGAGCGACAGCGTGCCATGGCTGGCCAGTTCATGGCTTCGCTGCAGCGCGACGACGAAGCGCTCGCGCACCAGCAGCGCGGTCTCGACCGTGCTGTCGGAAATGGGCATGCGTACGATGCCCACGTCGATGCGGTTCGCCTGCAGCGCATCGATCTGCTGGGTGATATCGAGCGTGCGCAGCACCAGTTTCACGTCCGGGTAGCGCAGCCGGAATTCGCGCAGCACATGCGGCAACAGCGCATACGAGGCCGAGGCGATGAACCCGATCGACAGCCGGCCGATTTCGCCGCGCGCCGCGCGCTGCGCCAAGCTGACCGCGGCGTCGGCGCTGGCCAGCACGCCGCGCGCATCCTCGAGAAACACCGCGCCGGCCCTGGTCAACTGCACGCCGTGCTTGCCGCGTTCGAACAGCCGCACGCCCATCTCGCGTTCGAGCAGCGCAATCTGCCGGCTGAGCGGCGGCTGCGAGATGTGAACGCGGCGCGCGGCGCGGCTGAAATTGAGTTCTTCCGCGGCCGCGACGAAATAGCGCAGGTGTCTCAGTTCCACGACCCATACCTTCAGGATATGGCCAGAGCATAAATTATATATTGGCCATCTGCCTCATCCCGCACCACAATAGAGAAGGCACACCAAGACTTGTCCGTTGAGGGATTTTCAACCCACGGAGTCTTGTGCACTGACTTCACGGAAGAGAAACGAGGGAGAGAAAGCATGGCGGCGTATAAAGACCTGCGTGATTGGATCGAAATCCTGCGCCAGAAGGGTGAATTGGCGGAGGTCCGAGGTGCGAGCTGGGACCTGCAGATCGGGGCGCTGATCGAGATCGCGTGCCGGGAAAGCAAAGGCTACGCTCCCGCCATTCTGTTCCGGGACATCCCGGGCTACCCTGCGGATCGACGGGTGCTCGGAGCTCTGTTGTCGTCACCAAAACGCCTCGCGCTCACCCTCGGACTTGCCGACGAGATATCGGACAAGCAGGAGATGGTGAAGGCCTGCCGGAAGAAATTGGCGACGATGAAGCTGATTCCGCCGGTGACGGTGAAAACGGGGCCCGTTGCCGAGAACGTGCTGGAAGGGCCGAAGGCGAACCTGCTCAGCTTTCCGGCGCCCCGGCACCATGAGCTGGATGGCGGGCGCTTTATCGGGACGGCGCATTGCGTGATCACCAAAGATCCGGACGATGGCTGGGTGAACCTCGGCACCTACCGTTGCATGGTCCTGGGGCCCGACAAGTTCGCACTGCACATGAGCCCGGGAAGAGACGGTCGCATCATGCGGGACGACAAGTACTTCGCCCGCAATCAGCCTATGCCGGTGGCCATCGCCATCGGAGTCGATCCTGCCCTGTGGCTTGCCAGCATCTCGGAGGTCCATTGGGGGACTTCGGAATACGACTACGCCGGAGGGATAAAGGGACAGGCCATAGAGGTCATGCGCGGCCCTCAAACCGGGCTTCCCGTTCCCGCGACAGCCGAAATCGTCGTCGAGGGCATGTGTTATCCGGGCGAGATGGAGCCGGAAGGTCCCTTCGGGGAGTGGGCCGGATACTATGCCAACCGGGGTCTCCTGCCGGTGCAAGAGCCCGTCGTACGCGTCACGGGCGTGATGCATCGGAATGATCCCATTCTGACCTGCGCCCATCCGGCAAAGCCGACCAACGACAGTTCGTTCCCGGAATCCGCCTTCCGTTCGGCCACCATGTGGGATGAGCTGGAGAATGCCGGGGTCCCTGGCATTCAAGGAGTCTGGTGTCACGAGGTGGGCGGGGCGAGAATTTTCAGCGTTGTCGCGATAAAACAGCAATATGCCGGCCACTCGCGCCAGGCCGGCATGATTGCTTCGCAATGCAGGTCGGGGGTCTACATCGGCCGCTACACCATCGTCGTGGATGACGACATCGATCCTTCGAACCTGGGGGAAGTGATCTGGGCAATGTCCACCCGGACCAATCCCGAGCGTTCCATCGAGATCACGCGCTGGACCCGGAGCACCTCTGCGGATCCGGCGGTCTCGCCTTTCTTGAAGGATCAGGACTCCAATCCTTCGGATCTGTACACTTCCAAGGCGATAATCGATGCCTGCTGGCCGTACGAATGGCGAAAGCGCGCCTACCCGGTGGTACAAGTCAGCAAGGGGTTGAGGAAGGAGATATCCGACAAATTTTCGGATGTCCTGGCAAACATCATCAGATGAGGACAGGCAATATCTCCTAGCAACGCGGCGCGAGCCGGCTTGATCGAATGCCGCAGGCTCACGCCGTCGCCGTCGCAAGACGCGGTCAGGCCGCAGGATCGAATCGGCCACACCAACCAGGGAGGTTTTCCATGCATTGCCTCTTGTCTCGAACCCTCGCTCTTGCGTGCGGCGCAGTTCTCGCCGCCAACGCTTTCGGCCAGGCCGCCCCGACGGATTCGGCGCGGTCCTATCCAACGCGCCCGGTCAGGGTGATCGCGCCGTTTCCGGCCGGCAGCAATACCGATCAAGTGGCGCGCGTGACGGGAAATCAGCTCCAGAAAGCGCTCGGGCAGCCGTTCATCGTCGAAAACAAACCCGGCGCGCAGGGCTCGATCGCCGCCGACGCGGTGGCGAAAAGCGCTCCGGACGGCTATACCTTGCTGCTCACCACCAATTCACCGCTGGCCGCGAACGTCAGTCTGTTCAAGAAGCTCCCCTACGACCCCGTGAAAGATTTCGCTCCGGTTGCGCGCGTCGGTGTCACCGCGTTCGTGATCATGGTGAAACCCGACTTTCCCGCGAAAACGCTGGGAGAGCTTATCGCCCTCGCCAAGTCGAAGCCGGGCATGCTTTCCGGGGGTTCCGGGGGTGGCGGCGGGCAAATTTCCATTGCCTTGCTGAAGTCCATGGCAAAAATAGATGTCATGGAAGTGTCGTACAAAGGCGTTCCACAGGCAGTCACCGATGTTCTGGGAGGCAATATCAGCTTCGCCCTCGTGGACCTGGGCAACGCCGCGGCACAAGCGAAGGGCGGGAACCTGATCCCCCTTGGAGTCACCCTGGACAAACGCACGCCGCTTGCGCCGGGCGTGCCTGCGATCGCGGAAACCTTGCCCGGCTTCGATGTGGTCCCATGGTTGGGGCTCGTGGCGCCGGCGGGAACACCGCCTGAGATTGTCGCGAAGCTCTATGACGCCATCGCAACCGCCCTTGCCAGACCCGAGGTCAAGGCCAGCCTTGCCAACACCGGCACCGATGTCGCACCCATGAATCCGTCGGAATTCAGCCGGTTCATCCAGAGCGAGATCGGCAAGTGGGCGATTCTCGTCAAGCTGGCGGGCTTGCACCCCGAATAATCCGCCCAGCCTGACCCGGTCCCGAGACGACCACAGACAAGAAGACGGCCGGAATGGCCATCAGTTGATCCGCGGCTCTTCGAAGCGAGAGGCTGCATGCCACACAGGTGATGCGCTATGCTATCAATTGCAGAACAAATCACACTTGCGGGATTGCCGGAACAAGAGGAGGAAACAATGTCTACCGTCGTAGCGCAACATCGCCGTAATCTCCTGATTGGAGCACTTGCAGCCTCGGTCTTCCTGATATTTCCCACAGCGTCAACGGCGATCGACCGATCGGTCGTTGCGCATAACGGCATGGTCGTCGCCGGGCATCCGCTCGCAGTCGAGTCCGGAATTCGCGCGCTGCGCGCCGGCGGCACCGCGTGCGACGCGGCGATTGCGACCGCGGCGACGCTCAGCGTGATGATGCCCGACATGATGGGGCCGGCCGGGGCGGGTTTTGCGCTGCTCTGGGACGCCAAGTCGAAGCAGCTTTCGGCGATCGACTACGATGGAGTTGCTCCGAAGGCGACCAGCGCTGCACAGTACACGCTCGACAAGAAGGTGCGCGGCTTCTGGGCAGCGACGGTTCCTGCCAGTCTCAAGGGCTGGGAAGCGGTCCACAAGAAGTGCGGCAAGCTGAAGTGGGCGGACCTGTGGACGGACGCGATCGGATACGCCGAGAACGGGCGCCCGCTCGATTTCGACAGTGCGCTTCACATCAGGCGTCACATTCCGGAACTTGGCATCTACGAGGGCTGGAGCAAGGAGTTCCTGGTCAACGGGGAGGCGCTCCCGCAGGGCGCGCTGCAAGTACGCAAGAATCTTGCCGCCACCTACCGTCAATTCGCAAAGTCGGGCTCGAAGGCGCTCTACGGCGGCCCGGTCGGCGACAAGCTCGTGGCCTATATGCAGAAGAACGGCGGACTGATAAGCAAGGAGGATCTGCTCGCCTACAAGGTCATTTGGAGAACGCCGATCGAGACGACCTATCGCGGCGTGAAGGTTTTCGGCGTGCCGCCGCCATCGGCTTCCATCACATGGATGGAAATGCTCAATGTGCTCGAGGGTTACGACCTGAAAGCCCTCAAGCACAACTCGCCCGAATACCTGACGACGATGCTCGAAACCATCAAGCACACCTACATGGATAGCTACCGCTGGGTGTCCGACCCGGCGTTCGTCAGCATCCCGGCGCAAATGCTGCTGTCCAAGGACTACGCGGGGCAGATCCGCCAGAAGATTCAGCAGGGCCGATTCGACATGAAGACGGTGAAGCAGGCAACCCTGGACCTGCCATCGAAGACCGCAACTTCGCACATGGACATCGTGGACAAGTGGGGCAACGCGGTCTCGATGACCAATACCAACGGGAATTTCTGGGGTGCGGGCGTCGTGATCGAGGGCACCGGCCTGCTGCTGTCCAACGGCATGGACTGGTTCGACATCGACGAGAACGTCTGGACCGGCGAGAAGCCCGGCAACCTGGTCATGGTGCCCGGCAAGCGTAACCGCTGGACGCTGGCGCCGGGAATGCTCTTCAAGGAGGGCAAGCTATTCATGGTCGTCGGCGGCGCCGGCGCCGAGTCGACGATGTACGGTATCGCGCAGCCCATCGTCAATGTCGTCGACTTCGGCATGGACGCATTCGCGGCCGTCAGTTCGCCCCGCGTACAGTGGGGCGACACCTACCACTATACCGGCGGTACCGAGGTGCACCTGCAGCCCGGGATTCCCGAGGACGTCCGTCAGAAGATGGCTGCCTCGGGGTACAACGTCGTCGCGCTGGGCAAGCAGCGTAACCTCGCTGCAGGTACAACCAACATGATCGTGGTCGACCAGGCATCGGGTTCCTTATTCGGCGCCGCAGCGCGTAACGGCCGCGATTTCGTATCGGGTTATTGAGGAAACGGCGAAGGGCGGGCGTGGTCTTGCGGCCACGCCGCCCCAAAGGAACAATGATGCGAAATCGCGGTTCGATCTTCGTGCTTGCCTTGAGCCTTTTCATCCCGCTGAATGTGGCGGGCCAGGACGTCCGGTTCAAGGCCGAGCTCCCGGTGCTGGTCACTTCCTCCGGGCAATCGCTGGACGCCTTTACCGTGAAAACGCTGCTGACCCGCGCCGGCGTGGCCAACGAATACAAGAATCTCGCCAAGGTCTCGGACCTCGATAAGGTGAAGACGCTGGTAGTCGCGTTCGGCGCCAGCGTGAAGGGATTCGGCGCGGCGGGAATCACCATCGATACCGAACTTGCGCGAACCCGGGATCTGCTCGCGGCGGCCAGACAGAAGAAGATTCGGGTCATCGGCGTGCACATCGGCGGCGCGGAACGCCGCGGCGGCCTGTCCAAGGACATCGTCGAGATGGTGGCGCCCGCCTCCGAGTGGCTGATCGTCTGGGAGGACGGCAACGGCGACGGCTATTTCAGCAAGCTTGCTGCGGAGAAGAAGATTCCCCTGACCCTGCTCAAGCAGCCCATGGAGACCGGCAAGGTTCTGGCGGCCACGTTCGGGAAAAAATGAGGACAGGCGGCGCCCTCGCCGCCACTCGACCAGTCAAGTGTCACCCTCCCTGCTCTTGCTGCTCTGCGCAGCGGTATTCGTCTTCTGTGTGCGCATACTGCGCTGGACAGTTCCATTCGCGCTCGTCCTGACCGCCCTCGTCGGCGGCGTGGTCGGCACTGCGGGGTTCCCGTTTCGCCATCTGGTCGAAGGGGCGTTCGGCTACCTGAACCTGATCCTCGCCCTGTTCGCCGGCGCCTGGTTCGGCCAGGCTGCGCGCCACGCCGGGTTGACCGAGGGCTTTGCCCACGGTCTGCTGCGTGTGTGCCACGGCCGACCCGTGGCGGTCCTGGCTGTGGTCGGAGCGCTGTTGTTCGCCGCCGGGATGTCTTGCGGCGTAGCCGGGGTTGCCGTGCTCACCATCGGCGCCTTCGCGGCGCCGGCGCTTGCGCGCATCGGGCTGCAGGCGCATGAGGCGGCCGCTTTCATCGCTGTCGAGGCGACCTGCGGCATGATTGCACCGCCCGTGAATGTGCCCGCGATGATGATTGCCGACGGCGTCAACATGCCGTTCCTGAATTTCGACCGTGCGCTGCTGGTGTTGTCGCTGCCGGTCGCGCTGTTCGCGGTAGCCTGGTTCGCCGTCCGCGCCCGGCGGCCCGAGGCTGTCATGCAGCCCGGCGCCGTGGCGCCGTGGCGTATCGTCCATGGTTTGTCGCCGCTTGCCCTGGTTCTGGGTTTCTGGCTTGTCCTGAGGCTCTTCCCGCAGCACGTCTACGACCCCGGTGTGCCGATCGTGCTGGTGCTCGGCGGACTGGTGGCGCTGCCGGCGCTCGGCCGGGTGGGCGCCCGCGGCAGCGCTCATGACACGTTTGCGGGCGTGCCGCTGTACCTCGCCGCGGTGCTGGTCGGAGTCGGAATGCTGGTGCAGATCATGACGCTCACCGGCATGCGGGGGTGGGTGGTCATGCAGGCGATGGCTTCGGAGGCGCCCTGGCTGCAACTGCTCGTGGTGAGCCTGCCGTTGATCGGCGGCGTGCTGACCTCGGCGGGCACATCGAACGTGCTCGGGGTCCCGTTCGCTTTCGCCTTCATCGATCAGGACATGATCATCAACGTGGCCGCGCTTTCTTCGATCGCGGCGATCGCCGAGTTCATGCCGCCGACGGCGGTCGGCGCGGCGCTCTCTGGGTACGTCGTCGGCGAGGCGAACCTGTGGAAGATCCTGCGTGCTTCGGTGTGGCCGGTAGCCTTGCTTTTCGCTCTCAGCATGATGCTGCTGGTGTTTGCCAGGCCGCTGGCGCGCTTCTTGACGGGAACCTGAGACAGGAGCCATTCGTGTACACCGACGAGATCATGCTGCTTGCCTACCGTGGAATCGCCGGCATCGTTGCGGTGGCGATGGCCGTGCTCATGCTGCGGCGCGGCGCCTGGCGCGAGCAGTTCTATGCCGCGCTGGTGTTCGTGCCTTTCGTGCTGCGCGCGCTCGGCATCAAGTAGCCCATGGGCATCTCGATTCGAGGTGCACTGCTGCTGGCTGCTGCTGCTGCGGTGGCCTGGGCGGCAGCGGCCGTCTTCCTCGCGATGCACGCGCGCGAGCCGGTCTATCCCGGTCCCGGCGTCACGCGCGTAGGAACGCTCGCCGACTACGCACCGGCTCTGCGCGGAACGCCCGCGGATACGGCGGTGTACGTCCTGGAAGGCAGGCAGCCCGGACCCACATTGCTCCTTCTCGGCGGGACACACCCGCAGGAGGTGTCCGGCATGCTCGGCGCCGTCCTGGTGGTCGAGGGCGCGCAGGTCAGGCGCGGACGACTGATCGTCGTTCCGCACCTGAACCAGAGCGGGTTCACCTATACGGAACCGCTGGAGGCGTTTCCGCACGATTTCGGCATTCCGGTCGCGCGCGGCGTGAGGCGCTTCCGCCTGGGCATGCGGCTCAGCAACCCGATCCATCAGTGGCCCGATCCCGATCTCTACGTCCACTACCCGAGCAATGAGCCGCTGATCGGCTCGGAATCGCGCAATCTCAACCGAGCGTATCCCGGAAGGTCGAACGGACGCTACACCGAACGCCTTGCGAACGCCGTCCTCACGCTCGCCAGGCGGGAGAAAGTCGACCTGCTGCTGGATCTTCACGAGGCTTACCCCGAGTATCCGATCATCAACATGATCGTCGCGCACGAGCGCGCCTTCGAGGTCGCGACGATGGCTGTGCTGGCGCTGCAGTCACGGAACATCAAAATGAACGTCATGGCCTCGCCCAAGAATCTGCATGGCCTCAGCCACCGCGAGTTCGGCGACTACACGCCGGCGCTGGCGCTTCTGGCCGAAACGGCCGACCCTGCGATGGGCAGATTTCGCGGGCATACCGACGAGGATCTGGTGATCAACGGGCGCGACGAGAACTACGTGCTCGCCGCCCGCCTCAAGCGGCTTTTCGTACCTTTCGACGCCTCCGGGCATCCGCTATCCAGCCGGGTCGCGCGGCACCTCGCCACGCTCGAAGAGTTGCTCGGCGCCTATAACGACGTGCACCCGGAGTCCCCGTTCGAGGTGAATCGACTGCCTGGTTACGATGACGTGCGGAAAGAGGGAATCGGAGCCTTTCTGCGGCCGGGGCCCTGACTGTCCGATGATTCAGCGCGGATAGACGAAGGGATTTTCCCCGGGGAGGGGCAGCGGAACGGGATCGAACGGCAGTCCGTAACGGTGTGCGAGTTCGCGAATTCTAAACACGTTCAGAACCGGGATGCCCTGGTCGAGTGCTCGCTGGATGAGCCCCGGCGTGCCGCCGGCGCAGTGGATCGGTTTCCTGATAAGGCCCGGCGCAATGTCTTGCGCCTCCCGGCAACTGCCCAGTGCAGCCTGCGCGCCGCCGATGTTGATCAAGAGCTTCGGCTGCGGGGCGCCGCCCGCCGCCAGGCCCAGCGCCAAGGCTGCGCTCTGGACCGTCGAGGCGAAATCCGCGGCCTGCAGCAGCGCCACGCCGTTGCGGCTCGCAGCCCGACGCAGCGATTCGCGTGCCTCGTCGCTCAAGTCGCGCGCCAGTGAAGCTTCGCCGCCCAGCAGCGCGTGGGAAGAGCGCACGTGCCACAGTCCGGCGGATCGGATCGCCGCCTCCATATCGAGCCAAGTGAACCCCGCGTCGGCCGCGCCGTACATGGACGCTCCCAGGGAGGCAATCGCGACTGGCTGCAGACGCAAACTCTCGAGGGCGCTGAAGACTGCGATGTTCCCGCCGACGAACGATCCGGACAAGACGACTCCCACGGTGTCGCCAGGTTTCAGTCCGGCGTCATCCAGCAGCCGCGCGAGCCATGCCGCGACGTCCGGGTTGGTCAATGTGCGCTTGGCCTGCAAGTCGCCCAGCGTGGTGGTGGTCTCGGTCCACTCGGGTCCGATCAGGCCGGTTTGGTTGGGATCGATGTCTGGGCCCTGCAACAGCGAGCGCGCGAGCTTCTCGCCCCGGATGACTTGGCTTGCTTGAGCCATGATTCGGGCAGCCTCGAGCATGGGAGCGACGCCGAGGCCCCGCTCTGCGGCGGTGTACGCCGACACGCGCCAGAGCACGATAGTGGCCAAGGCAAGCAGAACCAGCCAAGGCGTCTTGATTCGCGCAGCCACTGGAGTGGGTCCCTGAAATAGTTCCGGCCGCAGCATGGGCGTCAGCGCACAAACAGCAGCACTACCGCCCGCACCAGCGGCGCGGCAATGGCGATCATCACAAGGGTCTTCGCGATGCCCTGGCGATCGAAGTGGTAGGCCATCAGCCCGGGTACCAAGTACCCAAAGGCCGACCATTCGACCGGCTGTGTCAAATAGGGAGCGAGATTTTGCGCTGCAAGGTTGAGCAGCCCGCCCAGCACCAGGCTGACGCCGTACTTGCGCGTGCCATAAAGAATCAGCACCTGGCCAAACAGGCGCAGGCAAAACAGGACAACCAGCGATATGCCCAGCAGCAGCCCCAATGAAAGCGGGTTGAGCAGAATGATGGACACGTAGGCCGGGACGATGATGCCGCCTGCGATCAGTCCCGTCAGCTCGAGCAGAAGTACGCTCACCACTATGCCGACGGTCATCGTCAGCGCGAGCACGCTGCCACCTCATCGATGGCTTGCGTGATATCGGCACCGGCGCCATGGTAATTGCCTATGCCCCAGACCAGCGCGCCCGCGGGAACGCGATCGCCAAGGACCATCAGGCGCTGACGCGCGCTTCCACTGCGGCGGAGCGACAGTGACTGGCAGTCAAGCCCGCGGCGCCTCGCCCGGCGCCGCAGCCAGGCCGTCCCCTGCATCAGCAGCAACGGGGGCGGACTTGGAAGTGATCCGAGGTAGTCGAGAAACTGCAGTGATCGGAGCGGCCGATCGCTGCGATGGTTGAGCAGGGCAACGACCGTGTCCGATGGGCGCGTGTGCGCCCTCCACAACATGCCCAGCGAAACGATGTCGTTGCAGGCAAATGCGTTGGCGAAGCGGAACCGCTTCCCATCAAGCGCCACATCTGTGACGCGGAATTCCCCCGGGTCCTGAAGTGCGCTCCGCGCTGCGAACGGTGTTTCGGCACCCACGACTTCACAGACGGCGCGCGCGATTGCGGCATTTGCTTCGGCGGGAGAAAGATCTTCGGTGCGCACCGGGATGACCCGGGTTCCCTGCTCGGCGGCTTGCTTGCTCAAATGCGGCGAAAGCACTTCCTCGCTCACCACGAGGACCCCTTTTGTGGGCACAAGGCCGAGGAAACTCAGCATCAGGGCCTCGCGCGACGGCGTTTCCTCGAGGTGATCGGGGCGGATGTTGGTGATGACGGCGATCGTGCTCCGGACGATCCGATGCTCGCTCGCCCAGACGATATCAGGCCTTACGGCCATGCACTCGAGCACCATCGCGTCAGCGCCGGCGCGTGCTGCCAGCCCGATGAACCGCCGTTGCTCGCGGATGGAAGGAGGGGCGATACGGTGCCAGGGGTGCTGACTCCCGTCGGGAAAGATGACCAATGGCTCGGTGCCGGTGGTCTTGGTGATGGGGCGCACGCCGTTCGCACGCAACGTGGCGTCGACAAGGCGGCAGACGGAGGTCTTGCCGCGTGTCCCACCGACGTGGATGCGAACAGGCAATCTGAGGCGCGCGGTGTGCAGCCGCATGCCCTGCGAGGCAAAGTAAAGCAGGACGGCTGCGGCAGCCAGCAGCGCCGCCAGGTGAAGGTATTCGCTACCGATCATGGTGGGTTGCACCCAAAGAAGCGCATTTCATCATATGAATTCGCTGCCGCGCAATTGGTGAAGCAATGCGCCGGATGTTCACCCGATCCGATCGCCACGGGCGAACGGCAAGAAAAAAGGCAGAGCCTGCACCCTGCCTTTCCAAGGAAGAACCGGAGATGAGATTGGTTTCAGCTCATGAATGCGCTACTTCGCTGCGTTTATCATGTATTCGACCGCAGCCGCCACATCATTTTCGTTCGCAGCCCCGCCTCGTGGCGGCATGGGCGATTTGCCTTTGATAACGGAGGCGATCAGGTCTTTGGACCCTCTTGCTACAAGAGGTGCCCACGCCTTCTTATCACCCAGCTTCGGCGCCTTGGGGAGAGCCTTATGGCAAGCGGCGCATGAACTATCGTATACGGCCTTACCATCTGCGGCCGCAACTTGACCAATACTGCACAACATCGCCAACGTAGCAATACCAATTATTGCGAGTTTCATTACTCTTCTCCTTTTGCGTTAAACAGTTTATCCGACAAATTAACGTCAGAGCGGGAAACGGTTGACCTTTTCTGAGCCGCGGCCAAGCGATGGGCGTCCCGACAGGGCGCCGGATAGGGATCGACCGGCGCCACCGCGCATCCGCTCGTGAACGCGAGACCGCCAGCACCAGGGTTGCCTTTGGCTGACCGGGAAGCGAATCGCGCTGCACCGTATTGACGAAAAACAGCCGCAGCGAATTCTTTCATCTGCTCCCGGCAAGATGAACTCTAGGCCAAGGGAGCTTCTGCCGTCGCGCCGGCCCGCGACTGGGTTGGAACAGACTTGGCGCCGTGTGGTTGCTCCAACTGCTTTGCCAATGAAGTCATGCCGGCCATTGCGCCCAGGCCCATCGTTTCCACGGCGCTTGAAGGGACAATAACGATGGTGGAATTCTGCCGCATTCCTTCCAACAGGATATTCATCCCCCGAAGCTGAAGTGCGACGGGGTTGCTGGTGTAGGCTTTGGCGGACTCTTCAAAAACCCGGGAAACTTGGCGTTCCGAGTCGGCCAGAATCACCCTTGCTTGGCGCTCCCTGTCCGCTTGAGCCTGCA
>Ga0080064_1001718_pt1 | contig 42034 bp, 40 predicted proteins | sample Subgrocontami54m_FD_69260 | JGI IMG/M metagenome (GOLD analysis project Ga0080064, IMG submission 69260) | Subsurface groundwater microbial communities from S. Glens Falls, New York, USA - GMW46 contaminated, 5.4 m (SPADES assembly) (version 2) ...
GGCGGGGACGCGGGGATAAGAAGGGGGGCCCCCGGGGGGGTGAGCCCCCCCGGCCGGGAGCGCAGGCAGTAGTGCGCGATGTTGACCCAGAGTCCGGAGAGCATCGCCTGCCGTTCGTCCTTGCACGAAACGAGCCGCTGCACCACGACCCCACCCCCATCGGTGTTCTTCCAGGCCCACCACTGCACCAGGAGCAGCCCCAGGAACCAGCCCAGCGGCGAGCTCAACAGCGAGGAATGCGTCTCGGCCGCCCGCGGCGGGATGACCGCGAGCCAGGCCGTGTCGTGCAGGTGCTGCGACAGTCCGCTGAAGCCGCCGACCGCGTGGATCGCGTAGCCGGCAAGAATCACCGCGCCGATCATCGCCCATACGAACTGAAAGGCGTCCGTCAACACCACGCCCCACAACCCTGAGATCGAGGTATAGAGGGCACCGAGCACGACCGAGCCGATGACGGCCCCTTCCCGGCTGAACCCCGTCGTTTCCTGCAGCACCTTCGTCATGCCGGTCACCGGCCAGACCCCCATGATGTAGCAGTTGTAGAACAGCCCCCAGTACAACGCCTTGAACCCCCGCAGGAACGCTGCCGGCTTGCCGCTGTACCGCAGCTCGACGAGCTCCACCTCGGTCATCACGTTCGCGCGCTTCCACAGCTTCGCGAAGACAAAGACGGTCAGCATGGTGCTGATACCCAGCATCCACACCTCCCAGACGCCCCAGATCCCTTTCTGCCGCACCATCCCGGTGATGAGCAGCGGCGTATCGGAGGAAAACGCGGTGGCCACGATCGAGGTGCCGGCCAGCCACCATCCCAGCTGGCGGTTGGAGAGGAAGTACGCGTCCAGGCTCTTGCCGGAGCGCTGCCGCATCACCATGCCGATTGCCACGCTGATCAGGCAGAAGCACGCGACGATGAGCCAGTCGATCCAGTGCATCATCGCGGGCTCTCCGGCGTGATGGCGCCAAGGATGCACCGGCTGCCGGCCCCTGTCGTGGAGGGCAGGTGGTTGGGCTGTCCCTGGAAAGCGCGCAAGGCCAACAGCGCGAACGCGGCAGGCTCCTTGGCCTGTGCCGGAATCCCGTACCGTTCGATGGCATGCACCGGAACAGGGGCCAGCAGCGACGTGAGGTGCGCCATCAGGGTGCGGTTATGAACGCCGCCCCCGCTGACGATCATCTCGCGCACGCGGACGGGCACGAACCGCCGCACGCTTTCCGCGATGCTGTACGCCGTGAAGTAGGTGATGGTGGCGAGCGCATCGAGCGGCGCGCGCATCAATCGCCCGCCGAAGATCTCTCGCAGCAGCGTGTCGTTGAACAGCTCCCGTCCGGTGGATTTCGGCGGGGCGATCCGGAAATACGGATGGCGCCAGAGTCGTGCGATGACGCGATGATCGATGCGCCCGCGGAGCGCGAAATGGCCGTGCCGGTCGTAGGAGAGCGCGCCTCGGCTGGCGCGCCGCGCCAGCAGGTCGATCAGACAGTTGCCGGGCCCGGGGTCAAAGGCAATCGGACGCAGTCCGCGTCCCACGACGGTGACGTTCGCAATCCCGCCGATATTCTGGAGCGCCCGGACCGGGCCGCCGCCGAAGACCGCCTCATCGAAATAGGGCACTAGCGGCGCGCCCTCGCCTCCGGCGGCCAGGTCGTGCGGCCGGAAGTCGGCGACGACGGGAATGCCGGTGCGGTGCGCGATGACGCTGGGCTCGCCAAGTTGGAGCGTGGAGGGCACGGGATCGCGCGGGCCGTGATAGACCGTGTGGCCGTGCGAGCCAATCACTGTGATTCGAGCGGACGAACAGCGGGCCGCGCGGAGCAGCACGCGTGCGGCATGCGCGAACCGCTCCCCGAGCGTCACATTCAGCGCCGAGAGCTCAGGCGTCTTCAGCGAGGCGCTGCGGGCGAGGAGGCGGGCGATGCGCGCCGGGTATGCCGTCGTCCGGTGCGCGAGCACGCGCACCGAACGCCCCTGAATGCGCACCAGTGCGGCCGAGATGCCGTCGCACGAGGTGCCGGACATCAGTCCGAGTGCGAGCTTGGCCATCAGGGTTCGAGCGCGCGGTGGAGCGAGCCGTGGACCCTGGCGAGCCGCTGGCGGGCGGCCTGATCGGTCAGGCGGCGGACGAGCATCAGCACGGCCACTTTGACCGATCCGTGGGCGCGGTGGAGGGCAACGACGGCCTGGGGCGCTGAGCAGCGGGCGAGCATCCGGATCATCGAGACCGCCCGGGCGCGCAGTTTGCGCGAGGTGGGACGCACGTCGATCATCAGATTGCCGTGTGTCTTGCCCAGCTGCACCATCGCGCCCAGCGTGAGCATGTTCAGTACGAGCTTGGTGGCCGTGCCGGCTTTGAGGCGCGTAGAACCGGTGAGCAGCTCCGGGCCGACGTTGAGCCGGATCCGCGCGTCCGCGCGCATCGTCGCCCAGGGATGGCAGGTAACCAGAATGGTCCGTGCGCCCTGCCGCGCGGCGGCTGCAAGCCCGGCCGAGACGAAGGGCGTCACCCCGCTGGCGGCGATCCCCACGACCACATCGCCAGGACGCACCTGTCGGCGCACTGCTCGGTGCGCGCTCGCGCGGTCATCCTCAGAGCCTTCTCGCGAGCGGAAGACCGCGCGCGGCCCTCCGGCGATGATCGCTTGCACGGTGGAGGGATCGGTGTGGAATGTGGGCGGGCATTCGGCGGCTTCAATGACGCCAAGGCGACCGCTCGTGCCGGCACCCAGGAAGAGGAGCCGGCCGCCGCCGCGCAAGGTCGCGGCAATCAGCCGGATGGCCCGGACGATCTGCGGCAGCTGCGCCTGGACGGCCCGCGGCACGCGCGCGTCCTCCTGGTTGATCAGGCGCGCGAACTCAGCAATGGACAGGCGGTCGAGCGCGCGGCTGCGGGGATGGCGCTGTTCCGTCGGCAGGCGGCTGTAGCGGACCACGCGCGGCATCGTGCCGCCAGAATAACACGCGCCTGCGCCTGGGACAACCCTCAGGTACAATAGGGCATCATGGCGGATCTCGAAACGCTCATCGGCGCGCAGCTGGCGATCGGGCTGCCCGGCACGGAAGCGACGCAGGCGGTCATCGATAGCCTGCAGCGGACGGGCGCGCAGACACTCGTCATCTTCAGCCGGAACTTCGAATCGCCCGAGCAGTTCGTGGGACTCCTCCATCAGTTGCACGAGGCGCTCGGGCGCCGGCTGCTGGTGATGGTCGACCACGAAGGCGGCCGTGTCATCCGGTTTCAGGGGGCCGAAGGCATCACGCACTTTCCCGACGCGATGACGATGGCGAGCCAGCACGGCCCGGAAGAAGTGGAGCGGCAGGGGCGCATCGAGGCGCGGGAGCTGCGCCAGCTTGGAGTGCACGTGAATCTGGCTCCCTGCGTCGATGTGGTCGTGGAAGGCGCGGATCCGGTGATCGGTGACCGTTCGTATGGCCCGGATTCCCTCCGGGTGGTCGCCTTTGGCGCGGCACGGGTGCGAGGTCTGCAAGCCGGCCAGGTCGCCGCCTGCGCGAAGCACTTTCCTGGCTTAGGGGCCGTGCCGCGCGATCCACACCGGGCGCTGCCGACGATTCACCTGGATTGGCCGGCGATGGAGACAGCGCACCTGCCGCCGTTTCGCGCCGCCATCGACGCCGGGGTGGCGATGATCATGTCCTCGCATGTCTGTTATCCCGCGCTCGGCGAGCCCGACGGGCTGCCCGCCACCTTTTCCCCGAGGTTGATCCGGCGGCTTCTCAGGGAGACCTTGCGCTTTTCCGGGGCGATCCTGACGGATGATTTGGAGATGGGCGCCTTGCGGACGTTCGGCACGGTGGGAGAGGCGGCGGTGCGGGCGGCGGAGGCCGGACATGACCTCCTGCTGATCTGCTCAGGAGACCTGGCCGTGCAGGAGGAAGCGCTTACTTGCTTGAAGCGCGCCTATCAGGAGGGTCGCTTGGATTCCGCGGGGCTGCGGGCGAGCGTGGAGCGTCTCACGCGGGTGAGGGAGAAATTTCTCCCCTGAACCCTTGTCGCCGAATCGACGCATGTGGTACGGTTGTTATTTGGGAGCCGATAATGGCACACCCGTCGAAAGGCGGGGCCGCAAAGCTCAAGGCCTACGTCGCATCGGCGCAGCGGGCGAGCGCTGGAGAAGCGCATGGGGCAAGCTCGGGACGTGCTCCATAGAGGCGCTGCAAGGTCTGCGGCCGGCGACATGGTTGCTTAGCTGCCGAAGCTTCTGAGGGCGCTTTGGCGCCTTATCGTGCTCCCACGCCTTCATCCATAGCACGGCTCGTTCTGACACGGCTTGTCGGCCAAGCCGTGTCATGTCGTTTCAGGGGCCGGACAGGATCCGTTTGGCCCGCGCTGACACCTGATCGGCCTCAGCGGGTTTCCCCGCGTCCCGCAGCAAGACCGCGTAGTCCTCCAGCGTCCTGGCGACCTCGGGATGGTCCGGGCCTAGGACGGATTCCCAGGCGGCGATCGCGTTGCGGTAGAGCACGTCGGCGTTCCGGTAGTCGCCCTGCATGTGCACGAGGACCGCGAAGTTGCTCAGATCCGTGGCGACGTTGGCATCGATGCGGCCGGCGGCGCGCTCATTCATAGCGAGGGCGCGCTCACACAGCGGCAGCGCCTCCTCGTACCGCCCCTCGGTGACGTAGTGGGCGAGCAGCGCGTTGAGCGCCTTCGCCGCGCCCAAGGGATCGGTGATCCGTTTCCGCTCGCAGATGTCGATGGCGCGGCGCAGCAGCGGTTCGATTTCGGCGCGGCGCCCCTGCGCCTGGTAGACGGTGGCCAGATCGAGCAGGCAGGTCCCGACGGTGGGATGATAGTCGCCCCACTCGATTTGATACAGCGTCAACGCCTGCTTCAGCAACCGCTCGGCATCAGCCTCGCGTCCCTGCGCGTGTGCGAGCATCGCCAACCGGTGGGTGCTCGCCGCGACGGCTGGATCGCCCGCACCCCGCTGCGCGGTCCAGATCACGAGGTTGCGCCGCAGGGCGTGCTCCGCCTCATCATACCGGCCTTGGGTTTGATACAGCGTCGCCAGCGCGTCCAAGGAGCGCGCGACGTTGGGATGGATGTGCCCGAAATGCTTCTCCGCCAGACGGACCGCCTTCTCCGTGACGCGGACCGCATCGCGGGTGCGCATCTCGGCGGCCAAGGCTTGGCCTCGCTCATACGCTTGTTGCCAGCGGGAGCCTTGCGCGTGAACGATGGGGGATGCGGCGGCGAGCAGGGTCAACACGAGCAGGAGCGCAAACCGGAACATACGTACAAACCTTATGATTGTTGTGAGGCGAGTATAATGAGTACTCATTATGGAGGTTTTTGCCGCGGCGTCAACTCCTGAAAGTTGCATTTTTTCTCAAGAGACCAGAGAATAGGGGGCATGGCACACGGTCGATCTCGCGCCCCGCTGCTGAGCGTTGGGCTGATGATGCTCTGTGGCTGCGCGCCCATCTTGGTGGGTGCGGGCGCGGTGGGCGGCTATGCCATCAGCCGGGACACCATCAAGAACACCTTCGATCTCGAGGCGAGCCATGTGTATCGAGTCAGCCGGGAGGTCGTCGGCGAGTTGGGATTGATCGTGGGTGAAGATCAGGCGCATGGGCGGATTCAGGCGGACGTGCAGGGCACCAAAGTGACCGTGACGGTGTCCCCGGTGAGCGAACGGTCCGTCGAGCTGAAAGTCAGCGCGCGGCGCAACGTCATCTTTCCGAAAGTCGACATCGCAAACACCGTCTACAATCGCATCGCGGGCCGCCTCTAAATTGACACCCATTCTCTCTCAAGCCTATAATGCGCTGCCTTTTGCCGGGATAGCTCAGGTAGTAGAGCGCAGGCCTGAAAAGCCTGGCGTCCCCAGTGCAAGTCTGGGTCCCGGCGCCATTTTCACCACTCAGGAAAGGTTCCCATGACCGCCCCGATCGACGTGCTGGTGGTCGATGACGAACCGAAGATCTGCCACCTCCTCAAGGAGATCCTCGTGGCGCGTGGCTGCGCGGTCCGCACGGCGGGCGACGGCCTCGAGGCGCTCGCGCACTTTCAGCAGCGCCCCGCCGACATCGTCATCACCGACATCAAGATGCCCAAGCTCAACGGCATCGAACTGCTGCGCGAGCTGAAGCATCTCGACCCGCTGCTGAACGTCGTCGTCGTGACCGCCTATCCCTCCGTCGAGGGCGCAGTGGAAGCGATGCAGTACGGGGCCTGCGACTTCATCACCAAGCCCTTCGACCTCACCCAGATCCAGGCTATCCTCTACCGCTGCCAGCAGCGGCTCAGCCTCGCGCGCCAGCTGCGCCATTCTGGGGAGGGCATGCTGAAGCTCGAGGAGCTGAACCGGCGGCTGGCGGAGCTGAGCAACATGAAGAGCCAGTTCCTCGCCGCAATCTCCCATGAGATCAACACGCCCCTGTGCCTGATGAGCGAATGGATCTACCTGTTGTCCGACGGCACGCTCGGCACGCTCAGCAAAGATCAGGAGCAGGCGGTCGACGTGCTCATCAACGCGTACGAGCGGCTTCACCATCTGCTCCAGCAGCTGATCGACCTCATGCACGGCCATGAGATCGTGCTCCGCCGGCAGCCGGTCATCGCCCAGGAGCTGGTGCAGGCGGCGGCGGCCACGGTGACGCCCAAGGCGGCGGCCCGATCGATCACCATCACGTGTCGCGTGCCGGATGCGCCGATGCTGCTGGACGCGGATCGCAGCCGGTGCGCGGCCGCTTTCGAATACCTGCTCGATAACGCGGTGAAGTTCAACCATGAGCAGGGCCGCGTCGACGTGGACGTTTCGGAGGCGGGCGGAACGGTCCAGGTGCGGATTCAAGACACCGGCATCGGCATTTCCCCTGAAGAGCTGGAGAAAGTGTTCACCCCCTTCTATCAGGTGGACCGCCGGCTAAACCGGGCGTATGAGGGGGCCGGCATCGGCTTGGCGCTGGCAAAGCGGTACATCGAACTGCACGGCGGCTCGCTTCAGCTTGCCAGCACCGCCGGATCCGGCACGACCGTGACGGTGGCTCTGCCGCGCTCCGCCGCGGCCGTCACGCTGCCCGCGCTCGATACCACCTCTCCTCTCTGATCGTTGCTCCTCCGCGCAACTCGCGCTACAATGCTTGTTCTCGCCGACGTAGCTCAGCCGAGCGCCCACTGCGCTCGGCATTCCGCGGCTGCCCTGATGGCAGCCGCTTCAGAGGCAGAGCAGTTGTTCGATGGATTGACAAGCCATGTTGCGCCGACGTAGCTCAGAGGTAGAGCAGCTGTTTCGTAAACAGCGGGTCGGAGGTTCGATTCCTCTCGTCGGCTTCTTTGATGACAGAAGGAGGGTGTCGTAATGGCTGGAGCGGTGGTGGAGTTTTCGGAAACGAACTTTGACCAAGAGGTCACCAAGTCCGCCACGCCGGTGCTGGTGGACATGTGGGCGGCGTGGTGCGGCCCGTGCCGCATGATCGCCCCGATGGTCGAAGAGCTGGCCGGCAAGTATCAGGGCAAGATGAAGATGGGCAAGCTCAACGTCGACGACCATCCCCAGGTGGCCGGGCAGTTCCGGATCATGAACATCCCCACCCTACTGCTGTTCAAGGGCGGCAAGGAAGTGGACCGGATCGTCGGCGTGGTCCCAAAAGAAGAGCTCACCCGCCGTATCGAGCAAGTGATCGGGTAGGAGTGCTGCCGTCGTGGCCGGTTCCGCGCGGCGCTCAGCCCCCCCGCTGGCGGTGTTCTGCTCCGGGGCGGGCACAAATCTCCAGGCGATCCTGGATGCGGCCCGACGCGGCCGCCTGCGGGCCCGTGTGGCGCTTGTCGTGAGCGACCGGCCGGGTGCCAAGGCACTGGTGCGCGCCCGGCGCGCGGGCGCGCAGGCCGCGTACGTCGACCCCCGCGCCTATCCGACGCGTGGACGCTACGAGCGCGCCCTCATCACCCTGTGCAGGACGCATCGGGTCCGCCTGGTGTGCCTGGCGGGATTCATGCGGATCCTCTCGCCGGTGTTCGTCCACCACTTCCGTGGGCGCATTCTCAACATCCATCCGGCACTCTTGCCCGCGTTTCCCGGCGCCTACGCGATCCGCGACGCGCTGGCTTGGGGCGCGAAAGTGACAGGGGTCACGGTCCATCTCGTCGATGAGCAGGTGGATCACGGCCCGATCATCGCGCAAGAGGCGGTGGTGATCCGGCCCGGTGAGTCGGAGGCGGGTCTGCTCAAGCGGGTGCATCGAGTCGAACACCGGCTCTATCCGCGCGCGATCGGCTGGGTCCTCGGGGGTCAGACGCGAGTGGCGGGCCGAGCCATCACGGTCCGGCCCCGCCGGAAATAAATTAGCGGAACACCTCAAGGCGGGCTTTTGGCAGGACGAGATTGCGTCCGGTGGGAGGATGGATCAGCCGGATCGCCTCAAAGCTTTCGAACTGGTAGCTGGACAGCACCTTCGCAATGATGTTCGTCGAGGTCTCAAAGACCTGACGCATCGTCTCATCGTTGAGCGGGGCCTCGCCTGCCGGTGAGACGTCGAGCGTAAAGTCGAACTCCCCGTTTTCGAACTGCCCTCCGCAGCGCCCCACCCGGGCCACGCCGCGGCTCTCCAATTCGTCCGTCAGTTGCTGTTGGATGCGCCGGGCGAGCTGCCAGCTGAGGAACTCCTCCAGCCGGATGTCCCGCGGCACGTATTCCTCCAGCGTCACCTGAGCGGGACCCATCACGTTGAGCTCAAAGATGGTGCGCGCAAACATCTCCGGGGTGTCGATCATGTTGGCGTTGGCGCGGCGGATATCATCCATATACCGCACCATGGTGAGGTAGACGCCCGGGGCTGAGCGGTCCGAGAGCAGCATGACGTAGAACCGGATCTCCGCATCGGTGCTGAGCAGGACACGGTGGAGGGCGGTCAGCACTTTACGGGTCACCTCGTCAAAACCCGGGCCGATGGTGACCTGACCGTCGTTGACGAGCAACGCGCCGGGGTAATCCACCTGGACGGCGACGGTGTGATCGATGAACCGCACGGATGCCTCGACGCGATCCTCCGTCAGCATCTCCGTCAGCGCCTCCGCCACGCGCGCCGTGGGAAAGGTGGGGGCCGCACTACAGCCGGCACCCAGCACAAGCAGCAGGCCGGCTGCCGCGGACACGAAGGCTGAACGGCGCGGAACACGCATGGAGGCGCTCTTAGGAGGGATGGGACGTCGCCGGGGGCAAGACGTGCGGCTTGCCGTACTCGGCGAAGATCGGCTCGATCTCGTCGTACTCAAGCTCGTCTTTCTTGAGCAGCTCTTCGGTGAAGCGCTCCAGGAGCGCGTCTTCCTGGCGGAGCAGCCCTTCCACGTCCTGCACGCACTGCTTCAGGATGGTGTGCATCTCGTCGTTGAGCTTCTCTTTGACCCGGTCGGAGAGATAGTCGCCGGTGCTGGCCCCCCGGAACATCATCGAGCCGGTGAGGCTTTCGTAGTTGCCGACAAAGCCGTTCGTGCCCATCCCGAGGTTCCAGACCATCTCTTTGACGATCGCCATGGCGTGCCGGAAATCGCTGCCCACGCCGTCAGAGGTCGAGCCGCACTTGAGCTTTTCGGCGACATAGCCGGCCAGCGACACCTTGACGTTGGCGAGCATCCGATCGCGGTTGGTGAGCTTGAGCTCTTCCCGCGGGATGTGGTAGACGACTCCATGCGTGCCGCCGCGCCGCGAGATGATCGACGCCTTGAAGACGTCGTCGGTCGGGTGCATGAGGTACGTGGCGATCAGGTGGCCGCTTTCATGGTACGCCACGCGCCGCCGTTCCTCAGGAGCCAGCTTTTGGTGAATCTTGAATCCCAGATCGATCCGCTCGAGCGCTTCTGAGAGGTCTCTGTAGGTGATGGTGAGGTGCTTGTTGCGGGTGGCGATCAGCGCGCCCTCCTTCACAAGATTCTCGATGTCGGCCGGCGAGTGGTAGACGGTGCGGCGCGCCAGGCGACCGACGTCGATGCCCGGGTCTGCCTTCACTTTGGAGAGATAGAACTGCAGCAGCTTCTCGCGGTCCGCCAGGCCGGGGCGGTCGACGTAAATCTTTCGGTCCAGCCGTCCCGGGCGCAGCAACGCTTCATCGAGCACGCTCTCCGCCGCGTTGGTGGCGCCGATGACGACGACATTGAACTTCTGAGTCTCCAGCCCATCCATCTGCACGAGCAGCTCATTGACGGTGTTGTTGCGTTCGGTCTGCGCGCCGAAGCCCAGGTCGGTGCCGCGGGAGGTGCCCACCGCATCCAGCTCGTCGATGAAGATGATGCAGCCGCCCTCGATCCGCGCCAGCTGCTGCGCCTTCTTGAAGATCTTGCGCACGCGAGCGGGGCCGGTACCGACGAAGATCTCGATGAACTCCGAGCCGGAGACCGACAGAAACGGCAGGCCGGACTCAGTGGCGATCGCTTTCGCCAGGTAGGTCTTCCCGCAGCCGGGTGGGCCGCTCAGCAGGACCCCGCGCAGCACCTTGCCCCCGATCTGCGTCACTTTCGCGTGGTCCTTCAGCAGCTCGACCACTTCCCACGCTTCTTGCTTGGCCTCCGCCATGCCGATGACCTCATCCCACTTCACATTGACCTGCCCCCCTTTGACGGAGCTCTTGGAGATCTTGCTGAAGCTGCCGCCGCCATAGTGGAGCCAGTACATGAACAGCATGAAGATGCCCGCATAGAGGATGGACTGGATGGGGGTCATGGCGAAGAGCGCCATGAGATAGGTGCGCTGGTACGAATCGATCTTCATCATGGCGACGATCGGCCAGATAATCGACGCGATCAGCAGGATGATGAGGACGATTTTCACCCAGTGCACCTCAAACCAGAGGCGCATTTTCTCGAGGGCGCTTCGATTGCTCTTCATAGCACTTAACTATAGCATGCGCCAAAGAAGCGTGTCAATGAACCGCCCATTTGATATAATCCTCGCAATGTCGTTGGCGATCAGAACGTTACGAGCGCGAGAGATCCTCGATTCCCGCGGGCAGCCCACGGTGGAGGTGGACGTCCTCCTGGCTGATGGCGCCTGCGGGCGGGCGGCGGTGCCCTCCGGGGCGTCGACCGGCAGCCATGAGGCGTTGGAGCTGCGTGACGGCGCGGCCACCCGGTACGGCGGCAAGGGCGTCCAACAGGCGGTCGCTAACGTCCACGGGCCGATCGCGCGCGCCCTCAAGGGGGTCGACGCCTCCAAGCAGGCGAAGCTCGATGCCAGGCTGCTGGAGCTTGACGGCACGCCGAACAAGGCGCGCCTGGGCGCGAATGCGATCCTGGGCGTGTCGCTTGCGGCGGCGGACGCGGTCGCGGAGAGCCGCGGGCTTCCGCTCTATCGGTCGCTGGGCGGCTCCCAGGCGCATGTGCTGCCCGTTCCTCTCATGAACATCGTCAACGGCGGCGCGCACGCCGACAACACGCTCGATGTCCAGGAGTTCATGGTCATGCCCATCGGGGCGAAGACGTTCGCCGAGGCGCTGCGCATGGGGGCCGAAGTGTTCGCGGCACTCAAGAAGCTGCTCAAATCGCAGAAGCAGTCCACCGCCGTCGGCGATGAGGGCGGATTCGCGCCCAACCTGTCGACGAACGAAACCGGTCTCAAGGTGATCCTCCAGGCCATTGAACAGGCGGGCTACGTGCCGGGCAAGCATGTGATGCTGGCCCTGGATGTGGCGGCCAACGAGTGGGCGCATCACGGCAGCTACCACTTGTTCAAAAGCGCGCCCAGCACGAAGCTGACCGCCGCCGCGCTCATCAACCAGTACGAGCACTGGGCGTCGCAATACCCGCTCGTGTCCATCGAAGACGGGCTCGGCGAGGATGATTGGGCCGGCTGGCGCGCGCTCACCGAACGGCTGGGCGACCGCGTCCAGCTCGTCGGCGACGACCTGTTCGTGACCAACGTCGAGCGGCTGCGGCGGGGCATCCAGGAGCGCACGGCGAACGCGATTCTCATCAAAGTGAACCAGATCGGCACGCTGACCGAGACGCTGCAGGCGATCGAGACGGCCAAGCGCGCGCACTACGGCACGATCATTTCGCACCGCTCCGGCGAGACCGAGGACGTGACGATCGCCCACCTGGCGGTGGCGACCAACGCCGGCCAGATCAAAACCGGCTCGCTCTCTCGCAGCGAGCGCGTGGCGAAATACAACGAGCTGCTGCGCATCGAAGAGACGCTTGGCAAGCGGGCGGTGTACGCAGGCACGCTCTGGCCGCTCGCGCAACGCAGCACCGCGCGCACGACCTCCTCCCGGGCGCTCACATGAGCCGCACCAGGGCGCGTCGCTCCTGGGTCGTGGCCGGCGGAGTGGCGGCCGTGGTCCTCTTCGGCCAGGGACTCTATCAGTGGGCGGCGCTCTCCGTGAGGCAGCGGCAGATGGATCGGCGGTTGGCGCAGTTGGCCGCCGAGCGCGCGCAGCTCGCCGAGGAACACCAGCGGCTGCAGTCCGATTCGGCGTACGTCGAAGGGCTGATCCGGTCGACCTTCAAGGTGTCCCAGCCGGGCGAATACGTCATCCCGCTCGACGCCTCCAGTCCCAAGCGTTGACGCTTCGCGCATCTCCCTCTATAATGCCACTCACCAGTTACTGCGGGGTGGAGCAGTCAGGTAGCTCGTCGGGCTCATAACCCGAAGGTCGGCCGTTCAAATCGGCCCCCCGCTACCACTTTCACGGGCTACGGCGCGTGCCGTAGCCCTGTTTGTAGGAGCGCACATGAAATTCAAGGATGTCATCCGAAAACCGCGCTTCATCTGGGTCTATCCGCTGGGGGCATGGCTGTTTCTGACCGCCAGGACGACCGACCGGCGCTTCCTCATCGGCGCGTGCGTCGCCCTGCTGGGTGAGGCGGTCCGGTGCTGGGCCAACGGCCATGTGGGGCACCAGAAGGTGAACCAGACCGACGGCGCGCGGAGCGCAAAGATCGGCCGGCTGGTCACTGCAGGCCCGTACGCGTTCATTCGCCATCCGTTGTACTTCGGCAGCCTCCTCATTGGCGCGGGCTTCTGCATCCTGGTGGGCAATCCTTGGCTGGCCGCCGCCGCGCTCAGCATGTTTGTGACCGTCTACCGGCCGAAGATGGCGGAGGAAGAGGCGACGCTCCGCCATGAATGGGGCGAGCAGTTCCTTCGGTACCAGCGGGCCGTCCCCCGATGGGTTCCGACCGGCCGGCGGTATCCGGGTCCGGGCGGCCGATGGAGCTGGCGCGGCATCGTCGTCAGCAAAGAATGGAAGACCTGTCTTTGGCTCGCGGTGTGTCTGATCGTGATGTACCTCCGGAAGGAGTGGTGGCAGGATGGGGAGCTGCTCAGCGGCCCCCAAGCGGGGCAGCAGATCGTGCTGCTGGCCGTGCTGATTCTGCTGGTCTCGGCCGACGGGTCCGAGTGGGTGGCGAAACGGCTCTCAAGGCGACGGGCCAGGCGCTCCGGCGCATCCCCCCGGTTGGTTTGACGAACTCCCGAACCTTCGCTAGAATACACAGAGCGTCCATGAAGTTCTCGCCGGTTCGCATCCCGCTCAACCTGTTGGTGGCCAGTCTTAGCCTGGTCGTTGCCGGCCTGCCGGACGGCTGGGCGGCGGAGCGTCCGCCGGTCGACCTTGAGGCGGGCCGGCGAGCGTTCGCCCAGCATTGCGCCCGCTGCCACGGGGAGCAGGGCAAGGGCGACGGGGTCGACGCCAAGCGGTTTTATCCCAGACCGCGCGACCTGTCGATGGGGCGCTACAAATTCCGCAGCACCGAAAGCGGCACACCACCCGTGGACGAGGATCTTTTCCTGACGGTGACGCAGGGGCTGCCGGGCAGCAACATGCCGGATTGGCAGCACCTGGATGAGGCCACGCGCTGGCAGTTGGTCGAGTACATGAAGACGCTCTCGCCGGTGTTCCAGGACACCCAGCCGGTGCCGGTCAGTCTGGGGGCCGACCCAGGGCCGCAAGGCGCTTCGCCTGAGAAGGGCAAGGCGGTGTACGAGCAATTGGGCTGCGCCGCCTGCCATGGGGTGCAGGGACGCGCGAACGGCACCTCGGCCGCCGGGCTGGTGGATGAGTGGGGGATGGCGATCCGCCCGGCGGATCTGACGCAGGGGTGGGCCTACCGCGGCAGCAGCGATCCGCGCGCGATCGCGTTGCGCGTGCTCAGCGGCATCGACGGATCGGGGATGCCCTCGTATGCGGGCGCGGCCGCCCCGGAGGACGTGTGGCAGATGGCCTACTACGTGCACTCGCTGCAGGAGCCGCCGCACTGGAATATGATCGCGCACGCCCAGCCCGTTGATGGCGCCTTGCCCAGCTCGCCCGATGACGCGCGCTGGGCGTTGGCCGAGCGGACCGACGTGCGGTTGCGCAACACCGTGACACCCACCGGCGAATGGGCCGCCGCTCCGACAGTGCAGGCGGTGTCGCTCCAGACGGTCTATAACAGCGACGGCATCGCATTCTACCTCGCCTGGAACGACCCCACGCAGGATGCAGGCGAGAGTTCTGATCGGTTGGCGATGGTGCTCAAGCCGACAGGGGCGCAGGGCGATGTCGTCAGCCTCCACGCCTGGCCGTATACGGGCGCGCCCTTGCTGGATGTCTGCGCGTGGTCGGCCTCGACCCAACAAGCGTCCGAGCGGCTCGCGCAGGATTTTGATCGCGCGCTGGAGAGTCCGGACGGAGAGGCGAAGCTCAACAGCGTGGCCGCCTATGGCGACGGCCGATGGCATCTCGTGATCCAGCGCGCGTTTGCGCCGGCCGCTCCCGAGGGTGCGGCGGTGGTGGCGGAACAGACGTTTACCCCGATCGCCTTTGCGGTCTGGGACGGTGGCAACGCGGGGGCGCGTGCTGTCTCGCCCTGGATTGACATCGCGCTTCGCAAGATGGACACGCCAGCCACACACTGACGAACAACAAGGAGGTTCCCATGGCACGGATCCAATCATGTTCCGCTCTGCTCGTCGCGGTGGCGGTCGCCATCGGCTGCGGCAGCGGCAAGTCCCAAAACGCCTCGGCGGGCAGCACGAACGCCGGCGCGCCGCAAGCCACCTCGGCTCAACCGGCCGCCGCCCCGTCGCAGGGCGCGCCCGACGGCAGCGCGTCGATTACGGGCACCATCCGCCTCGACGGCCAGGCGCCGAAAGGCGAGGCGGTCAAGATGAACGCGGATCCCGCGTGCCAGGCGGCGCACCCGACCCCGCTCCTGTCGGAGGATATCGCTGTGACGGAGTCGGGGCTGTTGAAGCACGTGTTCGTCTACGCGAAAGAAGGCGTCAAGGGCACGTATCCGGCGCCCGCCACCCCGGTCCAGCTCGACCAGGCCGGTTGCTGGTACACGCCGCATGTCTTCGGCATCCAGGCGAACCAGCCGCTGGAGATCGTCAACAGCGACGCCACACTCCACAACGTGAATGCCAAGCCTGCCGCGAACCAGCCGTTCAACGTCGCGCAGCCGGTCAAGGGGATGAAGACCACGAAGAAATTCGCCAAGCCGGAAATCATGGTGAGCTTCAAGTGCAACGTGCATCCCTGGATGCACGCGTACGCCGGCGTGGTCGAGCACCCCTTCTTCGCGGTCTCCGGCGCGGACGGCTCCTTCACCATCAGCGGGTTGCCGGCCGGGACCTACGTCCTCGAGGCCTGGCAGGAGAAGCTCGGCACGCAATCCCAGACCGTCACCGTCGGCGAGGGGGAGAGCAAGTCGGTGGAGTTGACCTTCAAGGCACCGTAATCGGAGCGTGATGCACGTCTGGCTTCCGGAAGGCATTTCCACCATCGCGCCGGCGGTGGATCGCCTGTTTTATATCATTCTCTGGCTCACCGGCGCGGTCTTCGTGCTCGTCCAGGCGACGCTGCTCTATTTCCTCGTGCGCTACCGGCGGCAGGCCGGCCAGCCGGCGCACTATACGCATGGCAACACCATGGTGGAGGTGGTCTGGACCGTCATTCCGGCCGTCATCCTGGTGGCCCTGGCGCTGCACAGCCAGCGCATCTGGGCGCAGGTGCGCGGCACGCCACCCCCGGCCGCGCTGGAAGTTGCAATCACCGGCCAGCAGTTCGCCTGGAACGTGCACTATCCCGGCACTGACCAGCAGTTCGGCCGCACCAGTCCGGCCCTCGTGGATGAGGCGAGCAATCCCGTCGGGTTGGATCGCACCGATCCGAATGCGGCGGACGACATCGTGACGGTGAATCAGCTCCACCTGCCGGTCAATCGCGTCGCGCTCCTTCACCTGAAATCCAAGGACGTGATCCACAGCTTCTTCGTTCCCCAGTTCCGCATGAAGCAGGACATGGTGCCGGGGTTCACGGGGCAGCTTTGGGTCTCCGCCACCAAAGCGGGCAGCTACGAGATCGCCTGCGCGGAGCTGTGCGGGCTGGGCCACTACCGGATGCGGGGATTCCTGACCGTGGAGTCCGACGAGGCCTTCGCGATGTGGCTGGCCGACGCGCTGAAGGAGCAGCAGGGATGACCACCGCTCACGGGCCGACGAGCTTCATCCGGAAGTACATCTTTTCGACGGATCACAAAGTGATCGGGATCCAATACCTGCTGACGAGCTTGGTGATGCTGGCGGTGGGCGGGCTGCTGGCGATGTTCATCCGGCTGCAGCTGGGCTGGCCCACCCACTTTACCAATGAGCAGGGGCTGGCCCATCGCACCTTCCTGCTGATGGAGCGATGGTTCCCGGCCGGCTTCCCCGGGGGAAGCGGCATCATGGATTCCGGGTTCTACAACATGCTCTTCACCATGCACGGCACGATCATGATTTTCTTCGCCGTCATCCCGCTGCTGGTGGGCGTCTTCGGCAACTACCTGATTCCGCTGAAAATCGGGGCGGGCGACATGGCCTTCCCCCGGCTGAACATGTACTCCTACTGGCTGATCCCGCCGGCCATCGTCGTGATGCTGTCGGGCCTCTTCCTGCAGGGCGGGGCGGCCGCGGCCGGCTGGACCTCCTATGCGCCGCTGAGCGCCACGCTCGGACCCGGGCAGACCTGCTGGCTCGTCTCCATTCTGCTCGTGGGGACCTCGTCCATCATGGGCGCGGTCAACTATGTCGCAACGGTGATCAATCTGCGCGCGCCCGGGATGGGCTTTTTCCGCCTGCCGCTGTCGGTCTGGGCGCTGTTCATCACCGCCATCATCATCCTGCTGGCGACGCCGGTGCTGGCGGCCGCGTCGATCATGCTCCTGCTGGACATCACGCTGCACACGAGCTTCTTTCTGCCCCCCGGCCTGGTCATCGACGGGGTCGCGCAGGCGATGAACCGCGGCGGGCAGGTGCTCCTCTGGCAGCATCTGTTCTGGTTCTACTCGCATCCGGCGGTGTACATCATGATCCTGCCGGCCATGGGAATCGTTTCGGAGATCCTGCCGGTCTTCTCGCGCAAGCCGCTCTTCGGCTACCATTCGATGGTCTACGCGATCATGGCGATTGCGGGGCTCGGCTTCCTGGTGTGGGCGCACCACATGTTCGCCAGCGGGATGAACCCGACGCTGGGCACGAGCTTCATGGCCTCGACGATGGTCATCGCGGTGCCCTCGGCCATCAAGACGTTCAACTGGCTCGGCACGCTGTGGCGCGGCTCGATTCGCTTGACCACGCCCATGCTCCACGCGCTGGCGTTCGTCTCCATGTTCGTGATCGGGGGCTTGACGGGCATCTTCGTCGCCTCGACCCCCGTGGATCTCTACCTGCACGACACCTACTTCGTCGTCGGCCACCTCCACTATGTGCTCTTCGGCGGCAGCCTCTTCGGCATCTTCGCGGGCATCACCTTCTGGTTTCCCAAGATGTTCGGGCGGCAGCTGCACGAGGGGCTCGGGAAGCTGCACTTCCTGCTCACGTTCGTCTGCTTCAACGCGGTGATGTTTCCCATGTTCAATCTCGGGATCGCGGGCATGCCGCGCCGGATCTACGACTACACGCAGTACGCGCACCTCGCACACGTCGGCGGGCTGAACCGGATGATGAGCGTCGCCGCGTTCTGCCTCGGGGTCGTCCAGCTGCTGTTTATCGCGAACTTCTGTTGGAGCGTGTTCCGCGGCCGCAAGGCCGGCGAGAACCCCTGGGAGGCGAACACGCTCGAATGGACGACCGCCTCGCCGCCCCCGCACGGCAACTTCGTCAAGATCCCTATCGTCTACCGCGGCCCGTATGAGTACAGCGTGCCGGGCCGCAAGAGCGATTGGCTGCCCCAGCACGTGAAGAGTTAACCGCCAACTCAACCGGGGACGCCCGTCCCATTCCATGCGCACCCTTCATCGTTATGCGCTGCTCACCGCCGCCGCCACCTTTCTGCTGCTGATCGCCGGCAGCCTGGTGACCAGCACCGGCTCGGGCCTGGCGGTGCCGGATTGGCCGCTGTCCTATGGCACCTGGTTTCCTCCGATGGTCGGCGACATTGCGTACGAGCATGGCCACCGCCTGATCGCCGGCGCCGTGGGGATGATGATCCTGGTCCTCGCCGTCTGGATCGCGCGTGCGGGCTCGCCGCGCTGGCTGCGCCGCCTGGGCTACGTCGCGCTGGGAACGGTGATCGTCCAGGCGCTGTTGGGCGGGCTGACCGTGCTCCTGTTGCTGCCTCCGCAGATGTCAATCGCCCACGCGTGCCTTGGCCAAGCGGTCTGGTGTTTGGTGGTCAGCGCGGCCTATGGGATCGCACGGCCTTCCGCGCTGTCTCAGGCGGGGCGGCCCGGCACGCGTGCTGCGGCGGCCAAGAAGCTCAGCCGCATGGTGATGATTCTGGCCATCCTGCAGGTGGCGCTCGGGGCGGTGGTGCGCCACACCGGGTATGCGGTCATGCCGCATCTGATCGTCGCCTTCGTCTTCCTGCTCCATGTCGGGCTGCTGTTGCGGCGGATCGTCGCCGATCCCGGCACAGGACTCCTCAGGCCCCAGGCCTTGTGCTTGCTCGGCCTGGTGGGCGCCCAGATCGCGCTGGGATTTCTTGTGTTTTTTCATCGCGGGTTGCTGCTGGCGCGCACCGGCCACGTCGCACTCGGCGCGCTGATCCTCGCGCAAGGCGTGATTCTGACATGGGAGACCCATCGTGTGGCGCGACTATCTTGAGCTCACCAAACCCCGCCTGAGCAGTCTGGTCCTCGTGACCGCGGCCGTCGGCTTCTGGCTGGGGATGCGTCCGGGCGATTCGCTGGCACCACTCGCCCCGGCGCTCCTTGGCCTGATGCTGGTGGTCGGAGGTGCGAATGCCCTGAATGAGTGGAGCGAGCGGGAGTTGGACGCGCTGATGCAGCGCACCAAACACCGGCCGCTGCCGGCCGGACGGCTGACGCCAGCACAGGCGCAGCGCTTCGGAGTCGGATGCCTCATGGCGGGCCTGGCGGTGCTGACCCTCTTCGTCAACGCGCTCAGCGCGGGGTTGGCCGCATTCAGCGCCGCAAGCTATCTCTTCCTCTATACTCCGCTGAAACGTCGTACGCCGCTATGCACCCTCATCGGCGCGATTCCCGGCGCGCTGCCGCCCATGATCGGCTGGGCCGCCGCCCGCGGCGCGCTCGGATCAGGTGCCTGGGCGCTCTTTGCGATCCTCTTCATCTGGCAGCTGCCGCACTTTCTCGCCCTGGCCGCGCTCTATCAGGAGGACTATGCGCGTGCCGGATTCAAGATGCTGCCGATCATCGCGCCGGACGGATCCGCCACTGCCCGCCAATTGGTGCTCTACGGTGCCGCACTCCTGCCCGCCAGCCTGTTCCCATCGGTGACCGGCCTGACCGGCCCGGCCTCGTTTTATGGAGCGCTTCTGCTCGGCGCGCTGTTCCTGGTGATCGTGGTGGGGGCCGCGCGCCGGCGTTCGCTGCCCAGCGCCCGCCGGCTCTTTTTCGCGTCGATTCTCTACCTCCCTGCGCTGCTGGCGCTGCTGGCGTGGGACCGGGTCTCGGTGGCGAGTGCGGGCACGGTCGTCAGGCCATTGGTGAACGCGCCCGCGGCAGCCGCATTGAACTACGGACGCGTGCCCGCCTTTACGCTCATCGACCAGCGCGGAAAGTCGGTGACGCGCGACGAGCTGCGCGGGAAAGTGTGGATCGCGGATTTCATCTTCACTCGCTGCGCGGGCCAGTGCCCGATGATGAACAGGGAAATGATGACACTCGCGCAACGGTTCCGCTCCGCGCCTGATTTTTGCCTGGTCTCGTTCACCGTGGATCCTGCGCACGACACGCCGGAGGTGCTGGCCGGCTACGCGCAGCGCCTGGAGGTCGAGGGTGAGCAGTGGCGCTTCGTCACCGGCAGTCCCGAAGCGATTCGCGAATTGGCGCAAGGCGGCTTTCACCTGAGCACGGTCGAGGGGGGCTCGGAGCAGGAGCCCATCACGCACAGCGTGCGGCTCGTCTTGGTGGATCGGGAGGGGGTCATTCGTCGCTACTATCCGGCGGACGATCCGCAGGCGGTCGAACAGGTGGCGCGCGACGCGGCCGCGCTGCTTAGCACCGGCGCGCCGCCCCCATGACCTGGCCGGCATGGAACGCGGCGCTCAACGCTGCGAGTGCGGGACTCCTCGTGGCGGGATTCCTGTGCATTCGCGCCAAACGGATTCCAGCGCACCGGATCTGTATGAGCGGTGCGGCCAGTGCCTCCACGCTGTTTTTCGCTTCGTACGTGGCGTATCATCTCCAGGTGGGCTCAGTGCGGTTTCAGGGGACGGGCTGGACGCGGCCGTTCTATTTCACCGTGCTGCTGTCGCACACGGTGTTGGCGGTTGTGATCGTGCCGCTGGTGCTGCGGACGCTGTTTCTCGCCGTGCGGGGGCGGTTCGACGCGCACAGGGCGATCGCGCGATGGACGCTGCCGCTGTGGCTGTACGTATCGGTGACCGGTGTTATGGTCTACTGGATGTTGTATCAATGGAAATCGTAGGGGGCCGCACGCGATCGTTCGGGGTTCTGCTGGCGGCGGTCGTGCTGCTTGCGCTGCCCGCGCTTGCCGCGGCCTGCCCGATGTGCAAGGAGGCGCTGTTCGATCCGGGGCAGCTGCCGCAACGGCTTTCCACCGCGCGCGGCTACGCGCTGAGCATCGGGGTGTTACTGCTGGTGCCGCTCAGCCTCATCGTGAGCGTTGTCATGCTGATCATGCATGCCAAGCGCCCGCGTTAATTGCATGCTGGGACGCACTGCCATGAGATGACCGCGGGCGTTCCGCCTCCGACCACGCCAGGGATCGGCTGATCCAGCGGCTGAAACAGCAGGTTGGCGCCTCCGCCGATCGAAGTCCTGGTGAACTTGAATTTCAGGGAGGAGTACGAGCCGGGGCCCGCCCCAGTTTTCATCTCCGGGTAATCATGCCACAGGGCATCCTCATTCACCGAGATCAATCCCCCTCAATGGTACCGGTAGGGGCGAACACGCTCGCCGGACCGTGGTGCATGATGAATCCGTTCACGTTCACCGTCGTCGTTCCCCCAAACCCTAAACTTGGCGCCCCCACGATCGCCATCCCCGGCGCGAATTGCGCCCCGTTCGTGCTATCAATCGTCAGGCTGCTGTTCGAGGTCACCTTAATGTTTCCGACACACCCTTCATGGACGATGGTCCCCCTGACGGTTGACGTGCCGCTGAAGGTCAGGTCGACGCCGCACTCCACGTAGTAGACACCGGTGAGGTTGGCGTTATCGTACGCGGTATCCGACGAAATCACATGGCCCTGCCGCGCCGCCTCCGCGTAGTAAGGGCGCAAATCGAGTTCGATCTCAGGCAGCGGCGGCGCATGCTCGAGGAAGGTAACCGGTTGATGGATGATGGAGGCGTTGTTGCAATTGGGACACAAGTCGGCGAGCGAGTCGTTCGCCGGATTGTAAAAATTGATTTCAGCGGCGTACACGTCATTCGACCCGCTGGTGGCGAGGGATCCGGTTCGGTCGGGCGGGCCATTGAGATACATCGTCGCGTTGGCGTTGAACGGATCGCCAATGGAAGCGTTTCCATCCATGTTGAGCGTGGTGCCGGTGATGACATGCCTGAAGGCCGGGGGAACCGAAGAGGCCCGGCGCAGCCGTACCTGCAGGGTTTGGGTCGCCGACAATTGCGCAGGGTTGCCCACCGACCCCCTGATGATTGCGGTGGACTCGAATGCGCCGATGTCGTTGACGGTGCTCACAGCTGTCAGGCCGGCCTGGAGGGTGAGGGTTTTGGTTCGGCAGGGATCTACGCAGGTCGCCGTCGTATTCCAGCCATCGGTGCGCTGAAACGCGCCCGAAGAGAACGCGCGCAGCGCATCATCCACCCCTGCCTCGGCGGCATGGAGCGCTTGCGTCAAAGCACCCGAGCGCGTGCTCGCATTCAACTCGGTGACGGAACGTCCAAGTCCAGCAATGCTGATCGTCAGGAACCCTGAGAGCACAAACAGGGCGGTAATCAGCAAAAAGCCGTCGCGGTGTGGGCGCATCCGTCTCCTCAGGACAAAAATAAACCGCCAAACCACTGGACTGGTTCGGCGGCTCGGCGGTCCTCTCCGATTTGCTGGTACGGCAGCTCGGCAATCCCTTGAGGACCCGTAGCTTTCCGGCCCCGGATTACTCCGGGTGTGGCTTTATCTCCAGACGACATAACTATACCTGATGAGAGTCGGGCGAGGCAACAAGCGGCTCAGACAAGCCGTTGACACCTCTGCGCGTTCGGGTTAGACTGCCCCAGTGTCTTCGCCAACGACGGAGGGATGAATGAAGCGGATCAGCGGGTTACTGGTGATCGGGCTTGTGATGCTGGGGGCGTCCCCGGCGTTTGCCATGCGGACCAAGATGCACGAAATGGCCGAATCGCAGCAGTATGGGCGCAAGGCCGGCGGCATGATCGGCCGCGGCGCCTTGAACGTCGTCACCTGTTTTGTGGACCCCATCGTCAACATCGTCAATGAGACCAAGGTCGGCCCGCCGCTTGTGGGCACGCTGACCGGATTGGGCAAGGGGGTCGGGTGCGGGGTGTTGCGGTTGGGCTCCGGCGCGGTGGATCTGGTCACCTTCTGGGTGCCGGGTTTCAACGGGGCGCCGGTCTCTGATTCGTACGAGAACTGCATGGCGCCCTCCGGCGCCTCCTCTTCGTACGACGCGACAGTGCAAGAGGTGACCCCTGCCGCGTACCCGCCGGCGCAGAACTGGGACGTCCCCACTACCGAGCCGGGTGCTGCACAGCCTCCGGTGTCCGAGGAGCCTGCCCAGCCCAAGAGGAAGTGGACCAAGTAGACCCGCGCGAGGGGCATGGGCGAAACCTATCTTACCAAGGACGGCCTGGTGAAGCTGCAGGCCGAGCATAAGTCGCTGCTTCAGCAGAAGCGCGAGCTCACCGAAGAGGTCAGCAAGGCCGCCGCCATGGGCGACCTGCGCGAGAACGGCGAGTACCACGCGGCGCGCGAGCGGCTCCAGCATGTGGCCAAACGGTTGGCTGAGCTCGACACCAAGCTCGGCAACGTGCGTCTGATCGATAACCTCGAGACCAAGGACGGCGAGGCGAGGGTCGGCACGCAGGTCGAGCTGCAGGATGAGAAGACCAAGGAGCGGTTCAGCTATGTGCTGGTCGGCCCCGACGAAGCGGATCCGCCGAACGGCAAGCTCTCGATCGCCTCACCGCTCGGCAAGATGCTGTTAGGCAAGAAAAAGGGCGAACGGTTTACGCTCTCGCTGCCCAGAGCGATGGTGCCGTACCGCCTGATCGACGTCACCCGGCCCACCTAACCCGGTTCTTCTGCCATGGCCGACGAGCCGCTGGCTTCCCGCAACTGCAAACCGTGCGAAGGCGGTGTCGAGCCGCTTCCGCCAGCCGCCGCTGGGGTACTGCTGCGCGATCTCAAGGGATGGGAGCTGGTTGACGGCAAGGCGCTCAGGAAGACGATCACCTGCAAGGATTTTCTGGGCGCGGTCAATCTGGTCCAACGGATCGCGCCGATCGCCGAAGCGGAAGACCACCATCCGGACCTGCATCTGACCCGCTATCGTCGGCTGACGATCGAACTCTCCACCCATTCGATCGGCGGTCTCTCGGAGAATGACTTCATCCTCGCCGCCAAGATCGACCAACTCGGAGCGTGAGCGATGGCCCTGACCCCTTCGACGATGCTCGCACTCGGCACGCCCGCACCGGATTTCCATCTCCCCGATGTGGTCTCCGGAAAGACGATCTCGCTCGCCACCTTCGCTGACAAGCAGGCGCTGTTGGTCATGTTCATCTGCCGGCACTGCCCCTATGTGGTGCACGTGAAGGAAGAGTTGGCTCGCCTGGGGAAGGCGTACGCGTCGAAGCCGATCGGGATCGTCGCCATCAGCGCCAATGACGCGGCCGGCTATCCCGATGACGCGCCGGACAAGCTTCAAGCGATGGCGAAGGAGTTGGGCTTCACGTTTCCGTTCTGCTATGACGAGGCGCAGGAGACCGCCAAGGCGTACACGGCGGCCTGCACGCCGGACTTCTTTCTCTTCGACCGGAACCGGACGCTGGTCTACCGGGGGCAGCTGGATGACAGCCGGCCGGGGAACGGCAAGCCGCTGACGGGGAAGGACCTGCGGGCCGCAATCGATGCGGTGCTGTCCGGGCGCGCGCCCAGCGCCGATCAGCGCGCCAGTGTCGGCTGCAACATCAAGTGGAAGCAGGGAAACGCGCCCGCCTACTACGGTTAGGCCAGGCGCAGGACGAGGCACTTGGCGGAGCCGCCTGCCTTCAGGAATTCAGAGAGGTTGACCTCGTGGAGGCGGAACCCGCGGCGCGCTAGTTGCCGCCGGAGTGGCGTCGACAGTCCCGCCTGAACGATGATGTCTTTCCCCCCCGGCCCGCCTTTCGCTCCAGCCGGGGCGGGCAGCACGATCGCATTGCACACGAACCGCTTGGCATCCGCTTCGCTCACGCTGATCGTCTCCGCCAGCCGCTCGACCACGCGCCGTCCGTACCGGTCAAACGCCTTCGGAAACCACAGCACCGTTTCCGCATCGAGCGGGCAGCAGCAGGTGTCCAGGTGGTAGAACCGCTGGTCAACGAGCTCAAGCGGCAGCACCCGCGCCTGCAGGATCCGCGTAAGCTCCTCGTGCGCCTGCGCGTCTGAGCGAAATCGAAATCCGAACAACAGCGTCTTCCCGAGCCACAGCGCGTCTCCCTCTCCTTCGAAGCGATAGCGCGGGTTGAGCGTGACGACGCGGAAGCCCCGCCGCCTGAAATACCGTTCCACGACCGGCTCTTCCTGCTGCCGCTGGGGATAGCGGAAGTTGCTGCGGATCAGCGTACGTCCCTGCAGGAGTCCGGCGTTGGCGGTGAACACCAAATCCGGCAGGCCGCTGCGGGGAGGCAAAAGGTCGACCCGGACGCCGAGCGTACGCGTCAGGAGCTGGTAGAGCCGCTCCCATTGGGCGCGGGCGCGTCCGGCGTTCGCCTGCCGCCGGAGGCTCATCCAGGGATTGATTTCATACGCGATGGTGTAGTAGGCGGGCCGGCACATGAGAAAAGATGGTGATGAGTGATGAGTGATAAGTGATGAGGACATCACGGGAGACTAGAGATGCAGGGCGGAGCAAAGTTCGCGCAGGAAGGACTCGCTGTCGGAGACGATGCCGATACCCTGGAACGTGCCTCGGTCGGCCAGCTTGGTGACGACCGCCGGGTTGATGTCGACGCAGATCGTCTTCACGGTCGCCGGCAGCATGTTGCCGGTGGCAATGGCGTGCAGGGTCGAGGCGATCATGAGCGCCATGCCGATGCCCTTGACCTGCCGGCGCATCGCCTCCTGCGCCTTGAGCGTGTCGGTGATCACGTCCGGCAGCGGGCCGTCATCCCTGACCGAGCCGGCCAGCACGAAGGGGATCCCATGAGTGATGCACGCGTGCATGACGCCCTTTTTGAGGATCTTGCGCCGCACCGCTGCGCGGATGCTGCCGACGTTCCGGATGGTGTTGATGGCGCGCATGTGGTGGTCATGGCCGTCTTTCTCCGGCGTGCCGCGGTCCAGCCGCACCCCCAGTGAGGTGCCGTAGAGCGCGGATTCGATGTCGTGCGTGGCCAGGCCGTTGCCAGCGAAGAGCGCGTCGACATAGCCCGCCTTGATCAGCCGCTCGAGATAGGGCCCGCTGCCGGTGTGCACCAGCGCGGGTCCCGCCACGACGAGGATCCGCTGCCCGGCGCGCTTGATCGCGCGCATCTCTTTCGCCAGCCGCTGGATGAGCTGCCCCTTGGGCTTCTCCGAGGAGACGGCGCTGCCCATGAACTGGAACGTGGCCGGCTGCCGGGCGCGCTCAAGCGGGGTGACCTTGATGCCCTCGGAGCCGCAGACCAGCCAGTCGCCCTTGCGCACCGAGGCGACCGGCAGGCAGCGGGCGCGCCCGCTGAGCGGGTCGACGGCGATCCCGCAGTCCATCTCGATGCCCTGGACGGCGCGCCAGCGGCCCCGGAAGCGGATCTCTGTAGGCAGGTTGGTCGTGGAATAGAACGCGGGGGGGAAGACGCCTTCTTTCATCGCGCGGACCAGTCGGACGTCATGCAGATGGAGCGGCATGGCCCCCAACCGGGCCAGTCGCTTGAGAATCGTCTCCAGGTGCCGCGGCGAGGCCGCATGCACCCGCAGCCGGGCGCTGGAGGGATCGGTTTTTCGCTTGCCGATGCTGATTTCGAGGATCTCGAAGGTGCCGTTGAGGTCCATGATCTCGTCCAGCACCTTCGGGAGAATGAGCGAGTCGATGATATGCCCGCTCACATGGACGATTTCTGACGCCATGCCGCCTAGTATACCACTAGCGCCTGCGCTATACTTGGCGCATGAGCCCTCCGCTCAACGCGCGGACGCTTGAAGCGCGCACGCAGGCGATCGGCCGCGAGCTGTTCGCGGCGGCCAAGCGGGAGCACGCCTCGCTCTCCGCGCTGAATCGCTGGACCTCCCAGGTGCTCTCGTGGTGCCTCAGCGATCCCGCGGTGAAGGCGAATCTCCTGCGGTTCATCGATGTGCTGCCAAGCCTGGACAGCCCGCGCGACATCGTCCGCCACGTCCGCGAGTACTTTCCCCCCGGATTCCGCCTGCCGGCCGCGCTCCGGTTTGGCGTGTCGCTGGCGCGCCCGGCCATGGTGACGCAGGGGGCGTTAGCGGCGCTGATCCGCAACCTGGTGCAACAGTTGGCCGGCCAGTTCATCGCGGAGGCCACGCCCGAGGGGGCGCGCCGCGTGGTCGAGGCGCTCGCCGCGCGCGGAGCGACGTGCAGCCTCGATCTGCTCGGCGAGCAGGTGTTGAGCGTGGCGGAGGCCGAGCAGTATGTCGCCGCATGCGGCCAACTCGTCCGGCAGAGCCAGGCGGCCTATGCGGCGCTGGCCTCCCCGCCGCGCCGCTGCGGCCCACTCGTCAACCTCTCAGTCAAACCCTCCGCGCTGACGCCGCGTTTCGACCCGATCAGCCCGTCGCACAGCGTGACCGAGGCCGCCGAGAAGCTGATGCCGCTGCTCCGGGTCGCCGTTGAGGAGGGCGCGCTCCTCAACCTGGACATGGAGCAGTACGAGCTCAGGGATCTCACGCTGGCACTCGCCAAGCAGCTCCTCGCGGCATGCCCGCAGGATCGTCCGGCACTGGGCGTCGTCATTCAAGCCTACTTGACGGATGCCGAGGCGGCGGTCGAGGAGCTGCTCGCCTGGCTGGCGGCGCATGAGCGGCGGCTGACGGTGCGCGTGGTAAAAGGGGCGTACTGGGACGCCGAAGTCGCACAGGCCGCGCAATCTCATTGGCCGGCGCCGGTGCATCAGCGAAAGACGGAGACGGACGCGGCCTTCGAGCGGCTGACCGAACGATTGCTGCAGGCGCATCCGCTCGTCACGACGGCGGTGGCCTCCCACAACGTCCGTTCGATCGCGCACGCCATGGCCACGGCCGAGCTGCTCGGACAGCCGAAGGAGCAGCTCGAGTTTCAGCTGCTGTACGGGATGGGCGATGCGCTGCACGGCGCCATCGTCGAGCGCGGCTACCCGGTGCGCATCTACACGCCGGTGGGCGCGCTGATTCCCGGGATGGCATACCTGGTGCGCCGCATCCTCGAGAATACGGCGAACGAGTCGTTTCTCCGGCAGGATTTCCTGCATGAGCGCGGGGCCGATGAGTTGCTCCAGCCGCCGGTGGCCTCCGGAGAGATCGCCGGGCCGTCCGAGCCCGCCGGCGAGTGGCGGGGAGAGCCGCTGGTCGATTGGTCGAAGGCCGCGCAGCGGGAGCGGATGGCTGAGGCGCTGCGCGCCGTGCGCGCCCGGTTGGGCGGACACGAGCCGCTGCTGCTCGGCGGGCGATGGATCGACACCGCCGAGCGGCTGACGAGCCGCAACCCGGCCCATCCGGAAGAGATCATCGGGACGGTGGCGCGGGCGCATCGCGACCAGGTCGAGGAGGCGGTGCAGCATGCGCGCCGCGCGCAACCGGGATGGGCAGCACTCCCGGTCCAGGAACGGGTGGCCTGCCTCCGGCGCGCCGCAGAGGAGATGCGCCGCCAGCAGATGGAGCTGGCCGCGCTTGCCGTGCTCGAAGCGGGCAAGACGTGGCGGGAGGCCGACGTCGAGATCATCGAGGCCGTCGACTATCTGGACTATTACAGCGAGCAGATGCAGCGCTTGGCGGAGGGGCGCCGGCTGCCGCAGCCACCCGGCGAACGCAATTTCTACCAGTACCGGCCGCTTGGGGTCGCGGCGGTGATTGCGCCGTGGAACTTTCCGGCCGCCATCCTGATGGGCATGACCTCCGCCGCGCTGGTCGGTGGCAATGCGGCGATCGTCAAGCCCTCGGAGCAGTCCGCGGTCATCGCCCTGCGGCTCATCCGCATCCTCGCCGACGCGGGCGTACCGGCCGGGGTGCTCCAATGTGTGCCGGGGCGCGGAGAGGACGTCGGCGCCGCGCTGGTGCAGCATGCCGGCACGCAGGCGATCCTGTTCACCGGTTCAAAGGCGGTGGGGCTGTCGATCATCGAGGCATGCGGGCGCGTCGCACCCGGGCAGCGCTTTTTGAAGCGCGCGATCATCGAGATGGGCGGAAAGAACGCGATCATCGTGGATGCCGACGCCGACCTGGACGCGGCGATTCAGGGCATTGTGCGCTCCGCCTTCGGATATGGCGGACAGAAATGCTCGGCGGCCTCCCGTGTGATCGTGCACCGGGCGGTCTACGAGCGGCTGCTGCCGCGCCTGATCGCCGCGGTCGACCGGCTGGTGGTCGGCGATCCCGCGGACCCGGCCACCGATCTCGGACCGCTCATTGAAGCCAGCGCGCAGCAGCGCCTCCTTGAGGCGGTCGCCCATGCGGAACGGATGGCGACGGTGGCGTACCGGTCTCCGGCCTCCCGCATGCCATCGACGGGGCATTACGCTCCTCCGGTCATTGTGACCGACGTGCCGGCGGAGGACCGGCTCGCGCGCGAAGAGCTGTTCGGTCCGCTGCTGTGCGTTGCTCGGGCCGACACGCTTGAGGCGGCGATCACGCTGGCCAACGACACCGACTACGCGCTGACCGGCGGCATCTACTCGCGCTCTCCGGCGCACATCAGCCGAGCGATGGAGGCCTGCGACGTCGGCAACTTCTATGTGAACCGGCCGATCACCGGCGCCATGGTGGGCCGCCAGCCCTTCGGCGGCCACCGGCTGTCGGGACTGGGCACGAAAGCGGGCGGGCCGGACTCCCTGCTGCATCTGCTCCTCCCCAAAACGATCTCCATCAATACCGCGCGCCACGGCATGCCGCTCGAGTGACGTTTGCGGTTGACACGTCCTCGGCAGAGGGTTAGACTCCGAGTAGATCCGCATTATTCCGCTCATTCCATCGACTATCCTCAAGACGGACCCATGTCGCGCCGCCTGGCTGCCAGGCCCGGCGAGAGACGGAGGTGAACCGATGGGCACGACGACTCTCCTGCGAGCGGAGCATGCCTTGCTCAGCAAGAAGCTGGCGCTGATCGAAGCCGCCCTTCAGAGCGGCCCTGAAGGCCGCACCGCCCTCCGGCAACTCTGCCCCTCACTGCTCCGCCGCCTGGTGCAGCACATGCACCGCGAAGCCGACGCGCTCGCCGCCTACTCCCAGCGCGTGCCGTCGGGGCGCTACCTCATGGACCTGGATCATGCCGGGGAGGAGCGGCTGCTGCGCGGCGTGGCCACGCTGCTCTCAAGCGGCCTGCGCGCGTCGGGCCCGCTGGTGACGCTGCGGTTGGCGCAGGCGATGGAGCGGCTGGCGCAGCAGATGGCGCGGCAGGAAGAGGTGGTGTTTTCGCTCGTGGATGAGGCCAATCAGCCCCGCCGCGCGACACACGCTGGAGAACCGATCAACGCCTCGATGAGCGTCAACGAAATTCTGCACCGCTATCCTCAAACCGAGGCGGTTTTCGAGCGGCTGCGCGTCAACCGGCTGTGGGAGGGCTACGAAAGCGTGGACGAGCTGGCCTGGGGGCACGGGATGGAGGTCTCCCAGGTGATCGAGCAGCTACGGCAGGCGGTCACGTTCCCGAGTTACTGAGACTCGAGCGCGTCGATCTGCGCTTGGAGATTCTTCCAGCTCACCGACCCCGTCGGATACAAGCGCTGCGTCTCGCGCAGCGAGCGGAGCCGCGCAGCGTTGTTCCCGCCGGAGACTGGTTCCTTGGTTGTGAAACGCGGAGGAGCAGGTGGGGTGGCCATCGATGGAATCGCTCCCGTTTCTTGCAGGTAGCGCTCCAGATACGCCCGCCGCAGCGCGATGTAGGGATGCGTCCGGAGCAGGGGTGAGGGCGAGTCAAACCGCTCGAAATCCTTGAGAAACGCCAGCGCGGCGCGCGGATCAAACCCCGCGCGGATCACGTACCGGATTCCCAGCTGGTCCGCTTCCAGCTCGTGCTCCTGGCTGTAGCCGCTGTTGCGCACGTCCTGAATAATCGAGGCGGCATCCAGTGCGATCCGTCCCGCCTGCTCGGCCGCCCCGCCCTGTTTCGCGATTGCTCCCGCACCGGCCGCCACGATCGCCATCAGGAGCTGCTGCTGTTGCAGCGCGCGGGTGCGCTTGACAAGGTGTTGTGCGACCGTGTGCGCGAGCTCATGGCCGAGCACGAAGGCCAGTTCGTCGGCCCGGCTGCCGCGCTGCGCCAGGTAGCCGAGCAACCCCGAGCTGAGGTAGATGCGCCCATCAGCCAGCGCGGCGGCGTTGGGGTTCTGATCCTGATAGAGGAAGGCGCGGTAGGCGAGCGAGGGCCGCTCGGTGACGCGGCTGAGGCGGTTGACGATCGACTGCACGGCAAACCCCGCCACCCGCTCATCCGAACCGATGGGGCGCGCCCCTTCCTGGTCGAACTCCTCGGCTTGGATCGCGCTGATCGCCCGCTCGATCTGCAGCGCGGAGACGGACTCTTCGGGTACGGGTGTTGGCCGGATGGCGTACTGCGGCGTCGCGCAGCCCGACACGATCAGGAGCGGTGTCAGACACCGAATCGCGATGTCTGACGCCGCACGGCTACCCCAAGCGTAACTGAGCTTCCGCATCGATCACATCCCGGTTGATCCGTCGCAGCGCTTTTTCCGCGGTCGCCCGCAGCCTGGCGTCTCCGGCGGGCGATTCCCACAGTTGGCGCAGCAGCTGGACCGTCATTCTAAAGTACCGCACAATTTCTCCCTCGTCCACATCGCACAGCTTGGAGAGGCGGTCGAACGGCGCCTGATTCATCCAGGCCTCCATCGCGTGCGAGAGCTGAAAGGACAGCTCGGCGGTGTGGGGAAACAGCCGGAGCCGCTTCTCTTCCTTGTGGATCGCCGCCAGCGGCTCGCGGCAGAGCTCCTCCAGCTGCCGATTCAGCCGGTGCGGCTTCGGGGGGAGGGCGCGCGGGCGCGGTTCATGGACGACCGCGACCAGCAGCATGGCCAGCGACAGCGGGTCCAGGGTGCCAAGCCGCTCCCGGACGTGCAGCTCGCTGAGCAGCAGCTCGTACCCGTAGACCCATGAGGCGAACTCCCCCTTCGGCGTCAGGCCGGAGGACGTGGTGTAGCCCATCGTCCGCAGCAGGTCGAGCTTGCGCTGCATCAAATCCAACCCCTCCTGCCGGCGCGCGCCGGTGGTTTGGAAGTAGTACAGCGTCTTGGGAAACAGCTCGAGCAGCGACCGGCCGTGGCGGCGGTACAGGTTCAGCAGCGCGGCGTACGCCAAGTTGAACCGGCTGTGCACCGGCTCGGGCGCGCCGTGCAGCAGCCGCAGCACCTCAGGATAGGAGACGTGCGAGGGGTTGACCCGCAGGTAGACGAACCCCTCCGTGTCCATCCCGCGCCGTCCCGCGCGGCCGGACATCTGCATGAAGTCGCGGCGACGCAGCAGCGCAAAGCCGCTGTCCGCGCGCTTCTTGAGCGTGTCGAGCACGACGCTGCGCGCCGGCATGTTGATGCCGAGCGCGAAGGTTTCGGTGGTGACGATGATCTTGAGCAGCCGGCTGGTGAAACAGCGCTCGATGACCTCCTTCACCGTCGGCAGCATGCCGGCGTGGTGGTACGCGATGCCGCGGTCGATGAGCTGGCCCAGCGCCTCGGCGGTGCGGTCGGCCGTCAGCTGGAACCGGGCGCGCAGGTCGTCAAACAGCCCGCGGAGCGCGGCGCGCTCATCCGGGGAGATGAGCGGAAACCCGGAGAGCTCCCAGGCCAAGTCTTCAACGCGCCGGCGGCCGAAGGAGAACAAGATGCACGGCAGCCGGTTGTGCTGCTGCAGGTCGTGGACGAGCGATTGGAGCCGGTTGGGATGCAGCGGCGCGCGGCGCGCATGCCCGTACGAGCGCCTCGGCTCATGCCAGACCTCCTTGCCGAAGTAGCCGCGCTGCTTCAGCTCCTGCGGCGTGCGCAGGATGGCGTTCTGGCACTGGAACAGCGTCGTTATCGGCACGATCCGGTGCGTCTCCTCGATGACCTCGACGGGGCGCTGGTGGATCGTCCGGATCCACTGGGCCAGCTGGGCGACGTTGGGGATCGTCGCACTCAGGCACAGCAGCTTGATAGAGGGCGGGGTGAACAGGAGCGCCTCTTCCCACACCGTGCCGCGCTCAGGGTCGTCGAGGTAGTGCACCTCATCGAAGATCACCCACGCGTAGCGCGAGAGGCGGTCCTGGTCCTCCAGCAGCGTGTTGCGGTAGATCTCGGTCGTCATGATGATCAAGGGGGCGGCGCGGTTGATGGTGACGTCGCCGGTCATGATACCGACTTGCTCGCCGTGGCGCGCCGTAAAGTCCCGGAACTTCTGGTTGCTGAGCGCCTTGACCGGCGCGGTGTAGACCACCCGCTCGCGGCGCGCCAGCGACCGCTCGATGACGTAGTCGGCCAGCACCGTCTTGCCGGAGCCGGTGGGGGCGGCGACGAACAGCGACGTGCCCTGGTCGATGACCTCGATCGCCCGCTGCTGGAACGGGTCGTAGGGAAACGGATGAATCGGCAGCTGGCTCATGGTTCGATCAGTCTAACATATCGTCACAGGACTCGCGCCATTGACAAGCGGCGACGGGCCATCTAAGCTTGAGGCATGATGCGGTTCACCTCAGGAATCAGCGACGCCGTGAACGCCCAAGAGGCGGTCGAAGCCGCCGCGCGGCAAGTCCGCGAGCAGCTCGGCCCCGCCTCGTGCGATCTGGTCTGCCTATTCGCCTCGACGATCTACCGCGCCTCCTGGCCCGAACTGCTCTCGCACGTCCATGAGCAGCTGAAGCCCAAAGTCCTCATCGGGTGCAGCGGCAGCGGCATCATCGGCGGCGGCCAAGAGCTGGAGTGGGTGCCGGCCATTTCAGTCGTTGCCGCGCATCTGCCGGAGGTCCGATTGTTTCCGTTCGTCGTCACGCCGGATGAGCTTGAGCTGTCGGTCTCCGGCGGCTTCTGGATCGACAAAATCGGCGCCTCGCCCGAGGATCACCCGGTCTTCGTGCTCTGCGCTGATCCGTACACCTGCAACCCGGCCAAGCTGATCGAAGAGCTCAACACCACCTACAAGGCGCGCCCGATCGTGGGCGGGCTGGTCAGCGGCGGCAACGAGCCGGGGGAGCATTTCCTCTTCATGGATCACGAGGTCCACCGCGAAGGGGCGGTGGGGGTGGCGATGACCGGGAACATCACAATGGACACCGTCATCTCCCAGGGCTGCCGCCCGATCGGCCGGCCGTTCGTGGTCACCAACGCGGAGGAAAACGTCATCCATCAACTGGGCGGCCGCCAGGCGCTGGCGGTCCTGCACGACGTCCTCTCCAGCCTGACGGCGGAGGACCGCGAACTCGCCCAGCGCGGCTCCATCTTCGTCGGCCTGGTGATCAATGAGATGCGCCCGGCGTTCGGCTCAGGCGATTTTCTGATCCGGAATATCGTCGGGATCGATGCCAACCTGGGCGCGGTCGCCGTGGCCGATCGCGTGGAAGTGGGCCAGACGGTGCAGTTTCAGCTGCGGGACCCGAGCACCTCGCGCCAGGAGCTCCGGCGGCTGCTCCAGCAGGTTGATCAGCCCAACCCCGCCTCGCCCCTGGCCGGCTGCCTGCTGTTCAACTGCACCGGGCGCGGCAAATCGCTGTACGGCATCGCGCATCAGGACGTCAAAACGATCCAGACGGTCAGCGGCAAGGTTCCCATCGGCGGGTTCTTCTGCAACGGGGAGATCGGCCCCATCGGCGGGACGAACTTCCTCCATGGCTATACCGCCAGCCTCGGCCTCTTCCGTCCCCTCAGCCGCCCCGCGGCTTGACGGCCCTCCGCCGCATTAGGCATACTTCCTGCAGGTCTGTCTGTTGACAATTGAATCCACCGAATCAATCCGCCACCTTGGAAATGGAAGGGGCGGACCCGCCCATCGGTGACCGATGTGGCGGGGGCAAACTGTCCGTAAGGATGGGACGCAAAGCCACCGGTCCTCCGGCAACAGAGGAGGACAGCGGGGCCGCCGGCGAACGTTCCGAGTCCATCCAAGGGGGATGGGCTCTTTTTTTGCCCCTGGATACAAAAAAAGACCCGATGACATACCACCATGCCACACGATACGAAAGCTGCTCATGAGCTCGCAACCGACCGGCCCTGACGGTCTGCCGCATTGGCAATGGCTGACGGTCGGCGAGGTCGCCCGCCGCATCGGCCTGACCGAGGAGCGGGTGCGCCAGCTCATCCGCGAGCGCAAGATCAAGGCGACCAAGATCGGCGGCTGGCTGGTGCAGCCGAACGATCTGGAGATGTTCATCGAGTCGCGGACAAATATCCCCGGAGCGGAGTAGCGATGCTGCGCGTCCGGATGTTCCGTGATCACCGGCAGCTCTTCAGCGGCACGGCCGCGCAGGTGGTGCTGCCCTCATCGGAGGGCGAAGTCGCGGTGCTCGAATTTCATGCGCCGATGCTCTGCGCGCTGGCCGAGGGCGAGGTCCAGATCGACGAACAGCGAGTGGCTGTGCGCCGAGGCATCGCACGAGTGGGCAGCAATCAGGTCACGATTATCGCGCGGGGATAACCATGGAACTGTTGGCGCTGGGGATTCTGCTGGTGGTGGCGGTCGGCGCCATCATTCTCGGCACGCGCGGCGTCTTTGCCCGCGATCTGACGAACGCCCTGAAGCGGGTGAATCAGCAGGAGCAGGAGCTCCAGGAGAAAGCCGACATTCTCGAGCAGCGGCTGACGCAGATCGAAAAGGACTATCACGCCAAGCTCAAGCGCGCCGAGACGGAAGCCGAGCGGTTGGTGCAGGAGGCGAAGGCGCAGGCTATGAACATCCGGACGGTGGCCATTGACGAGGCGAAGCTCCGCGCCCGCCAGGTGCTTCTCGAGGCGGAACAGGAGAAGGGGCAGCTGAAGGCGGAGATCGCCCGGGGGCTCGACGGCCAGGCGTTTCAGCGCGCCGCCGAAGTGCTGCGCGACCTACTGCCCCAGGCCGAGCTGCAGGCGGTGCACCGGAAGCTGATTGCCTCGCTGTTGGAGGCGTTGCGGCAGCTGGATGCCGCGCCGCTGAAGCCGAGCGTGGAGCGGGTGGAGCTGACGACCGCCCTGCCGCTGACGCCGGACGAAGCCAAACAGATGGCGCAGTGGGCCTCGGGAGCCTTCGGCGCGCGCGTGGGCGTGCAGGTGCAGATGGATCCCGCGCTGGTGGCGGGCTGTCTGGCTCGCGTGGGCACGACGGTGCTGGAGAGCACGCTGGTGGCCAGATTGCGCTGCGAAGGACACGCAGGATGAGCGTCTCTGGCGTCGAGATCAGGGAAACCGGCACGATCACCGAGATCAAGCGCGGCGTCGTCAAGCTAGCCGGCTTGCCGGGGTGCATCCTCGGCCAGCTGATCGAGCTGGGGCATGGTGCGAGGGGCTTCGTCATCGGGTTCACCGACTCCGAGGTGCTGGCATTGACGCTGGGCTACGACGCGGAGCTGGCGGTCGGCCAACAGGTCGAGGTGCGGCAGCATCCGCTGCGCATCCCCGCCGGGGCGGCCCTGCTCGGGCGCATGGTCTCCCCGCTGGGCGAGCCGCTCGATGGTGAACCGGCGCCGGCCGGCGAGGCGATGCGGGCGATGTTCCAGGAAGCCCCCGGCATCATGGCGCGCAACCCGGTGGAGCGGCAGTTGCGCACCGGCATCAACGCGATCGATGCGATGATTCCCGTCGGGCGGGGGCAGCGCGAGCTGATCATCGGCGACCGCATGACCGGCAAAACCGCCTTGGCACTCGACGCCATTCTGAACCAGCATGATCAAGGGGTGCTCTGCATCTACTGCAGCATCGGGCAATCGCAGCAAAAATTGCAGCAGGTGCGCCGGCTGCTCGAGGAGCGGCAGGCCAGCCGGTACACCATCATCGTGGCGGCTCCCGCCTCCTGCGAGGCGAGTGAGCAGTTCCTGGCGCCCTACGCAGCCTGCGCGATTGGAGAGCACTTCATGGAGCAGGGGCGCGACGTGCTGGTGGTCTTCGACGATCTCTCGAAGCACGCGTGGGCCTACCGGCAGCTGTCGCTGCTGCTGGAGCGCTCGCCTGGCCGCGAAGCGTATCCGGGCGACATGTTCTACATCCACGCGCAGCTGATGGAGCGCGCCGGGCAGCTCGACCAGCCGCGCGGCGGCGGCTCGATGACGTTCCTGCCGATCTGCGAGACGCAGCAGGGCGACGTGACCGGCTACATCTCCTCCAACCTCATCTCGATGACGGACGGTCAGATCTACCTGTCCACCGCGCTCTTTTACGAAGGGGTCAAGCCTGCGGTCGATGTGGGGTTGTCGGTCTCCAGAATCGGCAACAAGGTCCAGCTGCCGCTGCTGCGGTGGGTGAGCGGCAGCCTGCGGCTGGAGTTTCTCCAGCATCAGGAGCGGCGCAAGCTGGCCCGGTTCGCCGGATCGGCCTCGGCGCAGGCGGCCCAACGCCACCAGCACGGACTGTTGCTGCGCCGCCTGATGGTGCAACCCGCCCATCGTCCCATCGCGTACGCGGATCAGGTCATGCTGTTCTATGCGTTCAAAACCGGCTGGCTCGACCGGCTGACCGAGGAGGGGCTGCGCATCTGCTTCGACGGGCTCGCTGGCCGGCTGCCCTCGTTCGCCAAAGAGGCGCTGGCGTCCAACGAGGCGCTCACGCCCGCCTTGCACGCGAAGCTCGAGGCCGGGCTGGAAGAGGTGTTGCGGCTGTACTGTCGACCGGATGGAGAGGCGAATGCACTCGCGGAAGCGGCTTCAGGACGACCTTGAATTTGTGGGCGAGTTCAGCGCCCTCTTCGAGGTGATGCAGCAGGTGGCGGTCTCGCAGCTGCGCCAGGCGCAAGAGCAGTCGGCCGGGCGGGTGTCGCTCATCGAGCTGATGCGGCGCGAGGTGCTGCCCGGCGTGCCCGAGGCCTGCCGCGCGCACCCGTTGCTTCGAGGCGGGCCGGCGGGCCGGCTGATCGTCGTCTTCACCTCGGATCAAGGGTTCGTCGGGCCGCTGCACAGCGGCGTGATCCGCGAAGCGAGGCGTCTCGACGGGCCGCAGAGCCGATGGCTGCTGGTGGGGCAGCGCGGCGCCCGGATGCTGAGCCGGTCCGTCGGCGCGGATGAGGTGCTCTCCATGCCGTCCGAGGAAACGATGGAGAGGGCGATGCAGCGCCTCGGCGAACGGATCTTGGCCCGGTATCTTCGGGAACGGCTTCGGGAGGTCTGGATGGTCGCGCCCAGGTTTCTGTCCGCCACGCACCAGGACGTCGTGACGCTCCAGGTGCTGCCGCTGCCGGTCGGATCGAAGCAGGGAGAGGCCGATGAGGGCGTCCTGCTTGAGCCATCGGCGCCGCGGGCGCTCGAAGCGCTGGCCTCCGCATGGCTGGCCTGCGCGTGCGTCGAGACCTGTTGGTCGGCGCGGCAGGCCGAGTTTGCCGCGCGGGCGATGCATGTCGAGGAGTCGCGGCAGGGGCTGGCGAAGCAAGCCCAGGCGATCCACTACGAATGGTTCAAAACGATGCACGCGCGCATGGATGTGCTGGTGCGCGAGACGTGCGTCGTCCAGCGAGAGATGGCGAGACGGGGATGAGCGCGCTAGTCGAAGGAACGCTGACGCAGCTGCATGGGCCGGTGGCCGAGATCCGTTTCGCGGCCGGCACGCTGCTGCCCAGCATCGGCGAGATCCTGGAAGCGCAGACGGTGGATGGGCGCCGGGTGCCGTTCGAGGTGGTCGAGCATCTGATGGAGGGGCGCATCCGGGCGATGGCGCTCGCCTCCACGTTCGATCTGCGGCGCAACAGCGCCGTGGCCTCGCTCGGGCGCCCCATTGAGCTGCCCGTGGGCGAAGGCGTGCTCGGGCGGGTGATGAACGTCACCGGCCAGCCGATTGACGGCGGGGCCCCGATCACGGCCGCGCGCCGACGGCCGATCCATCAGTCCGCCAACGGCCGCTCGCGCCTGATTCCGCCCGGGGGGACGCTCGAGCTGATGGAGACCGGGATCAAGATCATCGACCTGCTCTTTCCGCTGGCGAAAGGATCCAAGACCGGCGTGCTCGGGGGCGCGGCGCTGGGGAAAAGCTTGCTCACCCTTGAGCTGATCCACAACGTCGTCGTGAAGGCGAGCGCGGTCTGCGTCTTCGCGGGCGTGGGCGAGCGCATCCGCGAGGGCAACGAGCTGGTCCGGGCGCTGAAGGAGCAGCAGCTGTTGGGCAACGTCGCGCTGGTGTTCGGGCAAATGAACGAGTCGCCCGGCGCGCGGTTTGAGGCGGCTTTTGCCGGCGTGACGATGGCCGAGGAGTATTTGAAGGAGGGGCACGACGTGCTGCTCTTCGTGGATTCGGTCTTCCGGTTCGTGCAGGCGGGAGCCGAGGTCTCGGCCCTCCTCGGTCGCATTCCGTCCGAGACCGGCTATCAGCCTACGCTCGCCGCCGAGGTCTCCAGCTTTCAGGAGCGCATCACGACGCGCCTGGGCAGCGCGATCACGGCGATCGAGTCCGTATACGTGCCCTCGGATGACCTGACCGACCCGGCGGTGGTGTGCATCTCAAGCTATCTCGACCAGGTGATCGTCCTCTCGCGGGAGCGGGTGCAGCAGGGGTTCTATCCGGCGATCGATCCGCTGTTGTCATCTTCTTCGCATCTGGATGAGCGGGTCGTGGGCGCGCGCCAATACCGGCTGGCACAGGAGACGCTGGTCCTCCTGAAGCGCTACGAGGAGCTGCGCCGGATCGTGGCGGTCATCGGGCTGGACGAGCTGCCGCCGCAGGACCAGCAGCTGTTCTCGCGCGCGCGCCGGCTGCAGAATTTCCTGACGCAGCCGTTTTTCACGGCCGAATTGTACACCGGCAAACCGGGGCAGTACGTGCCCCTGGAGGCGACGCTTGAGGGCTGCGAGCGGATCCTCACCGGAGCATGCGACGGATGGCCGGACGACTCGCTGTATCTGATCGGCGCGCTGCCGGAGCACATGTGAGGGGGCGATGGCGACACGACGGCTAGGTGAAATTCTGATCGAGAAAAAGCTAATCACGCCGCAAGCGCTGGAGCACGCGCTGGTGGAGCAGAAGAAGGGCGGCGAGCTGCTCGGGCGCGTCCTCATCCGCCTGGGCTACATCAGCGAGAAGCAGCTCCTGGAAGGGTTGGCCGAGCACCTCCAGGTGCCGATCGTCAATTTGAAAGAGCTGTCCATCGACGACCAGGTGGTCAAGAAAGTGCCGGTGCGCTTCGCTTGGCACTACCGCTGCATGCCGGTCCGCCTGAAGGGGCGGCTGCTCACGCTGGCGATGTCCGACCCGTTGCAGGTGCGCCCGATCGACGATCTCAAGGTCCACTACGGGCTGGAGACCGACATCGTCCTCTCCACCGACGCCGAGATTCAGGACGCCATCCAGCGCTACTACGGCGTCGGTGCGGAAACCTTGGGGCAGATTCTCGAGACCGCTCCGGCCAACGGCGCGCCGGTGGCGGGCGCGCAGGCGCCGGAGGAGCCGGTGACCGACCTGGCCCGCATGGCCGAGGACGCCTCGATCATCCGGCTGGTCAACCAGCTCCTGCTTGAGGCGTTCCGGGCGCGGGCCTCCGACGTGCACATCGAGCCGTACCGCGACGAGTTGCGGATCCGCTACCGCATCGACGGCATGCTCTACGACGTGCCGGTGCCGGAGGAGATCCGCCGGTTCCACCAGGCGATCATCTCGCGCATCAAAATCATGTCCGGCATGGACATCGTTGAGAAACGGCTGCCGCAGGACGGCCGCATCAAGGTGACGGTGGGGGCGGATGAGCTGGAGCTGCGCGTCTCGATCATGCCCTCGCTCTATGGCGAAAACATGGTGCTGCGCCTGCTGCCGGTCAACATGCTCTTCAAGATGGACCAGCTCGGCATGCTGCCCGAGGATCAGGCGGTGCTGGAGCGGGTCATCGCCAAGCCGCACGGCGTGATCTTCGTGACCGGGCCCACCGGCTCCGGCAAAACCACGACGCTCTACGCGTGCCTCTCCCAACTGAACACGGCGGACCGGAAGATCATCACGATCGAAAATCCGATCGAGTACGAACTCAAAGGTATCACGCAGATCCCGGTCGCCCCGAAACTGGGCTTCACGTTCATGGAGGGGCTGCGGAGCATGCTGCGCCACGATCCCGACGTCATGATGGTCGGCGAGGTGCGCGACCAGGAGTCGGCGGACATCACGATTCGGATGGCGCTCACCGGCCACCTGGTCTTCTCCACGCTGCACACCAACGACGCCGCCGGCAGCGTCACGCGGCTGCTGGATATGGGCATCGAGCCCTACCTGATCTCCTCGACGATCCTCGCCTTCATCGCGCAGCGGCTTGTCCGCGTGATCTGCCCCGACTGCAAGGCGGTCGATCCCGAACCGGTCAAGCTCAGCGCGAAGTCGCAGGAACAGATCCCGAAGACGATCTATAAGGGGAAGGGGTGCGACAAGTGCCGCGGCAGCGGCTACCGGGGCCGGCTGGGCATCTACGAGCTGCTCATCATCGACGGCGCGGTGCGCCAGCTGATCATGGAAAAAGCGCCCGCCGAAGTGATCAAAGAGAGCTTGCTCAAGGCCGGCTGGAAGAGCATGCGACAGGACGGGTGGCAAAAGGTGGCGATGGGCATGACCACGCCGGAGGAAGTGCTCCGCGTGACGATGGACGAATAGATGCCGACATTCACCTATCAAGCCAAGCAGGGGCCCACGAACGTGGTGGAGGGGACGATCACCGCCGCGAGCCAGGACGAGGTCGTGGCCAAGCTGCTCCGCGACGGTCTCGTGCCGGTGAGTATTCTCATCAAAGGGTCCGATTTGCCCGATGAGCCCAATGGGGCCCCGCGCGTGCGCATCAGCGGCAAACAGCGCCGGCTCTTCACGCGCCAGCTCACCAGCCTGCTGAAGGCCAAGGTGGAGCTGGTGCCGGCCATGACGATTTTGAAGGACCAGAGCACGGAACGGCCGGTGCGCGCGCTGCTCGACGGCTTGGAGCGCCACATGCGCGAAGGCAACACGTTTTCCGCCGCCCTGGCCCAACATCCGTCGGTGTTTTCTCCGTTGTTCCTCTCGGCGATCCGGGCCGGCGAGGCCGCCGGCAAGCTGGACGACATTCTGCTGAAGCTGGTGCAGTTCGACGACCAGCAGGAGCAGCTGGAGAGCCGCCTCCGCGGAGCGCTGGCCTATCCGGTGCTGCTGGGGGGGATTGGGGTGGCCTGCCTCGGCTTTTTCATTTGGGGGGTCGAGCCGACGTGGGC
>Ga0080064_1001722_pt1 | contig 41996 bp, 39 predicted proteins | sample Subgrocontami54m_FD_69260 | JGI IMG/M metagenome (GOLD analysis project Ga0080064, IMG submission 69260) | Subsurface groundwater microbial communities from S. Glens Falls, New York, USA - GMW46 contaminated, 5.4 m (SPADES assembly) (version 2) ...
CTCTACAAGCCAGGCGGCACAGTCGAAAAATTCAGTGTCAGGCACGGATCGAAGCCAATAAAAATAAATGAAAATGGAAATGAAGCAGCATCAAAAACGTAAAACACAGTTGATGTCTTTCAAGCCGGGTACACTGGCACCATCCAGCTCGCTGGTTCGCGACGTCCGTGCTCTGATCGAGCATGCGCGCGGCTACGTGGCTCGTTCGGTCGACACCACTTTGGCAGCTCTCTATTGGCAAGTTGGAAAGAGGATTCAAACCGAAATCTTAAAGGGCAAACGCGCGGATTATGGGGATAATATAGTGCAGACGCTGTCTGCACTATTGACATGGTCGCACTTCGTAGATCTGATCTACATCAAGGATAACCTCAAAAGAAACTTTTACGCCGAAATGTGCTGTATCGAGAATTGGGACGTACGCACGCTCCGCGCCAAGATAGACGGCATGCTTTTTGAGCGCACGGCTCTTTCCAGAAAGCCGGAAAAGGTCATCCGGCATGAACTCAAGAAGCTGAAAGCCACCAACCAGCTTACTCCGGATCTGGCATTTCGAGATCCCTATTTCCTCGATTTTTTGGGCTTAAGGGGCGCCTATCAGGAAAAGGATCTTGAACAAGCCATACTGAGGGAAATGGAATTTTTTATCCTCGAATTGGGCGTCGGGTTCGCTTTTTTGGAGCGGCAAAAGAGGATCTCATTGGACGGAAAGGATTTTTACATCGACTTGCTCTTTTTCCATCGTGGGCTGAACCGTCTTGTGGCGATCGAGCTTAAGCTTCACGAATTCCGGCCTGCCGACAAAGGCCAAATGGAGCTTTATCTTCGATGGCTTGAGAAATACGAGAAAAAGCCTAACGAGGATGATCCCATAGGGCTTATTCTGTGTGCGGGAAAATCCGACGAGCAAATCGAACTCTTGCAACTAGGCAAGAGCGGCATCCGGGTGGCCGAATATATGACGGAACTGCCATCTCGAAAAATCTTGGAGAAGAAACTGCACCAAGCCATCAAGCTGGCTCGTGCGAGGCTCAAAGAATGAAGCCATTAAATTGGGGCGTCTCGCGACAAAGATCCCGTCAAAATGGCGGGATTCGGGGAGTGGCATTCCGGAATCGGACTATCTCGCCAAACATCACGCCATTTTAGCGGGATAGGTTGCATTTCTCGTCAAATCACGCAAATGCGGACAAGAATCCGGACAATTTGTCCTGATTCGTGCAAGGCACTTACTCGGAATCAGGAAGCACGACATTTTTCGCGACAAAGTGTCGCGATTCCTTGGAGAAAGGTGTGTAGATGAAAACGATCAAAGACATGCCGGAACACAGCCGCCCGCGTGAGAAGCTGCGGGAGAAGGGCACTTCCGCTCTAACCGATGGGGAACTTGTCGCGGCGATTCTTGGACGGGGTATGATTAATATTGACGTGCGGACCATGGCCCGGCAAGTTGTCAACCTGGTGCGTGAACATCGGGAGAAATTGGCGCTTGAACATCTAACGGCCATTCCCGGCGTCAAACTTGCCAAGGCAGCGCAGATTCTTTCGGCATTTGAACTCGCCCGACGCTACCTGCTCAAGGACACGGTAAAGATTGCTGTCGCTCAGGATGTCTTGCCGCTGGTGGCCGACATTGCCGGAAAACAGCAGGAGTATTTCCTTTGCATCTCGCTGAACGGCGCGAATGAGGTGATAGAGAAGCGTGTTGTCACCATCGGGCTACTCGACAAAAGCCCGGTTCACCCGCGCGAGGTCTTTGCCGATGTAATTGCCGACAGGGCCGCCGCCGTAATCTTCGCCCACAACCACCCATCCGGCGACCTCCAACCCAGCGAATCCGACCTGCGCATGCATGACCAGTTGACTGAAGCCGGAAAGATTCTCGGCCTCCGCGTTCTAGATCACATTATCGTGACCCGAAAGGGCTACTACAGTTTTCAAGAAGCCGGTTTGATCAAAGGCTGAGTAACTTTCCACTAACAAAAACTCGGCTTCATGCACGACCTCCTGACCGGTCGCGCGTGAAGGTCGGGGAGCCTGGTGAGCAGGCAATACCACCATGAAAATCGAAATTGACACATTGGATTTTCATGGTATCCTGTCCGCATGATCGACCGACCTGATTACCTCTCCGCCATCCGCGCCGCCCTGGAACGAAGCAGGATCGTGGCCCTGACTGGCCCGCGTCAGTGCGGCAAGACGACCCTGGCGAGGCAACTGTTGCCGGAGGACTCCGTCAATTACTTCGACCTGGAAGACCCGGTGAGTATAGCGCGGCTGGATGAGCCTATGACGGCGTTGCGTGAATTGAAGGGGTTGGTGGTGATCGACGAAGTGCAGCGGCGGCCCGATTTGTTCCCGGTGTTGCGAGTGCTGGCGGACCGGAAGCCGCCCCCGGCCAAGTTTCTTATCCTCGGCAGCGCGTCGCAGGAGCTGATGCGACAGTCCTCGGAGACACTGGCCGGACGGCTGGAGACGTGGGAGATGGGAGGCTTCAACCTGCGGGAGTTGGGTACGGACGCCGAACCCCGGCACTGGCTGCGCGGGGGATTTCCGTTGTCCTATTTGGCACGGAACGATTCGGACAGCGCGGCTTGGCGGAAGAATTTCATCCAGACTTTCTTGGAACGTGACCTGCCGCAATGGGGCATCCAAGTCCCGCCCATGGCGCTATGGCGCTTCTGGAGCATGCTGGCCCACTACCACGGGCAGACCTGGAAGGCCGCCGAGCCGGCGCGCTCGCTGGGCGTGAGCGAGCCGACGGCTCGTCGTTATCTTGACATCCTTACCGGAGTATTCATGGTGCGCCAACTCCAGCCCTGGCACGCGAACTTGAAGAAGCGGCAAGTGAAGGCAGCAAAGATTTACTTCCGCGATACGGGGTTACTGCATCAACTCCTGGGCATCCGCACCGAACTGGAACTGATGAGCCATCCCAAGAGCGGCGCGTCATGGGAGGGCTACGTGATTGAGGAGGTTCTCCGGGCGGTGGAGCCGGACGAAGCGTATTTCTGGGCCACGCATCAGGGGGCCGAAATTGATTTGTTGCTGCGCAAAGATGGGCGGCTATTCGGCGTGGAATGCAAACGCGCGGATGCGCCGCGACTGACGCCCTCAATACGGATCGCGCTTGCGGATTTGAAGCTGCAAAGAATCGCCGTTATCTATCCGGGAAAGCGGCGATATGCGCTGGCGGATAAAGTGGAAGCAGTGCCACTCACGGCAGTGGTCAAAGGGATGCAGGGACTTTTTCCCAAAAACAAATGATCCGCTAGTCATGAAACGAATCATGCAAAAGAAACCGAAAGTGAGAGCCCGTCGTACGAGAAAACATGAAGAAAGAAGGTCGCATTTTTCCAGACTGCACTACGCGATGGGCGAAGTGGCGGCCGGTGTTTGTTTGTCATGCCTACGGACGGTGATTTTTCAACTATCACAAAGGCTATTGCACCGTAGCCCTAGGTTGTGGTGCCAGGTTTTATTTCTTGTTTTTCAACTGGCGTGTACGATAAATAATATGGCCGCTCTCACCTTTGATGTTAGCCTGTGTTAAAATCGTCCGGGAAAATACGAAAGGGCTGAGTCTCAGCGAGGTATCGTGCTAAACCGGCAGAAAACAGTTTTAAGTCTTCTTAAATACGCGCGGAGGCCGTTGTCACCGACGGTCTTCGTCAAGTTGATGTTCCTGCTTCGCCAAGAGACAGATCTTCAGAATGACCGCGCTTTTTACGATTTCCTGCCCTACCACTACGGTCCCTTCTCTTTTGCCCTGTATCGGGAACTTGCCAGTCTCCGCCAAAACAGCTATGTGACACCGGAAGAGAATCGAATAGAGCTGTCCGGTGAAATGCTCGGATGCATAGAGGAAACCACGGACGCGCTTCCTCAAACCACCCGCCGAGCGGTGGCGACCATCATGGATCGTTATGGGCGCCTTAGTCAGGACGCTCTCATAGCGGACGTGTACGCGAGATACCCCTGGTATGCGATCAACAGCCAACTGGTCGATCATGATTCGCCATCTTCACGCAAGCCGGAGAAAGCCAGTCTGGCCGTTTACACAACCGGCTACCAGGAAAAAACGGTCGATTCTTTTTTCAACGACGTGCTGAAGCAGGGAATCGATTCGATAATCGACGTACGGGCAAATCCTGCGTCGAGAAAATATGGTTTTTCGAGGCTACGCTTAGCTGAGATCTCTAAGAAACTGGGGCTAAATTACCACCATCTTCCCAACTTAGGTATTCCAGGTAGCTATCGGGCCGATCTCAATGGCTATGAGTCTTACCAACGCCTGCTGGACCTGTACGAGAAACAAATGCTAACGAGGGTTGAAGGCGATATCCAGGAGGTCGGGCAGCTGATGCGCCAGAAACCTTCAGTGCTCCTGTGTTTTGAAAAGGACGTTCGTTGCTGTCATCGCAGCCGTCTAGCCGAAGCGGTTTCCCGGAAATCCGGTCTTCAGGTGATACATCTGTGACGGCAACAACCGCCGCCAAACAAAAACTTAGGGTTTTGATCACGGTCAAGACGTATCCAATCCCGTCCGCTAAGTACGACGAGTTGGTGTGCACAGCCGGAGTAACTGAGACCGGCGATTTCATTCGGCTTTATCCGGTTAATTTTCGAGACCTGCCGTTCAGTCAGCAGTACAAAAAATATCAGTGGATTGAGGTTCTTGCGCAGAAACATAAAGGGCGCGACGTGAGAAAGGAAAGCTACCGACCGGATTCCAATTCCATAAAGATCCTGGGAGAGCCAATTCCTCCCAATCCGGGAAACTGGGCCAAGCGCGCGCGATACGCCTTGGCTAAGAAGGCGCGCTCCATGGAGGACCTCTATGAGCAGCAGAAAGCTGACAGGACGTCGCTCGGTGTCTTCAAACCAAAGAAAGTCGCCGATCTAGTTATCAGCCCCGATGTCCCAGATTGGAAGCCGGCATTTAAGGCGGCATTGCAACAGGCCCGGTTGTGGGAAACCCGCACCGTGAGCAAAGACCCGCCTCGCAAGGTGCCTTTCAAATTCCACTACAAGTTCGAATGCGACGACGCTCGATGCAAGAGCAATCACCAGATGATGATTGAAGACTGGGAAGTCGGCGCTCTTTTCTGGAGGCTTGTCGATCAAGGTGAGTCGCACGAGAGCGCGGCAAAAAAGGTGCAAGAGAAATTTCTGGGCGACCTCTGCGGCGCTGATAAGAACACACACTTCTTTGTAGGCACCGTGCTCGCCCACCCCAATACCTGGGTCATCATCGGCGTCTTTTATCCTGAAGTTGAGTCCGGGGAATCGAAGGGAAGTGACAGGCTACCTCTTTTCAATGGGGGTACAAAAAACTGAGGAACGGAAAAGAGGTCGGCGTCTTTTATTGCTCGGGCGCTGGTGGAGTCGAACCGGAAGCTGATCGAGATTTTTGAGGCGAAGATCAAGGCGAAGCTGGACGAGATTTGGGGAGCGGCATAGCTTGGGGTAGAATAATCGCACTGGTGGTGCGAGAAAGATGGTTCGTGACTGAAGGCGAACGGAGGGACTGACATGGCCAAGACAGTGGACAAACTAGCGGCGGAGATTCATGATCTGCCGGACGTAGAGAAATTGCGGTTGGTGGATACAATCCTGGCGGACTTGCACAAGCCGGACCCGGAGATCGACCGGGTGTGGGCGGAGGAGGCGCGCAAGCGCTGGGCGGCCTACAAAGCGGGCCGGGTTCCAACGGTACCCTATGAGACCGTTATGGCCAAGCATCGCCGCTCGTGAAGCTACGTTTTCTTATCTTGGCCCAGCGGGAGCTTGACGACGCGGTGGCCTGGTACAACGAACAGGCGGCAGAGTTGGGGCAGGAGTTTCTTGACGAATTGGACCGGGTAGTTCGGCGGGCCGTGACTTTCCCGATGTCGTGCCCTGAGATCGAGCCGGGGGTGCGTCGCTGTCTGTTGGCCCACTTTCCGTACGGCTTGATCTACGGTGTGGACGGGGAAACGCTCGTCGTAGTCGCTGTGGCGCACCTGCATCGAGAGCCTCGCTACTGGGTGGATCGCATTTGATTGTCGGCACGCCATTCCTGCCGGAACCATGAAAACCATCAAAGACATGCCGGAACACAGCCGCCCGCGTGAGAAGCTTCGATAGAAAGGCGCACCGGCTCTAACCGCAAAGAAATCGCCATGATCGAAGAGGGCCGGCCCTGAATCGTTTTGCCCTCCTCGAAAATTTCGACTGAGGGAGTACTCTTGTGGATCCCCGGTAGGCCGTCACACCGGAATCCTCTTTTACTTCGTCCCACGATCGAAGATCTGTTGGGCCACCTTAGTGAACTCCTGGCTTCCTTGCGCCGTAAAGTCTTCGGCTTCCGGCATCATAAAAGGAGCGCCCTCGATATATCGCATGTCCGGTAAGATGTGGTCTTGAGGAATGTCCTTCCTGACCGAGATCACTAAATTCTTCACGGCATAGAGGCTCTGTCCCTCTTTGCTGTAAAACCAGTTGATAAACAGCTTGGCGGCGTTGGCATGGGGAGCGTTGGGTATCAGCTCCATTCCCAGGGCTGCCAGATGGGAGCCCTCTTTGGGCTGGAGGAATTTTACCGGAGCGCCCTGTGAAACGAGTTGCTGGCCGCGCGTGGTCTCTGCCGAGATTCCGATAGGAAACTGGCCGCGGGCCACCTCGTCCGCGGAATCAGTGACGTTGCGGACGAGCGCGACCTGGTTTGCCAATGCCCTCATGTAATCCAGACCCAGTTTCTTGTAGGTTGCCCGGAACCAGCCGCTCCCGGTCCCGCCGCTCCACGGAATCTGGAGGACAATCTTGCCCTTCCATTTGGGAGACAAAAGATCTTGGTAACTCCTGGGCTCCTCACCGGGACGGACGAGACTGGTATTGATGAAGAAGCTTGGATAGAGGGGCATGAAGATGTAGAGCCAGTCACGATCTTTAGGTGTCGCAATGGTGGGATCCAACCGCCACACACCCTTTTCGAGCGTTGAAGGCGCCAGGATCGGTAGCACATATCCCCGCGGTTTGAGCTCCGTGTAGTTTCCCGCGATGCCGGACATCGCCACGTCGGCCACATACTGTTTCGTTGTCTGCTCCGCGATCACTCGCGGCGAGATATCGCGCGCGCTGAGCGTGGTCCAGTCGATCGTGATACCGTAGCGTTCCTTGAAAAATGGGCCAATCGCCTGCTGGGCGTCGGCGCTCACGTGCCCCGGCGCTGCATAGATGGTGAGCCTGCCTTCCTTGCGGGCCGCGTTCTCGATCTCGCTCATCGGCCCCCACGGCTTGTCCGCCGATGCTCCCCAAGATAACCCACTCCAAAGGAAGGCCAGCACGAGCAGAGAAGCGACCATCGTGACCTGACATCTCTCCATGACTCATCCTCCTTCTTCCAGACCCTGGACTGAACCGCAAACGTGGGCTCAACTTCCCATGTCCTCAGCTTACCTGTCAAGAGAGACTTAAGAGCCGTGATGATAAAAAGAGCAGAAATCGGCTAGTGGACGCCTACTGTGATTTGCTTCGGCTTGGCCTCTTCGGCCTTGGGTACATACACCTTCTTGGGTTTTTGAATTTGCCTGAATAGAACATAAGCATCATCCTGGGGCGCGTCAAGTTTTGAGCGCTACCTTGACAAAGCGGATTTCAATAACCAAATTGATCATAGGTATTCGAGCGCATAAAATAGGCGGGTATTTTTAGGCAGAGGTCATCATATCTATGTCGGCGGACCGGTGGAATTCTTGGGTTTGGCAGCAGACGGACGAATTACTGGAGTATGCGGAAAGGGTCGAGAGAACCTTTACGCAAGCATTTGCCGGGACTTCCCCGGGATCGCCCTGGGCGCAACCGATCAATGTTGTGGAATGTGCCGATACGGTATGGGTCATTACTGCCCTGCCTGGAGTCGATGTCAACGATATGGAAGTCCGCCTGGAGGGGAACCAATTGATTATCCGCGGACATCGTCCGATTCCCGAATGTTGTATGGAGGGAGAGTTCAGAGTTTGGGAAATTCCATTCGGCCGCTTTGAGCGTCGGCTGCGTTTTTCCGACCGGGTCCCTCTGAGCATGGGAGAGACGCGCCTCGAGCGGGGGCTATTACTGATCCAATTATTGAGGAAAAAATGAAGGTACTCGAAGAGAATCACACAGAGGAAAAAATACCGGCTAAAGCCCAGGGGCAAGATGCGGCTGTCAAGGGGGGACTCCAACTCCCCAGCGATGCCCTGATCATTCTTCCGCTCAGGAATTCGGTCCTTTTTCCTTCTATGGTAGTTCCTTTGACCCTCGGCCGATCCTCGAGTGTTCAGGCGATCGAAGAGGCGCTCCGCCAAGAGATGCCCGTCGGAGTCGTTGTTCAAAGAGACCCGAAAGTGGAGAGTCCCGGGCCTCAGGACTTGTATCCGGTCGGGACGGTCGCTGAAATTCTGCGCCTGGTCACTTTGCCCGATGGCCAGAAGCATGTCCTGGTCCAGGGCCGCCAACGTTTTAAGATTTTGGATTTCATCCGGACGGAGCCCTATTTAGTGGCGCGGATTTTGGCTCTGTCCGAGACTGTGCCCAATACCAAAGAATTTGAGGCGCGGCTCTTTCATCTCCGGCAGGAAGCCCAGAAGGCCCTGTCGCTGTTGCTCCAGCCGATGCCCGATCTCGCCTCTACGATCCAGAGTCCGGAAGGGTCGGCCTTGATTGATTTCGTCGCCTCCTGGCTGGATATTCCATTATCGGAAAAGCAGGAAATTCTGGAGACCGTGGATCTCGAGGTGCGGATCCAGAAGGTCACGGAGAAGCTCGCTCGGTATATCGAGGTCTTGGAACTCACCAAGAAGATTAGCCAGGAAACCAAGGGCGCTATGGACAAGGCGCAGCGGGAATATGTCCTGCGCGAGCAGCTCAAGGCGATTCAAAAGGAACTGGGCGAGGGGGATGCCAAGGGGCAGGAGATCGTTGAGCTCAGAAAAAAGATCGAGGCAGCCCAGATGCCGCCCGAGGTGGAGAAAGAGGCACTGAGAGAGGTCGCCCGTTTAGAGCGTATGCCCGAGGGGGCGGCTGAGTATTCCATGGTGCGTACCTATCTTGACTGGATGGTTGAACTCCCCTGGAGCGTCGCGACCAAAGAGCGAATCGACCTGCCCAAGGCGCGGGAGATCCTGGATTCGGACCATCATGATTTGGAAAAGGTGAAGAAACGTATACTGGAATTCCTCGCGGTGAGAAAGCTCAATCCCGAAGGGAAGAGTCCTATTCTCTGCTTCGTCGGTCCTCCGGGTGTCGGTAAGACTTCCTTGGGGGAGAGCATCGCCCGGGCCATGAACCGCAAATTCGTGCGCCAGAGCGTGGGAGGCGTTCATGACGAGGCGGAGATCCGCGGCCATCGACGCACCTACATCGGCGCCCTTCCAGGAAGGATCATTCAGGGAATTAAAAGGGCTGGAAGCAAAAATCCGGTCTTCATGCTGGACGAGATCGACAAACTCAGCGCGAGTTTTCATGGAGATCCGAGTGCCGCCTTGCTGGAGGTATTGGACCCCGAGCAGAATGCCACCTTCCAGGATCATTATCTGGATGTCTCCTTCGATCTGAGCCAGGTGCTTTTTATCACGACGGCCAATGTCCTGGACGCCATCCCCGGTCCTCTGAGGGATCGTATGGAGGTGATCGAGCTACCCGGTTACGCGGAAGAAGACAAGGTGGTGATCGCGCGCCGGTATCTGGCGCCCCGGCAGCTGAAGGCTTCCGGTTTGGGGCCCGAGCAGCTGATCTTCACCGAGGATGCCCTGCACGAGGTGATTCGTAGCTACACGCGTGAGGCGGGAGTGCGCCAGCTCGAACGCCAGCTCGGAGCCATCTGCCGCGCGGTGGCGACCCGTGTTGCAGAGGGGTTCAAGGAAAATATCACGGTCAAGGCAGAATCCGTCTCCGCCTATCTCGGAGCCGCGAAGTTTTTCAACGAAGTCGCTTTGCGCACCAGCCTGCCGGGCGTGGCGACCGGCCTGGCCTGGACTCCCGTGGGTGGGGAGATCCTCTTTGTGGAGGCGACCAAAATGGCCGGCGAAGGCAAACTGCTGCTGACGGGCCAGTTGGGCGATGTGATGAAGGAAAGCGCCCAAACCGCGCTGAGTCTAGTGAAGTCTCGGGCCGCCCCGATCGGATTGGATGCGGAGCTTTTCAAAAAGCATGATCTGCATATCCACATTCCGGCCGGGGCCATTCCCAAGGACGGGCCGAGCGCCGGGGTAACGATTTTCGTCGCGCTCGTCTCACTTCTGACCGGCCGTCGGGTAAAAAACGATGTCGCCATGACCGGCGAGATCAGTTTGCGCGGGCTCGTCCTGCCCGTCGGCGGCATCAAAGAAAAAGTCCTGGGGGCAAAACGCGCCGGCATTTCGACCGTGTTATTGCCTGAATGGAACCGGAAGGACTTGGAGGAAATTTCCGAGGCTGTCCGGCAAACGATGCGGTTCGAATTTATAGAAACGGTCGGCCAAGCGCTGAAGCTGGCGCTGGAACCGGTCGAAAGAGACAAAGATGCCGGATACGGGCGGGAGTACCACACCATGGTGTGATCCGAGGAGGAACTGAGATTTATGGATATCAATCGGTTCACGCAAAAGTCGCAGGAGGCATTGGCCGCGGCTCAGTCCTCCGCAGCCCGTCATCAGCATCAACAGGTGGATGTCGAGCATCTGCTCTCCGCTCTCCTGGAGCAAGAGCAAGGGTTGACGTTACCGCTGTTGGAGAAGTCCGGGATTAACCTGAGCCTCCTCAAGTCGCGCGTCCAGCGGGAGCTGGAACGACTGCCGCAGGTTACGGGCTCATCGGGCGCGCCGGACCAGATCTATATTACCGGCCGGTTGAACCGCCTGTTGTCAGAAGCTGAAAATGAAGCGAAGAAGCTGAAGGACGACTACGTCTCCGTGGAGCATCTTCTTTTGGCGATGGCCGATGAAGGAGGCGCGGTGGGGCGGCTCTTCAAAGAGCTCGGATTGACCCGAGAGAAACTGATGCGCGCGCTTCAGGAGGTGCGCGGCAGCCATCGCGTGGCCTCGCCCAACCCGGAGGAAACCTACCAGGCGCTGGAACGTTACGGCCGGGATCTCACCCAGCTTGCCGAACAGGGCAAGCTCGACCCTGTCATTGGCCGGGATGATGAGATCCGGCGGGTGATTCAGGTGCTGTCACGCCGGACCAAGAATAATCCGGTCTTGATCGGGGAACCGGGCGTGGGCAAGACGGCTATCGTGGAAGGGTTGGCCCAGCGGATTGTCCGAAACGACGTCCCCGAAGGGCTCAAGAACAAGCGGGTCGTGGCGTTGGATATGGGGGCGCTGATTGCCGGGGCCAAGTTCCGCGGCGAGTTTGAGGAGCGGTTGAAAGCGGTGCTCAAAGAAGTGCAGGAATCGGAGGGGGATATCGTTCTCTTTATCGACGAGCTGCACACCGTGGTGGGAGCGGGCAAGGCCGAGGGGGCGATGGATGCCGGCAACCTTCTCAAGCCGATGCTGGCGCGAGGCGAGCTTCACTGTATCGGCGCGACGACTCTGGACGAGTACCGGAAATATATCGAGAAGGATGCCGCGCTGGAGCGCAGGTTCCAACCCGTCCTGGTAGACCAACCATCCGTGGAAGACACCGTCTCCATCTTGCGCGGCCTGAAGGAGCGCTACGAGGTGCATCACGGCGTCCGGATCAAGGACGCCGCGCTGGTAGCGGCGGCCGTGCTCTCCCATCGTTATATCGCGGATCGTTTCCTTCCCGACAAAGCGATCGACCTCGTGGATGAGGCCGGGGCGAAGCTTCGCACCGAGATGGACTCGATGCCGACGGAGTTGGACGAAATCCTGCGCCGGGTCATGCAGTTGGAGATCGAGCGAGAGGCGCTGAAAAAGGAAAGCGATTCGGGCTCCAGAGAGCGGCTCACGAAGCTGGAAAAAGAGCTTGCAGAATTGAAGTCGGAAGCGGATACCCTGAAGGCCGAGTGGGGGCGGGAGAAGGAGGCGGTCCAGCGCCTGCGCGCGCTCCGCGAGGAAATGGAACAGGTCAAGCGCGAGACCGAACAGGCGGAGCGTGTCTACGACCTCAATCGGGCGGCCGAGCTGAAGTATGGGCGGCTGCCGGAATTGGAACGGAAGCTCCGCGCGGAGGAAGGGTCGCTGGCGGAGAAGCAGGTCCGGAAGCGACTGATCAAGGAAGAAGTGGACGAAGAGGATATCGCCGAGGTCGTGAGCCGCTGGACCCATATACCGGTTTCGAGGTTGCTGGAAGGAGAGAAACAGAAGCTTCTCCATCTCGGGGATGAACTCCACAAGCGGGTGGTTGGCCAAGCGGAAGCGGTGGACGCCGTGACCGAGGCCGTCATCCGGGCCCGGTCGGGCCTCAAGGATCCCAATCGTCCCGTTGGAAGCTTTATTTTTCTTGGTCCGACGGGCGTCGGGAAGACCGAGCTGGGCCGGGCGCTGGCCGCGGCCTTATTCGACGACGAGCGGGCGATGATCCGCATCGACATGTCTGAATACCAGGAGCGCCATACGGTGGCCCGCTTGATCGGCGCCCCTCCAGGCTACGTGGGATATGAAGAGGGCGGACAGCTGACGGAGGCGGTGCGGCGGAGACCTTACGCGGTGATCCTTTTCGACGAGATTGAAAAGGCGCACTCCGACGTGTTCAACCTCATGCTCCAGATTCTCGACGACGGGCGGCTGACGGACGGCCATGGCCGCACGGTGGATTTCAAAAATACTATCCTTATGATGACCTCCAATATCGGGAGCCATGGGATTCTCGGTTACCGGGGCGCCTTCGAAGGGGAAGAGTACGAGGAGATGAAGCGGGACGTCCTGGAAGAGATGCGGCGGGCCTTCAGGCCGGAATTCTTGAACCGGGTGGACGAGATCATCGTCTTCCATGCGCTCTCCCGGGAGCATCTGAAGCATATCGTCGAGATTCAATTGAACGACCTCCGCAAACGGTTGGAGGATCGGCAGATCCAGATTCAGTTGACCGACGGAGCGAAGGAATACCTCGTTGACGTCGGCTATAACCCTTCCTATGGCGCTCGTCCCTTGAAGCGTGCCATTCAGAAAGAGATCGAGGTCTCTCTGGGCCGGATGATTCTTAAAGGGGAGGTGCGGGAGGGACAAACGGTCATGGTGGATTTGGACGGCTCGCGGGAAGGCTTGAGATTCGATGTCCGGTCCAACCCGGCGGGACGATCAGACGGAGTGGATGGGGATGATGCCCGATCCATTTCGGCCTCCTAGGCCTCGATGCGGCCCGTCTTTCTAATTCGAGGAAAAGGTCCCTTGCGTCATCTTGACGGATGGGTTAGAGAAATCGAAATTGTATCGCAGTCTGCCGCTGTTGAACGACAGGCGTGCGAATTAGGAACAAGTCCCGAACCGGACTCTCGTCGAGAGAACAGTTTAACTCACGCAAGGGTGTCGTGATGATGAAGGAGTGAACGTGTCACGAACTAACCGTTTTTCATCTAGCTCTTGGGCGTCCTATCTAGGGCTCAGCGCGGTTTTTTTGGTGCTGACGGTGGTTCTCTGGCAGTTCTGGGCCAACGGGGCCGTCCCCGGCAATTCCGGCGCGACGCCCAGGGCCGTGACTCCCCGGGGAGAGTTGAACGCAGACGAGAAATCCACCATTGCGCTTTTTCGCCAGGCTTCCCCCACGGTCGTGAACATCACGACCCTTACGGTGGCGCGGGATTCCATTACCATGAATCTCCTCCAGATTCCCGAAGGCACGGGCTCGGGCTTTATCTGGGACGACGCGGGGCATGTGGTCACGAATTTTCACGTCATCCAGAACGCGGACGGGGCGCAGGTAACTTTGGCGGATCACTCTACCTGGAAGGCGCGCCGAGTCGGCGTCGCCCCGGATAAAGACCTCGCGGTGCTCAAGATCGACGCGCCCAAAAATCGGCTTCCTCCGATTCCTATCGGCTCCTCCAAGGACCTGCAGGTGGGACAAAGAGTCTTCGCCATCGGCAACCCGTTTGGGTTGGACCAGACATTGACGACCGGGATCATCAGCGCGCTCGGGCGTGAAATCGATTCGGTGACCGGCCGCCCGATACAAGGGGTGATTCAGACCGATGCCGCCATTAATCCCGGAAACTCCGGTGGACCTTTGCTCGACAGCGCCGGGCGCTTGATCGGCGTCAATGCGGCTATCTTCAGCCCTTCCGGGGCCTCCGTGGGAATCGGCTTTGCCATTCCTGTTGACACCGTTAATTTGATCGTCCCCCAGCTCATCCGCTTTGGCAAGGTGACCCGTCCCGGGCTCGGCGTGCAGGTGGCGGAAGACCAGCTTGCCCGTCAACTCGGGCTGACCGGAGTCCTGATCGTCGAAGTGACTCCCAACGGTTCCGCCGCCAAAGCAGGCCTTCGTCCGACCCGGCGCGACGCGTCAGGCCAGATGAAGTTAGGAGACGTGATCGTGGCGGTCGATGGAAAGCGAGTGGAATCGGTCAACGATCTTTTCTTGCTCATGGAACAGTACCGGATAGGCGATACGGTCACATTGACCGTGACGCGCGATGGGGCGAGCCGGCAGTTTAAGATCTCTCTGGAAGCCGTGGGATAGCGCGGACTTTTTCTATCTTTCTCTCTCTCCTCGAATAAATTCTTCCACCATCTGCCTGGCCGCGTAGTCCGAATATTGGACCGGCGGATTCGTGATGGGTGTGCTCAAAAGATTAAAGTTGACAGGTGTTGGCACATCTGCCAACATAATAGAAGGTGATATGGAGAAAGTGAATTGAGACCAATCCGCGGGAGCGGAAACATTTATCGGGACTTGAGCATCCCGGACGCCGACGTTCGCCAGTTAAAGGCGATCCTGGCCGCCGAGATCATCAAGACCCTCGACAAAAAAGGACTGAGCGTCCGGAAGGCGCAGGGGCTTACAGGGATTGATGCCGGAGACTTCTCGCGTATTCGTAACGCGGATTTCCGGCGCATGAGCGTCGAGCGCCTGATGACGATCATCAACCGGCTCGGGTCACGGATCGAGGTGGCGGTGAAAGTTAAGCGTGCGAGGGCACCTCAGCACGCAGCGATGGCGCGCTGAGCAGTGGATGAAGCGCACTGCGAAAAAGTGTGATCGGGTGTGCTGACTGGCTCACTCTCCTAATTTGGCCTATTTTACGTGAAACTAAATTCGGCTGAGCGGAACCTGTCTAGCGCCCAAGGATGATGTCGATGCCGCCAAGAATCAAGTCGAGCTGCCGCATAGACAGCTTTCCGACTTCACTCTTAAGCAGCGTGCGATCAAGGGTAATCATCTGAGAAACGTTAGCAACAGAATCCTTTGAGAGCCCCGTGGCTCGCGCGGAAAGCAAGACATTGCCAGGGGCTTCCGCCCATCGAAGATTGCTGGTGAGAGGCACACAGACGACGGTCCTTATCCGGCTTCGGTTCAGGGCCTCTCCTTGAATCACGACGACCGGTCTGCGAAAGCCGGGACCAGAGCCCGCTGGATCAGGCAGGTCCGCCCAATAAACGTGGCCCTGGGCAACTACCATTCAACCTGTTTGAGAACGCGTGTGGCTGCGGCTGAAACAGCCGGGTCAGGTCGGGGGTCTATCGCCCCACATACCTTGTTCATCGCTTCGGTAACAGCTTCAGGATCGTGACGCCTGAGATACTCGGCCACCGCTTCCGCGTATAGCTGGCTCCGTGACTTTTTGTGGCGACGGGATAGACGCTCCGCTTCAGCGTACAGCTTATCGGGAATGGATATCGCCGTTTTCATACCAAAAGTATAACCAATGAAGCCTCGACTTGCAAACGACGGAACTCGCGCGGGCTGACAAGGTGATCAAATGATAGCAGGAAGTTTCTTTTGAGTCTCAGACGCCGAGAACTCAAAATTACCGCCGACCACCCCTGCCAGCCCGCCTTCTCCGGCTTCTAGCGCTCTCCACAAGCAAGCACACTGGCCCGCTCAGCTCTCGTAAGCCGGAAAGTCTCCGACAACGTGGTGTTATGTCAACCTGAGGCTGGCTTTCGAGCGGGGCTACCACAGAAAACCCAGCGTACCTTGACATCCGCTCTTTTTTCCAATAAAAAAAGATACTTAGGCTCCCGATGTGGCGCTTCTTCCTCCCATAAATCTCCCGACAATAGGGAAATGATTTTTTTTACCTGATCCCGATCTGGTATGGTTAATCCCTATGTCTCCTTGGCGGTTCTTTTTTTGTTGGCCGGGGTGGTGGTCCTCGTGTTCCTCTGGATCGCCGAAAAAGTAGGGCCGAAAAAATCCAATCCCGTCAAATCCGAGCCCTTTGAGTCGGGCAATCCGCCGAGGGGAGATGCCCGCATCCGCTTCCCGGTGCAATTTTATCTCGTAGCTATGCTCTTTTTGATTTTCGATGTGGAAGTGGTTTTCCTTTTTCCGTGGGCGATCCTTTTTCGCCGCCTTGGGCTTTTTGGCCTTGTGGAGATGGGGATTTTCCTGTTCATTCTGGTCATCGGGTTCGTCTATGCCTGGAAAAAAGGGGCCTTGGATTTGGGGTGAGATTCGGTGGAGGAAAAGGATACCATAGATCAGTATCTTCGTGAGCGAATGGGCGAGAAAATTCTCGACTCCCATCTTTTTCGTGGCGAGGTCACAGTCGTCATATCCCGAGAAGGCTTGTTGGAAAGTTTTCGCCTGCTCAAAGAGGACGCCCGGACGGACCTCAACTTTCTGACCGATCTCACCGCCGTCGACTACCTGGGAAAAAAGGAGCCGCGCTTTGAGGTGGTTTACCATCTTACCTCCTTACAGACCAAACAACGTCTTCGCGTCAAAGTCCCCGTGCCGGAGACCGATCCCGAAGTGGAATCGCTCACCCCTTTATGGAAAGGCGCCAACTGGCTTGAGCGGGAGGTATGGGACCTGTTCGGTATTCGGTTTCGCGGCCATCCGAATCTGAAAAGGGTGTTGCTCTATGAGGAGTTCCAGGGCCACCCGTTGCGTAAGGACTATCCAGTGAATCAGTGCCAACCCCTGGTGCCGGAGCGCGAGGTCAAGGGCACCTTCGTGGATGAGAGATCACGCAACAAATTGATGGACTTCAAAAGGCGTTGGGGGCAGAGCTGAATCAACCATAGTGCGGCGATGAACGAAGCGATTCCTGAACTTCCGTTGGAGACCCAGGATTTGCAGATGGGGCCGTCCCATCCCGCGACCCACGGGACCATCAAGTTCAATCTCAAACTGGAAGGGGAGAAAGTGCTCGACTGCGAAGTGGAGGTCGGGTATCTGCATCGCGGTTTTGACAAGAGTTGCGAGCAGGCCACCTGGACGCAGGTGATCCCTTACACCGACCGCCTCAATTATGCCTCTCCACTGATCAACAATGTCGGCTACGCTCTCGCGGTGGAGAAGCTGCTCGGGATAGAAACCCCTCCGCGGTGCCAGTTTATTCGCGTCGTCATGAGCGAGCTTTCGCGGATCTTCGACCATCTGACCTGCTGCGGCATGGCGGCCTCGGAGCTCGGGGCGATCACTGCGGGATTCTACATGATGGAAGCGCGCGAGCTGGTGATGAGGCTGGTCGAGGAGGTTACCGGGGCCCGTTTGACCGTCACTTACGTCCGTATCGGGGGGGTCAAGCATGATCTCCCTTACCTTTTTGACGAACGGGTCAGGGCCGTTTTTCGAACCGTTCGAAGACTCCTCGAGGATTGCGACCGGCTTCTCTCCCGCAACCGGATTTTCATCGATCGGCTGTCCGGGGTGGGAGTGATTTCTCCGGAGACGGCTCTCAATTACAGTCTCACCGGACCCGTCCTGCGCTCGACGGGAGTCAATTATGACGTGCGCAAAGACTATCCCTATCTGGTTTATGACCAGCTTGAATTCACAGTCCCGGTCGGCGCCCGAGGCGACAACTACGACCGGTTTGTCTGCCGCATCCAGGAGATCGAGCAAAGCATGAGGCTGGTGGAGCAAGCGCTCGGAAAAATGCTTCCGGGCCCGTTCTTCATCGAAGATCCGCGCTTCGCGCTGCCGGAAAAAGAAAAAGTCTACAACAGCATCGAAGGTCTCATGCATCATTTCAAGATCATCATGGAGGGCATCCAAGTTCCGCCCGGAGAGATTTATTTTGCCGTGGAGGGGGGCAATGGGGAGCTCGGGTTTTATCTGGTGAGCGATGGGGGAGGCAAACCCTATCGTATCCGGGTCCGCCCGCCCTGTTTCATCGCCATGTCGGCGTTTCATGAAATGGTAAAAGGGTGCATGGTGGCGGATCTCATTCCCACTTTTGGTATGATCAACATGATCGGCGGGGAGTGCGATAGATAGCATTCAGCCATCAGCTTTCAGCTTCGGACTCTTGCTGACCGCTGATCGCTATTTTGCTTGAGAGTATGGCAATCGAGTTTTCACAAGAGACGCTAAAAAAATTCTCCGACATCGTGAGCCGCTATCCCAAGAAAGAGGGAGCGATGCTTCCTGTGCTTTACCTGGCGCAGGAAGAGTTCGGTTACTTGAGCCCGGCGGCGATCGAATATGTGGCCGGCCTTATGGAGGTTTCGTCCGCGCGGGTTTACGGCGTGGTCACTTTCTACACGATGCTCCACCTGAAGCCGGTAGGCCGCTACCACATTCAGGTTTGCCGCACCCTCCCGTGCGCCCTCATGGGCTCGGAGAAGATCACCGGCATTCTCAAGGAGAAGCTGGGGATCGGCCTGGGCCAGACCACGTCCGACGGCAAGTTCACCCTCTCGGAAGTGGAATGTCTGGCCTCCTGCGGGACAGCGCCCATGATGCAGATCAATGACGACTACTACGAAAACCTCACAAAGGAAAAAGTGGAGGAAATCTTAGAAAGCCTCAAGTAGGAAAAAAGTTTTTAGTTCTCAGTTTTTAGTTTTTAATTAACTAAACATTCAAAACTCACAACTCAAAACTATGGAACGCATCCTCCTCCGCAATATCGACGTTGAAAACTCCCACACCCTGGCGGCTTATCGTTCCCAGGGAGGTTATCGGGCCTGGGAAAAAGTTTTAGGGAAAATGACTCCAGGCGAGGTGATCGAAGAAGTAAAATCGTCCGGTCTTCGAGGGCGGGGTGGGGCCGGCTTCCCCACCGGGATGAAGTGGGGTTTCGTGCCTAAAGACAGTCCCAAGCCGAAATACGTTATCTGCAACGCCGACGAAAGCGAGCCCGGAACTTTCAAGGACCGGCTTCTTATTGAGAAAGACCCTCACGCGATCATCGAGGGAACCGCGATCGCCTCTTACGCCACCGGCTCCCATACGGCATTTATCTACATTCGGGGCGAGCTTGCTTACGGCGGCAAGGTCCTGGCGCGCGCTTTGGAAGAGGCGCGGCAAGAGGGTTTTCTGGGCAAAAATATTTTTGGCTCCGGTTATGACCTCGATTTCATCCTTCACCGCGGCGCGGGCGCCTACATTTGCGGAGAAGAGACCGGCCTTCTTTCATCCCTCGAGGGCGGCAAAGGGTGGCCCAAGGTCAAGCCTCCTTTTCCCGCGACCCACGGCCTGTTCGGCTGTCCCACAGTGGTCAACAACGTCGAGACGCTCGCGGCGGTTCCCTGGATTATCGATCGGGGCGCCGGGAAATACGCCGCCACGGGAACGGAGAAGAGCAAAGGGACCAAGCTCTTTTGTGTCAGCGGCCACATCGAGAGACCCGGAGTCTACGAAGTGGAAATGGGCTATCCCTTGAAACGTTTTTTAGAAGAGGACTGCGGCGGTGTCCCCCGTGGAAGAAGGCTTAAGGGAGTGATCCCGGGCGGCGCCTCGATGCCGATCCTGCGCGGAGACGAGATCGAACCGGTGCGAATGGACTACGAATCCATGCAGGCGGCCGGCACCTTGCTGGGCTCGGGCGGGGTCATCGTCATGGACGATACGACCTGCATGGCCAAAGCCGCCTGGAATGTCGCCCGCTTTTTTGCCCACGAGTCCTGCGGCCAATGCTCGCCCTGCCGGGAAGGTTGCCATTGGATGGAGAAGATCTTCTGGCGCATCGAGAACGGCGAGGGGAAGCAAGGGGATCTGGATCTCATTCTCAGCGTGAGCGGCAACATCACGGGAAATACGATTTGTCCCTTCGGGGACGCGGCGGCGATGCCCGCGGCCGCGTTTATCAAAAAATATCGGGACGAGTTCGAGGAGCACATTGCGCGGAAGCGATGCCCGTTTTCATAAGCTCTCAGCGCTCAGTATAAAAGCATGGATTCTGTAAAGCTCACCATAGACAATCGAGAGATTGTAACGGTCAAAGGGAAGACCGTCATCCGGGCCGCGGCCGAAGCGGAGATCACGATTCCTTTTTATTGCTATCATCCTTCGCTCTCCATCGCCGGCAACTGCCGCATGTGTCTGGTGGAGATCGAGAAGATGCCCAAGCTGCAGATCGCGTGCAACACCCAGGCAAGCGACGGCATGGTCGTGAGGACCCAAAGCCCCAGGGTGTTGGAGGCGCGCAAGGCGGTCATGGAGTTTCTCCTGGTCAATCATCCTTTGGATTGTCCGATCTGCGATCAGGCCGGGGAATGCTGGCTGCAGGATTACTACATGCGGCATGATCGTCAGGGAAGCCGCTTTGACGAGAGGAAAGAGCACGACCGCAAGCGCGAGGTATTTGGCCCCAACGTGGTCTTCGACGGCGAGCGCTGCATCAAGTGCACTCGCTGCGTCCGTTTTCTCCAGGAAGTGACCCGGACCGAGGAATTGACCGTGGTCGATCGCACCGACCATTCCACCATCGCTTTATTTCCTGGAAAGGTCCTCGACAACCCGCTTTCGGCCAACGTCAACGACATCTGTCCGGTGGGAGCGCTCACGGACCGGGATTTCCGCTTCAAGGTGCGGGTCTGGTATCTTCAAAAGACGGCTTCCATTTGCCCCGGTTGCAGCACCGGCTGCAATATCTCGATCGAGACCTATCAGAACCGCATCGCGCGCTTTAAACCCCGAGTGAACCTGGAGGTCAACGATCACTGGCTCTGTGACGAAGGTCGCTACTCTTTTCATTCTCTGGCGGAAGGAGAGAGGGTCGTAACCCCTCTGGTTCGCCGGGAAGGAGGGCTGGCGCCCGTGGACTGGGAGACTGCGCTCAAGGCCGCCCTTTCCGGTCTTCGGGAAGCCGGACCACTGGCGGGAGTCCTCTCGGGCAGGAATACCAACGAGGAGGCGTTTCTCTTTGCCCGGCTTTTGCGAAAACTCTCTCCCGGCGCGGCCCTGGAGGTTTTTTACCGGGAGCGCGAGCTCACTCCGGTGGAGAAGATCCTCAAAAGCCCGGATCGCTCTCCCAATTTTCGCGGGGCGCGGGAGATGGGGGTCGTTTCCAACGGAGATCTGGGATCTCTGATCGACGCGATGGGTGGAGGGAAGCTGCGGGGGGCGTATGTCGTTGGTGAAGATCTTCTCTCGGAGTGGCCCGAGCCGGGCGCGATCCGCGCCGCCTTGGAGAGACTCTCCTTTCTCGTAGTCCAGGACAGTTACCTGACGCCGACGGCAAAGCTGGCCCACGTCGTCCTTCCCGCGACTCACTTCGCCGAGAAGGAAGGGACCTACACCAACCGCAAGGGTCGGGTGCAGCGGCTGCGGGTCGCGCTGGTCCCTCCCGAGGGCGCGATGCAGGATTGGGAGATCTTCGCCCGCCTCCTCGGTGCCCTGGGCGAACCGGACGGCACTACTTCTCCCGGCGAAATTTTTGCGCGGATCACGCGGGAAATTTCGCGATATCAAGGACTGCGCTATGAAGAGATCGGTTTTGAGGGTGTGGATCCCGGCAAGTCAATCGACCTGAAATGATCATCGAGCTTGGCATCATTACGGCGAAGGCCTTTCTGGTTCTCTTCCTGGTGTTGAACCTGGCCGGATTCGTGGGCTGGGTGGAGAGAAAGGGAAGCGCCCTGATCCAAGACCGGATCGGAGCCAACCGGGCCTCCGTCTTCGGCTTCGCCGGTCTCGGTCTGGTGAATACCCTCCTGGCGGATCCCATCAAGTTCTTGACCAAGGAGGATTTTATTCCTCCTCAGGGCGACCGATGGCTCCACCGCCTGGCGCCCTGCATGGCTTTTTTTCCCGCCTTGGTCACCTTTGCCGTCATTCCTTTCGGTGACGTCCTGGTTATCGGTGACCGAGTCATCAACCTGCAACTGGCCGAGCTCAACGTCGGCATTCTCTACATCTTTGCCATGGCCTCGCTGAGCGTCTACGGGATTGTGATCGGGGCCTGGGCCTCCAATAACAAGTTTGCCCTTTTGGGCGGTGTCAGGGGCTCCGCGCAGATGATCTCCTACGAGATCGCCATGGGCCTCTCGGTCATGGGCATCCTGATGATCTATGGGACCTTGGATCTGCAGGAGATCGCGCGCGCCCAGGGGGCGCTCCTCTGGGGCTGGCTGCCTGCGTGGGGCATCTTTCTCCAGCCGGTCGCTTTTTTTCTTTTCTTCACCGCGTCCGTCGCCGAGACCAAGAGAATCCCCTTCGACCTTCCCGAGGCGGAATCCGAGCTCGCAGCGGGGTTTCACACCGAGTACTCGGGCGGGAAGTTCCTCATGTTTTTTGCCGGCGAGTTCGCCGAGCTGGTGACCGCCGCCGCGCTCATCACAACCCTCTTTTTTGCCGGCTGGCAGGTTCCTTTTTTGTCGCGCGACGGCTTTCATTTTCCTTGGGAAGCGGTCGTTCCTCTCCCGCACCTGGCCGTGGTCGTCTTGCAAACGGCGGCCTTCGGCTTCAAGGTGATTTTCTTCTGCTGGTTGTTCGTGCTGCTGCGCTGGACCCTGCCCCGCTTTCGCTATGATCAAGTGCTGCGCTTGGGCTGGAAGATGCTCCTCCCGTTCGCGCTCCTGAACGTAGTGGTGACCGCAATTGTGGTTTTTATCTATGGCGGCTCTTGACACCCTGTTGCAAAAAGCCCCCCTGTCCGCCGGCCCGGGGGTATCTCGAAGGGCCGATGCGCCGAGATCGTTATTCGTGTTCGTGGCTCGTGTTCGTCCCCCCTCTCCTCTCCACGAGCACGAGAAACGAGCACGAGCACGGATTTCGGGGCTTTTACCGTTCGAGCGTAGCACAGGCCTATCGCATCGGGCCGGAGAGAGACGCCCGGGCCGGCGCTTGAGGATGGCGCGCTCGACCGCGTGATTTAATCACGCTACTCTATTGAGCTATGACGTCGTCGTTGATTCTTTTCTACTTGCTGGCCGGTCTCTCCGTGCTTTTTTCTCTCTTGGTGGTTTTCCAGAGAAACGTCGTCTACAGCGCCCTCTTCCTGGCGGCGACCCTCTGCGTCATCGCGGTTTTCTTCGTGACTCTCGACGCGCCCATGGTGGGCTTTCTCCAGATCCTGGTTTACGCGGGCGCGATTATGATTTTGTTTCTTTTCGTCATCATGTTGTTGAATCCCCGCGCGCTGGAGCGGCGGCAACTTTGGTGGTGGGGTCTGGGGGCGCTGGGCGGGTTCGTTCTGGTCCTGGAGGTCATGGCGCTGGTCTCCGGCTTCTCCCGCGCCGGAAGTCCGTCGCAGTCGCCGGGAAAGGGCTTCGGGAGCCCGGAAGAGCTGGCTCATAGTCTCTTCGCAGATTTTGTCCTGCCCTTTGAGGTGGCCTCGGTGTTGCTGTTGGTGGGGCTGATAGGCGCCGTCGTCCTGGCCAGAAGGGGAGAATGATTCCGTGACGGTTCCCATCGGTCATTACTTGATCTTGAGCGCTCTGATCTTTTCCATCGGCGTCGCCGGAGTGGTCATCCGGCGGAACCTGATCGTGATCCTCATGTCGATCGAGCTCATGCTCAACGCGGTGAACGTGGCCTTCATCGCCTTCGCCCGCTCTATGGCCTCGATGGAGGGGCAGGTGATCGTCTTTTTTGTCATGACGGTGGCTGCGGTCGAGGCGGTCGTAGGACTGGCGATTATCATCTCGACCTTCCGCCATCGCCGAACTTTGGATCCCCGGGAAATGGAATTGCTCAAATGGTGACGATGGTCATTTTGAGCGCCAGCACGGGCCTTCTACGCTGGATCGTCCTGGCGCCTCTTGTGGGGGCGCTCCTGAACATTTTTTTCGGCCGGAGATGGGGTGGCAGGAGCGCGGGAATTCTGGCCTCGGGCGCAGTGGCCGCGTCGTTTTTTCTCTCGCTCGCGGCCATTGGCTCCCTCCCGCCCGGCGGGACGCTCCGGGATCTTCTCTTTACCTGGATCGAGTCCGGCCCTTTTCGCGTATCCATTTTGTTCGAGGCGGACGCCCTCACGGCGGTGATGCTTCTGATCGTGACCGGGATCGGGCTCCTGATCCATGTTTATTCCATAGGTTATATGGATCAGGACAAAGGGATGGTCCGCTACTTCGCCTATCTCAACCTCTTTGTTTTTTTCATGCTGCTCCTGGTCATGGCGGGAAATCTCGCGCTCCTCTTCGTGGGTTGGGAAGGGGTGGGGCTCTGCTCCTACCTTCTCATTGGCTTCTGGCACCAGGACCATGCCAACGCCGTGGCGGCGAACAAGGCATTCATCGTCAACCGGATCGGCGACTTCGGCTTCCTGTTGGGCATCCTTGTCCTCTTCTGGGAGATGGACCGCGTCGGAGTCCCGAGCCTCGACTTCTCGTATTTGAGGGCGGCGGCGCCGCTCCTGGCATCCGGAAAGGTTACGCTCATTACCCTGCTTCTTTTTTGGGGCGCGACGGGAAAGTCGGCTCAGATTCCTCTCTACGTCTGGTTGCCGGACGCGATGCGCGGTCCCACGCCGGTGAGCGCGCTCATCCACGCGGCGACCATGGTCACCGCCGGGGTCTACATGATCGCCCGCCTCCATTTTCTCTTTTCCCTCGCCCCCGTCACCCTTCATGGGATCGCCGTCATCGGGGCGCTGACCGCTTTTTTTGCGGCAACCATCGCGGTGGCTCAAAACGACATCAAACGGGTCCTGGCCTACTCCACCGTGAGCCAATTGGGTTATATGTTTCTCGCCTTGGGGACCGGCGCCTTCGCGGCCGCGGTCTTTCATCTTTTCACGCACGCCTTTTTCAAGGCCTGTCTCTTTCTGAGCGCCGGAAGCGTGATTCACGCTCTCGGCGGAGAGCAGGACATGAGAAGGATGGGCGGGCTCAAGCCCTACCTGCCGGCGACCTATTGGAGCACTCTCATTTCGGCTTTGGCCCTTGCCGGAGCGCCGTTGACGGCCGGCTTCTTCTCCAAGGACCTCATTCTCTGGCAGGCCTTCGCCGGCCCCCAAGGCTCCCCCGCACTCTGGTTTCTGGCGTGGGTAACCGCCGGTCTCACCGCCTTTTATATCTTCCGGCAATTCTTCATGGTCTTTCACGGGGAGCGCAGGGTGACGGAAGAAGTAAAAGCGCATCTCCATGAGTCGCCGCGTGCCATGACCGTGCCGTTGATCCTGTTGGCGCTTGGGGCGCTCTTTGCGGGTTGGGTGGGAGCGCCCGAGTATATGGGAGGGAATCTTTGGAATCGCTGGCTGGCGCCGGTCTTTGGTCCAGGGCCGATGACGCACGCCGAGACGCTTATCCCGGAGCTGTCCCTCATGATCTTGACCCTGGCGATCGCCGCCGCCGGAATCTATCTGGCCTATCGTACTTACGGGCGGGAGGGCAAGATCTCCTCCTGGAAGCGCTACGAGTGGCTTCAGAACAGTTATTATATTGACCGGCTCTACGATTCCTGGTTGGTCCGGCCCTTTGCCGCGGTCGCCCAGTGGCTCGCGCGCCGTTTCGACCCGAACGCCATAGACGGGATCGTCAACGGCATTGCGCGGCACACGATGGAATGGAGTATCCTCGGGCGCCGTCTCCAGACCGGCAACGTTCAGCACTATCTCTTGGGATTTTTGATCGGGGCGTTGCTGCTCCTGGGCTATCTCGTTTGATCGACGTTGGCATGGAATTTTTCGCTCGCGATTTAAGCCTGGTGATTTTTCTTCCCCTGATCGGGGCGTTGCTCTTGCTTTTGATCCCACGCCAAAGGAGCCGGGGGCTTTTCGGCTGGGCACTGCTGGTCTCCCTGGCCACTTTTTTCTTATCCCTCAAGATCCTTGGTGAATTTGATGCAACTGTGGGGACCCTCCAATTTGTCGAGCGGCGGCCCTGGATCCCCGCCTACGGGATCCATTACTTCGTCGGCATCGACGGTTTGAGCCTTTTCCTGTTTCTGCTCACCGCTTTTCTCGGCCCCATCGTGATCCTCGCCTCGTGGACTGTCCGTGAAAGGGTCAAGGAATATCTCTTCTTCATGCTCGTCCTGGAGACCGGAATGCTCGGGGTCTTTGCGGCGATGGATCTATTTTTGTTTTATGTTTTTTGGGAGGTCATGCTGGTCCCGATGTATTTCCTCATCGGCGTCTGGGGCGGCCCCCGCCGGACTTATGCCGCGCTCAAGTTTGTCATTTACACCATGAGCGGGAGCCTGCTCATGCTGGTGGCGATCATCTATCTCGCGGCGCAAAACTTTGAGGTGACTCGGCTCCTCACCTTCGATCTCTTCGAGCTCTATCGCTTGAATCTTCCCTATCAGGCGCAGATCTGGCTCTTTCTCGCTTTCGCTTTGTCGTTTGCGATCAAGGTTCCCCTCTTTCCCTTTCATACCTGGCTGCCCGACGCCCACGTGGAGGCGCCTACGGCCGGATCGGTGATCCTGGCTGGGATACTGCTCAAGATGGGAACTTATGGATTTCTTCGCTTCGCCATCCCGCTGTTTCCCGACGCCGCTCTGGCCGCCGCGCCTTTCATCATCGGCTTATCGGTGATCGGCATCGTCTATGGCGCCTTGGTGGCGATGATGCAGGAGGATCTGAAGAGGCTCGTCGCCTATTCTTCGGTGAGCCATCTGGGATTTGTCATGCTGGGTCTCTTCGCCATGAATCTCCAGGGCGTTCAGGGGGCGCTCTTTCAAATGCTCAGCCACGGCCTCTCCACCGGCGCCCTTTTCTTACTTGTGGGCATGATCTACGAGCGGCGGCACACCCGGCTCATCAGCGACTTCGGCGGGCTGTGGCAGCCGTTGCCGATCTTCTCCGCGAGCTTTCTCTTGGTCACGCTCTCCTCCATCGGCCTGCCGGGCCTGAACGGTTTTGTGGGGGAATTTTTGATCCTGTTGGGGGCGCTCCGGGCGGACCCTTGGTGGGCCGCGGTCGCGGCGACCGGAATCGTCCTCGGCGCGATCACGATGCTATGGATGTTTCGCCGCGTCGTCTTCGGTCCGCTGACCCGGCCCGAGAACCGGAGTCTCCAAGACCTGGGATGGAGGGAGACCCTGATCCTCGCGCCCATCCTGGTCTTGATCGTTTGGATGGGAATCTACCCGCAGCCTTTTCTCAAACGGATGAAGCCCTCCATCGAGCCGATTCTCGAAAAGATCGAGAGCAAAAGACAGGCCGTCCCTCTGATCCAGGCGAAGCGCGAGCCGCGCGAAAAGAGGTCGGATGGAAATTAATTTTCTTCCCCTCCTCCCCGGGGCTCAAGTAGTCCTGACCGCCCTCGTGGTCCTGGTCTTCGATCTGTTTCTCAAGGAGGAAGAAAAGGGGCTGCTCGTTTGGATGAGCGTCCTGGGTCTCGCGCTCGCCGGAGGGATGGCTTTTTTCCTATGGGGCGGTGAAGAGGGGGCTTTTCGGGATACGCTCCGCCTCGATTTTTTTTCTTTGTTTTTTACCGAGTTCTTTATTGCCGCGGCCCTTCTCGCCGTTCTTTCATCGGCGGATTATCTCAAGGAAACCCGGATTCCCGCCGGCGAATATTATGCCCTCGTCCTGTTCGGAACGTTCGGCATGATCCTCATGGCCGCGGCCAACGATCTGATCCTTTTCTTCCTCGGCCTCGAGACGATGTCGGTGGCGGTCTATATCCTGACCGGCATCCGGCGGGGAAGGGCGCAATCGAGCGAAGCGGCGATGAAATATTTCATCATCGGCTCCTTCGCCACGGGTTTTCTCCTCTATGGGACCGCTCTCATCTTCGGGGCCGCAGGCTCGACCCATCTCGGGCGCATCTCGACCTTTTTAGTTGGACAGAGCGGCCAAAGCTCGGGGATTTTTACAGCCGGAGTCTTTCTTCTGCTGATCGGTCTGGCCTTCAAAGTGGCGGCGGTGCCATTTCATTTTTGGGTTCCGGACGTTTACGAGGGAGCCCCGACGCCGGTCACCGGATTCATGGCGGCGGGAGTCAAGGCGGCCGCCTTCGCCGGCTGGCTCCGTATTTTTCTCCATCCCCTCGCTCCTTTCACCCCGGGCTCAGCGGAGGTGTTGTGGATTCTGGCGTTTCTCACGATGACTGCGGGCAACCTCCTGGCGATCGCCCAGTCGAGCGTCAAGCGAATGCTCGCCTACTCGAGCATCGCCCACGCAGGCTATCTGCTCATCGGGATTGTCGCCGGCGGGGAGGCGGGAGGGGCCGCCGTGCTTTTTTATCTATGGACTTATGGAGCGATGACCCTGGGGGCGTTTGGGGTGGTCATCGCATTGAAAAAAGGGGACGAGGACCACGACGGCTATAAGGACTTCGCGGGACTCGGATGGAAGCGGCCTTTCCTCGCCATGGCAATGTCTCTCTTCATGCTTTCCCTGGCGGGATTCCCGCCCCTTGGGGGCTTCACCGGAAAATTTTATCTTTTTCGCGCCGCGGTCGTTTCAGGCCACACGGATCTCGCCATTATCGGCGCCTTGAACAGCGTGCTCTCCGTGATTTACTATTTGAGAGTCATCGTGATGATGTACATGGAAGAAGGAGGCGTGGAGGGAAAAAGATTTTTTGATGCGCCCGCCCTCTACCTCGTCATCGCCGTGGCCGTCGTGGCCACCCTCTATCTCGGGCTCCTGCCGGCGACGATGCTGGATTTGAGCCGTGTTTCTTTTCTCTCTTTGCGCTAGTGGAAAAAGGTCCGTCCGCTTTCAATTTGAAGATCGCACGCCCATTCTACGAACAGTCCACCCTGGTGGTCGCCCGGCAGCTATTAGGCAAGTACTTGGTGCGAAAATATCGGCAGGGAAAAACCGTCGGCCGGATCGTGGAGACCGAGGCTTACGTGGGGCCGAAAGATCTGGCCTGTCACGCGTCGCGCGGCCGCACGGCGCGCACGGAGACTATGTTCGGGCCGGCGGGCTATGCCTACGTCTACTTCATCTACGGCTTTTATTATTGCCTGAACATCGTAACGGAGGAGATCGGCCATCCCTCGGCGGTGCTGATCCGTGCGCTAGAACCTTTGGAGGGGATCGATTTGATGAAGACGAGGCGACGCACTGAAGAGCGGCGCAATCTTGCCAGCGGGCCGGGCAAACTTTGTCAGGCCTTTGCGATTGACAAGTCTCTCAATGGCGCCGACCTGTGCGGCAGTATTCTTTACGTCGAAGATCGCGGCGAGCCGGCGCCCAAAATTTCAGCCGCGCCGCGGATCGGCGTCGATTACGCCGGCAAGTGGAAAGACAAACCATGGCGATTTCTCATTCGCGGCAATGAGTTTGTCTCGAGACCGTGAATGAACAGAGACTCACCGGATCGTTTTTCTTGAGTTCGACGGATAAGCCCGCCAACTTGAGTTAGTTTATTGAATAATGCTACTTTGAAACTCAGCCAATCTTTTTAGACGGCTTCGGCTCCAACCGAAAAATCCTGCATCATAGAAAGGAAAGACGATGAGTGAGACTTTCACATCCATCAGCGGAAAAGAATTGATCCAGCGTATCCTCGAAAGCGAGCGTGACTTCTCGCGCACGCGCCTTAAGCCGGAGACTGCTTTACATGAGGAAGAGGGCTTTCGAGAAATGAACGCCTATCTCCAAAAACAGGACCTGCGCACGACGCCGGTCATAGCGGAGGGGGCGGATTGGCGGGGGCTCAGAGCGCCCGGCCTCTATTTTCAATCGGCGCGTCTGGCCGGCGCGGATCTTTCGGGAGCGGATCTCAGAGCCTCCGACTTGAGACGGGCGCTTTTCAACGGCACCAAACTGCAAAAGGCCAACCTGGAAGGAGCGATCCTTCTTCATGCCCGTTTCGTGGAGACAGACCTGAGCGGCGCGAACCTGCGTGAAATAGACATGTATGAGGCGAAGGTCAACAACGCAATTTTGCGAGGGGTCGATCTTGCCTTTGCCACTATGCCCCGCGTCACCTTTGAGAGCGGCGATCTCACCGGCGCGGCGGTGGGCGGAGTCAATTTTTACCGCTCCGATCTCCGCAACGTCGTTGGATTGGATTCGGTGCGGGACTTGGGGCGCGCCCTGTTCCACCACACGATCATCACCCGCGCGCAGAATGAGATCATCCGAAAGGCGATCGACGCCTTGCCTCGCTTCGACGTCCAAGACGGGTAGCCGGCAGCGCGTGCGGCTATTTATCCAGCCAGGTGTGGTGCAACCCGCCGCTCCACGAACGAAAGGCCCCCTCGTCGTCCGTGGTGAAGCCCTTAACCGGGCTTCGGAAGGTAAAATAGCGCGGGACGGAGCCGATATAGATTTCCGGCAGGTCCTGGATCACCTTGGTCACAATCTGCCGGAATAAATTTTTGCGCTTCTCGATATCCAACTCCGTCTCGGCCTTTTTGAGGAGCGCGTCCATCTCCTTATCGCAGTAACCCGTGACGTTGGAACTCCGCTTCTTCAGATCGGCCTCGCAGAGAAGATCGGGCGCGTAGGTCGGCGATGGATCGGGGTCATTGCTGCCTCCGTAGAACATGAAGGCGAAATCCCCTTGTCGTTGGCGGCTGTTGTACGATCCCGATTCCAGGACGTCCAGCTTGATGTTCATCCCGATCTTCTTGAGCTGCGCCTGCAGCGTAAGGGCTTCGGTCTCCTGGTCGGCCCCCTGCCGCGCCATGATGGGGATCGTCTCCCCTTTGTAGCCGGCCTCTTTCAACAGGGCTCGCGCCTTATTCAGATCGTAGGCAGGCGAGGTGATTCCCTCGAAATACCAGACGTGCCCCTTGGAATATTTCTGGTCGCCCGGCTCGCCGAAGCCGAGATAGGCCGCCTGCAGAATCTCGCGCTTATTGATCACATGGCCGACCGCTTGACGCAGCTTTTTGTTGTCAAAAGGAGCTCCGGCGACGTTGAACTTGAGGGTTCGAAAACCTCCAGAGGCGGCTTCGGCATAGCCGATGCCCTTCAGCTTGCCGTCAACAATCTGTCTTACCCACTCGTACGGCGTGCGCTCGGACAGGTCGATGTCGCCCGCCCTCAACGCCGTGATCCGCATGCTGTCGTCCGCAATCGGCCTCAGGATCAACCGGTCGAGGAAGGGCTTGTGCCCCCAGTACTCTTCATGGCGCTCGAGGACGAGGCGCCGCCCGGTTTGCCATTCGACGAATTTAAAGGGACCCGTCCCGGCCGGAAACTTGACCGGCTTATCGATGCCCTCTTGGACGGATTCCTTGGGGATCACCGAAAAGGCCTGGATATTGATGAGCGAAGAGAGAAATCCCGAACTGGCTTTTTTTAAGAAGATCCGCACGGTGTACCGATCCGTGGCTTCGGCCCGATCCACGAGATTCAGCTTGGCCAGGCCGTAGGCCCCGTTCTTGGGGTTCAAAGTGTAGTCTATGGCAAACTTGGCGTCTTCGGCGGTCATCTCCTGACCGTCGTGAAATTTCACTCCTTTGCGGAGCGTGAAGGTATAGAGAAGGCCATCATTGGATATCTTCCAACTCTCCGCCAGATTGGGTTGGATATTTCCCTTGCGATCGATTCCCAGAAACGACTCAAACATCAGTTCGCGAATCGCCTGGTCGGTCGAAAGCGTTCGGACCAGAGGATTCATCACCGATAGGTCTTTGCGAATGGCCATGGTGAGGGTGCCGCCGCGCTTGGGGGTGTCGGCGGCGCCCGAGGGGGATGGCGACAAAGTCAAGATGAACCCCAGACTGAAGACGAGAATCAAAAATCGCTTCATAACCAAGATCTCCTCTCTTTTTTACCCTATCACCTGTCAGTTGCGGAAAGGGATTATCTTTTATCGCGTACCCTTAAATATGCAACAGAAGCCCATTCAGGGCTGCCGGCCGATTCTGCCGTTGGCTCGCACAAGATCATAGAGGTGAAGGAGCCGGGCCCGGAGGAGTTCTCTCCAGGAGGCGCTCTTTTCCCTGATGGACGCGAGCGCGGGCGCGCGGCCCAGGTCGTCGAACAGAGAGTAAGCGACCGGAGTGATGAGGAGCGTGATGAGCAGAGAGAGGCCCTGGCCGCCGATGATGACCTTGGCCATGGAGGCGCGCGAGGCCGCGCCGGGTCCGGTTCCCAAGGCCACCGGGATCATCGCGAAGACCAGCATCACCGTGGTCATCAGGATCGGCCGGAGCCGGGTGTGGTTGGCCTCGAGAATCGCCCGATCCCGTTCCATCCCCTCGGCGCGCAGCGTGTTGGTATAGTCGATTTGCAGGATGCCGTTTTTTTTGACGATGCCGAAGAGCATGAAGAGCCCGAAAACGGCATAGATGTCGAGAGGCTGTCCCAGCAATTGAAGCGAGAAAAGGGCGAAAGGAAGGGTCAGGGGCAACGCCAACAAAATGGTGATGGGATGGAGGAAGCTTTCGAACTGGGCGGCCAGGACCATGTACATGAAGATGAGGCTCAGCAGAAAGGCCAAGACAAAATGGTTCAGGGTCTGGTCGAGAGTTTTCGCCCTTCCGGTGAAGTCGGCCGTATAGGTGGGCGGGAGATCCAACTCTCCGACAAAGACTTTTATTTTTTCGACCGCCTCGCCGAGGGAGAGTGGTGGTCGAAGGTTGGCCACGATCGTCACTTTGCGTTGGCGCTGGTAGCGGTCCACTTGCGAGGGGCCGAGCTCTTCCTTGAGGTCGACGAAATTGGCCACTTTGACGAGCCGGCCATTACCGGCGGCGACCGGAAGGTCCAGCACCGCTCTGGGGTCGTTTCTTTTTCCCTTGATCGCCCGCAGCCAGACATCGTACTGCTCGCCCTGTTCTTTGTACTTGGAGACCGGCTCGCCGCCCACCAGGGTTTGCAGAGTGGAAGCGATATCTTGGATCTGGACCCCGAAGTCCGAGGCCTTTTTGCGGTCGATGAGCGCGCGCAGCTCGGGTTTGCGCACTGACAGGCTCGTATCCAGGTCCACGAAGCCCGGCGCTTGCGACATGCGCCTCATGATTTTCTGGGCGTATTCCTCGAGCTTGGCCAGGCTCGGTCCGCGGAGATTGAACTCCAGGTCGCTGAAGCGGCCGCCGCTGGACAAGGCGGCGACTCCCTGGACACTCACCCGCAGGTCCGGGTAGTTCTCAAATAGCTTGCGGGCGTCCGCCATGACATCGAACTGGCTGTAGTTTCTCTCGGCGAGGTCCACCAAGCGGACATAGATCGAGCCCTTCGTGACTTCCCCCTCGCCCGGTTTGACCCTGCCGCTCGTCTCTCCGATCGTGGTGAGGATATGGGTGACGCCTCGGAGCCCTTTGACTTTTCCTTCCAGTTCGCTGAAAAGGCCGTTCGTCTCTTCGAGCGTGTAGCCCCCGGGAGTCTGAATGGCGATTTCGAACTCGCTCTGGTCGTCCGTCGGGATGAAGTTCTTGCCCAGGCTGTAAAAGAGGGGGATGGTCCAGAGCGCGATCACGACGCTGGCCCCGACGACCGACCATCGATGTCTTAGGGACCAGGCGAGAATTTGTCCATAGTAACGATCGATCCAGTTATAGAAAGGGCTTTCTTTCGAGGATTTTTCCCCATGTTTCGGCTTGAGAAAACGGGAGCTGAGCATGGGAGTGAGGGTGAACGAGATCAATAGAGAGACCGCGACGGAAAAGGCCACGGTGATCCCGAAGCTCTGGAAAAAGCGCCCGACCCGGCCCCCCATGAAGGCGAGCGGGACGAAGATGATGAGGAGCGACAGGGTGGTGGCCGTCACCGCCAGGGCGATCTCCCGGGTACCGTTGGACGCGGCGGTCCGGGGCGATTCGCCTTTTTCCTCCATACGGCGGAAGATATTTTCCAGGACCACCACGGCGTCGTCGGCGACGATCCCAACGGCCAGGACGAGTCCCAGCATCGTGATGTTGTTCAAGGTGAAGCCCATGATCCGCATCAGCGTGAAGGTGGAGATGATGGAGGCGGGAATCGCCACCGAGGCGATCACCGTGCTCCGCCAGTCATGCATGAAAATAAGCACCGTCAGGGCCACCAAAATTCCCGCCAGGAGCAGGTGAAATTGAATTTCTCCAAAGGACCTCTTGATGAAGCGGGATTGGTCCGTGATCACTTCCGAGCGGATGTCCGGGGGCAGGAGGGATTGGAGCTGGAGGAGCCGTGCCTTGACCCGGTCTACGACTTCAACGGTATTGGTCCCGGACTGTTTTCTGACGACGAGCTGGACCGCGTTTTCGCCGTCGAGCCGCGATAGACTCCGGGGCTCCACGACGCCGTTGTCCACGGTCCCGATATCCCGAATCATGATCGGCCGGTCCTGAAAATGTCCCACGATGAGATCTTGGAAATCCTCCACGCGCTCCATCCGTCCCATAGTGCGGAGGATAAGCTCCCGGCGATCCTGGCTTACCCGGCCTCCGGGAATTTCCACGTTTTGGGTTTGAAGCGCCCGCTTGACCTGCGTGATGGGGAGGTTATAGGCGGCGAGCTTGTCCGGATCGACGAAAATGTTGACCGACCGCTCCTGTCCCCCCAACAGGATCACCGCTCCGACTCCCTGGATGGTCTCGATGTCTTCCTTGATCTGCTTCTTGGCGATCTCGGTGACTTCGCGAAGGTTTCTCCTGCCGGAGACCGCGACCTTCATGACCGGCGCGGCATCGATATCGAATTTCTCGACCACGGGCATGTCGGTCCCGATCGGCAATTGCGCCAGGATCGTGGCAATCTTGTCCCGGACCGCCTGCGCCGCCACGTCGCCGTTTTTTTCCAGCACAAACTGGACGGTGATGGTCGAAATCCCTTCTCTCGTGGTGGAGCGCAGCTCGTCGATCCCGTCGATCGTGTTGATAATCTCCTCGATGGGCTTGGTCACCGAGGTTTCCATCTCTTCCACGCTGGATCCTTTGAGGGTGGTGGTGACGGTCACCGTGGGGAGGTCCACGTTGGGGAAGCGATCCACCCCGAGCCCCGCGTAGGAAAAGAGGCCCAGGACGATCAGCGACCCGGTGAGCATCGTGGCGAAAACCGGCCGCTGGATGCAGAGATCAGCGAGGCGCACGTCTTTCCTCCTGAAGCTCTCTGGGCATGACCGGTCCGCTCACTTTCACGGCCGTGCCTTGGGTTAGCCGGGTCAAACCGGAAATGGCCACGAGCTCCCCCGGCTTGAGACCGCTCATAATTTCTACCTCGTTGCCCCCCACTTGCCCTCCTGCCTGTACGACGCGTTCCTGCGCGACATCGTTGACTACGACAAAGACTTTCGTTACTCCGGCGAAATTCACCAGGGCCTGTTGGGGAACGGTGAGGGCATTGGGGTCAACCTGCGTGAATATGGAAGCCTTGGTGAAGAATCCGGGTTTGAGCAGCCGCTCCGGGTTTTCGATCCGCCCCTCCGCGAGGAAGGAGCGGCTGGCCACTTCCGCGGCCGGACTGACCCGCGTGAGCTGGCCCGAGAAGGTTTTTTGCGGAAAGGCATCCACTTTCAATTCGACCTTTTGGCCGGCCTGGATGCTCGGGGCGAAGCGCTCCGGGATCATTCCCCGGAGCTTCAAAGGATGGTCCTGAACGATGATGAAGAGCGGCGCCCCGACCTTGACGTACTCGCCCGCAGAGATCAGCCGGCGGCTGACGGAGCCGGCCAGAGGAGCTTCGATCGTCGTGTCCTTCAGCTTTTCCCTGGCAACGCGCAGTTGGGCCTCTTTCATGTGGGCGTTCGCCACCATGGCCTTGGCCTCGTCCAGGGTGCTCTGGGTGACCGCCTGGGCGGTTTTATAGCGGGCCTCTGCGCTGTCGTATTCCTGGGCCGAGATGAACTTTCCTTCGAGCAGGGTCTTCATCCGCTGCCAGTTCGCCTCCGCGGCGTCCAATTCCGCCTTGGCCTTGAGGACAGGGGAAGTTTTCGCCACATCGAAGCTGGGAGGCGGAACCTTTTCCAGCCCGAGACGCGCCAGGGTCTCCTTGAGGCTCGCGTCCGTCTGCTCCACGGCCAGCCGGAATTCCGTGTCCCGGATCCGGGCAAGGAGCTGACCTTTGTTCACTCGATCTCCCAGATCCGCTTCAGTGGCTGCGACCTGCCCCTCGACCTGGCTCGAAATGGTAATTTCTTGATCGGGATGAAGGGTGCCGACCATCTCCACGGTGCGCTGCACCCGTTGGGCGCGCACCGGAGTGACGGTCACCGGTATAGGGGCCGCGGTGGGGCCGCGATCCAATCGGGCCGCAGAGCTTTTTCGCTCGCAGGCGGACAAAAAGAGCCCTGGTACCAACACAAGCCACAAGGCCGATCCCCATGAGGTTATTTTTTTTCTTGGATTCATGACTGCCTTATGCCCTCAGCTCGGCTTTATGCACGACAGGCTTTTTATGGCGCAAAAGGCCGCTCAGAAATTCCATGAGCCCTTGGGACTCTCGATTCAACGACAGGGAGCTCAGGCCAAGCATGCGTCTCTCCATCGTGCTGATCGTCAATTGGTTGATATAAAAAGCCGCCCGTGCCGCATCGGGGATCTGGAAGGCCTTTTGTTTGACCCCTTTGACCAGGATGGCTCGAATTCTGGCCTCGTGCCGTTCTCGGTATCCGAGCAAGCGCCTTCGTCCGTTTTCCCCCATCCCGCCGCTCAAGAGCCGGCGGTCCAGCAAGAGTATCCGCAAGAGGTCCCGATGGCGCTCCATGGTCTCCATTTGAGCTTCGACGATCTGGCAAAGCTTGTCCCACGGGGGTCCGTTCGGGGTGACGTGGCCTTCGATTTCCTGGACCATCAGCGCGGCGATTTCTTCGATGGCCGCGAGGATGAGTTGATTCTTGTTGGAGAAATAGAGATAGATGCCGCCCTTGGTGATCCCGGCCTCATGGGCGACCCGCTCCATGGTGACCGCATCGAAGCCCCGAGCGGCGATAATTTTCCGGGTCGCCTCTAGAAGAGAGCGGGTGCGGAAGCCCTGGAGGATCTCTTTACGGGTGAAGCGGGCCATGGAGTGAACGCCTGTTTAGTATACTAACCGATGGTTCAGTTACTACTCGATCCGGCGGTTGGCGTCAAGCCTCGCGGGCCGCTCGGTTGGGCGTCACCGGGCTTCCTTGCGGCGAAAGAGTTTCCATAGCCAGGAGGCCGGCTCCCGGTAAATGAGGCAGAGGTAGGCGGCAGTGCAAAGCGTCGCCCCGGCCCGCAGCGCCCAGGTGAGCGGCCAGTGAGTGCCGGGCAAAGTCAGGTTCCACCCCTCGAACTTGATGAGATAGATAGCGGTAAGAAAGACGAAGGTGCCGGTCAAGACAAAATAGGTGACCTTGCGACGTTTCAATCCCAAGATCGTGAAGGCCACCCCGTGAAGGACGAATGTGACCAGGAGAAATAGAGCCAGGCCGCTTTTCCAATCCATTGCGCTTCTTCTAGAAAGCCATAATGAGAATTCGAATGGCTACAGCTGCAAGTCCCACCGCCAAGCCGTTGATAATCCAGTTGTCTTGGACTCGATTGGAAAGGATCGCTCCGATCGGGGCGCCCAGCGTGACGCCGATGGCGAGGGCTGTGGTGCGCCTGATGCCGCGCGCAAAGGCGCCCGTGGCAATATGAGTGATCGTCCCCGTTAAGGCCATATTCGCGAGAATAAATTGGGAGGTTGCCGTAGCTACGTGCACCGGGAAGTTCAAAAGGTGGATGAGAACGGGAACATGGATGATTCCCCCGCCGATGCCGAAAAAAGTGGACAAGTAACCGATGACGATGCTCAACGATATTCCAACCGCAGGGTTGTAAGAGAAGGCGTGATGGAGGCCTGTCGCATCAACCAGAGATCGAGTCAACCTCCAACGGGGACTTTTTGTGCCGCTGTTCGAATCGTTTCCTTGCCTTCCGGACCCCCTGAAAAGGGGAAGGAGCAGATAGACCGAGACGGCGAGTATGAGAAGGCCAAAAATCAGATCGAAGAGCCGCCGTGGGACATACGCCGTGGTTACCGCTCCCAAGATGGCCCCGGGAATCGTGGCCGAAGAGAAGATCATTCCGGATTTGTAGTCGATGCGCTTCATGCGCGCGTAGGCCACCGTGCCGGAAAGGGCATTGAAAAAAACCACGGCCAGCGTGATGCTGGTAATGGTTTGCGGACTCTCTTGAGGATAAATCAGAAGAAGGGCCGGGACCAGGATAAAACCGCCGCCGGCACCAATGAGCGTTCCAAAGGCTCCGACTCCAAACCCTACGGGAATGAGCCATAGATATTGCTCCATGGATCGTCTTTACCTGCATTGGACATTGGCTGCAAGAACCAAGCAGCCCTGCCCTTCTTGAGGCTCAGTTTTCCCTGATCCAAACGGCAAGGCGCCATTTTTTTCCCCCCACGGGCGCCTCACCGAGAATCCTGGGCTCTTTCGGCACCCTCAGCCTCTGGAGGTCTCTGTCTCGAATCAGCAGATAGACTCTGTGCATTTGGGAGATCGCTCGCTCGAGCTGTTCGGGCGAGGATAGAACCGGGACGGTTTCCCGCTCGAGATAGAAGTTAAAATCGTTCATGGTATCGGCGTAAATGAAAAGGGGTTCCTCCGGCGGCACGAGCTTTCTCACCTGGAGGGCGAAGGGCCGGGGGGACTTGTAGAGGTCGATGGCCGGGAGGATCCAGCCGGCGGTGTAAACCATGGTCAGTAAAACGGTAAGGGCCGTCGAAAAAAGGGCCAAAAACGGGAGCTGCCTCCGGATCGAGAGCAAGGCCAACCAGGCTCCTCCCGCCATGAAGAGCGAAGTCGGCAGCGAGATCGCTATCAGATCTTTTTGGAAAAACCATGTGGCCGCGGGTAGAAGTAGCCCGGCCAGCCCCAGCACGCTGAAGAAACCGTAGGCCGGCCACCGGTAGAGGGAGTCTTGGGGAAGATCGTTATCCCTGAGCTGCTCGAAATATTGGGCGACGAAGAGCGCGGCGGGCGGGAAGGCGGGCAAGAGGTAGAGAGCGCGTTTGCTGTGCGACAGGTTGAAAAAAACAAAGATTACCGCAAACCACAGGAAAAAAAATAATGGAATGGGGCGCCGGAAGCATGCGAGCTTCTTTCTTTGGTTATAAAGCGCGGGGATGGCGAAGATCGTCCAGGGCAAGAAATCGGCGGGGAAATTGACCAGGTAATAATAAAAGGGTTCGCGGTGGCCCACCTCGCCGGCATACCGTTGAAAGTGATGAAAGAGGATAAATTCCTTCAGCCATTGGCCTCCCGTGGCCGCCGTGACGAAAGAAAACCACGGCGCGGCGATCAGAAGAAAAAGCGCCGTTCCCGTGACCCAACGCCATTCCAGCAGGCGCCGCCATTCCCGCCGGAGCGCGACGAAGGCCATAACGATCAATCCAGGCAGGACGATCCCGATCAGTCCTTTCGTCAAGGTCGCGAGAGCCATGAGCGCGTAGGCGAAGAGGAAATCTCTGGAGCGGCCTTCCTTCAAAATGGCGCGGGATAAAAAGTAGAGCGACAGAGTGAAAAAGAAGGCGAAGAGCATATCCGTGTGGGCCCAGCGGCCTTCCCAGAGCACGCGCGTGGAAGTGCCGCAAATCAGGCCGGCGAGGAATCCCACCCGTGGCCGGAAAAAATCCCGGCCAAGGCCGTAGACGGTCAGGACCAGACCCATGGCAGAAAGGGCGGATGGCAGGCGGACGGTCCATTCGTTCACGCCCCCCGCCAATTTGGAAAAGAGGAGGACGAGCCAGAAATAGAGGATGGGCTTGTCCGTGTAGAGATCTCCGTTCACCGTGGGAGTGATCCACTCGCCCTTGGACAACATGACCCGCGCGATCTCCGCATAGCGGGGTTCTACCGGCGCCCAAAAGTCCCGCGCGCCCAGGAAAGGAAGAAATAAAGCGGCTGAGAAAAAAAGGAGCAACCCAAAGTAGTTTTTCTCCTCAACCATCCCTTCGAGTTTCCACAGTTTTCCGGCAGGCATGTTATTTTTCCTCCCTCAGGCCCGTCGCCTAGTTGCTGATCGGGAGAACATCTCCCACTTTTAGGACTGAGTCAAAGCCGGGGAAGCCTAAAAGGTCCGGGCCGGCAAAGAACGTTTTTGGTCTCTGAAGTCGGATCCGGCGATGATCTTGTAGCAGTCTCGGCTCAGTTGCTTCCGGCCTGCAGAGTTATTCTCATAACGGGAGATTTCGACCGTCGGGTGGACCGTGACTGAGACCTCAATGGTTTGAAGCCCAAGAAGGTTCCAGAAATGGCCCATGAATTCCATTTCTCCGTACCAATAGATTTGATCCCGGTTGGCCGCGGACACGTCTTGGCGATCGATTCTCATATAGGTCAGGGTCACCGGCACTACGGGGACGCGTGCGATGAGCGGCGCCGCGAACGAAACGGTCTGGAACGGGAGGAGTTTTTCCCCATCGCTGGAAGTGCCTTCCGGAAAAATCAGAATATTGGCTTTTTGCCTCAATTTTTTCATTATTTCATCGACCAACAAGGGGGTTTTCTCTTTTCGACGGCGATCTACGAAGATGGTCCCGATCAGGGCGGTCCACCACCCGATGAGGGGCCATCCTCTGACCTCCTTCTTGGAGACATAAATCACGGGAAAGATGGCGCCCAAAACCACGCCGTCCAAATAGCCCATGTGATTGCTGACGATGACGGTCCCTCCTTCCCGGAGATGATCCTTCATTCCTTGAAGAGTGATCTTGATGTTGAGGAGCCTGGCGCACAAAAGGGAAAACGCCCAGGTCAACCGACTGATCCACTTCCAGCGAAAGCGGCCGCCGAGCAGGAAAATTCCCAGGTGTAGCAGCGTGGCGCCGGCGAAGAATAGGCCCCACAAGCACAACAGAGCGGTGGCCTTGCCGTAGCGAATCAGAAGTCTTTTAGGCGGAAAAGCCGAAGTGTCGTTGGTATTCATGCCCTAGTTCCTGGACATCCAGGAGCAAAAAAAGATCGGTCACCCCGAACTCCAAATCGAGCGCCGGAGGACCGCAGAGCATCGCCCCCACCTTGAGGTATCCCAGGATCAATTTAGGCAGGCGAGCGAAAACCGCTCGGGGATCGGCGACTTTTATCTGGTCATCGAGACCCGGAAAGGTGTTCGCGGGAAGAGGATACACCCGAAGAGTCTCGGGCGCATAATGTTTGCGTTTGAGCAGGGCAAAGCAACTACTGACCTCTCCGGGATCCATGGTGGGCAAGCTCCCGCACCCGAAGAGATATCGGACCTGATGGCTTCGCACGTATGCCGCGATGGTCTGCCACATGATGTCCATGACGGTGCTTTTGCGATAGTCCCGGTGGACGCAAGTGCGTCCCAGTTCCAGCAACTCTCCCTTTTGTTTCCGGATGTTCTTTAAGTCGAACTCACCCTCCGAGTAAAAGCCGGGATGATTGCGGGCGCGTGAACCGGGAAGGAGGCGATAGGTTCCGACCAGGGTTCCCTTGGCCGAATCACGGACAAGGATATGGTCGCATAAGGCATCGTAGTCGTCCACGTCCAATTCTTGCTCGTAGGAGGATTTGAGCCCCTTTTGCATCTCCAGGTTGAAAACTTCGAATCTGAGCTTCTGGGCCTCGCGGACCTCGCGCTCGTCTCGACTGATTTTGACGTCAAAACGACTCATGTTCCGGACTTTTTATGCCATATTCTTCCGACATTCAGCAAGCCGGAGGCGCGAGTCTCGCGGAGAAAAACCGACAGCCGAGTGAAAGAGCGGGAGAAAATCGGTTCGGTACCGGAAGTCGACAACTAAACGGGTAATCTCAAGCGCCCATAATTCGTTGGTAAAGTCGTAACACCTTGGAAACCCTGGCCGTCGAGAAGGAGGCGGGTGCAAGGCGGAGTGAGGGATCGCACCGGAGCGTACGAGCGCAGTACGTGAGGATGCGAACCCGAAGCGACAACGCAGCAAGCGCCCCTTATCGGCGGATCAGGGTACGTGCTCAACGGAGGACCCGCAAGGCGATGATCCATCCTGGGCTGAGAGC
>Ga0080064_1001723_pt1 | contig 41960 bp, 23 predicted proteins | sample Subgrocontami54m_FD_69260 | JGI IMG/M metagenome (GOLD analysis project Ga0080064, IMG submission 69260) | Subsurface groundwater microbial communities from S. Glens Falls, New York, USA - GMW46 contaminated, 5.4 m (SPADES assembly) (version 2) ...
AACGACGCCTGTCGCTACCGGCCGGCTTCCCTTTTTCTCAATCAACACTTTTTCCACGTGCGAATTCGAGATGATCCGCACCCCCTCCCGCTCCGCGATCGGAATATAGGTCACCAACGGCGTGCTCTTAGCGTCATACTTGCAGATGCGGCCGTTGCAGCAGCCGCAATGGATGCAATTCAGCCTGGCCTGCCCCACTTCGTAGACATCGAGTCCCATCCCCAAGGCCGCCTTGCGAAAGCGTTGTTGTCCCGGTGTGCGGACCTCCTCGGGGTCGGGGTAGGGACTCCACATCGCCTGCATTTCCGCAATGGCCGGACCCATGCTCTCCCAGGTCCAATCGACTCCGGTGGCCTCCCGATGATGCACGAAGTCAATCGGCGCGACTGGGTACTCGATCAGCCCTGCATGGGTCATCGCTCCTCCGACCAACTCTCCGATCTTGCCGACCTCATCGACGAGATTCGTCAGCTTCGCCCGGCGCTCGGGTGAGCCATAGCCGCGAGCCGGATCGCCTTTCAAAAGGTAGGGACCCTGTTCAAAGAGCGCGACTTTAAGCTTTTCCCCGTTCCGGGAATTGACGCCGAACTGGGCGATGCGGGCAGACGTAATGGAACCTCCCAGCCCCGCACCCACCACGATCAGGTCAAACGTTTCGTCGGGCCGAATCTCTTGCGCCTGCATTTCCACCTCCCTCGGTTTACACCGTCAAGAAACATGCAATACTCGGTCCGCTGACAAACTATACCGAGCTTGATGTTCCACTCGTCCGCGCTAAGCGCGGGAGAAGTGCTTGGCCACGATGCGCCGCCAGGCATGGCAGGCCAGCATGACAATGGTGCTTCCTCCTTGTCCGAATACGCCCGGCATGGACGGGAAAACACCGCCATCGCAAATGAAAAGATTTTCGACGTCGTGACATTCAAAATCGGAGTTGATGACGGAATTGCTCCGGTCCGATCCCGCTCGGGAAATCCCGCTGCCAACATCGGGCGGAGACGCCGAATCGCCGCCCGCCATCGGTTCGGCGCCGGTACCGCTTTTTAGATCCGTCCTCTTGGCCCCCATTTTGAGCAGTACCTCGTTGGCGATTTCTCTGGCTTCTCGCATACGCTTGACGACTTCCGGGTGCTGCGGATCCGTGATCAGCTTTCCCGAGGCGTCCCGCACCCGCTCGACGCCACTGCGCAGGCAGCCGAAGTGAAGCGGTTTTTTCATGAATTCCTTGTGGGCTCTGCCAAAGTCGGGGGCCACGGCGTTCAGCGCCATCCCGGTAAGGGACGCCGTGCTGCCGACTGAGAATGAAAAGAGATCTCCGATCAAAAGGTTCGTGTATCCTTGCGCGCCTCTGCCCCAAAAATAATATCTGCCAAAGGCGGAGCCGAAATCGGGGTTCCTGACCGGCTCGTCGAAAACGGCATATACATTCTTCAGCGGATGGATGCTATTGATTTTGCCGAGGTTCGGGTTCTCCACAATCAAGTTCGGGACCTTGTCCCTGGGTCCGTAGCCGCTTTTGAATAGCAGCCTCGGCGTGCCCGGCCCGCCCGACACAATGACGTAGTCGGCATTGGCTTGCTCGGTCTTGCCGTTCCGAGTGTAAACCACCCCTTTCGCCACGGCCGCGGCGCCTTTCTTCTCAATGATGACCTTCTCCACCATGGTCAGCGGCATGATCTCCACGCCATGCTTCTCCGCAATCGGGATGTACCGAACCAGGGGATCACTCTTGGAATCGTACTTGCATCCCCTCGTGGTGCAATACCCACATCCGATGCAGTTCACGGCAGGTCTTTTGCCTTTCAGGACCTGGTAGCCCATCTTCGTGGCCACGTCACGAAACTTCAATGAACCAGGGGCCGCCACCTCGTCCGGGTCCTCGGAGATGCCGTACATCTCGATGGCCTCCTTCCGGGCGTCCGTCAATTTGTCATAAGTCCAGTCGACCCCGGTTTCCCGAACCCAATCCTCGTGATCCTCTTCGGACGGAATGATCGTGAGTCCTCCCCAGTGAAGTTGCTGTCCTCCGATTCCGGAACAAGTGCCCCAGGGCGTCGATCCCATCGCCAGAATATCGTCCCGATCCGGAATATTGACGTAGGCCTGCCTCCGCAGGGGAATTCCATAGCCGGGGCGAGGTTCCCCTTTCGAATAGGGACCCATATCCATGAGCGCAATTCGGAGCTTCTCTCCATTCCGCGGGTTCACTCCACGCTCCGCGAGGCGTGCGGCCAGGACACTTCCGCCGGGTCCGGCCCCGACAATCACCACATCATAGTTTTCCGGCATCTCTCCCTCCCTATCTATCAAATATGCACAAGGTCCTAAACTTCTTTGAATCCATTTCCCCTCTAGAGAGAACTCCGTCTATACGCGCGAGAAGTGCTTGGCAACCATCCGGCGCCAGGCATAGTTTGTGATTGCCGCGATGGGCATACTGACATTTGCGGTGGCCTGGCACGGCGGTACGCTCCGGTCACAAACGTACAGGTTGTCGATGTCGTGGCATTCAAAGTCGGAATTGACCACGGAATTTTCCGCGCTGGCTCCCGCCCGGCACGTGGAAGTGGCGAACCCCAGGTTAAAGCGTTCGGGAAGACTCTCATGGCCAACGATCTTTTTCGCTCCCATGTCCTTGAGAATCTTATACGCCATTTCCTGCCCCTCCCGGAGCCCCTCCATGATCCTGGGCTGATTCTTTTCGAGCGATGCGCGGGTCAGTAGCACCTCCTCCCCTAACTTGGGCCGCACCTGGTTCTTACAGACCTCGGGCGAAAGAAAGCCCCAATGCGTCAGGGAGTCCTTCATGAACTGTTTGTGCTCGCGTCCAAACTCCGGCGCCAATCGAGCCAAGGCGAGGTCGGTCGGGAATGTGTAGCTTCCCTCACGGCATCCCAGATTTTCCCGAATCATCAATTGGTTGTATCCGCCCGGACCGAGGCTCTTCACCGTGTAGTAGACGCAATGCACGCTGATGTCGGAATGCTTGATCGGTTCGCCAAAGTAAGCCTCGATGTGAGGGGCCGCGAGGGAGCCACTGCGGTTCGCCCCCACATTGCGATTCTCCGCCACCAGTTCCCCCTGCACTTTTTCCCGGGGACCATAGCCCGACTGGTACAGTAAACGGGGCGTGCCTTCCATGCTGCAACAGAGGATTGTTTTGCCAGCCAGCGCCCGGCGCAGCTCTCCGTGGTATTTATAAATTACCCCCGTGGCAACCGGCCTGCTTCCCTGTTTCTCGATCGCCACCTTTTGTACTAGCGCCTCCGGAATAATTCGAACCCCTTCGCGCTCCGCAATGGGTATATAAGTCACCAAGGGGGAGCTCTTGGCGTCGTACTTGCAGATATGGCCGTTGCAGCAGCCGCAACGAGGACAATTCAGCTTGGCGATGCCCGCTTCATGGACATCGAGTCCCATTTTCAAAGCTGCCTCGCGGAAGCGTTGTTGCCCCGGCGTGCGGATCGCATCCGGCTCCGGATAGGGGTGCCACATCTCCCACATTTCGGCGATGGCGAGATTGAACTTTTCCCATGTCCAGTCGACTCCGGTCGCCTCCCGATACTGGACAAAGTCAATCGGCATGGGCGGGTAGGAAATCAGCCCCGCATGCGTCATCGCTCCCCCCACCAACTCCCCGATTCTGGCGACCTCACCGTTTATATTGTCTAACTTCGCCCGGCGGTCGGGAGTCCCATAGCCGCGGACGGGATCTCCCTTCAGAAGATAGGGTCCCTGTTCAAACAACGCGATCTTGAGCTTTTCTCCATTCCGCGGATTGACTCCAAATTGGGCGATTCGGGAGGACAGAATGGACCCTCCCAGCCCTGCTCCCACCACGATCAGATCAAACGTTTCGTCGGGCCGAATCTCTTGCGCCTGCATTTCCACCTCCCGCTGTATACTCAATCAAGAAACGCCGACAGTCTGTACCCCTGGCAACTTCTTGCGTGCTTTGCGGCCTTGTATTATTAACGGCTATTCTTAAAGAGGGTTCAGGTTCACATCTTCCGAGACGATAGCGCGTTGTACCTTGGCTTCAGGAAACAAGCCGGAGCGTTTTCTCGCTCCGAATTTGGATTCGCTTTTGCCCCTCGCTTCCACCCAGCCTGCCGGGTTAGAAGGTCAGCTTCAAGCCAAACTGAATCTGTCGCGGGGTAGTCACCGTGCTCGTGATCCTCCCCGCGCTTCCCTGGCGGCTGCCGCTGGCACCGAAAATGCTGCTGCTGGGGCGGGCAAAATTGACGCGATTCGTCAGGTTGAAAAACTCCGCACGGAATTGCAAACGCCACCGCTCACTCAAGGCGGTGTTCTTTGTTATCCCGGCATCCCACTTCGCCAAGCCCGGTCCGATGAGGGTATTTCGTCCCACATTCCCCAATTCGTATGGCGCGGCGAGCGTGAAAGCCAGGGGATTGAAATACTGTTCCGGGCCTCCTCGGATGATATCGGAATACTGGAACGTTTGGTCCGCGTTAGGGAGGCGCGTATAGCCCTCTAAATCCAAGGCCTGCAAGGCAGCGGGCAGGTTCCCTCCACCGGCTACCGCAAAGGGTTGTCCGCTCTGAGCGGAAACAATCCCTGTCAGTTGCCACCCGGAAAGCAGGTGGCCGCTTATCCCTTTTAGGCCGCCTCCCAATGGCAGGTCGTAGGAATAGTTCACCCGCAGCACGTTTTTCTGGCTAAAGCTGCTCAATGCCTTCCCTGCCTTCAGGAAATACACGTCGCGGGTATTATCGCCTCCGGAACCGGTTCGGTCATTTCCGACGGAATCGGCTTCAGCAATGGCTCGGGAAAAAGTGTAGGAAACCGCTGTCTGGAGGCCCTTGGAAAATCTCCGCTGCAGCGAAAGAGTCATGCCGTTGTACCACGAATTGATCCGTGTGCTGACATAAAAGATTCCCGCAAAGTTTGGATTGATCTTGCGGGCGTCGCGGGGGACTTCCAGCGAAACCCCGTTGAAGAAGGGCGGCGTCTGGTTCCAACTACCCTCGGAAGCAAGGTTAATTCCGCGACTCCCCACATAGCCGATCATGAGCACGGTGCTGGCGCCCATTTGTTGTTGCACGCTCAGGTTGTACTGCAACGCCCGCGCGGTTTTGAAATTGTCAAAAGAAATATTCTCGGCTTGACTGGTCGCCTCGCCGGCCGCCCTAGCAGCGGCGATCGCCGCGTACGCATCCGGAAAACGCCGCGGATCGGCGATATCCGTATCCGCGTTGAATGGAATATTCCTTACGGACGGACTGCGATAGACATAGGGGCCGTTGGGAATATAGTAGAGCCCGGTTCCGCCGCGCACAGAGGTCTTCCCTCCCTCGAACGGAGTCCAGGCAAAACCTAATCGCGGACCGAAGTCTCTCCAGGATTTATTGCGCCAGTAAGGACCTCCCACGGTGGGTTCCGGGTCCGTGATATGACGCAGGTTGGCGATCTTCCCCTGCGCTTCCGTAGGAACCGTATAGGGATCCCAGCGCAAGCCCACGTTCAAGGTCAGCCGGGGAGTGACCTGCCAGCCATCCTCGAAGTATAAAGCCAGGATCCACTGCCGAAAACCACGGACGGCGTTCCCCAAATCCGGTGGGGTGCCCTGATAACGGTTGGGAATGCCCTGGAGAAAACTCTGCAAATTTCGAAAGCTCCACGACCCCATCATGTTACTCGGAAAATTCAGGTTAAATTGCAGCCGCTCCAGCGTCCCGCCATACTTCAACGAATGGCTTCCCAGGGTCAGGCTCATGTCGTTTTGAAAAGTGAACCGATTAATGAGATACCTTCGGAAGGGAAAATCGAACGTCGGTCCACTGCGGACGATCCCGCTGCCAGGGTTGATAGTGGGAGGAACCCCTGTGGACGGCACCGAATACATGGCGGGAGGGTACTTCGGAAAATCGGAGGTGTCAAAGGGATTGATCCGATTGACGGAAAAACGCAAGGTGCCCAGCGCGCGAGGGGAAAGGATGTGCGTTTCCGAGAGTGTGAGCAGGCGCGCCCTCTGGTTCTTTCCGACCCGGGATTCGGGGAGGGCCGATGAGTAGGAGCTCTGCGCCTGGTCTGCCGTAAAGCGGACAAAGAAAGAGTCCGCCTCCGAGAATTGATGATCGAACCGCCCCTGCCCAAAGTCATCGTGTGCCGGTTGGGGATCCACGAAGATGAATTCGGCAGTGCCATCTCCAAAAACCTTCCCCTGTGGAGTGGGCAGAGGATACAGGGCCATAAAGGGAGCGATCACCGGCGCCACGCCAACCGTTCTTCCCGCCAGAATGCCCTGGCGCATATCCAGGTCCGGCACCAGAGAATACACGCTGAGGCCCAACGACTCTCGAAATCCTTCGTAGGCCACGAAGAAAAAGGATTTGTCCCGCTTGATAGGTCCACTGAAAGTGGCCCCAAATTGATTCCGCCGAAACGCCGGCAACCGCGGATCGTCCGGCTTTACCCTGCGGTCAAAGAAGTTGCGCGCGTCCAGGTCGCTGTTGCGCAGATACTCATAGGCGCTGCCGTGCCGTTCGTTGGTGCCGGATTTGGAGACAGCGCTAAAGACACCGCCGAGCGCCCGTCCATACTGGGCACTGTAAGAGGTGGTCAGCACCTGGAATTCGCGCACTGTTTCCACGCCCAGCATGGCGCCACCGGGGCTGGACGGAAGATTGTTCTGGAAGTCATTGAGATAGCTGCCGTCCAGCAGGTAAGCGTTATGGTCGCTGCGAAATCCCGAAATGCTAATTTTGGGGCCATATCCAGCAAAGGCTTTGGTCGTATTGGAGTTGGGAGGAGCGGTCACCCCAGGATTCAAGAAAATGAGTTGGGTGATGTCCCGCCCGTTGAGCGGCAGCTCCCGGATGGTGCGATCCTCTACCAGATAGCCTACGGTGGAATCCGTGGTCTGCACCAGAGCGGCTTCCCCGGTCACCTCCACCGTCTGGGCGACGGCGCCGACCGCCAGTTCAAAGTCCACCACGGCGTTTCGCCCCAACGTGAGGTCGATGCCGCTGCGGGTCCCGGTCTGAAAACCTTCCCGGCTGGCCGTCACCCGGTACCTGCCGAGGCTTAAGGAGGAAGCCGAATAGCGTCCCTCCGTGTCCGTCGGAACGGTCCGGGAAATGCCGGTGTCTTCATTGAGGAGCACCACCGTTGCGTCAGGCACCACAGCGCCGGTAGCGTCCTTAACCGTCCCCGATATGGCTCCCGTGGTTACTTGTGCATGAACCGCCAATGCAACCGATAGAATTACCAGCGCTAAAAATGCGAATTCTCTTCTCATGGCCATTTCCTCCCATATGCCAAGCTGGAATGATCTTTGCTCTCAAGTTTTGGTAACGCTTACCTGTCTTCTCTCCAGATTGGTGAAGGTCAGGTGCGCCACGCACGGCGACGTCGCTTTTGTCCACGCCGCGAATGGTTGCAGTACGTAATTGAGCAATGACAGCAGATGTGCCGATTTATGTGATTGGTATTAGCGTAATCGTAAGCGGTGCTTTGGTCCTTTCTTCCCGCCTGTCGCGCGACCCCTTGCACACTCGGGCAGTCCGGCGCGATTGACCCCTTTACTTCCCGTTACGCTCGGTTGGCAACGTCGTAACCACGAACTCGTCGCCTTTGTCGAAGTGATTGTTAGCGTTAGTATCACGAAGCAGTCCCGTTGTCAAGGAGTTTGTTCAGGAGTTTGTTCGGAGTTTGCGGCGGCGTGGCTCGCGCTGGTCGTCCAAATTTGCCTTCCAGGCGCAAGAGCGGCGGTATCGGTTCCCGTAGTATTCGAGCGCCTTGGCGCTGATTACGTAGCCAGGAACTCAGTGGGTACGACGCGAATTTCGGGCCGCCAAATCCAGTTACGCAGCCCTGATTAGGACGATTTTTAGTACCTTTTCTTGTGAGACGTTTATCATTAGCAGCGTTACTTTTGTGCGCGATACACGCGTCACTTTTGTGCTTGACAATCGCGTGCGCTTACTACGATACTACACCTTCAATATTGCTGGATACATTCCATGTTCAACCTTCACTCACTAGTGGCTGTCATGACGTCGGCGGGCACGCCGATCCGAAATTGGGAGTATCGCCGCATGTGAAGGTGGTTTCCAGGTAAGTTCTAAGGGGCCGCCTTCAGTGAGGCGGCCTTTTTTTCTTGACTAAAGATCAGCAACACCGCGGCTGCAGGATAGATTTATTACTTCTTTTGCCAGGTTTTCAGAACCGACATGAGGTTCTGAATCCTTGGATGGCGGATGGTGTTTCTGTAATCACATACGAGACACGAATCAATGCGTGTTTCGCAAGCTATCTTCCCGCGCCGGGCAGCGCGTGTTGATCCGATGCTGGCACTGCGAGGTGAATAACTCCGCTGTTAACCATTCATAGCGCGATTACGTCTATAGAACATGGTGTGATATGGACATACCACGACAACCAAATCGCTCCAAGCGTTGGGTTCGGCGCGGCATCTACGTTGGTCTCGCGATTTCAGTGCTGGCTCTCGGGACATTAGGTGTGTCGCGGCTGAAGCCGGCTGACCCTCCGGTAGAACGCAGCTCGGTAGTCATTGACACTGTAAGGCGCGGTTCGATGCTGCGCGAGGTTCGCGGGTACGGGAAACTGGTGCCGGAAGAGATGCACTGGATTCCCGCTCTGACGCAAGGCCGCGTAGAACGCATCGTTCTCCAGCCGGGCAGCGTGGTGAAACCGCAATCGGAATTGCTGGAGTTGAGCAACCCGGAGCTCGAGCGCGAGGCGATTGATGCGCAGATGCAGGTGAAAGCCGCGGAGGCCGACTACACCAGCCTGCGCGTTCGGTTGCAGAAGGAGACGCTCGACCAAAAGGCGTCGCTGGCGACGATCGAGGCAGATTACAACCAGTCGATACTGGAACAGCGGCTTAACCGAGAACTCTCCAAGGATGGACTCATCGCCGACTTGCAATTGAAAGTCTCCGAGGGCAAAGCTCAAGAGCTGACACAGCGATATGACATCGAGAAGCAGCGGCTTGAAATCAACAGTGAAGCCGTGCTAGCGCAGCTTGCCGCACAATCCACGCGAGTGGATCAATATCGCGCACTGGCTAAGCTCAAAGAGAAGGAGCTCGAAGCGCTGCACGTCAAAGCAGGGACAGACGGAGTTCTCGCCGTCATGCAAGTGGAGGAGGGCCAGCAGGTGACGCCCGGAACGAACCTGGCCAGAGTCGCAAATCCCCACCGGCTGAAGGCTGAGATCAAAATCGCGGAGACTCAGGCCAAGGACATTCAGTTAGGCCAGAGCGCGGCGATAGACACCCACAACGGAATCGCACAGGGTCGAGTTGTCCGCATTGACCCGGCGGTTCAAGAAGGCTTTGTGACGATTGACGTGACCATGACCGGCACGCTTCCGGAGGGATCGAGGCAGGATTTAAGCGTAGACGGCACGGTGGAGCTAGAGCGGCTCGAAAATGTTCTCTACGTGGGCCGCCCGTCGCTTGGCCAAGAGAAGGGTACGGTAAAGCTTTACAAATTTGACCCGGTCACTGGCAGGGCATCTCGCGTACAAGTCCAGTGCGGCCGGAGCTCGGTGAGCAACGTGGAGATTCTGGGAGGTCTGAAAGAAGGAGATCAGGTCATCATTTCCGATATGTCTGCCTGGGACACTTTCGATCGCGTACGGTTGAACTGATCGCAAACTGAAGCATAGCTTTTGAGGAGATTCTATGGCCACAGCCGCACCGCCGCTCATTCGATTGGAAAGCATCACCAAGGTGTTTCTCACCGACGAAGTTGAAACACATGCTTTGGACCAGATCCATTTGGACATTCACCGTGGTGAATACGTCTCTATCTCCGGTCCGTCCGGGTGTGGGAAGTCCACACTTCTTGCGATTGTCGGGCTGCTCGATTCGCCGAGCAATGGCCACTATTGGTTGAACGGTGAACGAGTGGACACGCTGAAGCATTCGAAACGGGTACGCATCCGCAACCGCGAGATCGGGTTCATCTTTCAGAATTTCAATTTGATTGGCGACCTCACCGTCTACGAAAATGTCGCATTGCCGCTAACCTACCGGGGAATGCCGGAAAGCGAACGGCGGCAGCGCGTGATGGAGTCTCTCGAAAAGGTGAGCATGGCTCATCGCGCAAAACACTTCCCGACGCAGCTCTCGGGCGGTGAGCAGCAACGCGTCGCCGTGGCGCGTGCCATCGCGGGACAGCCTCTCATACTGCTGGCCGACGAGCCCACCGGAAATCTGGATTCCCGCAACGGCGAGGCTGTCATGGAGCTGTTAAGTGAGCTGCACAAAGCAGGCGCCACCATATGCATGGTGACGCATGATGCCCGCTACTCTTCCCATGCAAATCGGATCGTGCACTTATTCGACGGACGTATTGCCGATGGGGTCGTCGCGATGGCGCCGAACTAGATTGGTTGAGCGGTGGCGGTTCGCGTATCGATGATCGAATCGGTTACCCGTTGGATCGACTCGGTTACCCTTTGCCGCCTTGCGGCAGCGGGAGCGCAGAGATCTTACCGTACCCTGGAATGGGGTGAAAAATGAACTCGTTTTTTCACGATCTGAAATTCGCAGCCCGGCTTCTGTTGAAGAATCGTGGTTTCGCCATCGTCGTGGTGCTCACGTTGGCGCTCGGTATCGGAGCCAACACGACCGTGTTTACGATTGTCAATGCGGTCCTGTTGGCGAATCTTCCGGTCGAACGCCCCGAGCAGATCGTTGCCGTCTGGAACAACAATCTCGCGAAGAAGCAGGAACGCGTCGGCATGTCGTTTCCGGATTTCGCGGATTTCCAGTCGCAAGCCAAATCGTTCAAGGGACTCTCCTTGTTTACATTTTATCAGATGACGATCAGCGATCCCGACCGCGCACCGGAACAGCAGCCCGGCGCCCGTATGTCATGGAACGCGTTTTCGCTTTTAGGTGTGAGGCCAATATTGGGACGTGACTTTCTACCAAAGGATGATGTGCCGGGCGCGCCTTCGGTTGCGATTATCGGATACACTCTGTGGCAGAACCGATACGCAGGCGATCCGAATATTCTAGGGAAGACAATCCGGATCAATGAAGACTCAAAGACCATAGTAGGAGTCATGCCGCAGGGAATGAAGTTCCCGTACGAAGCAGTCCTCTGGTTCCCGATCCGGCTCAACCAGACCTTCCGGAACACGCGGGATATGCGAGGTTATCCCGTTTTCGGACGCCTCGCGGACGGCGTGACGCTCGCTCAAGCGCAATCGGAAGTCGTCCTGCTCGCGAAGCGACTGCAACAGCAGTACCCGGACAAAAACAACGGCATCGGTGCTGTCGTACAGAGTTACAACGAAACGTTTTTGAGCAGCTCAACGCGGCTGTTGCTGCTCGCATTGTTGGGAGCAGTCGCGTTCGTGCTGTTGATTGCTTGCGCCAATGTCGCGAACCTGCTCCTCTCCAGGTCACTAACTCGAACCAGAGAGGTCGCTATTCGCTCCGCTCTAGGTGCCGGTCGCGTCCGCATTGTCCAGCAGTTGCTCATCGAGAGCATTTTGCTCGGCTTGCTGGGTGGCCTTGCCGGATTTCTGATTTCCGTCTGGGGTGTGCGGTTGTTCCTGAGAGCATTTCCGCCACAGTGGCGGCTCCCCTACTGGTTCAACTTTTCTCCGGATTATCGGGTGTTCACGTATCTGGCAGCCGTCTGCCTGGTGACTAGCATTTTGTTTGGTCTGGTTCCAGCGCTTCATGCCTCGAAGGTGGATTTGAATCAAGCGCTCAAAGACGGTACCCGAGGCAGTGCAGGCGGCCGCAGAACACTGCTTGCCGGCTCGCTCGTGGTGTCTGAAGTTGCTTTAGCCCTGGTATTGCTCACCGGCGCCGGCCTGATGATTCGAAGCTTTCTCAAGCAATACGAAATGTCTTCGACCATGGAGAATAACAAAGTCCTTACGTTAACGATTAACCTGCTCGGGGCAAAATATAACGACCCGAAAAATCCGCAGGACGTCATCGCTTTTTTTAACCGGCTGCAGCCGGAGCTTCCCACCATCGGCGGCGCGGATACCGTAGCTCTGGGTACAGACCTTCCCTTAAGTTGGTCTTACGACTGGACGCTGGAGCTGGAAGGACACCCGATAACAGATCCGAAACAGTTGCCGGCAGTCGATGGAATCGTCATCAGCCCGGAATACTTTCGCGTGTTGGGCATGCCATTGCTGCGGGGCCGGTACTTTTCGGAGAGTGACGGTACGCAAGCACCTCCGGTGGCGATTGTAAATAATCGGTTGGCGAGCAAGTATTGGCCCGGCGAGAATCCGATCGGCAAGCGGCTTCGCATCACGATGCAGCAGGTGCTTCCGGGAGACCAGCCAAAGGAAAATCGTTGGCTAACTGTCGTGGGAGTTGCGCCGGATGTTGCGCAGAGATCGGTCCGGTCGCCGAGCAAACCCGAAATAGATTCCATGGTTTATATTCCGTTTCGGCAGGCTCCTCCACAACGATACATTGTAGTGTTAGCACTGGCTCGCGGTGGTGACGCTCACACGTTGATAGCGCCGGCGCGGGCAATGATTCAGCGCGTGAACCCGGACGTCACAATCAGCGATGTCCTGACGTTACCCGAATACTTTGCCCTGTCGCGGACTGAAAGCCGTCTATTTGGTTCTCTGTTTCTTGTATTTGCCATGATTGGCTTGCTGCTGGCGTCGGTAGGGATCTACGCGGTCATGGCGAACTCTGTAAACCAACGCACACAAGAGATCGGTATTCGCATGGCGCTCGGAGCTGAGCACAACGCCATTGTGAGGCTTGTTGGTGGAAGAGGGATCAGACTGGCCGGCATTGGCGTGATGATCGGTCTGGCAGCGTCGTTCGGTGTAACACGTGTTATGGCCAGCCTGCTATATGGCATCAGTGCTACGGACTCGGCTACATTCGCGCTCGTTGCTGTGCTCTTACTCGTAGTGGCAGCACTTGCCTGCTATATACCGGCTCGTCGCGCGACGCGAATTGATCCGCTAGTGGCTCTACGAACTGAATGAGTTCCGATAGGGCGTTGACCAAATTCATCGCAACGTTCTGGCCTGAAAAAACCACCGCGATGGTGACGGTATTGGACGTTACCCCCGCCGATGCTGAATGCCAGCGGAATGGCATCGCCCGAAGGCGAACCCGCTGGCACCTGCACGTTGACCTGGTAGAGTTCCACGAAACCCGGTGAGAACCCGGCCACCACACCGCGCTCGTTGGGACGCCCGCCCACCACCACGGGCTTGCCTTTCAGTTAATCACGAATACAACTTGGCTGCCAGTCTGCGTAGACGTTCAGTCTCAGTATACGGGTAGGGCGTTTTGCGTCCACTGAGCGGCACCCCGCGCTGGAGCGATTACCAAACCCTAGGCGGCTTTTCACGGGTAATCGTCTTTTCGGTCTTGTGCAAGGTCAGTTTCCGCAGTGTCGCTAGCCAACCATTGAGCAGGCGACCGAACCCGTTTGAAGCCGGGCGGCGTTGGATATCCTGCTGCGACACCAAGCCGAATCTGTTCGACTATTGGGAAAGTACCCCGCAAGCTTATTAGGCGATTGATAGCGCGTCTTTCTTCAAGACCTTCCATCAAGAAACGCTTCCTTTGGCAGGCCGGTTCGACATATTGTTTAAGCATGGAGTATCTTCGACTTGAAAGCGCGGGAAAGACCTACCATTCTGGTGGCGCCGACGTCGTGGCCCTACGCGATATTACCTTGACTTTTAACATTTCCTCCTTCATCGCCCTAGTGGGGCGCAGCGGTTGCGGCAAATCCACCCTGCTGAATCTTTGCGGTGCGATGGACTTTCCCACCCAGGGGCGCGTCCTGCTCGGAGATGTGTCCACTTCCGGCCTGGACGACTCCGCGCTGACCCTGCTCCGGCGAACCGAAATCGGATTCGTCTTCCAATTCTTCCAATTGCTACCCACATTAACCGCCGCTGAAAACGTGCAACTTCCGCTTCTGTTGGCGGGGTGCCGCGATGCCCGTCAAAGGGCTCGCGAGGTGTTGAACTGGGTGGAGATCGCGGATCTGGATGAGCGACTGCCTCATCAGCTTTCCGGCGGTCAGATGCAACGCGTGGCTATTGCGCGGGCGCTGGTGCATTCCCCAAAGCTGTTGCTGGCCGACGAGCCCATAGGTAATCTGGACACTGAAACGGGGGAAATTATGCTGGGACTGCTCAAGCGTGTGGCGGTCGAGCGCGGCGCCACGGTGCTGATGGCCACTCATAGCAGGGAGTCGGCCGCGTACTGCGACCGCGTCGTCCGGCTCAAGGATGGCCACGTGGAGGCGGACGAGAGACCATGACCGCCGCCTTCGCTCTATTCAGGCAGCTGATTCTTAGGCCGCTATCGTCTGAACCGCTGCGCACTTCGCTCACTGTAGTGTCGGTGGCGCTCGGAGTAGCGGTGGTGGTGGCAATCCGTCTTGCAGGAGATGCAGCGGCAGGCTCCTTTCGCAGTTCTATGGAGACACTGCAGGGTAATGCCAGCATTGAGATCAGAGCCGCCGGAGGTCTGGATCAGAACTGGCTCGGCAAACTGGTTCAACTTCCATACCCTTTACGTTTCACTCCTCGCATCGAAGCTTACGCCCGGTTGGCCGAAAACGGCCGTACCGTCGCTCTCTTCGGAATTGATCTGATCGCCGAGTCATTGGAAACGGGCATGCTTGGATTCGGGGATCCGGGGGCATTTTCACAGACAATCGTCTGCAGCGAAGCCCTTAAATGCCGTAAGGACGCGCCGCTTCGGATCATCGTCAATGACCGCGAACGAACGTACACCGTGCGAGGTAGTGTCCCAGGCGAGGATCCCTTTCTGATACTCGACATAGGAGAGGCGCAGGCAGCCACGGGGCGCAAGGGGCTGCTCGATCGCATAGAAGTGCAAGTGCCGCACGAGTCGTCCGACGATTGGTCCGGGATCTTGCGCCATGCACTGCCAGAGTCCGTCGAGATAAGTCCCGCGGGAGCTGACACCGAAGCAAACCGCAAAATGTTAACTGCCTTCCGCTGGAATTTGCGCGTGCTGAGTTACATCGCAATGGTGGTGGGAGCATTTCTAATTTATAACTCCATCGCCGTCTCCGTAGTTCGGCGGCGGACGGAAATCGGCGTGTTGCGCGCCGTCGGGGCCACAGACAAACAAGTCATGGGATTATTCCTTGCCGAGGCCGTCATGTTTGGCGCGCTCGGTTCATTCCTGGGCCTGCCGGCGGGCCGCCTGCTGGCGGAAGGCGCGGTGAAAACCCTGGGCGCGACGGTGCAAGCACTTTACGTTTCTTCCGCGCCAGGCGAGATCCAACTTACGCCGTGGATTTGGCTTGAGGCGCTGCTTGTGGGCATAGGCATGTCCGTTCTCGCCGCGTGGATTCCAGCGAAAGAAGCGGCGAGAGTTGCGCCCGTCGAGGCAATGGCTCGTGGGAGGCGCGAGCATCAGTTTCGAGTGCGAACCAGCCGTAATCTAGGATTCAGTATAGTGGCAGCTGTGATCGCGTGGGTGGCTTCCCTGCAGGGATCGGTTTATGGCCGCCCGTTATTCGGTTACCTCGCGGCGTTCTCACTAATAATCGCGACTGCTCTGGCTATCCCTGCGCTGGTGCAGGCTCTGGCCCCTGCTATCTCATTTGCGGCCGGCAGAATATTGGGCATTGAGGCAATGCTCGCGGCGCGCTCAGTGCGCGGGTCTTTGTTGCGCTCTTCAATCCTTACCGCCGCATTAGCCACGGCAGTAGCGATGATGGTGAGCGTGGGTATCATGGTTGGAAGCTTTCGGGAAACCCTGGCCGAGTGGATGGGCAACCAACTACGAGCGGATTTATACATTCGTCCGGCATCGGCGGGGGGAGCCGGAGTGCTCCCCACGCTCGCGCCCGGCGTGCCGGAGTTGCTCAAGCAAGTGCCTTCGGTGGAGGCGGTGGAGCGGTTGCGCCTCTACGAAATTCGCTTCCGGGGTATACCGGTACAGTTTGGAGGAGCGGACATGACCGTCCTTCGCCGGCACGGGCGACTGCAATTCCTGCGCGGCGACCGAGAGCAGATTCTCGGCCGACTATTGGAGGGAGACTACTGCGTTGTAAGCGAACCGCTCTCGAACAAATATGGAGTGCGCGTGGGCGACCGTCTCGCACTCGCCGTGGGCGGTGGGACGATCACCCTGGAGGTGGCCGGTGTCTATCATGACTACGCCAGCGAGCGAGGCACCATCCTCACCGACCGCGCCACCCTGCTGCGCGCTCTTCCGGACCCCGCTGTTACCAACGTGGCGTTGTATATGAAGCCGGGCGATCTAGCAGCGGCGCGTGCGGAGGTGGAGAGGGCGCTGGCTGGGCATGAGGTTTTCATCTCTACCAACCGGTCGTTGCGGGAAGAAGGTTTGCAAGTGTTTGACCGGACGTTCGCCATTACCTGGGCACTGGAGGCCGTGGCGATTTTAATCGCCGTCCTCGGCGTAGCCGGGGCGCTGATGGCCATGGTAATAGACCGCCGCCGGGAGCTGGGGCTGCTGCGCTTTTTAGGCGCTTCCCGCGTCCAGATCAAAAGGCTGATTTTGTGTGAGGCTGGCATTTTGGGTCTTCTGGGAACTTTGCTGGGATTTTTCTTGGGAAGCCTTCTCTCGCTCCTGCTGATTTACGTGATCAACGAGCAGTCATTCGGTTGGACCATCCAATTCCACTGGCCGGTGGTACTGCTGTTTTCCGCGCTGACAGGAATATGGGTTGCGACAATTTTGGCCGGGCTCTGGCCTGTGCGCGCCGCCTTACGCTTGAAACCCATCGAGGTGATCCATGAAGAATAGGATCGCCCGGCGCGAATTTCTGGCGATGGCTCTGCCGTTCGCGGTGGCTCTGCCCGGATATCGTTACGAATTCCCGCGCGACTATTTCGCTCACCCTGATTTCCAGACAGAATGGTGGTACTATACCGGCAATCTGGAATCAGGGAACCGCCGCTTTGGATTTCAGTTAACCTTCTTCCGGCAGGCCAAAGCGAATGAAGCGTCCTCCACTATCTGGTCTCCCGATCCCATCTGGTTTGCGCAAAATGCGCTTAGCGATCTGCAGGAAGGCAAATTCCTTCATGGGCAGCGGCTGAATCGCAGCGGTCCCGGATTGGCCGGAGCCGATTTGCGGCGAGGTGTGGTCTGGAATGGAAATTGGCAGGCCGGCCCGAAATTACTTCGCAGCGTGGACGATGCATACTCGCTCGATCTGACGCTCGATGCACGTAAGCCCCCGGTGATTCACGGAGTGAAGGGAATCAGCCAGAAGGCGTCCGGGGTAGGCCGCGCATCACACTATATATCAGTCACCCGAATACGAGCTTCTGGAACGCTCCTCTACCAGGGTCGGCGTTTCCCGGTGGACGGACTGTCCTGGATGGACCACGAGTTTTTCACGCATCAACTGAACCCCGACCAGGTGGGATGGGATTGGTTCTGCATTCAACTCGAAAATGAAACGGAGTTAATGCTGTTTCGTCTGCGCCGCCGCGACGGAAGCGTGGACCCTTATTCAGCTGGAACTTTTATCGATAAGACTGGCCGGGGTCTCCCCTTGTCTGCAGAAGACTTTGCGCTGATCCCGTCTAATGACTGGACAAGTCCGCAGACCGGCGCAAGGTATCCTTTAACCTGGCAAATTCATGTTCCCAACATTGGGATCCGTCTCACTGCCACGACCCGGCTGCCACGACAGGAAGTGCTCAGCCGGAATGAAGTCTTTCCCAATTACTGGGAAGGGTCGGTCGATTATCGGGGCACGATTATTGGAAAAGACATTTCAGGTATCGGCTATCTGGAGTTGACCGGGTACGACAAACCTGTCGCGCCGCTCTAAAGAGTCGGTAAAAAGAACAAAGAGTTGGTACTGCCCGTGCCGGTTTATTTGTGCCGACTGAAGGGAGGGACAATCTCATTCTGTGCGTCGCCAAAACCAGTTTATACCGTGAAATCAGCGAGATAACTCCCACACCTGGGAATGGCTGCTCCCGGTACCGAAATCAACCCACAAATTCTGCTGAGGAGGCTTATTTTTGTGCTCGGTCGAACACAAGACAATGCGGAATTCCAGCTGCCGGGCGGCAGGAATAACCGGCTCCAGATATGAGGAAAAGGGACGGAAATCAATTGGGTCGAATTAAGTCTTACACATGCTCAAGCCAATTATCATTCAGCCTATTAGGTACACTCACTTTCTTGCTGTCGGTTTCTTGGAACACCTGGGCTCAGAGTCCAGGCGGACCCTATAGTCCCGGGCATTCCCTTCCCAGTCCTACGGCCCATGCTGTGAGAACCCCCGCTCCCATCATTCTAGACGGCAAAATGGATGAACCAGCTTGGGCCTCGGCTCCTCCCGTCACGGAAATCATTCAACGCGATCCAAAGATGGGCGAGCCATCGACCGAGCACACGGAGGTGCGGATTCTCTTCGATACAAACTACCTTTACTTCGGCATCTACTGCTACGATTCCGATTCCAAAGCGATCGTCGCCACCGAACTGCGTTACGACGCCGAAATGGAGGGCGACGACATCTTTGAAATCATGATTGACACATTTCATAATCACCGCAACGGGTATCGCTTCCGGGTGAATCCATTGGGCACGATCCGCGATCAATCAGTAACCGATGAAGGTCTTATCGTCAACGACAACTGGGACGAGAAATGGGACGCCCGGGCCACCATCACCTCCGAAGGCTGGTTTGCCGAAATGAGGATTCCATTCACCGCGATGCGGTTTCCCGAGGGCGCACAACAGACCTGGGGAATCAATTTTCACCGCACGATCATGCGCAAGAGCGAGGACTCATTCTGGTCTGGATTTCAGCGGGGTTATACGCTCACCCGCATTTCGGGTGGCGGTCATCTGGAGGGACTGGAAGGAATAAAAGGGTTGCGATTCCGTGTGAAACCGTATCTGGCTGGCAGCCTTGCACAACACCCATCGAGTAACCAGGTCCGCAGTAATTGGTTGGGGCACGTTGGAATCGAGGATGCCAAGCTCCTGCTGACTCCTCAACTCGCGCTGGACATGACGGTAAATCCGGACTTTGCACAAGCTGAAGTGGATCAAGCCCAGGTCAATTTGACTCGCTTCAACTTGTTTTTCCCGGAGAAGCGCGAATTCTTTCAGGAAGGTTCGGGAATATTTCAATTTGGAACCGGAAGCCGCTTTGGTACGGTAACCGACCTGCTTCTATTTCACAGCCGCCGCATCGGCCTTTCCGATAGCCGGGAGCAGATTCCCATCTGGGCAGGCATGAAGCTGACAGGCAAGCAAGGACCTTTGGAACTGGGGTTGCTGAACATGCAAACCGGACCCAAGGGCAGCGAGCCGGGACAAAACTTCACAGTGCTTCGTGCCAAGGCCACGCCGCTTCCCAGGTCGTATGTTGGCGTTATGCTGACTCGCAATACTGGGAGCGACCGGGGCGGAGACAATCGCGCGATGGGCTTCGATGCCAACTTTTCATTTCACCGTTACCTCTACCTTCAGGGCTTCGCCGCGAAAACCTACTCGCGAGGACTGGAAGAAAAGGACTGGGCGAGCAAGGCCTCGATCGAGTGGAACAGTGACCGCTACTTGGCTAGTGCGGAACACTTCCGCGTGGGCGAGAATTTCCGTCCGGAGATGGGATTCGTCCGCCGTGCTGAACCGGGTTGGAATGGCCTGGAGCAAACGAAATTAGAGGCATCCTATAAGCCTCGCCCGCGGTGGCGTCATATTCGTCAGTTCAACTTTGGCGGCGCGCTCGACTACTTCGCTGACCAGGACGGACTCTTGATTAGCCGGGAAGGCCGGGCGCTCTTTGTCACAAACTTCCAAAGTGGAGATTCAATTCGAACGGAATTCGGCCGCGATTTCGAGCGCCTGATCAGTCCTTTTCGGATCAGAGGCGGGGACGGTATCGTAAGTCGCGGCGACTATCGATTCAATCGATTTAGCACACAGTACAATAGTCATCCTGGCCGATTTGTCTCTGGGAGTGTACGATTCGAGCGTAGCGGTTATTTCGATGGAACGCTTACCACCATCAATGCAGCCCCATTCTGGAAACCCAGTCCGAATCTCTCTCTGCAGCCGGGCATTGCGTGGAACCGCATCGAACGACGAAGTTCGACCTTTACAACCAGCGAGATCAACACGGCCGTCAATTACTCCTTAAGCCAAAAATGGCTGACGCGTACTTCCTTCGTGCTGAACAGCCAAGATCAAAGTGTGCTGATGAATTTCCGCATCAACTACATCGTCAAGCCCGGAGACGATCTATTCATTGTGTATCGTGAATCGAGAAATTACGGCAACACAGCCGCTCGCGCTGGTAATGGGCTGGTGAACCGGGCGTTAATCCTCAAGCTAACCTATTCATGGGATATGTGAGTGGGATATGTGAGCCTTCGCCGAATCTATTCGGCGATCTATACATAGACCCTCGCGGTAGACTCTGAAAAGAACGGTGTGTCCTGCTGATATGTTTCCCGTCAGCACCAACTCCGCAGTGGTCCGCCGGCAATTTTTCAATCGGCTCTCAAAACACCAGCCGCATTCCGAATTGGATTTGCCGCGGCGAGGTCGTGGTCGTCGTAATTCTCCCTACCGAAGGAAAGATCGTTCCCGCTGCGCTCTGAAAGATCCGGCCGTTCGGCGGGCCGAAGTTGGCCCGGTTCAGAAGATTGAAGAACTCCGAGCGGAATTGCAGGCGGATGCGCTCGGTCACGCCAGTCTCTTTGTTGAGCACCATATTGACCGTGGCCGTCCCCGGCCCATAGACGATATTGCGGCCCGAGTTGCCGATAAAGCCTGGGACGGGGTTCAAGAAGGACGAGGGATCGAAGTAGCCGCCGGGGCCGCCGTCCGGATTCCGCGTGTTATATTTATACCCCTTGTTGCCGGGGGCGACCTCCGGGAAATCGCCTAGGCCTCGCGTTCGCATATAGGAGGGCGCCACACCCGTTGTGATCTGGAAGGGAACGCCGCCGTACAACGTAACGATTCCGCTCATCTGCCATCCTCCCACCACCTTTCCGACAGGCCCTGTCAGGTGCTTGCCGGGCAGATCATAGGAAAAGTTGGCTGCGACGTTATGCCGGATATCAAACGCCGCCGGCCCTGTATCCTTCATGTCCACATAGCGGGGGAAAGAATAGTTTCGATAGTCGGCGCCACCGGTCCCACTGCTGCTATCGTCAATCGTCTTCGACCAGGTGTATGCGCCCGTGAACATCAAGCCATGGCTCAACCGTCGCGTCACCGTCAGACGCATGCCGAAGTAGTCGCTGGTGGTGTCGGATATTCTCGGCCTCAAGAGGGAAAATGTGGGCTGCAGTTGGGGTGCGTTAGTGGGAATGAAGAGCCTCCCGTCTCGCACCACGGCCTGCAGCATGTCCGTTCTTATCACCCGAATTAAATGCACGCCGCGAGTGGCGGAAAAGCCCAAGTTCACGCTGGTGTCCTTGGCAACTTCGTGTTGCAGGTCGAGACTGTACTTGTAAACCGTGGGCTGGTCCAGTTTGTATTGCATCCCTTCAAACCTTGGTGCCGCCGCTAGCAGCGCCGCCTGGGTAAAGAAAGCGTCGGGAAAACGGACCACGCCGACGCCCGTTGCTGTCCCCACCGAGACAATCGGGTAATCATTCCAAAAAGCGCTGATCAGCGCCCCGAACGGGATGACTTGATCAAAGAATGCGCCAATTCCAGCTCGAATGGAGGTCTTCCCGCTCCCGGTCGGATCCCAGGCGATGCCCAACCGCGGAGCAAAGTTCTTCAGCGAAGGATTCAAAAACGCCGGCGACCCAAGGAAAATCCGGTCCAGGGTCTGTCCCGGAGTGATGACGTCCCTGAGATTGGCCGTCTTTCCAAACTTCTCATGATAGGTGGTGACGAATTCGTAGCGGAGTCCCATCGAGACCGTCAGGTGATCCGTGACCCGGTAGTCGTCCTGGGCATAGAGTGCATAGAGGCTCTGCCTCGGGTAAATGATAAACGTTGGGAGAGGCGACGGGAGCAGCGACTCAAACGTGTCCGGAAGACCTTGCATGAAATTGGGAACATTCGCGAAGTTGTACTTGCCGGTTGCGTTCGTCGTAGTCTGGTTGCGGCCCTGGAATCGCTGGGCGTTGAATCCAAACTTGAACGAATGGGCGCCATGCGTATAGTACAAATCGTCCCTATACTGAAACATGTTTAGCTTATTGGCTTCCGGGTAATCCTCCCGTCCTCCCAGATTCGAAAGGCCCGTGACAGTCAGGTTATAGAATTGATCCGGTCCTGAGAACGCGGTAAAAGACCGCGCCGGGTAGATAGACCCTTCCCAGGACGCTTGCCCCTCCACTAGGCCGGAGCGGCTAAATCCAGCCAAAAACTGATTGATCACCGCCGGAGTGAATATCCGCGTCTCCCCCAGTGCCGCGTAGTGGTCCCGCGAGCGGTTGATGCGGTAGACCTGCATATAGGGTTCGCCCAAGGGTTTGCGGAAAGCCGTGTCGATGGTATAGCGGCCAAAGAGCGAGTCCCTGTCCGACAGCTTGTGATCCACACGGACGGTGTAGTAATTCTCGCTGCTGGGGTAAACGCGGGGAACATTGAATTCGGCGGTGCCATTTCTTAAGTCCCGGCCGTTCGGAAGCGGATAGGCGTCTAGGTATGGCTTTACCGCCGCCACGATCGGCACCACGGTGACCGCTCCGGTGTTCGCATTAGGCACGCGCCCCAGTTGGCGGAGTTCCACGGTCGGTACGGTGAAGATTTCCGTTTTGCCCAGCGATTCCCGCAGGCCCTCATAGCTGCCGAAGAAGAAGCTGCGGTCCTTTATGATCGGCCCTCCAAAGGAAGCACCGAATTGGTTGCGCTTATAGTCGGGCTTCTGGCCGTCGAAGAAGTTGCGCGCATCCAGCTTTACGTTGCGCAGAAACTCGAAGACGGAGCCGTGCAGGGCGTTGGTCCCCGACTTGGTCACCGCGTTGAACACTCCGCCGGTGTGCTTGCCAAACTCTGCGCTATAGGCGTTTGTCGTTACGTTGAACTCCCGGACCGTCTCGGCTCCCATCAGCATACCGGTCGCGCTGCCGGCCGCGCCGCTCCCATCGTTGATGTCGATCCCGTCGAGTTGAAACAGGCTGGAGGTATAGCGCGTGCCCACGATCGCGAGCTTGGTGCCGAAGCCCCTTCGCGCGCTGGTTTCCGGGGCCGGGGAGTACGAGACACCGGCCTGCAGAGGCGCCAGATCGATCAGGTTCCGCCCGTTGAGCGGCAAGTCCTGCACTTGTTTCCCGCTCACCAGCCCGGTGACATTCGCTGAGGTCGTTTCCACCAAGGGCGCTTCGGCCGTCACTTCCACGCTCTCGGACAACGCTCCAACCTGAAGCGTGAAATCGATCACGGCGTTCTCCCCCACGTTCAGGGTGATCCCTCGCCGCACTTCGGTCTTGAATCCGCTCAAGCTGGCGGTGACTTGATACTGGCCCAGGCTCAAGTTGGGCGCGGTGTAATAGCCACGGCTGTCGCTGGTCGCCGTGCGCGCGATTCCGGTATCCAAATTCTGGATCTGCACCGTGGCTCCCATTATGATGGCCCCCGTGTTGTCCTTCAACGTCCCCTGAATCGTTCCCGTCGTGACTTGACCCTGAAGCAATCCGCACAGGCTAAAAAGCAGGATAAACAAGCCGAGCATCCGATGTATGCGCATGATTCCGCTCCCCTCTATTGACGACCCGAATTTTTCATGGTGCTCTTGAAAATTAAAATGCCTCCGGCATCGAAATAACGTTGCCGCCGCTCATGATGATCTCTTTGGTTTTTGTGTTGAGGTCGAATCTCCCGCTGCCCTGTTTCATCTTGTACAACGGCGGCACGTCTCCGCAGTCTCCGTATTTCCAGACCGCCATAAAGGACTTTTCCTTCTGCTGCCCTCTCTGCACTCGCCGGCTCCCTCCACCAAAGATAATTTTCTTGGCGGACGCGTTCAGAATTACCTTGGAAAGCCCCATCCCCTCCATGCCGCCCAGCCCTGTGTTGGGGCCGGCGATCACGCAACTCGGGGACACGTCGCCGTTCGCGCTGCGGTCAAAGAAGAGGATTCCTTTCGACGCGACAACGGCCATCAGGTTGTTGACCGGATCGACCGCCACTCGTCGAGGGAAGCGCAACTCTGTCTTGGGACCGTGGAGGACTCGCAAGGGAGCCACATCGCCACTGGCACGGCTGGGAAAAACCAGAACCGTGTCGCTCGATTCCTGTGTCGTGTACACTTCATCGTGGACGGTATCCAGCGCGATGTTGTCCGTATCCATGCTGCCGCCGAGCAGGGTTTTCGGTCCCTGAATGATCCGGAGCGGCTTCTCGTCTCCCCCTGCGTCGTCGCGGTAGAAGAGGATCGCTTGCGCAAAGGGATTCGGAACGACGATTTCGTTATGGACCGTATCCACGGCAACTTCATGGGCGGTTCGCGCCTGAAGCGTTGCCTGGCCTTGCAATGTTCGAATGGGAATGATCGTTCCTTTGGCTGCATCCGCCGAACCGGCGAAGACCGAGATTCTCGGATGGCTCACTCAGTTGGGGGCCAGAATCTCGTCCCGTTTCGGGTTGTAAGCGACGCCCGCGCCTCCGAAGCCCATCGCCTGTGTCCCCTTGGGGGCGCTGCGAAGCGTTCGCAGCGGCGCCGTATCTCCGTCGGCCGTTCGGGAATACACCGTCGCGGTGTGATTCGTCCAATTGGTGACCCATAGCTCCTGGCGTTTCTTGTCGATCACCACTCCCGTGGGACCGTCTACTCCCGACTTTGGCCCTTTGAGGACGCGCACCGGGGCAGCATCTCCCGTCGCATTGGCGTCGAAGAAAAGAACCGAATCGTCGCCGCCGTTCGCCACCACGATCTGGTGGCTGACGGTATCTACGAACAATCCCAGCGGAAGGTTCAAGCGTGTCATGGACCCTTGGATTACCCGCAACGGCGCAACGTCTCCGCTGGCCATTCGCGAGTAAACCGCAATCGAGGGCGGGAGAAACTTCCCCGTGGACGGCAGCAGCGGCCGGATGACATCCGAGTAGGAACTCCGCTTGCCCTTTAGCTCGGGAGGCACGGACCCTTCCTGAAGAAAACTTTCGCCCGGCTCTGTATAATGCCAGTGCCCGTGATTCGCCACATATATCTCGTTCTTCTCGACATCCACGAAGATGCCATGCGGATCAGCCAGTTGCGTCTTCGGCCCTTGAATATAGCGCCGCACGGGGTCGTCGTCCGTTAGCTGCGCGGTCCTGCCGTATACCGCGATTCGGTTGACGTGTTCGATCGTGACAAACAGTTCATCGAACTTCCGCTCCAAGAAAACACCCCAGGCGCCATGCGAGGTGGGTACCCATCGAATCGGCTCCACATCTCCATTGGCATCCAGCGGGTACACGCCCATCTCGCCGTTTCCGTCGCTGTTCACCTTGAATATCTCTTTGAATTCGGGAGAGACGGCCAGGGAGCAGATGCTGCCTAGATCGGCCTTCGGCCCTGAAATTCTGCGGAGCGGTTCCGTGATCCGATCCGTTGGCATGAAGACCGTATGAAACACCTCGATGCTCTCGCCCGTGACGGTATTATCATTGCTGATGAAAACCTCTCCGCGCTCTTCGTCCAGCGCGACGCCGTTAAAGTTGGAGTAAGGGTCCTGGCCGACCCAGTGCCGGGCGGGTTTCCGGTCGATGAGGATGGTGCGCCTCGCTTCTGCCTTGCCGGGATTCTGCGCGAAAGCCAGGCTGGCCCCGCCGCCTCTTCCAATCCAGGGCGCCATCCAAGACAACCAAAGAGCAAGCGTCACCGCTGTGAGCAGTCCCAATGTCCTCCCCACGGCAGACCTCCTCGCTTGAAGTTATTCTTGACCCGGTTGCCAGAACTGATAGCATGGGCCATGTGTCTTGTCAAGCTTCCTAAGGCATTCGAGGTGAGCAATGAACTCTTTGATGATTCGTTTTCTATTCACGCTAATTGTCGTCTTAAGCATCACGCCGGGATCGCGGGCGCAGGAGCAAGGAAGCAAACCGGCCGACATCATTTTGCATCATGGCAAAGTGCTGACGGTGGATAAGGATTTCACTATCGCCGAAGCCGTGGCGATTACGGGCAAGGAGATCGTTGCCGTAGGAAGCAATGACGACGTGTTGAAGCTCGCCGGACCCAACACGCTGTCGCTCGACCTGAAGGGCCGGACCGTCACTCCCGGTTTCGTCGACACCCACCGGCATATCGACCGGGAGGCGGAAGGCACGTACGGAGGAGCCGTGCGGGTGGGCGGCAAGTTCGACACCGAGAGCGCAATCAAACTCAAACGTTTTCCGATCGACTGGCGCGGCGTGTCTAGTAAGGAAGACGCCCTGGCCCAGGTGAAAGGGTGGATGGAACGAGTCAAGTTCAAGCCGGGCGAGTGGATTTATTTCATATCGGAGGGTTTGTCCGTCAGCGCATCTTCCGAGCAAACCAAAATTCTTTATGAGGATCTGAATCGTTATGAACTGGACAAGGTAAGCCCCAACAACCCCGTCATTTTCAATATGGGTATTCCGGAAAACAACGGGTTGCTGGTCAATAGCAAGGCCATCGAGTGGATGTTCGCGACTGCTGGCGACTTTTTGAAAAAGAACGGGCACTACTGGGTGGATTCGAAAGGACAGCCGGAAGGACATCTGGAGTCTCCCGCCACGCGCTTTCCGCAAAACTTCATGTTCACGCGCCCTGCCGAGGTTCTTGCTCCGATCTTCAAGCAGAATGAAGAAGAGCTGGTTTCCATGGGGATCACCACCACCGGCTCGAATATGCCCAGGGACAGCGTGGCGGCTTACCGTTTGCTCGAGTCGCGCGGTGAGCAGTTGCTCCGCATCGGCTTCGGCGAAGGCCAGTCGTTTGGCAATATGACGGACCTGAAAAAAATGCCGGAACTAAAGAGCAAGGTCGGCACCGGCACTGACTTGGTTTGGGTCAACTCGATCACTCCCGGCTCCATGGATGGCGGCAGCAGCCGCAACTGCACCAGTCCGGTCAGAAACAAGGAGTACGCCAAGATCGATAAATATTGGCCGGGCGGCCAGTGTTATCTCGACGGAGAATTCCGCGGGGCCTTGGGAAAAGGTTCGCACATCACCGAAAATTACTACAAGAACTGGGTGCTCGCGAGCGGCGCAGCCGGAGTGCGCTTCGGCAATACGCATGTCGCCGGAGACCGCAGCGTCAAGTTGCTGCTCAATCTGGTCGAGCAGATACAGAAGCAGTACGGTCCTCAGGCCACCGCCACCTGGTCGTTCGACCATTGCGCGTTCATCGATCCGAACGATTTCAAGCGGATCGCCCAGTTGAAGATCATGATGAGCTGCGCCTCCAAGTATATTGAAGAGCGGGCCGCTACCGTCTCCCGCACCTTCGATGAAAAAATCGCCAACACTTGGGTCACTCCCATGAAGAGCATGATCGATGCCGGGGTCAAAGTGGTCTTTGAAAGCGACCGCGACATCTACTTCTGGGCCGACATGCAGCGGATGCAGACCCGAAAAGATGCCAAAGGCAACATCTGGGGACCGAATGAGAGACTGGACCGCATTACGGCCATGAGAGTAGCCACTCAGTGGGCCTCGGACTATATGCTGCGGGGCGATACCCTCGGATCGATCGAGAAGGGCAAATGGGCCGACATCCTCATTCTGGACAAGGATTACATGACGATCCCCGTGGATCAGATCGAAACTATTCAGCCGCAACTCACCCTGGTGGGCGGGAGAATCGTCTTCGTGCATTCAACCTTCGCGGACGAATATAACTTGCGGCCCGAGGGAGTTACCATCAGCACCTACGCGGATTTGAAGAAGCGCCGGTGGAATAATCGTCTGGCGGTGTTTGAATAGCACTCTCCGCGCCGCCAGCGGCAATGCCGGACCAGGATACCCGAATTTCTTCTTGAATCACACCGTGAGCGCCGATAGGATATCTGTATTCGGGTAAGTAGCGAATACAGCACATAACGTTAGAACTGAATCCGTCTCGGCGGGAGGACCCATGGGAAAGCGACTGCTATTGTGCGTGCTGCTGGGAGTGGTGTTGCTGACTGGAATAGCTTTGCAGGCTCAGGTAACGACCGGAACAATATCGGGAACCGTTAAAGACACCTCCGGGGCCGTGTTGCCCGGGGCGAAGGTGACCATATTGAACGTGGATACGGGGATTTCGCGCACCCTACTAACTGATTCCGGCGGCCGTTACTCGGCCCCATCGCTGGGTCTTGGCAACTACCGCATGACCGTGGGCCAGGAGGGATTCCAGACGGAAGTTCGCAGTGGAATTACGCTGACGGTTGGCCGCGAAGCGGTTGTGGATGTGCAACTGGCAGTCGGCGCCGTGTCCCAGACAGTGGAAGTGACTGGCGAAGCGCCTCTGGTCGAATCGACCACGTCCGCGGTGGGAGGCTTGGTGGACGAGCGAACCATCCGTGAGCTGCCCTTGAATGGCAGAAGCTATGACCAACTGGCGCTGTTGGAAGCCGGCGTAACAGCATATGGCGATGGCGGCGGCGGTCTTAGTAGTGGAGGATTTCTTTACGGCACCGGCACCCGCTTCAGTGTGGCCGGCAGCCGCTCTTACAACAACAGCTACCTGCTGGATGGAACGGACATCAATGACTCGGGGAACGGAACACCCGGAGGAGCCGCGGGGCTCAACTTGGGGGTGGATGCCATCCGCGAATTCAAGATCGTAACGAGCATGTTCAGCGCGGATGTCGGCCGTGCCACCGGCGCGGTAATATCCGCCGTCACGAAGTCCGGCACCAACGAGATGCACGGGTCGTTGTTCCACTTCCTCCGCAACAGCGCGCTGGATGCCCGGAATTTTTTCGACGTAGGAAGCAAGCCGCCCGCATTCAAGAGGAATCAGTTCGGCGGAACGTTTGGCGGGCCGATCAAGAAAGATCAAACCTTCTACTTTGGCGCGTATGAAGGCCTGAGAGAACGATTGGGGCTGACGCAGATTGCAACCGTTCCTTCGCCCTCTGCGAAAAACGGGCTGCTCGCTGGCGGGAGAGTAGTTCCGGTCAGCGCGGCAATCAGACCGTTTCTCGTGCTGTGGCCAAATCCAAACGGCCGCGATTTCGGAGACGGCACCGCCGAATTTATTAATTCCCCATCGAGACCGACGAACGAGGATTACTTCATGGTCCGGATCGACCACCAGCTCACCTCCAAACATAGTGTCTTCGGCCGGTACACGTATGACAATGATTCGAGAACGACCCCTACTTCTCTCGCGACCTCCGTGGATATTTCAGCCTCGCGGCGGCAGTACGCCACATTGCAGTTGAGCAGCGTGCTGAGCGCGACGCTGCTGAATTCGGCGCGTTTCGCATTCAACCGCTCCGCATCTAAGACCGACAATCTGCCGACCGATGCGATTCCGGCGGGACTGTCCTTTATTCCCGGGCAACCAATAGGAGTGATCGGAATTGGTGGCAGAGCCGCGGGCGCGGCTCTCATCATTGCGAATGCCGGAACCAGCGACACCGCGCCGCGATTTGCGTATTACAACGTCTTCGAGGCGGCTGACGACATCACGGTTCTGAAAGGGCGGCATTCCTGGAAATGGGGCGGAAATTTCAAGCGGTTGCAGGACAATACGGCGCAGAGCACGTCGTTGCGCGGGATTTACCGGTTTGATAGCTTTGAGTCGGTGCTGACGGCTACTCCGAATAATTTTGGAGCGGTGCGTCCGGGTCAGAGCGCTTATCGCGGATTCCGTCAGAATATGTATGCAGTTTTCGGACAAGACGACTTCCGCGTAAATCCTCGGCTCACATTGAATCTCGGTTTGCGCTGGGAGGCCGTGTCGGACCCGACGGAAGTGAATCATTTGGCGTCCCGCCTGCTACACCTCACCGATCCGGCATTCTCGCTTTCCGACGTATTCATCGAGATCACGAGCAAGAACTTTGAGCCGCGCGCAGGCTTTGCATGGCAAGTGAACGAGAGCGGAAAAACCGTGGTACGAGGCGGTTTTGGAATTTTCCACGATCAGATACTGCCAGTTTACTACTCTATCGCAGCCACCAAATACCCGCCGTATTACGAGCGTTTGGCTGTCGATAATCCGAACTTCCCCAATGGTTATTTGCAACTGAGCTCGTCCGGGTTGGTGCAAATCAATGGAGTTGCTCCTTTCTTGAAGACGCCCGCAAAGAACCATTACACGTTCACTCTGCAGCAGCAACTCACTAAGGACATGGTGCTGGAGCTTGGTTATGTGGGGTCGAAGGGAACCAACGTGACGCGCTATGCCGAGTTGAACACGCGGCCATATATCATCGTCAATGGCCAGAAGTTTTTCCCGGCTGGCGCTACCGCCAATGTGGGCGGGCCTCGGAAGAATCCAAGGTTCGATGAAATTCGGCCGCTCCTTACCGATACCAACGCACATTATGACGGCCTGCAAGTGAAATTGAAGCGCGCCACCAGCCACAATCTCCAGTTCCAGATTTCCTACACCTACTCGAAAGCTCTGGACGATGCGTCCACCGTTGCAACGGGAGATAACTCGCGCGAAGCCCAGGCATCGCTCGATCCGGAAGAACCCGCCCGCGACAAAGGACGAGCTTCTTTCGACGCCACGAACAATGTCGTCATCAACATCGGATATCCGTTACCCTGGAATTTCCAAAACAAGTTGGTGTCGTTCTTTGTGGGCGGCTGGGAAGTGAGTGGTATCGGCACGTTTACCGAAGGCCAGCCCTTCAGCGCCCGGCTGGGTTCCGAGCGGTCGCGGAATGGTGGCGGCGGCAGGGCGGATCGTCCTGACTTGAAGCCTGGATTCAGCCCGAATCCAGTGCTTCAGCACCCCACTCCGGATCGCTGGTATGACCCCAACGCATTCGCGTTGCCGGCGATCGGCACCTATGGCAATGTCGGAAGAAACACGCTGGTGGGACCCGGCCGGCAGACCATCGACTTCTCGTTGGTGAAGAGATTTGCCGTGACGGAATCCAGAGATTTCCAATTCCGGGCGGAGTTTTTCAACATTTTGAATCACGCCAATTTTGGTCTGCCACAGAACGTTCCCCTCACCAGCACGGGCGCTGTCAGCGGGAGTGCGGGCAGGATCACAAACGTCACCACCACGTCGCGGCAGATCCAGTTTGGGTTGAAATTCACGTTCTGATGAGGATGGGCCCTGGCGAACTGGCGCTTTACCACGGAGAGCGCAGCGCGGCAGAGCCGCAACCCGAAATTCACCGCAGAGGGCGCGGAGAACACAGAGAAAATGAAGGCTAAAAGCAACAAAATTCCTCTGCGGTCTCTGCGGTAAAAATTCTTGCTCAAAAAACAAGAATTTACGTTCTTGTAATGCAGAGAACACGAATGAGAAGGATTCCGTCTTCCCTGCCCGCTGGTGACTGCTCACCAAACCGAAAGGATTCGCCATGAAACGCTCGCGCGCGATTCGAACTCTTTTCCTTGCGGCGTTCCTGTTCCCAGTGCCCTTCTCCGTACCGGCGTCGCTTGCCGAGACGCCCGCTCCATTGAGTGGAACTGTTAGCTCACAGGAAGAAGGCACCATGGAAGGCGTGCTTGTGAGCGCACGAAGGAACGGGAGCGTCGTTACGACAACGGTCGTGAGCGACAGCCGCGGCCGATATGCCTTTCCCGCGGGGCGTTTGGAACCGGGGACCTACCACCTGAAGATCCGAGCCGTAGGATACGACTTGCTTGATACGGGAGCCGTAGAACTCCAGGCCGTTAAACCAGCGGAAGCGAACCTAAAGCTTGTCAGGACGAAGGATCTTGCGTCCCAGCTGACCAACGCCGAATGGTTCCTGAGCCATCCCGAAATCAAGAAGAAGCTGCTCGACAACTACAAATACGGCGTCAACTGCATCGGATGCCATCCGCTTTCGGTTGTTGTGAAGAGCAAGCACAAAGCTGAGGAATGGCCCTCGATCCTAACGAACCGCATGTGGCAGTACTCGGAAGCAAGCATTTACGAACCCGGTGATGTTAGCATTCCGGATAAGCTGCCCGAAACGGTTCCACCGAAAGCCGGAGTGGAAGATCTGGCTCAATTCCTGGCATCGATCAACCTCAGTTCGAGCACAGACGGCAAATGGAAATTTGAGTTGAAGACGCTGCCTCGGGTCAAAGGAAGGTCCACCAGGGTGATCGTAACCGAATGGGATTTGCCTCGGCGCGCCGCCCAGCCGCACGATGCGGTCGTTGCTTCCGACGGGATGGTTTGGTATTCGGACGTGGGTAACGCATACATCGGAAGGCTGAACCCAAAGACCGGCGAAATTAAAGAGTGGCCGGTCCCCAAGCATGACCCCGGCCGCACCATGGGTACATTTGACATTAAGTTCGATAAAGATAACAATCCGTTTTTCGGTTTGTCCCACCAGGAAGGAATTGCAAAGTTCGACAGGAAAACGGAGACATTCACTGAATGGTGGAATGTCGCCGGAGGAATGATCGCCATTCGCCCCGACGGAAAAGTATGGAGCAAGGATCAGGGCCGCTTTCAGGTCCATCTGCTCGATCCGAGCACCGGGGCTGTAAAGATGTACCCAATGCTTTCGGGAAATAGGTTTTACGGCATCGAGTCCGACTCCCGCGGAAATTTCTACGGCGCGAGCTTGCAGTTGAGCGTGATTGGCGAGCTAATGGCCGATACCGGCAAGTGGACACTTTATCCCACTCCCACTTCCAACGCTGGTCCGCGGCGCGCGGACTTTGATAGCCAGAACCGCTTTTGGTTTGCCGAGTATTATGCCGGCAAAATCGGGATGTTCGACACCAAGACGAAACAATTCAAAGAATGGGATATTCCACCCACTCCGTGGTCGGGACCGTACGATGTCGTCGTGGACAAGAACGGAGAAGTCTGGGCGGGAGGAGAGTATGCGGATAACGTGTATCGCCTGAACCCCGCCACGGGCCAGGTCACCACCTATCCTTTGCCTACCCTGGAAATGAACATCCAGCGAGTGGACGTGGACAACGCCACCAATCCCGTTTCCGTCTGGGCCGGGGAGAATCACAAGGCGAAAATCGCACGCGTGGAGCCGCTCGATTGATTGCAGTATGAATCGTGGCCGGGTTCAGGGACATAACAACAGGTCGAACTCCTTAGGAGAAAGAGTCTGAATGAAATTGAAATCCCGAATACTGATGCTAGCTTGCGTACTTGGTTTTTTCGCTTCATATGCACGAAGCCAAAGCCAAACCCTGGTAATCCAAGGCGGAACGCTGATCGACGGCACGGGTAGAGTACCGCTGCAGAACGCCGCCATCGTGGTGGAAGGCCAGCGAATCAAAACCGTCGGAGCCAAAGGCAGCGTGGCGATTCCGAGCGGCGCCAAGGTGATTCAGGCCGACGGCAAAACAATTCTGCCCGGTTTGATCGATGACCACATGCACAGCCTGGATTGGTTTCCGCCCCTATTTCTCCATTGGGGCATTACGACTGCGTTTGATACGGCGAATCCGACCGAATGGGTTCTGGCGCAACGGGACGCCATCAAAAAAGGCCGGATCAAAGGCCCGCGGATGTTTGTCACCGGCATCATCATCGATGGGCCTCCTTCCGGCAGCGACAACGAAGGGGATCGCCGGGAAAGTTACCGTGTACGCGTGCGCACTTCGGAAGAAGCTCGGGTGGCCACACGAAACGTCATCAAGCAAGGAGTCGACGGAATCAAAGTACACGAGGCTCTCACGCCCGAGCTGCTCAAAGCCGTCCTGGAGGAGGCGCAAAAAGCGGGTCTCAATGTGGTAGGACACGAGCATGACGTCCGTGAAGCAGTGGCAGCCGGAATGAAGTTCATCGAGCATCCCTATTCCATTACACACGCTACCATCAGCGACCCGGAGAAGTTGAAAGCGCTGGAAGCGGGAAAGTTGCCCTTCGCGGAAGCGGACATGAACACGAGCCTGTTTCCTCCCATCATTGACTTGATGGTGAAGAACCAGGTGTACTTCAATCCCACGCTTACTCGTGCGGGCTTCAACCTTATGCCCGAGCGCCAGGAGTGGGCAGACCTGACTATCAAGCTGCTGGAAGACCCGAGCTACGCATTCATTTATCCGGGACGCCGAGAAGCGTGGTTGCGAGCCGTAAAAGCGGGGGGCTCGGGCGACCCCGCCACGCTGGAGCGCCGGATGCGCGCTTTACGCAACGTTCAGGTGTTCACGCGCGACTTCGTGCAGGCGGGCGGACGAATCATTAATGGACCTGATTCGGGGCCTAGTTCCCCCGCCTCGAATATGGCGGGACTGGCAATGCACGTTGAGATGCAGGCGTTGGTCGATGCCGGCTTGACTCCCATGCAGGCCATTCTGAGCTCGACAAAATGGTCGGCGGAGCAATTAAGGAAGGACAGGGATCTCGGCACGGTGGAGCCCGGCAAACTCGCGGACATCATCATTGTAGAAGGCGATCCGCTCAAGGATATCCGGGCGACGCGAAATATTAAAACCGTCATCATGGACGGGAAAGTGATCGATACGGCTCTCGATCCGAATTTCCGCAATCCCATACCGCGCACCTTCTTCGGGGATATTCCGTCGGAAGATCCCACTCCGGAAATTTATGAAATATCGCCTCACGCCGCGCGGGAAGGCGACGCAAGCGTGGAACTGGCGCTCACCGGTCGCAAGTTCAACTCCCGCTCGGTGATTCGGTTTGACACTACGGACCTGCCGACCAAGTTCATCAGCGATTCCCGGCTTTCAGCAACCGTCAGTCCATCGCTTTTGAAGAAGGTCGGCAGCTATGCGATCACGGTCGTAAATCCCGGGTCGATGGGTGGAACCGCCAAAGCAGCTTATTTCATGGTTAATTTCAAGGATTGATTTTTCCATGACCTCGCAACGATGCGACGGCGGTCGTATTAGGCGGGGTCCATTCAGGGACCAGCGCATGCTCGCAGCGGGCAAGGCATGGATCTGCTTCGGCGCTGGAGAAGGTATCCAATGAAAACGAAACAGTTCGCTATACTCACCGTAATAATAGGTGTTCTGATGGGCGTCCCGATTGTCGCGCACCATGCGGCATCCAGCTATGACCGGGACCATCCCATAACCCTGAAGGGAACCGTCACGGAATATCGGTTCAGCAATCCCCACGTGCAAATTCATTTCGAAGTACAAAATACAGAGGGTCTTGTCGAAAGATGGATTGCTGAATCCGGACCACCGCAACGGCTATACCGGACTGGCTGGACGACGAAATCGTTGAAGCCGGGAGATCAGATTACCGTGACTGGGCTTCCGATGAAAGACGGTCGAAAGCAGTTGAGTGTTCGCAAACTAATCGCGCCCAACGGACAGGAACTCGGCGAAGGCGCCGAATAGGATCCGGGGAGTTTGATTGACAGAACCCAATGCAGCAGCAAGGGATCAATCGATTTGCTCATCCTGTTTCACCTCGTAGCACAGACTGCCGATCGTGGCGGCGCTTCACTTCGGCTTCTCTGCGCTGCCATACGGGCTTTCCCCAGTCTCCCAGAATTCCTCGCAATTCTCGTGTTCGTAGATTTCCCAGGCTGGTTTCAGGTTGAAGATTTTCTTGCCGCCCCAGGGCTTCGCATAGGTCTTGGGGTCATCGATCAGGACATCGATTTCCAAGGTGTCGGCTTTCACCCGCCGGAAGCGCTCCACGACGCGCAAAGCATCGGTATGCGGATGCCCCAGCCCATCGACCCAGGTTTTGTCGTTCATATCGGCCGTCTCGACGACCAGCGTGTCTCCGTCCCACTTGCCGAGCGAGTACCCCATATAGGACTGGAGCATCCCTTCCGGACGCTTCCGCCCATCCGTGTAGATGCGGCGAACGGCGTGATCCCACTCGTATAGGAGGTACACCTTGCCGGGGGCCTGGATGATCTCAAAAGGACGGGGAATATTGTAGATGCGAGGCGTGCCGGCCGGATAGCAGTTGCGGGGAGAGATGCCGGAATCCGGGTCCAACTCGTCCGCTCCCTGATCATACTCGTCCGCTGCTCCCACTCTGGCCGCTTTGAATTTCTCCTCCGCCCAAGGCTGCATCGGAGCGACATCCTTCGTATCACCAAAACCACGCCGGGCCCCGCGGGCAGGAGTCCAGACTCCGGAAAGATCGGGCATTGCGGCGGCACGTGTCGACGCTGTACCTTCCGGCTGCTGGAATGGCTGAACAGCCGACGCAGGCAAGAAGGTGAACACCGCCAGCACAAAGATCGAACGCACTATGTTGCTCCCCACCTTGACGCTCCTTTCTTTAGAAAAAAGGACCCACTGCTCGGTATATACGAAGTAGAGAAATGCTCTAGAATTTCACAATGAACATGATTTTATTGGAGAAGCCCCACCCTTCCAGAGGAGGTAGAGGTTCCGGATTCTCCACTTGTATGGGGTAGGTTCCAACCTGCTCCAGAAGGTCTTTAGGAACGGTTGCTTCGAGCAACTTCTCGCTTTTGAAATTCGTCCTGACCGCCCTCCCATTCACGTGTACAACGGAACCGAGCGCAAATCCCTCGCCGCTGATGCGAACTATTGTGTCCGGCTCCCCTTGCGCAGATATCGATGGCTGTATCGCGGAAATCACCGGCTTCGGGTTGTTGTAGCCCGATTCGTCTCTCGTTATTTCCGGAGTCGGAATCGGATTCCTCCAATCCGCTGAAAAACGGCGGTCAATTACCTTCCCGCCTTTGATCACCTCCGCGATCTTCTGCGTGTTGGTAATATCCTGGAGAGGGTCCGCGTCCAGAATCATGAGGTCCGCATACTTTCCAACCTCCAGGGTTCCCAAATCTTTCTTTCGGAACAGTTCCGCAACGTTCTTGGTCGCCGCCTGGATCGCTTTCAGGGGCGGGAGTCCCGCATCCGCCAGCAAATGCACGTTGCGATGAATATTCAATCCGGGCATGACGGTAGGCGCTTCGCCTCCCACCACCACTTTGCCTCCAGCCCGCGCAAACTTCGCTATGAACTTCTGCCAGTTCTCCAAGCCGCGCGTTAGTTTGGCCTTCAGGTCCGGTGAGAATGATTCCCATGCGGAATAATCCAGCCACCGATACCTGGCATCCTTGGGAATAAAAGCCATCTCCGGTCTTTGCACCAGCGCGACGTTCTCCATCATCCAATCGCTTCTCCGGCGGGTGATGTTTCGCATCCTGCCGCTCCAGTCCGCCTCCACATACACGTTCTTCTCGATCAATACCTTGATCAGCCGATCCTCCTTGGCTGGATCGGTATTGATAAAGCCTATGCCCGTTGATTCGAAGGTATCCGCGGGCCGTCCTTCCATCGCCTTATCTAATTCCTGCCGCACTCGTTCGACCTCACTCCAATCCTTGGAGATTGCTTCGGGAACACCGCCGCTGTGTTCCAGGTGATTCATGCCCAGTTCGGCCGCGCGAAAGGCATCCATGCGGAAAGGAAGATGCCCAATCAGAGGCAGACCACTTTGTTTGCCGACTTGGGCAATGGAGAGCATCATTTCGTTCGAGAGGCCGCTCTGAAGTTTCAGGCAGTCGGCTTTCAGGTCGACAGCCCTCTTGGCGGCCGCTCTAGCCTCATCCACGGTGTCAAATGTCGTGTTGTTTGGAAGCATCCGCCCGGCAGGAGGCTTGCCATATAAAACCAATACGCAGGCGAACAGGCGAGGTCCGACTATCTTCTCCTTCTGCATCATCTCCCGCTGCGCCAGAATCCAATTCTCCTCGCTGTTTCCGATGTCATAAACCGAAGTCACTCCGTAGTTGAGATACAAGGGAAGAAACCATCCTTTGTAATGCGCATGAGGCTCGTGAAATCCTGGGATGATGAACTTCCCTCTCGCATCGATCACGCGCGCGTTGGCCGGAGTTGACGCAACATCGGTGGTACGAATCTCTCGAATCCGGTCCCCTTGAATCACCAGCGTCGCGTTTGCTACGGGTGGTCCCCCGTTGCCGTCGATCAACGTCCCGCCGCGAATGATCAAGGTCTGCTGTGCCTGCACCGTAGGAGGGATCAAGCTCCAAGCCAGCGCGAAAAAAACAAAAAGCTGCATTCGCTTGCTATGCGTCATTGTGTTGCTCCAGGACTACTTTGCTTACGAGCATCTCCTAGTCCGCCTCTAGTCCAGAGGTTCGATCCTTGTGATGGCGGCCATATGGTCTTGCCCGATCCAAATGGTGACTGGCGAAGTAGAGTTGTCCACGAATAGGTGCCGGCTTTGCCCATACATCAGCGCCCCCTTCGGATAGATTGTGACCTGCCCCGTTGCCGGATTGAGCCGGTAGAGGCTGTCGTCGCCCTGTCCCGCGGCCCATGCTTCGCCGTTCTTGTCTACGCCGATGCCATAGGGCAGCGAATAGGGGTGCAGCATCCATTCTTTCGCTTCCCACTTCTTGGGATCGAACATACCGATCGCGCCAGCGTAGTATTCCGCATACCAGAAGCGATCCTGCTTGTCGAGAGCGGTGCGGCGGGGCCCGGAGTCCGGAGTAGGAGTGGGAACGAACGCCCATTCTCCGTTCTTCCCATTCAACACTCCCACCACGCCATACTGCAGGCTGGCGCCATAGAAATTACCCTGGGAGTCTATTTCCTCGCCGTAGAACCGCATCGGCCGGTTAGGGCCTGGGAAGCGCTTGACTTCACCCGTCTTCGGATCAGTCCGAGTAACCTCAAGAATTTTGGGATCTCCATCCGCCTGCGGGCTGGACTTTACATTCCATACCATCCCGTCCGCTCTCAAGAAACCTTTTCCCTTGGTAAGCGTTTCCGTTTTTCTGTCCACGGTCACATTGCCAAACCAGAGCGGCCCGGATGTATTTTCCTGCCGCAAGTCGAAACGGGGACGGCCGGAGGCATCGCCCTTGGCGTCCTTGGCATCAACGCCAGGCACCAGCCACTCCTTCACCTCGCCGGTCTTCGGATTCAGCCTTCCGATGTATTGATTGCCGTGGTCGTTATACCAGACCATGCCATCGGAATCCACCGCCACATCGTGAGGCTGCGACTCGCGGCGCGGCACCGCAAACTCCGTGACGACTACCTTTGTGCCCCTTCCCTTATAGCGCGGCATTGTTTTGAGCGGAAATGGATGCGTGCCATTCGGGCGGGAACTCAAATTGATGGAGGCGATAAACTTCCCCAAGTCATCATAGCTGGCATCGTCCCGAACCGTCTGATACGGATGAGACATCGGTACTCTCACCTGACCCGGCTCAAAAAGACTGGACGAGTCGTACTGGAACATTCGCTTGAAAATGGCCGGCCACGCCTGTAAAGAATACTTACTGGTCATGACCGGCGTCAGCGAGTGGCAACCGACGCAGTTCTGTCCGAACTTGAGATCGTCGATCAGTTTTGTCTTGATATCCGGGTTGCTGAGGAACCAATCCGCAGCGGTCATCTGTGCAGCGAGATTTTTCGTTTTGATCAGCTTCAGGTCTGCCTGGGCCGTCTTGCCGGCTTCCACCTTCACCACGCTGGGATTCTCCAAGTCATAACCGGTGGCTCGTATCTTGAGGCCGTAGTCGCCGGGCGCGAGCCGGTTGGCCGGGAATTCAAAACGGCCCTGGCTGTCGGTTGCCACGCTCACTGTGATGGAGCTACCGTCTCTCTTCGCGCTGACGAGCACTCCCTCCATCTTGCCCTCTTGTTGCGAGCTGACCACCCCTCTGATGCCCGCAGGACCTGCACTGCGCGACTCCATCCCGCCGAGGAAAAGAATACCCAAAATCCAGACAAGCACTTTACTCGAACGGATTGTTGCTCTCATGGCGTATTCCTCGTTGTCTTCTTTGTAGTTTCCGGAATCCTAATTCTGGCTGCATCAGCCAGTGTTTTAGCTGGACGATCTGCCGCGGAACCATAGCCTAGCCCGGATTATTCATGAAATTGTGCTCTTGCAGCCCCGGAGGGGCGCCAGATTCTAGCCCACGACGTAAGTCGTGGGACACCGAACCACAATGACGACAAGCCCCGGAAGGGGCGACAGAACGCTACCGTGTGCTTCCATCAACCCGCCAGAAAAATCTTCTGCCGCCCCTCCGGGGCTGCTCCGTGTGTGAGGCACTCGGACCCAGGGCTTACGCCCTGGGCTAGAATTTGCCGCCCCTCCGGGGCTTGTTAAGTAGTTCTTCATGAATAATCCGGCCCAGGTCCTAAAAAATCTCGGGGAAGTAAAACGTCAGCACGGAATTGAGCCGCATATCGGCGATGATGATTTCCTTATTCTTGACGTTGAAGGCCACGCCCCTAGGTTTCTTCAAGGTGCTCTTCGAGCCGGTCAGCTTCCAGCGGGGTGGAATGTCTCCATTGTCATGCACGTTCCAGAAGCCCACAAAAACACCCTCCGGCTCCTGGTCTTCCCGGATACCCGGCATGGCCGCCACAATCCAACCGGTGGGCAGCACCTCCATCTGAACAATTCTGTGGATGCCTGTCTTGGGACCCTGGATCACGGCTCGCGGTTTCGCATTCCCGTTGTCGGTCCGGTTGAAGATTGCGATACCGCCGTTTCGGGGCATCGCGATGATATCGCTGGTGCTCGCCATCACCAGGTTACGGACCGGATCGACGGCTACGGCCGATACCTCTTTGAGCCTTGTATTGGGGCCCCGGAGCACCCGGATCGGCTCCGCGTTGCCATTGGCTTCCCGGCGAAACACCAGGATAGCGTCTCCGGAAGGCGCGAACATCTCGTTGTGAACGGGATCCAGGTCTACCCGTTGCACGTCTTCCAGTTGAGTGCTGGGACCCTGAATGACACGGATTGGCGCCTCTTCTCCGTTTGCCCCGCCGCGGAACGTCAAGATTGCCTGAGCGAAGGGATTCGATACCACGATTTCATCATGGATCGCGTCGTATCCGATGTCATGCATGGTCCGGCTCAGGAGCGACTTCTGTCCATAAACGAGTCTCACGGGAGGCGTGTTCTCCTTCGCCATCCTGGCGAAGGCCGCTATCTGCGGGTGGGCGACTCAATTCGGAACCAGGATCTGCTCCCTGGTTGAGTCGTATGTCACTGCGCCCGGATTGCCAATAGCCAAAGCCTGCTTGCCGCTCGGCGCGCTCCGGATCGTCCGCAACGGGGCCACGTCACCATTCGCGGTGCGCGGATAGACAGTGGCCGAGTGGTTTCCCATGTTCGATACCCACAGTTCGTTGTTATTCGCATCCACGAAAACGCCTGTCGGGTATTTGATGCCCGTCTTGGGACCCATGATCATCCGCGTCGGCGCCGCGTCCCCATTGTCCGTTGTCCGGAAAACCAGGATCGAGTCGCCTGCATCGTTGGCAACATAAAGCTCCCCCCGCTCCGGATCGACAAACAATGTCGCGGGCCAATTCAGCAGAGCCTTGGGGCCTTGAATCACTCGCACGGGCGGAGTGTCCCCGCTGGCGTTCCGGGGATAAACCGTGATGGAAGGGCGGCTGAACTTACCGGAGCCGGGGACCTCGCCAGTGTCCCTGCCCATCGGCCAGGTTTGCGGCAACGACTTGCGCTCGCCAGCCGCGGTGGACGAAGAACCATGATTGGCGACGAAGATCCAGTTGTTCTTGGTATCGACGGCAATCCCGTGAGGATCTGCCAAGCTAGTCTTATCCCCCTGCAAGAGGCGAACAGGAGCTTCTTCGTCCGCGGCAGTCTTCCGATAGACCACCACCGCGTTGTCGTGCTGGACGGTAAGGAAGAGTTCCTGATTCTCCTCATCCACGGCGATGCCAAAACTCCCGTGTGGAGTCCGGAGTTCTCTCATGGGCTCGACGTTTCCCTTGGCGTCTCGTGGAAAGACAACCATGTGGTCCACCGTATCATTGTTGACCGAGTAGACATCGCCGCTCTTCGGGTCGATGTAAAGAGCGCAGTTGAACTCAAGCTTGGTTTTGATTCCTCCCAGGACGCGCTTTGGTTCCGTAAAGGCGGCTGCTGGCGGGGTATTGTCGAGGCGGTTGAACACTTTCAACCCGAAGAGGTTCTCGTCTTGTAAGTACACCT
>Ga0080064_1001725_pt1 | contig 41895 bp, 43 predicted proteins | sample Subgrocontami54m_FD_69260 | JGI IMG/M metagenome (GOLD analysis project Ga0080064, IMG submission 69260) | Subsurface groundwater microbial communities from S. Glens Falls, New York, USA - GMW46 contaminated, 5.4 m (SPADES assembly) (version 2) ...
GCTGCCGACCGTCGGGGTCCAGGGGGCACCCCGGCGCTCGGGGACGCCGGAGGGGCCGCAGCGCGGCGGCCCCGCGGCCGGGCTTGGGGCGGAGCCCCATTCCAACGGTAATGAAAATGAAAAGCCCTTGATTCCTTATTCTAAGATTCCTGGTTCCAAGAACCCCCCCGCCCGGTAAGTCAGCACCAAAGTATCACGGTGGCCGCCCTCGGCCGTCGGCAGAATCGGCGTCGACTCGTGAATCACCCGCGTGTCGTCGAGCAACAGCAGCGTCCAGGGTTCCGTTAAGGTGAACCGCTTCCCATTTGAACCGGCCGCTTCAAATATCCGGCTCTCCCCGCCTTTGATGTTGACCCGTCCGACGAGAAAGATCGCCACCAAATCGACCCCGTCCCGGTGTGCCCCTTCCGGCGTAGGTCTGCCGATGCCGTGGGTGGTATCGATGCGGAACGGGTGCGCTTCCACATACCATGGCTGCTTGCCCTTGACCTGTGAGCAGACGTGGCCGACGGCCTGAAGAAGGCGCGGCCAGACCGGAGAACCGACGGTGGCAGGAGTGATCGGTTCAAAAAGACGCTTCATCCCGCCATGAAGCGCGTTGTAATCGAGCGGCTGCCAGTGAGCCCGGTGCGGCGCCTGCTTTACTTCCGAGCCATCCACCACAAAACAGGAATGCCTCCGGCGCCGATAGCGGCCGCCGTCTTTCAGGTACTCATCGAGCGGGAGGTCATTCCAACCCGGTTGGAGCGCTTCCAGTTCCACGAGTTCACAGCGCGTCAGCTCGCAAACACCGGATGGACCCAGGACCGCATAGCCATATGACTCCAGGTCATCCGGCAGGCGATCGGGCGTAGAAAATGGGGGAGAAAATGTGGCGGTTGTCATCGTCGATCGCCGGAGATGGACCCTCTCAAAAAGTGCGCTATCCCACGGCGCCCGGCCTGTTGACCGGGGCGCTGGAATCTGCGCAGTGAATGCAAGAGAGTACGCCCAAACACAATCGAAATCAATAACCCCTTTGAAGAAGGAGGGTGGGAGGGGAACGAGCCGGTCACGTTCTGCGCCAGGCTCAAAGAGAGCGCAGCCCGATGGGACGCTCCTCTTGTCGCATAAGGCGGCACATGGTATGGTGCGCCATAAGCTACCTATTATTCCATGGGCCCTCTCGTGAATCTGATCCTTCTTGAGCCTTCCGAAGTCAGCGATGCCGGCGAGGTCACGCTTTCGGATGGGCGCGCCGCGCACATGTTGAACATCTTGAAGGTCGCCCCAGGAGATCAGGTGCGCCTCGGTCTCCTTGATGGCCCCTGCGGCGTGGGCGCCGTGCAGTCGATCGGCGGAGGGACCGTGGCATTGCGCTGCGCGTTCGAAGCGGGCGTTCCCTCCCGGCCGCGGGTCGATCTGCTCCTGGCGGTTCCACGGCCGAAAGTAATGCGGCGGCTCTGGGCCCAGATCGCCGCACTCGGGGTCGGGCAGATCATCCTGACCCACGCGGGACGCGTGGAACGAAACTACTTCGACACGCATGTCCTTACGCCGGAATGCTACCGGCCGCTGCTGGTAGAAGGATTGCAGCAGGCGCGCGACACGCGCCTGCCGAACGTATCGATCCATAGGCGATTCAAAGTGCTGATCGAGGATGACCTGGACGGGCTGTTTGGCAGTGAGCGTCGTCTCGTGGCCGATCCGGCCGCGGCGAGGCCGGCGGGTGCGGCCGTGCGGGAGGGGATGGAAACACGAACCCTCCTTGCCGTCGGGCCGGAAGGGGGCTGGAGCGATTTCGAAAGGGGCCTTCTCGCGGCGCGCGGCTTCCAGCCGGTCGGCATGGGCCCCCGCACCCTGCGCACCGACACGGCCTGCATCGCGCTCCTTGCACTCGTCCACGACGCGATGAAACCACGAGTGTAAATCATTATTCACGCTCTCTGCGGGACCGCCTTCGGCATCGGAGGTTGCCCATTTTTCAATCCATTTACTCCCCGGCCTGCTCCGTCTTTTGTCGTGCTTCGTTGATGCTCGGGCGGATGCGCGATTCCAGATAGGAAAAGATGAGGCTCATTCCTCCAATCCATAAGATCGGATCGATAATCTTCACCATCTTTTCCCAGGTTTCTCCCCCTTTCGGCTGGATTTCGACGAGGCCGAGAAAGTTGATCTTCTGCGGGGGGAAAAAGTAGCGGACCAGCGGCTCCAGAAAATAAAGCATGAAGAGAATGTGGATCGCCATCGAAACAAATCCGATCCAGCTCTTCCTCAGCCAGAGCCGGAAGACATCGCTTTGGAAAAGGAGCTTCAGCTCCTGACGTGTCATTAAAAAGGGAGCCGGCCGCTCGCGGCCCCGCCCCTCATCCGACTTCATACACATCCTGAGTGAGATTTTTGTAAAGGGTGGAGCGGTTTCGCCCCCCCTTTTTGGAGGCATAGAGCGCCCGGTCGGCAAACGCGATCAGATCTTCCCGTTTGGTCGCATCGTCGGGCTGAGCGGCGATGCCGATGCTGACCGTGGCGGTGACTTTCTTCCCCTGCCAGTCGATCGAAGCCGCCTCCACCGCCGTCCGGATCCGCTCGGCCATTTGAAAGGCCTGATTGGAATCGGACTTCAGCAGCAGAATGACAAACTCCTCGCCGCCGTAGCGGGCCACGATGTCGACCTTCCGGACCATTTTGACCAACGTCTTGGTGACGAGCTTGATCACGGCGTCTCCGGCCGGATGTCCGAACGTATCGTTGATCTTTTTAAAAAAGTCGATGTCGATCAAGAGAAGCGAAAATGGCTCCGGGTGCCGCGCGACGCGGGCAAACTCTTCCGCCAGCCGCTCCTGAAACCGGCGATGGTTGAAGATGCCGGTCAATCCGTCGGTCACCGCCATCTTCTCCACCTGGGCGTGCGCCTGCGCCTCGGCGATCGAGGAGGCGACATGGTTGCACATAATCGAAAGAACATGCCGGTCATAGGTGGAAAAGGCATTCTCCTTGCGGGACGAAAAAAGAACGACCCCGATGACCCTGTCCTCGATCACCATCGGAAGGCCGAGGAAAGAATCGGAAACAATCTGAATTTTGCAGCCATCCGGGAAAATCTTACTCTGCTGCGGATTGAAAAAAATCCAGGAGCCCCCCCGCGGCGCCAGGGCGCCGGAGAAAAGAAGAGTCTGACGGTTTTTGACGATGATGCTCAACAGTCCGTTCGTCAGCGCAAAGTTATAGTCGATGATGGAAAGATCGTACCCTTGAACCGCCTTCACCGTCATCCGCCGCTCCCCCGGCTCGACCAGAAAAATAAAGCAGGTGTCGTAATCGACGATCTGCTTCGCCGAGGCGAGGGTGGTTTCCAGACGATGGGTCAGATCGAGCCGGGAGCCGAGATTTTTGCTGATCTCCAGAAGGGCCGAGTAAACCCGGGTCTGCTCTCCCATCTTTTTTTGCTCCCGGTAATATTGCAGCACCCTCAAAATTTCCCGGGCAATTAGCTGGATCAATTGCTCGTCCTGATCCGAAAAGGCATGCTCGTCGCCGCTGTCGACGCAAATCAGCCCTTCGAAAACCTCCTTATCCATCAGCGGGACCGCGAGGAGGGAACGGGCCTGCGCCGATCCGTCGCCATAGTCGAGTTTCCCCTTCTGGCTTTGAAGGTCGGCAATCGACACCGTCCGCTTCTCCTTCGCAATCCATCCGAGAATCCCCTCTCCGATCCGAATGACTTTTTGTCGATTGACGCCGACCGGCTCCCTGCCACGCGCCGCCCGGACCCAGAGGGTCTCCTCGCCCCGATTGTAGAAGAGGAGAACCGCCCGGTTGATCTGGGATCGGCTCGATAAAATCACCTGGAGCAGATTCTCAAGATCGACCTCCATCCGGTCTGCCAGGGCCAGGGCGCCATCCTCTTTTTTTTCTTCGGAGAGGTGGGCCAGCGCCATCTTCTCATGAATTTCAGGGAGCGGCTCCAGGGTATCGACACTGCTCTTGATCCGGTTGAACCTTCTCCAGAGGGCTTCTCTTTCCTGAACGAATGACTTGAGATACCCCTTGACGATGAGGGGAATGAACACCAGCAGCAGGGGGAAGAAAATCGCCTCTTTCGGGAGCCCCTCCGGTGAAGAGAGGTAAAGATGGATCCCTTCGAAGAAAAAAATGACGGTCACCGCCATCATGTTTTTAAAAAGGCTGAAATAAAAAGAGGAGAAGAGGACCGCCAGGATATAAAGCAGGATCACCGGCGAGTGCGAGCCCCCGGTTTCACGCGCCACGGCATTGATGAATAAAATCGACAAAAACATCCCTTCGACTTCCAGCGCGTCGGCCGAAGGCCGGGAACGGATCCATCTTATGGCGAGGGTCATCGATAAATAGACAAAAAGTGCCAATCGGAAGAGACCGATCGGCATGATGAGTCCGGGATGGATAAAGGGGCTTGCGACAGACAAAGAAAAAAGAATGAGAAAAGAAAGGACTCTCAATCAAAACTCTCAGAGGGTTTTTTCATGATGCAGAGGAAAGGGTACTCTTCCTTCGGCTCGTAAATAACCTGAACCAACTCCCACCCCTGCTCTCCGAGGAAATTCAACTGATTCTCAACCTGCACCCCGGCCAGCCGTTCCGTCTTATATTCCCACTTTGTCAACCCTTTTTTTTCGGAAAAGAACAAAGGATTCTCTCTCTAATTATTGATCATCAGGAGCTTCTTCATCTTTTTTTTCCACAACAGCCGCCTCAACTCCTCGATCTTCAGCTTGGCCGCCTCTTCCCCTCTTTGAATCGCCTCTTCATAGCGCCAAAAGTCGGACCAGTGAATGTTTCCAATCTCGGGACGAATGACCACATCGGCCTTTGCCAACTGCAGATCGGCCAGGACGTGGCGGGTGATTTCGCCGGCCCGCAGGACGATGTCGAGCCCATTGTTGAAGGTGCGAAGGGTTCCGGCATCTTCCGAGGTATCGACGGCAATCACGAAATCGGCCCCCCGATCATTCAACGGCTCCACCGGCACCTGGTTCACCCACCCGCCATCGATGAGCTGATTCCCTCCGGCGGTAATGGGGGGGAAGATACCGGGGATGGCGCAGCTGGCGGCAATGGCCTTCCGGATCGGGCCTTCCGAGAGGATCACCTCCTTCCCGTTCGTCAAATCGGTGGCAACGGCCACGAACGGAATGGCGGTCTCTTCAATGTTTTTGTCCTCAAAAAGAACACTGATATGGGCTAAAAAATCCTGTTCGGAGATAAACGACGTCCGCTGAAGCGAGATCCCCCAGAAAATCCCTTTTTGAAGGTATGTTTTAAAATTGTCGATGAAGCTGGTGTTTTTCTTCTCTTCATAATGCTTCTTGATGAAGAAGATTTTCGTCCGCCGGAAGGCCCCGCTGTTGAGGAAACGAACGACCTGCTCACGGACCTGATCGGCCTTCGGTTGCTGGGCATAGAGGGCGCCGGCGATGGAACCGAAGCTTGTCCCTGCAATCGAGTGAAACTCGATCCCTTCCGCTTCCAACACCTTTAAGACCCCGAGATGGGCGATCCCCCTCGCCCCCCCTCCTCCCAGGGCCAATCCGACTTTAAAAAATTTCGTCATTTTATTCTGAGCTTCCGGCGAACCCCTCAAGAAGGCATTCCTATCCTTCCGCCTTCTTCTCTTTCTTCCGCCCCTTTGATTCGATGTAGGTGGCTCTGACCAGCAGGACCCTTCGCTGCCGCTGCGCCCGTTTCAGTTTTTTTCTTGTTTCACGCACCGCAATCTCGCCGGCTTCCGGGTTCGTTCCCTCACCCGGTTTTGTGGCCAGTTTCGCTTTCAAACTCTTAATCCTGCCTTCGATCTCTTTTACTTCCAACGTTTCCTCCTTTTTTTATGCGGGGACAGATGCCCCGCGCCTCGAACGCGTGCACCGGCATCCGCCGGATGCCGTGCCGTTCAACAGAATGCTGATTATCGACCCGGTAAAACCTCTTTACGGGTCACCTACCACGATTGGTATTTTGTTCCATCCAGCGCGACCTCGTCGCTTTGGCTGAAGACGTCGTATACGTCCCTATTGCATGAAATGAAGGTCTCCGGTTCATCTTCATAACACCGGGTCCCCCACTCGATCGACCCTGTCAACGGATCTTTCGGGATTCTCCTCAAGTACCTTCGTATTTTCTTCTGGTTGGGATCTCCGACCGGAACCCCTTCGGTCAGCACCTCCAGCCGCTTCGGATAGCCGGTCTCTTCGTTTGCGATATCCGAAGCGCTATGGGCGATTTTCTTCTCGTCCCAGTCCGCTTTGAATTGGTCGATCGCGTTCCTCAACTCCCGGAGGTTTTGCCTTAATTCAATTTCCCTCACCCGCCGATCCCCGATTCGGGAGAGCGGCATCGCGACCGAAGCCAGAATCAGAATGATCACGGTGGCAATGAGAAGCTCCAGCAACGTCATTCCTCCCTGGCATTTCATTCGATTCCATCCGAGCCTTGCCACCGTCGGTTTTATTTTAACATAAACAAATAGCCCAGAGTAAAAAGCGGCCACCAGCAAAATCATGGCATTGAAAGAATCAAGTTAAAATAGGCCCTAGCGCGCAAAATTACGGCGCTCAAGTCGATCGCATTGTCTTAGAGCGTTCCCGGCAGACGGCTCATCGCACATTGACAAGGCCGGGGAAGATGTCGGCCGGAATCGGCCCACGAGAAGGATTCAGGAGACGGACATTTCGAAAATCGATCCGGCTGGAGGCCCCCGCCCGCTCTCCCGTAAAAATCACCACAAAAAGGGTTCCGGAACCGCTGATCCCCTTCTCATCCGCGGGCCGGCTGACCTGAATATCGACCGTGCCGCCGCCGGGCTGGGTCGAAGAAATAAACGACGTGGTTTTTCCGTCTCCCTTCAGGAAACCTCCCTCCGTCACCCCTTTTAATTTCAAAACGGTCGGATCAAACGAGAGGGAGAGGGTCGCCGACGAGAGCCCGGTGACATTATCGGCGCGGACCTCCAGCCGGACCTCTCCTGCCGAAGCCACGGTGGTCTCCCGCGGGATGACGCTCAAAACGGAGGCGGCCCGGTTTTCCGGCTGGGGAACGAGGGGAGCCGGCGGCCTCGACTCCAACGGCGGCGCGGCCGGGGAGGGCGGCATCCCTTGCGAAGAACCCTCCGGAGACTCCCGTTCACGCCGGACCTCTCCGACCGTCGGGAATTCGGAGAAAAGAGGCCGGGTCGAATAGGTCTCTTCCGTCCCGGACCAGAAAGACTGAAGCACCTTATCCGGCGTCTCCATGTTGTGGATGATATGAGGGGTGATCGTCATCACCACATCGGTCTTCCCTTTCGCCTTATCGACGCTGGAGAAGAGCTTTCCTAGAATCGGGATATCTCCCAGGCCCGGAATTTTATTGACCGTGGTCCGGTCATCGTCCCGGATCAATCCGCTGATGACGACCGTCTCGCTGTCGCGCACGCTTAAGACCGTCTCGGTGCTTCGGTTTCCAAATCGAAACTGCCGCTGGCCGTTTCCGAGATCGACCAGGTCTTGCAGCGAGGTCACTTCCAGGGTCAACTTCAAAGTGACATCGTTGGTCAGGTGAACATCGGGCTCGATCGACAGCTTGATTCCGACATCTTTGAATTCAACCGACGTCGTGGTGGTCTGCCCGCCGCCGGTGACCCCTGCGGGCACCGAGGAGGTGGTGGATAGAAGAATCGGAACCCGGTCTCCGATGTTGATCTTTGCGATTTTGTTGTCGATCACGCGGATGCGGGGGTTCGCGAGGGTTTGCGCGTCCGACTGCTGCTTGAAGAAATCGATCAGGATGGACGGCAGCACAAAAAAGATCGTGGAGTCGTTGATGTCCTTCAGCTCCTGGAGACTGATGCCGCCGGAAGCGTTGCTGCCGACGGAGCCGGCGACCTGATTCCGGCTGAAGTTCCAGCCGTATTTCAGCGCCTTCGACCGGTTCATCTCGAGGATCTCGACTTCGAACATCACCTCCGCCACCTTCCGGTCGTTCGCCTCGATGATCTTCTCGGCCAGCTTCACCTTTTCCGGGGTATCCCGGATGACGATCGTATTGAGTTCGTCGTTCACGAAAACCCGGCGGGTCTCCAGCATCGTCCTCAAAAGGTTGACCATCTCTTTCGCTTTCATATTGGAGAGATAGAAAGTCCGGATGATCAGATCTTGATATTGATCGACCTTCTGTTTGGTTTTCGGAATAATCAGGATCGTCTCATCGCTGATCTTTTTCATGAAGAGATTGTTGGTGGCAAAGATCAGATTGAGCGCTTCCTTGAAGGTCGCCTCTTTGACAAAAATGGTGATCGGATCGTCCCGGACATCCTTGTCGAAAAGGATGTTGATTCCCGCCGTCTTGGACAGTAGATCGAAAACTTCCTTCAGCCGGGCATTCTGAAACTTCAGGGTGATCGGCTGGTGGGACTTCAGGGAGAGCTCGTCGGCCTCGTCTCCGGCGGTCTTTTCTTTCTCCACCGCCTGCGCCAGCATCTCTGCTGCGGAGGGGAGGTCCGGCTCAAACTGGAGCGCCCTCTCCAGATATTCGATCGCCTCGCTGTATCGTTCCGCCTTTATCAGCTTTTGGCCCAAAAGAACATCTTCTTCGGCCTGTTTTTTACGGAGGATTCTGCCGAGAAGGTCCTGGTGCTCTTTATGCGCCGGGTCGAGCGACAGCGCCCGTTTGATCTCTTCGAGCGCCACCAGCACCTTGCCCTGGTTCATCAGCTTGTTCGCCCGTTCGGCATGGACGGCGGCTGCTTTCTCTTTCGCTTCGTCCATTTTTTGCTTTAACTTTTGATCGAACGGGTCTTTCTTCAGCGCCTCCGAATAGGTCTGGTACGCCTCCTCCCAACGCTGGTCTTTCGAGAATTGGTCCCCCAGCTTCACCTGTTTTGATGCGGCGCACCCCGACAGGGCGGAAAAAAGAAGAATCACCCCTATACAAAAAGCAGAATAGGACCGACCCTTCTCTTTTTTTTGACGCACACCCACTCCTTTAGTCGTTAAAAAAATGGAACGGACGGAATGCCTGACCCCTCCGACCTTCTTCAGAGTACGACACCCGGCGTCCACCGGAGGGCATCCCCTTTTAAAATAAGCCCTAGCGCGAAAAATTACGGCGCTCCTTCTAAGATTGCAACTGCCCGAAATACTCCACGGTCTTTACCAGCCCTTCGGGGAGCAAAACACGCGGCTCCCAATCGAGGGCCTTATGGATCTTCTGAGAATCGAGGCTGCTTCGAATCTGTTCTCCCTTTTTTTCGGGACCGTGAATTTCTTTCACTTTCGCGGCGGTAATGTCCAGGAGGTAGCGAAAAAGCTGGTTGACCGAGGTCTCTTTTCCCGTCCCCACGTTGAAGGTGTCATTGATTTGGCCGTGGATCACCGCCATATTGGCCTCGATCACATCCTCCACAAAGACATAGTCCCGGGTCTGCATTCCGTTGCCGTTGATGATCGGCTGCTCTCCCTTCAACAGCTTCTGCGCGAAGATCGCCACGACGCCGGCCTCTCCGAAGGGGTCCTGCCGCGGACCATAGACGTTGCTGTATCTGAGCGCGGTATACTCCAGGCCGCAGACGCTCTGGTAATAGTAAAGGTAGTGCTCGCTGGAGAGCTTGCTGACCCCATAGGGAGAAAGCGGACGGGTCGGGTGACCTTCGGAGGCGGGGAAAACCTGCTGCTCGCCGTAGATCGCGCCGCCCGAAGAGGCAAACACCACCCGCCGGGCCCCGTTTTTCACCGCGCATTCGAGGAGATTCAAAAGGCCGAGGATGTTGCTTTGGGCATCAAAGGTCGGATCGGCCACCGATCTACGGACGTCCATCTGCGCCGCATGGTGGCTGACGATTTCCGGTTTTTCTTTTTGAAAAACCCGCTCCAGCCGGTCGCTGAGGATATCCATCTTATAAAATTTGGCGTCTTTATGGATGTTTTTTTTCTTTCCGGTCGAAAGGTTATCGACCACCGCCACTTGATGCCCTTCTTGGATTAATCGATCTACCAGGTGGGACCCGATAAAACCCGCCCCCCCGGTCACCAGAACTTTCATCTGTCCTTTATCCTTTCTCTTCAAAAATGAGCGCCGTTAAAATAAGTCACCATAAGCAAAATTTATCACGGCCATGCTTCCAGGGCCGACCTACCCGGCGGCGTTCAATTAATCTTTCGCGCTAGAACCTATTTTAAGAGGATGGAAGGTACTTTTCTACCCCGTCATCTCTGATTTTTTGAAATAGACTAAAAATTCCATGTTGCCTTTTTGGCCCAGAATGGGAGACGGAATCGAGCCGACGACGTTCAGGCCCCACTCTTTTCCCTTGCCGCAAATCCGATCTAAAATCATCTGGCGCTTTTCAGGATCTCTGATGACGCCCCCTTTGCCGACCTCGCCCTTTCCGGCCTCGAACTGGGGCTTCACCAGGGTGATCAATTCCCCTTCCGGTTTGAGCCGCGGGATGATCGCCGGGACCACCTTTTCCAGAGAGATAAACGAGCAATCGACGGTCGCCAGGTCGACCGGTTCCGGGATCGCCTCCGCGGGAAGGAGCCGGATGTTCCGGCGCTCCAGGACGACGACACGGGGATCGGTCCGCAGGCGCCAGGCGAGCTGCCCATATCCGACGTCGATGGCATAAACCCGGGCGGCGCCCCGCTGCAACAGGCAGTCGGTAAACCCCCCCGTCGATGCCCCGACATCCATGGCGGTCTTTCCGGCCACATCGATCTGAAACGCCTCCAAAGCGGCTTCCAGTTTCACCCCGCCCCGGCTGACGTAAGGCGAGGGGGACTTCAGCAGGACGATCTCCGCGTCCTGATTCACCCTCACCCCGACCTTATCGATCTTTTCCCCGCCGACCTGTATCGCGCCGCTGAGGATCAGGGCTTTGGCCTTTTCCCTGCTTTCGGCAAAGCCGCGCGCCACCAGGAGTAGATCGAGACGCTCTTTAAGCTCTTTGCCGGCCAACAGATTCGTCCTTAACGGAACGCCGTTAAAATAGGTCACCATAAGCAAAATTTATCACGGCCATGCTTCCAGGGCCGACCTACCCGGCGGCGTTCAATTAATCTTTCGCTTGAGAGACCTATTTTAACGGAACGCCGTGGTTTTCGTTTCTACCTCCAAGTGGAGCGCCGTGATCTTGCGCGCCAGGGCCTATTTCAACCACTTCCTGGGGGTCGTCATCTTTCGCTTGGAGACCTATTTTAAAGGAACGCCGTAATCTTTCGCTTGGAGACCTATTTTATCCGATGGCCTCGTGATAAAAACTAAGAACGGCCTTTAAAACGGCCCTCAAGCGGAAAATTACGGCGTTCCACTGGTTCTTCCGCGCGCATCAAGGGTGGAGGCGCTGATGCCTTCTTTGCAAAAATCAAGCGCCGAGGCAAAAATATGCTCCGCGTCCAGTCCGGTTTTTTCACGAAGAATTTTTTGGCTGCCCTGCTCGATAAACTGGTCCGGAATGCCAATTCGCCGGACCTCGACCTGAGAAATCCTTCCAGCCGCTTTTTCCTCTTCCAGAACCGCCAGGACTGCCTCACCAAATCCGCCCGGGAGCGCATGCTCCTCCAGCGTCACGATTTTGCGGCACCGGGAGGTGATCGAAACGATCAAATCCCGGTCAATCGGCTTGGCAAACCGGGCATTGGCAACCCCGGCGACGATCCCCTCTGCTTCCAGCAAAGAGGCCGCCGCCATGGCGGGATACACCATGCTGCCGAGCGCCACCAGGGCGACGTCCCACTCCTCGGAGAGATCCCCTTTTAGGATTTCTCCTTTTCCGATCGCAAGGGCCGCCGGTTTCTCATCCAGAGGAACCCCCATTCCCTCTCCTCTCGGATACCGGATGGCGACCGGGCCGGGCTGCTGGAGGGCGGTTGCCAGCATCTGCTGAAGCTCGTTTTCATCTTTGGGGGCCATGAGAATAAGGTTCGGAATCGCCCGGAGATAAGCGATATCGAAGACACCGTTGTGCGTCGGACCGTCCTCGCCGACGAGTCCGGCGCGGTCGAGGCAAAAAACTACCGGCAGGTTCTGGAGCGCGACATCGTGAATGATCTGGTCGTACGCCCGCTGCAGAAAGGTCGAATAGATCGCCACCACCGGCCGCAAGCCGTCTGCCGCCATCCCCGCCGCGAGGGTCACTCCATGCTGCTCCGCAATGCCGACGTCATAGAAGCGGTCCGGAAATTCTTTTCCGAATTTGCTCAATCCGGTCCCCTCCGGCATGGCGGCGGTGATCGCGACGATCTTCGGATCATTCTTGGCCAGCTTGATGAGGCTGCTTGCAAAGACGCCGGTATAGGTAGGAAGGGCCGCTTTCTTTTTCGCCACGCCGGTGGAAAGATCAAACGCGGAGGTGCCGTGAAAGGCGGCCGGATCGACCTCCGCCGGGGTATACCCCTTTCCTTTTTTCGTGATCAGATGAACCAGAAGCGGTCCGTCGAGCTGTTTGATGTTTTCAAACGTGGTCAGGAGGTGATCGAGGCGATGGCCGTCGATCGGACCGATATACCGGAACCCCAGCTCTTCGAACAGAAGCCCGGGAGTAATCAGCCCCTTGACCGATTCCTCGGCCCGTTTGGCCGCCTTCAGCATCGGCTCGCCGATTTTCGGAATGTTCTTCAGAAGATGCGCCGTCTCGCTCCGGACTTTCGTATAGAGCGGTCCGGTGATGATTCGATTAAGGTAAGCGGAAAAGGCGCCGACATTTTTGGAGATCGACATCTCATTGTCGTTCAACACCACAATGAGGTCCCGCTTGAGCGCGCCGGCATGGTTCAGCGCCTCATACGCCATTCCGGCCGTCATCGAGCCGTCGCCGATGACGGCAATCACATGATATTTCCCGTTTTGGTGGTCTCGCGCTTCGACCATTCCAAGGGCCGCCGAAATGGAGGTTCCGGCATGGCCGGCGCCGAAGGTATCGTAGGGACTTTCCGCGCGGGAGAGGAAGCCGCTGATCCCCTGATATTGACGGAGGGTCTGGAAAAGATCCCGCCTCCCGGTTAAAAGCTTATGGGGATAGGCCTGATGGCCGGTGTCCCAGACGAACCGGTCCTGCGGCGCATCAAACACGGTATGGAGGGCGATGGTCAACTCCACCGCCCCCAGGCTCGCTCCGAGGTGCCCCCCTTTCGCGGCGACCACCTCCAATATCTTTTCCCGGATCTCCCGGGCCAATTGCGGAAGTGCTTCTCTTGGAATGTTCTTTAAATCTTTCGGTTCATTGATCTGATCTAAAAGACGCATCGACCCCCCATACAACAGACATCACCTCTGAGACCCGGCTGCCGGCCTCATTTCTTGCGTTCAACCATATAGGTCGCGATCTGGCGGAGCGGATCGGCTTCCGACCCGAAGAGTTCGAGTTCAGCGACCGCCTGATCGGCCAGAATCCCCGCCTCTTTCCTGGCCCGCTCCGGACCGATCAAGGCGGGGTAGGTCCATTTCTCTTTCGAGTGGTCCTGGCCGACCGGTTTTCCCAACTCCTTTTCTTCCCCTTCCACATCCAGAAGGTCATCCGCGATTTGAAACGCCAAGCCGGCTTTTTCTCCATAGCGGGTCAGATGAGAGAGCTTTTTGGGGCCCGCTCCGCCGAGGATGCCGCCGATTCGGACCGAAGCGCGGATCAGCGCCCCCGTTTTATGCGCATGGATGTAATTGAGCTTTTCTAAATCGATCCCCTTCTTCCCCTGAGATTGAATATCGACCAGCTGGCCGCCGACCATCCCGGTGCTTCCGGACGCCGATCCAAGCTCCAGGATCACCGAAAGAATTTTCCTGGGGGAGACCGATCCAACCAGGCCTTTCTCCGCAATCAACGTAAATGCGGAGGTCAGGAGCGCGTCGCCGGCGAGGATGGCGGTGCTTTCGCCGAACATTTTATGATTGGTCAGCTTCCCCCGCCGGTAGGTATCGTTGTCCATGGCGGGAAGATCGTCATGAACCAGAGAGTAGGTATGGATCAACTCAATCGCGGAGGCGAAGGGAAGGGCCACCTCCCTCCTTCCCCCGACCGCTTCGCACGCGGCCAGACAGAGAATCGGGCGGAGCCGCTTCCCCCCGGCAAAAAGGGAATACCGGACGGCTTCATGGATCAATGTCGGCTGGCACTTCGCCCCGGGAAGATACGACTGAAGGAGCTGGTCAACCTCGGACCGGCCTTTCGTCAAGTAGGCCTTTAACGCCTCCTTATACATGAGACGACGTTCCTTCCGGGTCGCGGGGTGTTTCCTCGGAAGAGGCGATCCCTTTCATCTCCAAAGGAGCGCCGTGGTTTGCGTTTCCACCTCCAACCACTCCTTGGGGGTCGTAATCTTTCGCGCTAGAACCTATTTTAATCGGGTGCGCACTCTTCTTCCCTTCTTTGTCCTGGATGAGGATTTCGACCTTTTTTTCCGCCTCCTCCAACATCTTATGGCAACTTTTTGACAGGCGGATCCCCTCCTCAAAAACCTTCAAAGAATCTTCCAGCGGAAGGTCCCCTTTTTCCAGGGTTTTGACCGCCTCTTCCAGGCGGGAGAGGGCCTCCTCGAACTTTAAATTGGCCACTCTGCCTCCATTCTCTTCTCTCGTTAAAAAATCTTTTCCATTATACAAGAGAGGGCCGGAAGGTCAAGTGATTTTTGAGTTTTATCACCTCTTGAAAGGGGGGTGGTTCGTTTCAGAGGGGGGAGAAAGCATTCGGCCAGCCTGGCCAGCTTTACTTCTGATATATTCCCAATCTATTAAATACCACTCACCCAATACTTTTCCCGCCGAACGACAGATCTTCACCTTCAGCCACAAAGGGCGTGCAACGGCTCGCTTTTCGGTAGGGCATTTATCAACCACATTTTTGGGAAGACCGCATGTCTGCAAAGGCAAAAGGAGAAACAGGACTGAAGTCGCTTGTGGGCGAGTCTACCTATTCCGTCTGGATTAAAATGCTTTCATCTCTTGTTCCCGACGGCCGGACGCATCGGTTAGCGCCGCTGATCGCCGGCATGCTGCAATATGCGTCGGCCGTTGCCTACGAGAAGTTTAAAGACTGCCCGCCGGAGGGGTCCATTACAGAGTGTTTTATTTTTGCCGCGGAGATGGAAGAGCACGAAGAAGCAAAGACCCTTCTTACGGAAGGGGTCGAGACACTTTTTCGGGATGCCAAGGTAAGTTATAGACGTGTCAGTCGCCGGGGCGGGGAATACAACATCGTGGACCAGGCCATTTTGGAGTTTCTTCACTGGCACGATATGCCCTGGGAGTAATCTGCCCCTTCTCAATCTCACCTAGAACGTCGATATGGTATGGACTGCTTGACCGTCCCGGCGAGTACCATAAGGTACCTTCCTGGCCGAAACTCGCCACCGTGACCCCGCCGATCTTGATCGGGAAGATCCCCGTCCAGTCCACATCGGTGACGGGATTGAAGACCCGGCCTGGACAAGCGGAAGCGTTGGGAACGGCTCCCAAAAACAAGATACTTAAAACAAATACAACAAATACAATGATGATCCAGCTTTTCCTCTCTTTCATGAGTTGAACTCCCTCAACTTTGTGGCCAGTTCAGTATAAAAAGAAAGGTCGGTCCGAAAGGTGCCGAAATCGGCCAGAGGAAAGACCTTTCTGGCCTCTTTACTTGTTTCATTCAGGACGGTCTGGTATATTCCATCCCAACACGGGACTCGCTCTCCAGCAATGGCATCCGATGTTGCCGGTTTTGGATTCCGAAGGGATCTGCTTCGCATCGCCATGCACAGTGCCAAAGGGCACTTGACACAGACCCCAGAGAAAATGAATGACAACAATACAGCGAATTCGACAGAAGATGATAGAGAGGGACTACTACCTCTCATCTCATGCTGAAGAGGAGATGCTGGACGATCGGTTGGAGCGGGGTGATGTCGAGAACGCTATCCGGAAAGGAAAGATCGAAAAAAAATTCACAAAAGATCAAAGAGGAACCAGATACCGGATCGAAGGGCCAGCGAGGGACGGGAGACCCATTCATGTTATTTGCAGGTTCAACGAGAATGGCAACCTTGTTATAATAACAACATATGCACTGGGGAAAGAAACATGACTTGCGAATTTTGTGGCGGACAGACGGCAAAAAAGAAAGTAAAAAAACAACACTGGCTTCACGGCAGGTTGTACATCATTGAGAATGTGGAAGCAGAGGTCTGCTCCGAATGCAGAGAGCGATACTTTCACGCAAAGACCCTGGATGAAATCGATCGCCTTCTCGAAACCTCACATGAGGTGAAGGACCGTATCGAAGTGGAAGTCGTGAGACTATAAAATCGCTGATGCCTCCTCACACGTCAACAGTCGGTATGTGCAACGGGATACATCATGCCCAAGCCGAAAAAACATAAACGGAAAAGACCCAAAAGCGGGAGAGCGGGCTGCCTTCTCTGCAAGCCTCACAAGCGGCAGGGGGCAGACCGGAGGACCTTGCAAGAAAAATCAGCAGATGAAATGAAGAGGATCATCAGAAGTTCAGCGGTAGCTTGGAAAGGGAACGGTGGCTGAATTAAGTATGGTGTCCCCGGAACCAGGTGCATCAACAACAGGAGTTGTATTTTTTGATCCCTATGTCGGTGGGCAAGGAGCTGGAGACATTGAATCAGGGAACAATTGCCTCTGTAGGCCGCCACAGTAACGATTATTGAGAGAAAGAAGAAAAATAGGAGTTGCAGATGTTTTCAAAAATAGTACCTTCTCTTTTGATTATTTTTTTCTTGACTCCCATAGTTTTAGCAGGCATATCAAATCAAGTGGCTAGCGAAGAGATCAGTGGATTCAAGATTCCGGTTGTTCCAAATGCTTATGATATTCGTGAGACTTTAAATAAACCTCCTGGAACGAAGTCGGTTTTCTTCAAAGCAAAGATAAAATATCCATCATTGGAAGTTCTAAGTTTTTACGATAAAAATTTCAAATCGACGGGGTTTGAGCCGTTTGCTGCCGACAACTATGGAGATAGGCAGTGGCATAGTTTTATTGATGCAACAAGACTCGGTAAACCGATAGTTGACCAGCTTATTGCAACATGGGTCGATAAGGACAAAACAATGAGGATAATAATTGGATTACGGTATGTATCTGTTGATCATAAAGCTGAAAAGGAAGAAGTGGAAGTGATCGGCCAAGTTCAGCCCTTTTTCTTGTTGCCCCTTCATTGAAAATTATGAAAGGGTCAAATAGGAGATAGGGGTCTATTTTATTGTCATTTTACTATTCCGCTATTCCGCCTCATAATTCTGCTCACTGACGTAAAAAACATTCCGAGATGATCGGCAACCTCGCGCTGCCTGTATCCATATCTTTCAACAGCCTCGGCTATCTTCTTGTCTCTCCAACGGCGTCTATACCCAGACATTCAACAGGCGGCACGAGAGAGCCGGCCACCTTACTCTTGTCCCGCAAAATCCCCTCAGAGAAAATCTTTTCAAGCGGAGGCCGGTTCGCGTACCGCTGGCTCTTCGAAATATCGGGTACGTCCTTGGCTGTTTTGGCAAGAAAATAGACCTGACCCTTTACCGCTTTTGCCACAATTAACCCCATAATAATTAAGCTTTTACGTTATTCTCTTTTGTAGATTTTTGTAGAGCTTTGGATGGGGTTCACGGACAGAAGGTGTGGCTAAAAAAAACATTTCACTCGGGCTGCTTCTACCATCAATCCTTTTAATCCTTGTCAGAAGTCAAGTTATACTTCCTAGCCAAAAATTTAAGACTTGAACCATAGATGCCCGGGATTGTGATATCTCTCGTTCCAGTTTTTCCGGTACTCAGGTAACGGTCCAAAGTGAGGAATGCTTTGCCAACTCTGTTAAGAGTCAGTTCTAACCGAAATCTAGCAACTTCACCGGCCGCAGCTTCTTCATACGGTCGGATTCTAGCCAATCCCTTTTTCCACTCTTCGAAAGTTTCCGTATGAAAGATATATTTCTGGTCCTCTCCATCCCAAACTCCACAATCCGAATCATATTCCTGCTGATCATATTCCTCATAGAAATCTTCATCTATAGAGAGGGATGCCCACGGGAACAACTGAGGAAACACCTCAACATAAAGTAACCCCGGAAACATGACGAACGGCCAGTCGGCTACGGTTTCTTCATTTCCGTCTTCATCTTGAACTAGGAGTCGAAGGCTTCCACGTCCTGAGCTTTTGTTCACCCACTCCTCGGCTTCAAGTAGGAGCCGATTACGCTGGTTAATTATTTCCATCCAGGGCTTGGCAAGAGATAATTCGGTAAAGCGCCGATTAGATGGCGGCCCCTCTGCCAGTTCTCGCAACATCTTTTTTGCCGTTTTATCGAGGGTCTGATTAAATGGAACGATCATTTTCCATTGCTTCTTTGTTAATTTAACGTTCTCCTTCCTCACAATCTGCCAATAGCTCATATCCTTATTCGGATCGTAGAGTACTAAGACCACGGGAAGTGAGTGATTAAACCAATATGAGAGATGCTCCATGTCGCCACGATACACATAACCCACCTTATCCTTTTCTCGAAAATAAGCCGGACCAGATTTTATCTGTAATCCAATCAGACGGCCCGATGGCCCTCCCTTATCAGAGGTTTCTACATGTGCATCGATCCCGTAATCGCCGATAGGTTGGGGTCGAAAAATCCACTGCAATATGTTGTTAAAGATCATTTGTACCGCGATGATTCCCTTTTGTTCCGTTGGATCGTAAACACGCTTTTTAGACATTGGCCTTCAATTTCCGTCTGATTCAGACTAATCTACAAACTGAGCCATATTCTCTTTCTGCAGCTGGAGAAAAGGGGACAGGCTACTTTTCTCTTGATTTGGATATCCCGCTTACTTCATTTTCAGATCAATCCCAAGAGCGGGCAGAGCCACATCAGGCCGCCCCAGATGATCAGGAAACCGATCAGGTCAAAGAGGATGCCGACCGTCATCATTTTCCCGATCGGGATCAGGCCGGAGCTGTAGACGATGGCGTTCGGCGGGGTGGAGATCGGGAGCATGAAGCCGTAGCTGGCGCCGAGGGTTGCCCCGATCGCCGGGGGGATCGGGCTCACCCCGGTCGCCTCCGCCAGGGCGATGATCACAGGGATCACCATGTTCGCCGCCGCGGTGTTGGAGGTCAGCTCGCTGACGACGATCCCCATGAAAATCGCCATCCCGGTCACCCCGGCGAGCGAATGAATCGAGAACAATGAGAAGAGGCCCTCCCCCACGGCGCGGGAGAGGCCGGTCTTGAACATCAGATCTCCCAAAGCCAGCCCGCCGCCGAACAAAAGAATCGTCCCCCAATCGATCTGGGAAGCGTCGCGCCAGGAGAGGGTAAATTCCTGTTTGGCCCAGTCGGTCGGAAGAAAAAAAAGAAAACTCGCGGCAAAGATCGCCACCGCCCCCTCGGGGAGCCGGCTGTTATAAAGTTTCACGACGGCCCCCTCCGCGCCGAACATCAGCGCCAGGATTCCCGGGACGATCCAGAGAAAAACCGCGAGCAAAAAGGCAAAGAAGGCATTCTTTTCTCCCCTCGACCAGGGGCCGATCTCTTTTTTTTGATCCGAAATAAATTTCGACACGTCTCCCGTTTGCAGCCGCTTCGGCGCCAGGAGAAAAACCAGGAGGAAATAAAGGGCGGCGTACATGACGATGAGGATCGGGATCGCGAGCGACATCCACTCGAAAAAGGTGATGTGCCGACCCGTCTGTTTTCCGATCATTCCGATTCCGATCAGGTTGGGAGGGGTTCCGATCGGGGTGCCGATCCCGCCGACCGAAGCCGAATAGGCGACCATCAGCATCAGGGCCGTGGCATACGACCGCGATCCTCCCCGGTTGGAAAGCTCGTTCAGGGAGGCGAGGAGGCCGAGGGCGATCGGGAAAATCATCGCCGTCGCCGCGGTGTTCGAGATCCACATCGACATAAATGCGGCGATGAAACCGACCATCCAGAGGAGGCGGTGCGGGCTGTTATTGATCCACTTCATCGAGAGAAGCCAAAGCGAAAAACGCCGGTCGAGCCGGTGGATCTCCATGGCGCGGGCAAGGAGAAAACTTCCGATAAAAACGAAGAGGATCGGGTGGCCGAACGAGGCGAGGACCTCCTCCGCCTTGCCGATCCCGAAAAGGACGGCGAGAAAGGGACCGACGAGGGCGGTCATGGCGATCGGGATCGGCTCGGTGATCCAAAAGACCACTGCAAAGGTCAGCAGCGCCGCCATCCGGCGCGCATCGGGAGGAAGGTCCAACGGGAGAAAAAAAACGAGGAGGGCCAGAAGCGGTCCGGCGGGGAGTCCGATCTTCTTTCGCCACCGGTCGAACCGCTCCTCACCTTCAGAGAGGGTCTCTTTGACTTGAGGTAAAGGGGGAATTTACACCTCCAGCATCCAGCAGCGTTGGGAGTCCTTCGTCCGTCATTCCCGAATGTGTCATCGGGAAGCCGGGTTCTTTAACATCAACATTCTGGATTCCCGCTTTCGCGGGAATGACGGCCTTATCTGAGATAGAAGGCTCTTCGCTCAGGCCTCACTCGCCGATCAGATGGGTCAATACCGACCTGGAATGCCCCGACGTCCGGTGCTCGTAAAGAAAAATCCCCTGCCAGGTCCCCAGCGCCGGACGACCGCCGCGCACCGGAATGGAGAGCGAGGTCGCCGTCAGGGCCGACCGGACGTGCGCCGGCATGTCGTCCGGCCCTTCGGTGGTGTGATGAAAGAGGGGATCTCCTTGTGGAACCAGCCGGTCAAAGAAGCGTTCCATGTCCCGCAGCACCTCCGGATCGGCGTTCTCCTGGATCAAGAGAGAGGCCGACGTATGCTGGATGTAGAGGGTGATCAATCCGGTTTGAATGGGGGCCGTTCTCATCCAATTCGCTACCTTTTCGGTGATCTCGTAGAGCCGCCTTCCCGAGGTTTTGATCGAAATCTCACCGGCCGCCTGTTTCATCAATCGATGCCGCCCTCCGGACCGGGAGCCTCTTTTTTCACCACCGAACAGATTAGTTTGCCATGATGAAGGATCAGTTGAAGGAGGTCGCCCGGCGCGACCTCGTCCGCATCGCGAACGACCTCCAGCGAGGGAAGCTTCTGAGTGATGCTGTACCCGCGGCTTAAGCTCTGGAGCGGGCTTAAAATATTCAGCTGGACCATCTGCGATTGGAGAAGGCCCCGGCGCCGGACGATGAAAGCATCCCCCTGCCGCGCCAGTTGCGCGCTCAACCGGTCGAGCAGCTCTCTCCACTCCTTCAGCCGTTCGACCGGGTTCAGGTGAGCCAGCCCCTGGCGGAAGTGGGAGAGCCGGCTTTTCCGGCTCTCCATCTGTCGGCCGAACGCCTGCCGGAGGCGGATCGTCAGATGGGAGAGCTGGCCGGAGAAATGGCCGATCTGCCGCGCGGGGCCGGTCAGAACGCGCAGCTCTGCGCGGAGCCGGCCTCGGCCGGCTTCCAACTTTTCTCCCATTCTCTCCCGAAGCGCCCCCTGCAGAAAGGCCAGTCGCTGAATGACCGCCTTGGCGTTCCGCACCACGATTTCGGCGGCGATAGAAGGGGTGGGAGCGCGTACATCTGAAACAAAGTCGGCCATGGTGGTGTCGGTTTCATGTCCCACCGCGGAGATCACCGGTATAAGAGAGCGCCCGATGGCGCGGGCAACGATCTCTTCATTGAACGCCCAGAGATCTTCCAGCGAGCCCCCGCCGCGCGCCAGGATCAAAAGATCGATCGGCCGGTCGGAAGAGGGGGTCTGTTCATTGATCCGATTTATTTCGTAAAGGGCCCGGCTGATTTCGTCGGCGGCCCCCGCTCCTTGGACGGAAACGGGATAGATTAAAATCTGGAACGGCAGCCCCGCCCCCGTCATCACCTTCAGAATATCCTGGAGGGCGGCGCCGGTCGGAGACGTAATCAATCCCACCCGGAGGGCGAGCGGCGGGATCGGCCTTTTTCGCTCTTCACCGAAAAGCCCTTCGGCCCGCAGCTTTTCTTTGAGCGCCTCGAAAGCGGCCTGAAGCGCTCCGGCCCCCTTCGGCTCGATATAATCGACAACGAGCTGGTACTCCCCTTTCGCCTCGTAGAGGGTCAGGTGGCCGCGGATGAGGACCGATTGGCCTTCCCTGGGGGTAAACTTCAAAAACCGGCCGTGCGACCGGAAGATGATCGCTTTGATCTGGGCCGAGGCGTCTTTGAGTGTAAAGTAGAGATGCCCGGAAGGCGGAATTTTTAAATTGGCGACCTCCCCTTCCACCCAAATGTCCGAAAATTGTTTTTCCACTTCGGCGCGAATCCGGGCGGTGAGCTCTTGAACGTTCAGGATTTTGCGTCCCGGCGAAAGGGATGGGACCGATGCCATTCGAAACCTCGCGATTAAAATAAGCCCTTGGAAACGGAAACCACGGCGCTCCGATTAAAATAGGCCCTCAAGCGAAAGATTACGGCGTTCCGATTATTGTTTCTTCTCTGACGAACGCTTCTTTTCCCGCCAATGCTGCAACCGCTCGGCGATCTTTTTTTCTTCCCCCTGATCGCTCGGACGATAAAAAATTCTTTCCTCGGGAAGATAAACCTGAGAAACGAAGTGGCCCGGATAATCGTGCGGATAGAGATACCCTTTCCCTCGTCCGAGCCTTTTCGCGCCGGGATAGTGGGCATCCTGAAGAGGAGCGCCGTGGTTTACGTTTCCACCTCCAACCACTCCCTTTAGGTCGTAATTTTCCGCGCTAGGGCCTACTTTAAGGTTGGCCGGGACCTCCATCACGCGCCCGGAAGAGATCTCCCCCAACGCCGCTTCGACAGAGAGGTAGGCGGCATTGCTCTTCGGAGCGCTCGCCAGATAAGTCACCGCCTGCGCCAGCGGAATCTTTCCTTCCGGCATCCCGATCGCCTCCAGCGCATGGAGCGCCGCAACCGCCACGACCAGGGCGCGCGGGTCGGCATTCCCGATGTCTTCCGCGGCCAGGATAATCATCCGCCGCGCGATGAAAAGAGGGTCTTCTCCCGCATAAATCATCTTGGCCAGCCAGTAGATCGCCGCATCGGGGTCGGAGCCGCGCATGCTTTTGATGAAGGCCGAGATGGTGTTGTAATGGCCCTCCTCGTTTTCATACACCAGCCCCTTTTTCTGGACCGATTCCTCCGCCACGGTAAGATCGAACCGGATCACCCCTTCCGAATCGGGCGGGGTGGTGGTGACGCCGATTTCAAAGGCATTGAGCAGACGCCGCGCGTCCCCTTCGGTCGTCGCGAGGAGGTGTTGCTCGGCCTCTTCGGCCAGGACGATCTTCATCGCGCCGAAGCCCCTTTCCGGGTCGGTCATTGCCCGCCTCAGAAGCGACCGAAGCGCTTCGGTCGGAAGCGGCTTGAGCTCGACGATTTGAGAACGCGAAGCGAGAGCAGGAATAATGGAAAAGAAGGGGTTCTGGGTGGAAGCGCCGACGAGGGTGATGTTTCCCTTTTCGACATCGGGAAGGAGGGCCGATTGTTGAACCTTATTGAACCGGTGGATTTCGTCGATGAGGAGGAGAGTTTTCCGGCCTGAGTCCGTTTTTTCTTTCCGGGCCTGGGCGATCACCTGGCGAATTTCCGCCACGCCGGAGGTAACGGCGTTCAGATCGCTGAAAACCGCCTTGCTGTATTGAGCGATCAGGTGCGCCAGCGCCGTTTTACCGCAGCCGGGCGGGCCGAAGAGAATCAGCGAGGAGACCCGGTCGGCCTCTACCGCGCGGCGCAAAAACTGACCCGGCGCCACCAGGTGCGCCTGTCCGGCGTACTCTGAAAAGTCCCGGGGACGCATTCGCCATGCCAAGGGGGGCTTTTGATGCTGCGATGGATCCATCTTTCTCACCTCAACGATCTTGATCTGAATACAGGCGAAGGCGCTGTGGGGCAGGTTAACGAAGAAGAAGGCGATGGAAAAAGAAGGCCCCCGCTTTGCCGTGGGGAAGAGAGTTCAAACCTGGGTTACCATGTGGGCGCCAAGACGAAGACGTCAGGCTTTTCCGCCTCACGGCGGAACGTGCACACGGTCTTCTGGGGCTCGGCTCCCTTACTGATGCTGTTAGGTCTGAAGACAACTTACCCACGCACAACGCAGGGGCACTCTATTTGAAATCAGAATATCAAAGTTAAAATTAAATTTCAAGAGGAGGTTATTCCAGCTTAAACTCTTCGAACTGCTCTTCAATGCTCTCGATGATGTCCCGCGTTTTTCCGCCGATGACGGCATCCCGCTCTTTTTGCCGCGACCGGGTCTGGAAAAGCTCATGCGCAATATTGATGGCCGCCAGAATGGCCAGCTTGGACATCTGCACCCCTTTAGTGTGTTTCGCCATCTCGTTCATTTTCTGGTCGACAAAAGAAGCGAGTTCTTTGGCATACGCATCATCGGCATCTCCCCTCAGGGTATATCGATGTCCAAAAATCTCAACCTGGAGTTTATTCTTCACCTGCCATCCCCTTGCTGACCAGGCTCGGTTCCTCATCGAGATGGTTCAGCGTCCCGAGTAATCTCTCTATCCGGAGACGGACCTTCCCCCGTTCGTCTTGAAGCTGGTTAAACTCTTTCTCCCGTTGGTTTATTTTGGCTTCCAGGCCGGCCTTCTCTTTCTTCAGGTGTTTGATCAATTCGATCATTTCCTGCACGCGCGTTTCAAGGACCTCCAACTGTTCTTGCACCATGCTCCCCTCTTTTTATGTGGGGCCTGCGCTGAACGCTGCGCGTGATTTTAGATATTCACACCAGATGCGCAATGCCCCACGCCCTTATAATTTTTCCACCAATTTACCGATTCAGATTTTATTTGTCAACACGATCTTATCGGATAGAATTGGGGATCACTCAAATCATCATGAATCAGATCACTATCAACGAATATAGTTGGCACGGTTGGAATAGAGGAAGTGTCCTGTAATAGTAATATGATCTTCATTCCAGGCGTCTGGGAGCGGGGCAAAAGGAGAGGACGCAGTCAGGGCACGCACCGCTTCCCGGTCAAGGAGTTCATAACCTGAAGAAGAGATGATGGCGATGTCGCTGACCCTTCCATCCCGATGAATAGTGAAATTTAAAAAGAGATCTCCCTCCATCCTCCGTTCGGCGGCCGCCACAGGGTATTGCCAAAGATATTCTATTTTATTTTTGACTTTCAACATATACGAGAAATATTTCAGTTCATCCGTATTGATGGAAACAGCGTCCTTGGGAGGCGCCTGTTCCCGATCGGAAAATACCTTCGCCAAGCGGTCGAGACTTTTCGAATCTGCGAAGGGGAGTCCGGGCAAACCACCCGGTCCCGACGGAAACCCCGGCTCGCCCCTTCCTCCTCCGAAAGGAGTTCCAGACCCTCCTCCTTCTCCTTGTATTCCCGGTATTCCCGCGCTCCCTCCTTCTCTGAAGGGGACCGACAGCTGCGGCAACAGATTGCCCTCTTCAGCCGGAGGTTGCACAGGGGCGTCTAGGTCGGCCATCCGATCAGATTCAAGCGGTGTTGTAGGGAGAGCAGGCGGCGGCATTGGGATAGGGGCCGGTTGCGCCCTTGTTCCCGCAGATGGAAGGGAGGGCGCCTCTCTTCTGGTGGCCGCGGCATTCCCTGGGCTATTCAACGCTCCCCCCCCGCCGGCAGGGCCGGCCGGCTTGATCGCTCCGGAACCGCCTGTTCCAGAACCGCCCGCTCCGAAGCGGGCGGACGGTCCGTCCCCTTTCGGAATAGGGGGGAGGCGGGTCTCTTTTCCTTTCGGGATCGATTCCAAATCGGCAGGGCGGTCGGTTCCAAACAGAATTTCCTCCCGTTTTTTGGGGGCAGGCGGATCGACCAACTGAATGAAGTTGTCCGGTTTCTCTTTGATCGGCGCCTTCTCTACATCCCAACCGCGGACCAGCAGCAGCAGCGTTGTATGCAACAAAACGGAAAGAAGAAGAAAGAGAGCATACGGGTATCGGTGGGCAACCGGTAGATTCAGATGTTCCTCATCCCATCTCGATTCATGCATGCCCCGCATTATAACATAGAGCGATAAACCCCGAAAAGCGAGATTGACATGAACGGCTCATTTTCATAAGATCATGGCCATGCGGAAAAATATCTTTCTCTTTCTGCTCTGCCTTTTCACCCTCCCTCTTTTCGGGGAGGGGGTCGATGTCGAAAAAATACCGGCGCATCGCCTCATCACCTTCCCGGGCGGCAGACAGGTCAAGGCCGAGATCGCCGATACCCCCGAAGCAAGAGCGAAGGGCCTGATGTTCCGCGATTCGCTCCCGGCAGATAAAGGAATGCTCTTTATTTTTCAACAGGCCGCTCCGCACCGCTTCTGGATGAAGAACTGCAAATTTCCGATCGATATTATCTGGATGAACGACAGCAAAGAGATCATTTACCTCTCCGAGAACACCCCTCCCTGTCAGTCCGATCCCTGCCCCCCCTACGGGCCGATGAGCGGCAAAGCCCTCTATGTCCTGGAGGTGGTCTCCGGCTTCGCGCAGAAAGAAAAACTGAAGCCGGGGATGAAGGTTCAGTTCTAGCCGCGTCTCCCGCTCACAGGGATCGCCCCTGATTGACAGCCCCATTTCGCCATGCTAAATTCAACCCACTCACATCCACTCAACATAAAGGAGAAACGATGAAAATCATTTACATGGCCGCCGCGGCCCTTACTTTCTTTACCTTTTCGCAGAACGCCTTGGCCAATTCATCCCCGCACCTGGGAACGGCCAAGGAACATTGTAACAACATGGTCATGGCAGGAGAAAACGGCGCCGATCATGGCGGGCAGGGCCATACCGACATCGCCGTGGACCATTTCAAAAAGATGGTCAAAGAAGGGGAAGAGTGCCTCAAACATGGGCAGGAAGCAACAAAAACGTCGGACAGCGGCAAAGAGGCGATGGGCCATGTAAAAGAGGCCTTGATGCATGCCCGTTCCGCCGTGAAACATGGAGAAGCCGGCCACAACGACGTGATGATGGAACACGGCAAGGAAGCGATGATGCATGCCAAAAAGGGAAACGACCAGGTCAAAGGGATGAAGTAAGCTCCGGCTCCGCGAGGTTTCGAAGCGGTGCGGCGCTATGAATTTTTCTTGCGGGAGGTGATGACGAAGTTAAAACCGAACCGCCGGAAAGGATAGACACCGGAGAGGGCCAGGTCGAGCTTGCCGATCGACAGGGCCAGCTTTCCCATTAGGCTTCTTTTTCCCTTCTCCAATAAATAACGGTCCGGAATGAGGGAGGAGAGGATATTGTGTCCCCTGCAGGAGATGATTTCCAATCCGTTTTTGTTTAAAAGGGCTTCCAGCTCACGATAGGTGAAGGTCTTAAACCGCATCCCTTCCCACTCTCTCGTTGCATGTCCTTTGCCGGGAGTCCGAAGCGCGTCGAGCAGTTCTCCGCCGTGATAAAAAATGCCGAAGTTCCATTTGGTGTCGGTCTCCAATGTGATGATCGCCCCCGGCCTGGCCACCCGCGCCATCTCGGCAACCGCTTCTTCATATCCGTCGATGATGTGGCTTAAGACATCGCCGTAAGAGATCAGAAAATCGAAGCTCCCATCCGCAAAGGGGAGCTGGCAGGCATTGGCTACCTGAAACCGGACGTTGTCGTATGCCTTGCACCGCTCTTTTGCGACCTCGATCAACTCCTTGGAAAGATCGATTCCGACCACCTCATCGGCATGGGGGGCGAGATGGACCGATTGAAGCCCGCTCCCGCAGCCGACATCCAAAACCCGCTTAAAGCGCCTCCCCTTTGTCAGCTCCGACAGGCAGAGATCATACAGAAGATAGCTGTTCATGAGGAAGGGGGTCTCGCTCACGAGATCATCAAACCCCTTTCCCCAATCGTTATACGTTTTCGCGATGCTCTGGCTGGACGGTTTCGACATGGCGCTTTTTATAACATGATCGCTGCGCCGAGACAAGAGATTTTTTGAAAAGGTTTAAGCCTGGGTTTGGACCTGTTGAATGCCGTGCGCCAGGCCTTCTCGCAGACACTTTTCACATGATACACCGCCCCATTGATATTCAATTCGCAAAGGTCGAGACATGCCTGTACCCTACCACACCATCACTATTACTATAAAGTAACGCATTGACCCCAGCGACCCCAGGACGGTTGCGATGCTTCGTTTCTCTGCACACCCTTTGTGCGCTCCCAACAAGTCGATAAATTTTTTTAAAGTGTCTTTGCCACTTCCGCAAGTTTTCTATCAAGCGTTACGAGTTCTGCTTGAAATTGATCGGCAAGCCAGAGATAAGCCGCGTCGTAGAGGGTAATGCCTTTTGCTTTTGCAAGCGTGATTGTTTCGGTAAAGTCGACCTCGCTTTGAATAATATCCATCCGATGCAACAGCTGATAGGCTGAAAGAAGGGTATTCTTTTGATCCGGATGCAGTTTTATTTTTTTCAGGCAGACGCTTGCGACTTCAAAAGTAAGGAGAGCCGGCGCGATTAGTTTCGCTCCCTTGAGAAGGGCGGATATTCTAACACCTCCCGGTTCGCCAAACAATAATGCGGCCAGCGCAGAGGCATCAACCACCTTAACGGGAATTTCTGTCGGCACGGATTAGTTTCACTGACTCTGATGGTGTACGCAAATTCAGGCGGCGCACTTCTTTAAGGACTTCATCGGGTGAAAGCCGTTCTTCGAATTGAACGCTTTCCTCAATAATGGCCAATAGTTCTCCCTGAAGGGAACGGTGATGACGCTTTGCTCGGTCACGAAGTTTCTTAACAATCTCTTCGGGGGCGTTTTTAATGGATAGGTTTAAAGACATGCGACATGGCTCCATAATGGTTCTGAACAAGCTCTATTGTAGCTCCTTTAATACAAATTGCAAGACCCTGATAAAAATATGTACTTTTTCACGTTTTGCACACCAGCCCAAAATCTCCTACACTCTGTATCATTTGCCCTCAAACCCAAAGATCCTCAGTAGAAATTGAAGCAATGAGGAATTTCGAATGCTCTCATGAATTTCACAGTTGCTGCGTGGGAGACCTTACGCGCATCAACGTATAGGTGTTGTTGACCTTTTAACTGCTTACTTTGACCTTCCCGGCAGCGTAAACCGGAACGTTGAACCGAGACCTTGCTTGCTTTCGACAGACACCTTCCCGCCGTGAGCCTCAATAAATGTCTTGACGATCGCGAGACCGAGGCCCAACCCGCCTCCCTTCTCAGGATCCGTCTCGAATTTATCGAAAACATTTCCAAGACGCTTCTCCGGAATTCCCATACCGTTGTCGCTGACCCGGCACTCTATGGCCCCTTCTGCGCCGGTTTCCCGCGCTGAGATGGTGACCTCTCCGCTCGGCGTGTACTTCGTTGCGTTGGCAATCAGATTCTCAAAGACCCGCCTCAACAAACCGGCATCTGCATAAACGACCAACTCATGAGGGACCTCGTTGATCAGCCGGGTGCTGGTCCCTCCCCCGGGATGGAAATCGTGAAGGAGGGCCTCGATGAGCGGCCACAAATCAAACGTGCGCCGCTCTAATTTGATGTCGATTTCTGATAAGAGGTTACTGTTTTCCTCCAGCACCTTGCCAATCAGCCCATTGAGATTCCGCACGTTGCGGCGCAGGACTTCCAACATCCAGGCATTTTTACCGTCGACGCTTTGCTCCGGGAGCGCCTCCTCCATGGCTCCTGTCGCCAGGGAAATGGCATTCAGAGGCGTTCGAAGATCGTGCGCCACAAAGGTGAGATATTCTTCCCGGCGCTCCTTCACCTCCAGGGCTTTCTGAGTGGAATAGGTATGCACGGCCAATCCGATGGCCCCGTCTAAGACGCGGTTCAGAATGTGGAACGCCTTCCCTTGCAGGCTCAAACCGTTGGCATCGGCGAGTTCGTGGATACAGCCGCGCAGAATGTTGTACTCCGAAACGACTTCTTCAAGATCAAATCGGTCCTGGAGACGCTGTAAACCATGGGCCGGCGGACTGGTCTCGCTGAGCGCTTCTGGGATCGTCTCGTTAGACCGTGATCGGAGTGCGGCAGCCAATTCCTCAATGAGTTGAGGAATGTGATCGTTGAGCGTCGGGGTGTCAAGATGCTCCGCTGAGGGAATTTTCCTCACCTGTTCCCGCCACTGCGAGAGCACGGCGTCGCGATTCTCGAGGATAAGCGCTGAGAGTTTGTCAAGACCATTGTTGTCCATACCCCTCCTCCTTCGTGCTGCTTTTATCGAGGCGCTAGCAGGCTGTTGAAAAAGTATCTCTTTATGCGTTAGGCTGTCATTCCCGCGAAAGCGGGAATCCAGAAGTCATTGATTTTAAATAAACTGGATTCCCGACTAAATATTCGGGAATGACGGATTCAGAGTTTTTCAACACCCTGCTAGCGGCCTACCAATAAGAGACGCGCTAAAAGATGTCTTTTAGCGCGTCTCTCCTTCCCATATAACGCAATTATCCTCTTCAAGTCAAGGGGTCGCTGAGGAAAGAACGGCTTGCTACCCGCACAGAACACTTTCTAAAAAGCTGATGCTTCGGCCTGGGCCTTTTGGATGCCGTGGGAGAGGCCTTCCCGGAAGGTCGGGAAGCGGAGTGAAAAGCCGAATTCCCTTAAAAGCTTTTCGTTTGAATAGCGGGGGAGCGGGGTTTGATTGGGAGAGGAGGCAGGAGGGGCCTCGGGGAAAGAAACCCCGAGCGAGGCGGCCATCGTCTTGAAATAGTCGTTCGGGGTGTGGGGCTCCTGGTCGGCGATGTTGTAAACCTGGCCGGGCCGCCCTTTCTCCATCGCCTGCGCCAGAAGGTCGAGATAGTCTTCGATGTAAATCCGGTGGAGAAGGGAGGGCATATCGGCGGGAATCTGATATCGTCCTTCCCGGACCTGATTGTAAATTCCCGGCATCGGCGCGTAAATGGACGCCGCCCTGAGAATCAGGGCCGAAAATCCTTTCTCGGAGAACCGGGACAACAGCTCCCGTTCCGCCTCGATAAGGATCCGGCCGGCCGGGCTCTTCGGCCTGCAGATGACCTTTTCGTCGAGTACCTCGGCGAACATCCCATCATATACGTCAAGGCTGCTTTCGTAAATATACCGTTTTGGATAACCGGGGGGGAGGACCGACAAAATATTCTTCAACGCTTTTAAATCAGACAGCTCCGGCGCCGGCTTGCCATGGACCCTCTTTCCGGCCAGGTGGTAGATCACGTCGGCGTTCGCCACCGCCATCTTTGCCAGAAACGGATCGGCCAGGTCGGCCGACAACGGATTCAGACCGAGACGGGCGAAGCCGGGGGCGAGCGCTTCGTTCGAGAGCAACACCCAAATGCTCCGATCGGGATGCAAGAGCCGGGGTCCCAGCTGCTTTAGAAAATTTCCTTCGCCGATCAATAAGATCGTGGTAAATGGGCTGGCCAATAGCTGCTCCTACCCGCCCCAACGGCGGGGCGTCCGGTTTATTTCGAGTCTCGATTTCCTGTTTGGGATTCCGCCATGGCGGAGTGTGACAAGGCTTCATATTCCAAAGAGACCTTCTCCCACGCCGCAGTCACCTGATCTATTTCGACCTTAAGGCGCTTTTGCCGCTCCAGGATTTCATAAAAACGCTCTTTCTCCTGATAAATCTGCGGATCGGATAAAAGGAGGGCGCACGCTTCGGACTCTTTGGTTTTGCGCTCCAACTCGTTTTCAAGCGCTTCAATCTTCTTCTTTAACGGCTGGTTTTCCCGATGAACCCGGTTTCTCGCTTCGGCTTCACGGCGGCGCTGATCCTTCGCCTCCGCCCGTCCCAATCGCTCCTTCGGTGGATTTGCGGCCGCTGATGCCGCCGCGCCCTGACCGCCATTACCGGCCGTCTGTGACGGAATGGGCGCCTGCTCCCTCTTGTAAAGGTAATAATCATAATCGCCGTGATAGACGGTGACCCGCCCTTGATTGACTTCGATAATCAGATCGGCGACCTGCCGGATCAGGTGCCGGTCATGGGTAATAAAGCAGAGGGTTCCGGAATACTCTTTCAGCGCCTCCTCCAGCACATCTCTCGAAGGGATATCGAGGTGGTTCGTCGGCTCATCCAGCAGAATGAAGTTGGCCGGTTTGATCAGCATTTTGGCCAATGCAAGGCGGCTCTTCTCTCCCCCGCTCAAGACCGATACCTGCTTGAAGACATCATCCCCTGAAAAGAGAAACGCCCCCAGGATCCCCCGCACAAAAGAAGGCGCGCCCGTGGGGTGGGCCATTTCCATCTCCTGAAGGACGGTGTAGTTCGGATTGAGCGACTCCAACTGATGCTGGCTGAAGTAGGTCAGCTGGATCTTTTGTCCGAGGGCCCGTTTTCCCGCATCGATCGGAAGAACACCCGACAGAATTTTAATCAGCGTCGATTTTCCGGCCCCGTTTGGCCCGACCAGCGCCACTTTCTGACCCCGGGTCAACGTCAGGTTGAGCCCCTGATAAACCTTCGTCGCGCCATATGATTTGCCGACATTCTCGAGCGTGATCACCTCCTGTCCTCCCCGTTCCGGCTGAGGAAAGGAGAATCGGACCTTCTTTCGTTCCTGGGTCAGCTCGACCCGTTCGATCTTTTCCAACTGCTTGATCCGGCTCTGAACCTGCCGGGCCTTGGTCGCCTGCGCCCGGAACCGGTCGATGAACCGCTGTGTCTCTTCGATCTTCTTCTGCTGGTTTTCATACGTCGACAGGCGGATGGCCGCCGATTCTTCCTTGGCCACGAGATATTTGTCGTAATTCCCCGCGTAGTTGGTCAGCTTCGACAGATCGATCTCCACGATCCGGTCGGCCAGCGCATTGATAAAGGGACGGTCGTGAGAAATAATCAGGATTGCGCCGGAATAATTCTTAAGAAAACCTTCGAGCCAGATGACCGACTCCAGGTCGAGATGGTTGGTCGGCTCGTCTAAAAGCAAGATGTCGGGCTGAGAGAGAAGCAGCTTGGCGAGCGCGATTCGCATCAGCCACCCCCCGCTGAGCTGGTCGGTCGGTTTGCCGAAATTTTCTTCCTTGAAACTCAGTCCGGAGAGGATCTGTTTGGCCTGGTGCTCCAGGTTGTATCCCCCTTTGCCTTCAAACTGTAATTGAAGCTCGGCATAGTGCAACCCAAGGCGCTCTTTTTCGATCATGTTATCTGTTTCGAGCATCTCCTGTTGGACCCGCTGCAACTCTTTTTCAATGTCGTTGATCAAGGCACAGCCGGAGAGGACCTCTTCCAGAATGCTCCGGCCTCTGAGCTGAAGGATCTCCTGCGGAAGGTATCCGACCACCGTGCTTTTCGAGATGACGATCTCCCCCTGGTCGGGTCCCACTTTGCCTGCGATCATCTCCAGGAGGGTGGTCTTTCCGGCGCCGTTGGCGCCGATCAGCGCAATCCGATCGCCATAAGCAATCTGCAGCGTCGCTTCCGAGAAAAGGATCCTTGCCCCAAATCGTTTCGTGATGTTTAAAAGAGAAATCATGGATGGTTTACCTCTTACTTTCTTTTCTTTTTTCAGGTCGATGGAAGATCGGCCGCTCGAGATCATGTTGCACAGCGGCCTGCTTCTCCTCCAGTTTCGGTGACGAATGGATAAACGAGTGCTGACGGGCCTGCTGGTGAATCTGGCGGAGCTGCTTCGGAGAGAGCCACTTTGAAAGCTTCTGATTCTCCAGATTTTGATTTGTGTTTGAAACGGTCGTGTTGTCGGTGCAGATCGCCACCGGAATGCCCTGCTCCAGAAAGGTAAAAATCGGATGAGGCGCTCCCAACGGCACCGCGCCGGTTTGGTAGTTGGAGGTGAAACAGCACTCTACCATAATCTGATCCTTCGCCAGCCGCCGCAAAAGGCTCTTGTCTTTCACGGCCGAACAGCCGTGACCGATCCGGGAAGCGCCGAGGACATCGATGGCTTCCCAGATGGCTTCGGGGCCTTCGTCCTCTCCCGCGTGGATGGTCAACCCCAATCCACCGGCGCGCGCGATCGTAAAGGCTTCTTTGAAAAGGCGCGCCGGATTGCCCCGCTCCGCCCCCGCCACGTCAAAACCGATCACGCCGGTTCGTTCGTGAAACTGCTGCGCTTCCGCGATCGCCTGCCGCGCCAGAATTCTCGCGATGTGCGGACCCTGATGCCGCATGGCGATGACGATCAAACCTGCCTCGATCGGGTATTTTTTCTTCGCGCGGTTCAATCCGGCGAGAACCGAGCTGATGGTCTGGCGGAGCGTCAGCCCGGCGAAGGTGTGGATGATCGGCGCATAGCGAAGCTCCAAAAGCCGGACCCGGTTTTCGTAGGCCTTTTTCACGATCGCTTCGATGACGTATGAAATGTTTCCATAAAACTGCGTGATCCAGGCGGGGTAGTGAAACTTATCGAGGTATCGCAACAGCGCTCCCTCTTCTCCCTCCTGCAGGACCAGAAGTTTCTCCATCTCTCTCTTCGTTGCAACGGGATTCAGACGGTGCTCTTTCATCAACTTCCAGGTGACATCGACCGGGATCGAGCCATCCACATGCTGATGCAACTCAACTTTTTCGATTCCCGAAATCGCCGGGTCAATCGAAAGACGCCTGGCCGGCGCTTTGGAATCTTTTATCGTGCCCATTCTTCTTAAAATAACCCCTAGCGCGAAAGGTTAAGTGAACGCCGTAAGTTTTTGCTTCAAAAGACCTATTTTAACGGCGCTCCTCTTTCCAATACTTGTAAGCTAAAAAAGGGTCCCACATGGCTCCGGTGGCCGACATCACGGCATCGACCCCGACATTGAAAAATTCCCGGATATGCCCGGGGGTCATCACCCCTCCGACCCCGACCACCACGAAATCATATTTCTCTTTTTGTTTCAGATCGACGATCCTGGAAGCCTGACGCATGGCGCATGCCCGGATGGCCGATCCGCAGACGCCGGACCGAAGCCGCCCCGGACCGGGCAGGGCCGACGTTCCCTCATCGTTGACCACCTCGAACGAGAGGGTGTTGATCCCGGCAATGCCGTCGACATGCGGGGCATTCGCCTTCACGACATGCGCCAGACGGCCCGAATCGGTGATGTAGCCGATCTTGATGATCAACGGAACCGCTCCGATCGCCCGCTTCACCGTTTTGGAAATCTCGGCTGAAAAATCCGGATCGGTGTAAACGCTTCCCTCTCCGGTCACCACATTGGGACAGGAGAGATTAATCTCGATGATCGGCGCCCCCGCTTCGGCGGCCAGGGCGGCCGCCTTGGCGTAATCGGCAGCCAAATCCTTTTCGCCCGGCGTACCGACCACGCTCACAATCAGAACCTGCCCCTCTCCCAAACCGGCCTTGGCTTTCTGAATGTCGGCCTGCCAGACCTGAGGATCCCGAGACGGCATGCCGAAGGAGTTGGTGATGCTGATCTCCTCGAGCGCGGGGGGCGGCTCCATCGTCGCCACCAGCCGCTTCCCGAAATCTTCTTCTTTGATCTGGCCGTTCAATTTCAGAAACATGCAATTCGGATCGGGATGGCTCGGCGTGGCGCGGGTTCGGACCGTTTTATAAACCGGAAGATCGAAGCCGAGCTCCGCGTAGGCGATGATCCACCGGGAGTTTAAAAGGGGACCCGCCGGAATACCGAGACAGGAATTGACATCGAATCCGAGAAAGCGCTCCTTCCGGCCGATCTGCCGCAACGGCGCTTTCTCTTTGATGAAAGGCCCTTCCTGGTAATTGGCTTCATAGGAGCGGTAAATATCGTAAGTCGGATTGAGTTTCATTTTTTACCTTTAAAATAAGCTCTAGCGCGAAAAGTTACGGCGCTCCTTTAAAATAGGCCCTGGCGCGAAAAGTTAATTGAACGCCGCCGGGTAGGTCGGCCCTGGAAGCATGGCCGTGATAAATTTTGCTTATGGTGACCTATTTTAACGGCGCTCCTTTAAAATAGGCCCTGGCGCGAAAGATTACGACCTCCGGGGAGTGGTTGGAGGTGGAAACGGAAACCACGGCGCTCCTTTGGCTGTCCGGCGGGGCCGGATCAGACAGCAAACAGCCCAGGCAGATCGGCCCGGGCTGCGATGATCGCTTGCGTAAATTAAATTTTTTCGATGACCAGCTTGAAATGTCCATCGGGGATTTTCGTCAACTCCAGAACTTTGTGTCCTTCCGATTGAACGCTCCGGGGGACATTCCGCATCGGCTCCCCGTCGTCGATGATCACTTCGAGCACCTGGCCGGGATCCATCTCTTCGAGCTGAAGCTTCGTTTTTACAAAGTTCATCGGACAGGCAACACCCGACAAATCCAACCTGGCATCCACTTTTTTCTCTAATTTCATTGCCACCTCTTTTTCGATTGGCAGGACCGGCTCTTTCTTCCTCAACTTCATATTGGAATCGAGCCGATCATACGCCTCTTTACATTCCCGGACGAAAGCGTGGGCCATTTCCAAAGTCTCCTGCACCGCTTCCGGCTGCAGGTCAAATCGGGCCCACCTTCCAAGATCTTCGGTGAAATGCTCGAACCGCTCCGTGACGATTCCCTGCTCCACCACCTTGTGCTGAAATTCTTTTAAAATCTCTTCCTCCTGCGGAGAGTCAACGCCGAAAGGAATCAGAAGGGCCCGGCAGGTCACCATCACACCGCTCTTGATCAGACTGATCGTTTCTTCATACCGGCCGCGATTCAGCGACACCGCCGCCTTTTCCAGCGATTGATTTCCGGTTCTCAGATAATGCTCGATCATGTCGATGACCGTTCCGGCGCATTCCCCAGGACCGAGATCGTCGAGAGAGAAATCGCGGTCCTCTTTCCAGTCCCGATAATCATCGGGCGCCTCCTGCGGGCTCGGAATCTGGGTGAACTTTTCCAGCTTCGCGCAGAGCGCCTCGCGGCTGTACCGCTCAATGAACGGGTTAAAGCCCTCCCCTTCGAGATGATTTTCCCGGTAGAGGCGAATGATCTCCATCGTCGCGGCCGGAATATTTTTCGCCGGGAGTTTTAACTTGGATCTTCCCAGCACCGAGGTTTCGGCATTGACCTGCCCACCGAGATGAAGTTGGTAGTGGGGGACGAGCTTGCCGTTTATTTTCTTCCCGACGCCGTGGAAACCGATCCCGGCAATATGATGATGGCCGCAGGAGTTGGGGCATCCGGAAATCCGGATTCGGAGACCGTTGAGGTCGTCATAGTCCGGCAAGTTCTTTGAAAACTCCTCTACGATCGCTCCTCCGAGGCCCATCGACGAGGTCAGCGCCAGTTGACAGCTGTCGGAACCCGGGCAGGCAATGACATCGACCACCTTTTCCGCCCCCGCGCCGCCAAGCCCCGCCTGATCGAGGGCGGCATAAAGGCCGGGCAGGTCCGAGCGGCGGACCCCATGAAGGATAAAATTCTGCTGATGGGTCGCGCGAACTTCGGGCGCTGAAAATCGATCGACGATGTCGGCAAGGCCGCGGAGTTCGGCGGCGGTGATGTCTCCTAAAATCAGTTTGACCTGAACAGCGCAGCGCTCCCCTTCCTGAGGGATCAGGTTGGTCTGAATCCACCGTTCATATCCGGCGCCATGGCTCCCATTTGCGGCGTGGCCGTTTTGAACCATCTGAAGGGTCGGGGGATGTTGCTTTCCCCTCGGTTCGGGCAAAGGAGGATATTTTTTCCCCGATTCCTTTAAGAGGACAAGCTCTTCCGCCACCTTCGCCTTAAACTGATCCAAACCCCATTTTTCAAGGATAAATTTCATCCGGGCTTTGCTTTTTATCTTTCGGTCCCCATGCGCGTCGAAGATTTTTAGAATCGCCTCGCTGAGCGGCAACACTTCGGTCATCGGGAGAAAGTCGGTATAGAGTTTCGCCAGCCTGGGGCTCGACCCCAATCCCCCCCCGACGAAGAGCTTGAAGCCATATTCGGTTTTGCCTCCCGCCTCCCGGCTTGTGGCGATAAAACCAAGATCGTGGATGGTGGCCAGACCGCACTCCGACTTACAGCCCGAGAACGAAATTTTAAATTTACGGGGAAGGTCCTGATTGATCGGATTCCTCAGAAGATGATAGGCGACCTGCTCTGAAATTTCCGTCACATCGAACAACTCCGTCGGGCAAACGCCGGCGAGATGGCAGGCGGTCACGTTCCGAACCGTATTGCCGCACGCCTCCCGGGTGGTCAATCCCGCTTCGGCCAGACGGTACATCACCGTCGTGACATCCTCCAATTTTACAAAATGGAACTGCACATCCTGCCGCGTGGTGACGTGCCCTTTTCCGGTCGAATATTGTTCGGCGATATCGCCGAGGCAGCGAAGTTTCTGCGAATTCAGGAGGCCGGCCGGGATCTTCACCCGGACCATCTGGACCCCTTTTTGCCGTTGGCCGTAGATCCCATGCTGCAGACGGAAACGTTTAAATTTTTCCTCAGGGATCTCCTTCTTTTTTAAACGTTCCACCTGGAGACCGAATGCTTCGATTTCCTTGAGGATTTCCTCAGGAAGGGTGGTCCGGATTTGGTTCATAAGAAAGGACCCTCTTTTGAGCAAAAGAACTTTTCAGAGGATACACTATTTTGGTCGAACAATCAACGCAAAAAGGGGGTTTTCATTTCATATGGTCTGAATGAGGCCGGTTCAATTCCCCTAAGAGCTTGTCCGAATCTGCTAAAGCGCCGGCCCGTTCCAAAAATAAATTGACACGCGAGGGAAACTGCGTAGAATGTTGCGGATGATCTCATTTCTCTCTCAGATGATGGTACTGGCCATCTTGCTGGGAGGGTGCATCAAGACCGACCCTCCTCCCAATCCATTCCACGCCGCGGCGAGTTATCCGGTCGGAAAAAGCCCCTCATTTCTCGGAACGGCCGACTTGAACGAGGACGATTTTTTAGACCTGGCCATTGCCAACACCGAAAACCAGTCGATCTCGATTCTATTTGGAAGCAGCGATGGAAGCTTTCAGGACCCGGTCAGTTTGAAAGTTGGAAAACAGCCCCGCTGGATTGTTTTCGGCGACTTCAATGAAGATCAAAAGACCGACCTGGCCGTCTTAAACAACGATGAAGACAACCTCTACATTTTTTTAAATCAGGGCAAGGGGACCTTTGGAAACGCGGTCTTCTACCCGACCGGCCGCGCCCCTTTTTCCGCGGCCGTGAACGATTTCAACGGCGACCGGCATCTCGACCTTGCAGTCGTCTCCAGATTCGACCGCCTCATTATCCTCCTGGGGAGAGGAGACGGCTCTTTTGTGGAGGGGATGGTCGGAGATCCGGGAGCGATCCCGACCGGTGTTATCTCCGGCCTTTTCAATAACGATTCTTTTATCGACTTGGCAATCGCCAACAACGGCACCCAGAGCAGCGATTTTATTTTTTTCTGGGGAAAAGGAGATGGCACGTTTGAAAAAGGTCCTTCCTATCGGACCGGACAGAGACCGCTCGCCCTCCTCTCTGAAGATTTCAACCGCGACCGCCTTCCGGACATCCTGGTCATCAACGGCATCGGCGATTCCCTCTCCCTCTTTCTTCAACAGAAAGACGGCGCCTTTTCAAAACCGCTGCAGCTGGGGGCGGAAGGGGGACCGGTCTCCGCCGCGGCGGCCGACTTCAACGGAGACGGCGCGCTCGATCTGGTGGTGGCGAACAGCCGGAGCAACAACATCTCCTTCCTTGCGGGAAAGGAAGAAGGCGGATTTCAACATCCGCCGCTGAACATTCATACCGGAATCGCCCCTTTTTTTATATTGGGCCAGGACCTCAATGGGGACGGGAACCCCGATCTCGCGGTGATCAACAACGAAGATCAGACCCTCACGATTCTCTTTGGGAAATGGCACAGAAAAACATCGTGACAAAAATTTTGATCTACCTTAATCGGGGGCCTCTCGATGGAAAAAATAGAATTTGAGGAGGTTCATCCTCCGGATGAATCTGAACAGATCCGGGATTCGTTTCGGCAGCAGGTCATCGATCTGAAAAAGAAGCGGCGGATTCAGGTCGGCCCGTATGTCTCATTGACCTTCGAAAATCGGGAGACCATTCTTTTTCAAATTCAGGAGAGGGTCCGAACCGAGCACCTTCACGACCGGGCCAAAATCCAGGAGGAGATCGACATCTATAACGGCCTCATTCCGGGGCCGCGTGAGCTCTCCGCCACCTTTTTCATTGAAATTACGGAGCAGAATAAAATCAAAGAGATCCTGGACAAATTGACCGGGATCGATAAGGAGAATCGGCTCTCCTTTCAGATCGCTCAAAAGAAAAAGATCCCCGGCATTTTTGAATCGGGACGAAGCTCGGAGCAGAAGATCAACTCGGTCCACTTCGTTCGATTCAGATGGAGCTTTGCCGAGATCGAGACGTTCCGGATGGAGAAAGAGAACGCGCTGGTCATCGACCATCCCAATTACAAAGAGCGGGCCGCGATTTCAGAGGAGACGAAAAAGATATTGCTGGAAGATCTGGATGAGACGGACTGAGCTGGTGGGCAAGACGATTCAAGCGGCCGCGCGGGCGAAGCCGGCCGGTCTTCTCACGGCTGCTTCGTTTTCCGGACGTAGACTCTGAATACTTTTCCCTCTTGAAGCAAGTCAAGGAATTCGTTTCCGCTGCTCTTACACCAGGCTGGCATGTCCTTTTTGATCCCCTCGTCATCCGAGAGAATTTCCAACACCTGGTTGAGCTCCATCTGCTTGATCTTCTTTGAGGTGAGGATGACGGGGATCGGGCAGAACAGCCCCAAGGTATCGAGTGTCAGGTCAGCGGCCGTCATCGCTTCACCTTCGAATAAATCGGCGAGACCCGCCGGATCTCTTCAACGCACTCAGGAAAAACCGAAATCACCCTATCGATGTCGGAATCGGTCGTCTGCATTCCGAGGCTGAAAACAATCCCCCCCTGTGCGACGTTGCCCGGAAAACCGATCGCCGTCAGCACGGGCGAAATCTTCAACGCATCGGCGCTGCACGACGATCCGCTCGCCGCAATGATTCCCCTCCGCTCCAGCGTTCGGACCAACGCCTCCCCGTCGACGAATTCCACGGCGAAGCTGGCAATAGAAGGAAGGCGGCGGATCCGGTCTCCCGTCGGATGAAGCAAGGCCGCCCGGCCCACCAGTTGATCGATCAGCCGATCCCGGAGCGCAGACAGCCGAGCCCCCTCCGCGGCCAGACGCTTTCCGGCTTCCCTCGCCGCCACCCCCATCCCGACGATCCCTGCAACATTCTCCGTGCCGGCCCGTCTCCCCTCTTCCTGAATTCCCCCGTCGACCAAAGGGTACAGACGGGTTCCGCGGCGGAGGTAAAGGGCGCCGGCCCCTTTCGGGCCATAAAACGGCTGGGCTGAGAATCCGGCCAGATCGACTCCAAGGAGGTTGACATCAAATGGGACGACGCCGACCGTTGCGACAGCATCCGTATGGAAGAGCACTCCGCGCGCCTGGGTCGTCCGGCCGATCTCTTCCAGGGGTTGAATCGTTCCGATCTCATTATTGGCATGCTGGATCGAGACCAAAACGGTCTCTTTCCGTATCGCAGCTTCAACGGCCTCGGGGCGGACCCGCCCCTTTCCATCGACCGGGAGCCAGGTGATTTCATACCCTTCCTGCTCAAGCCGCTTCAACGGATGGGCCACGGAGAAGTGCTCGATCATCGAGGTGACGATATGCTTTCCTTTTTTTCGCTGGGCGGCCAGGATCCCCTTGATGGCGAGGTTATTTGCCTCGCTGCCGGAGGCCGTGAAAATGATTTCGCGCGACGCAGCGCCAATCAGTCTCGCGATCTCTTCCCGCGCCTGCGCGACTGCGCTTCGGGGCGCGGCGCCATAGCCATGCCGGCTCTGGGGATTGCCAAAACATTCCGTGAGGTAAGGAAGCATGGATTCGCGTACCTCCGGTAAAAGAGGCGCCGCGGCCATATAATCGAGGTAGATCTCTTTCATATTTTAAAATGATAAGGGGGATTAAGAGCAATCGTCAAGGTCCCGCCTCCCTTTTTTAAAAGGGAGGCGGTTGAAGAGAAGGTCAGGATAGCGGCCGCTTTGCCATGCGCAGAAGGAAAAGGCTGAAGATCA
>Ga0080064_1001727_pt1 | contig 41872 bp, 32 predicted proteins | sample Subgrocontami54m_FD_69260 | JGI IMG/M metagenome (GOLD analysis project Ga0080064, IMG submission 69260) | Subsurface groundwater microbial communities from S. Glens Falls, New York, USA - GMW46 contaminated, 5.4 m (SPADES assembly) (version 2) ...
TGCTCCGCCCTTGGTACCGCAAGAAGTCAGCCCCTTCGTTCCTCGACATGCTCACCGCCCTTCGCCAGACGGGCTGGCTATGCATTTCTCAGCCCTCGCGTCATCCGCGGGCGACGCAAAACCCCCACACCGCTTGGGCCCAGGCACTCCTGGCTACGGCATAATGGCCGAAGTCGAGTCTAGCTAGACTTCTTTTTTTTCAGTCTTCTGGCAGTCATGGAACAGCCCCAACGGATGACCGAGCACTCGCGGCGACCCCGGCCTGAGCTAGCGGATTTCTAGCTTCTAGCAGGTTCACGGCAAAGATGCGCTTCACCTTTCGCGGCGTCGGCGCAAGCGAAGTCTGGCGGGACGCCCACTCGGGTGCTAAGCTGGTGCCAAAGCTTCCGGAGGCGGCCATGTGGCGGCAACGCGATCCCATCTTGAGGAGGACCGGGCTTGCTCCGCCGCCGCGGCATATGTGCCAGACCGCGAGCGGATCGTGTCGAGGGACCTCGCACCAAGCAATGGGGCTCCTCCTCGGCGTCACGACGTTTCTCGCTGTGACCGGTTGTGCCGGAGCGGCGCCCCCAGGAATCCAGGCCCGGGTGACCAGCGACCCCGGATCGGCCCTGTTGCTGCCCGCAGGTAGCGGACCGGCGCGGACGCTCACCATGGCGTTCATCTACGAGCCAAATGCGCTGCTTCCAAAAGTCCCGGGGAGTGGTAGCTCAAACGACGTAAAGCGCCTATTCAACGCTGCGCTCGGGCTCGTCGACAGCGCTGGTACGGCCCGGCCGTACCTCGCGGAGACGCTCCCACAATTGAACACGGCGAGCTGGCAGGTCTTTCCGGATGGCCGAATGGAGACGAGCTACCGACTGCGGCCGAACCTGACCTGGCAGGACGGCGAGCCACTGACTGCCACGGATTTCGTTTTCGCCTGGCGGGTCTACCGGGCACCCGGGCTCGGCCTTTTTGATTCGAGTCCGCAAGATCTTATGGAAGAAGTCCAAGCCCCTGATGCGCGAACCGTCGTCATTCGGTGGGCTACGGTCTATCCCGATGCCGGGATCATGTCCGATACGGCGCTCGAGCCGCTCCCGGGGCACCTGCTGGAGGCGCCGCTCGGGGCTTTCGAAGCCAATCCCAGTACGCGCGAGGCGCTGGTCAACCACCCGTACTGGAGCACCGAGTTCGTGGGGGCCGGGCCGTTTCGCCTCACGTCCTGGACGCCCGGGCTTGAGCTGCAAGCGGCAGCATTCGCCGGTCACGCGCTGGGTCGTCCGAAGATCGAGCGGGTCGTCGCGCAATTCCTGTCCGACTCCAACACGATTCTGACAAATGTGCTCGCTGGCACGGTGCAGTTCACCACCAGGAACGCGCTCTTCTTCGAGCATGCTCAAGTCCTCAAGCGAGATTGGGGCAGCAACGGCGCCATTCTCTTTACGAGCGATACCCGCGTCATCAACACGGTGCAATTCCGGCCCGAGTATCTCCGCGAACCGGCGCTCGCCGACGTGCGAGTGCGACGGGCCATCGCCCACGCAATCGACCGTCAGGCCCTGCAGGATGGGCTCTACGACGGCGAGGGGCAGATCGTTGAAACCACGCTGTCGCGCGAGGTTCCCTATTACCCGGAGGTGGACCGGGCGCTCGTGAAATATCCGTATGACCCGCGTCGCACCGAACAGTTGTTGAATGAAGCCGGGTTCATGAAAGATCGGGAGGGATTCTTTGCTGCAGCGACGGGAGGGCGGTTTCGTCCTGAATACCAGGGCTTCACTGGGCCCCTATACGAGCGGGGCCAGGCCATCGTCGCCAACAGCTGGCGCCAGGCTGGGCTTGACATCCAGCCGGCGCTGATGCCGATCGCCTGGGTGCGCGATGCCGAAGCCCGGAATACGTTCGGCGCCATTTCGGTCGCCTCGGCCATGAGCGATGAGCGAACTTTACGCATGTTCGCCAGCGGGGACATCGGAACGGCGGCCAAGCGCTGGACGGGCAACAACCGCGGGGGGTGGGCGAATGAAACGACCGACCGGCTTTGGGACTCCTTTACGACAACGCTCGATCGAGCGGAGCGCACTCGTCATATCGTAGGGATCGCACAGCAGGTGAGCGAAGACGTGCCGATCTTCGTCCTCTACGCCAACATCCAGCCGATCGTTCACCAATCTGTTCTGCATGGTCCCGACGTTGGCGGGCCGGACACGCTGCGGTACTGGAATATCCATGAGTGGGAGTTCAAGTAGAAATCAGCCGGGGAGACAACGGTCGGCTGTCAATGAGTAGACGATAGGGGCGGCGGACCCGGGTCCGGGGACGCTAGGGGGGAACACCATGCCAGTCCTTGATGCTGATGGCCACATCCACGAACCTGAGGCGATGTACGCCAAACTCGAGGCCGAGTTCTACCCGAATAGGCCAGTCATGGTGGCGCTGCCGGCGGACACCGCAGCGGGCGACGGCGAGTTGCTCTGGATCATCGAGGGCAAGGCCGTGCCCACGATCGCCGGGCGGGGGAGCACGGGGTTCACGCTGCCGGGGAGCTTGCGCTCGCGGAGCAAGCGCGCCACGGTCGGCAATCAGACGCTTGAGGACGTTCCCGCTCGGCTGGCGGGAATGGACGAGATCGGGCTCGATATGCAGGCCATCTTTCCTACGATGTTTCTCATCTCCGCGGTGGAGAACGTGGTCCTGGAAGGCGCGCTGTGCCGCGCCTACAACAACTACTTGAGTGATGCATCCGCCCGGTCGCACGGCCGACTCAAGTGGAACGCGCTCATTCCGTGGCGAGATCCGGAAGCCGCGGTTACCGAGCTCCGCCGGGCGAGTGATCTTGGCGCTTCGGGCATCTTTACCATGGGCGTCATCTGGGACCGACACTTGAGCGATCCGATGTTCTTTCCAATCTACCAGACCGCGAGTGATCTGGATCTACCGGTCTGCGTCCACCTCGGATGGGGGGCGCCACTCGCGAACCAGCTCTTCTCGGAGAACGCCTTCTTCTGTTCGGCCACGATCCCGGTCATCTGGGGATTTGTCTTCGCGATGAACTCCGGGATTCTCGGTCGGTTTCCTCGGTTGCGGATCGGGTTTATTGAAACCGGCGCCGAGTGGGTCCCCTACGCGATCAACCAGGTCCGACGGCAGTATGAGCCGCCCTCCGCGGCCGGCCGAGCGCTCCAGATCGGTGGTCGACGCGGAATCGCGATTGACTATTATCGGGATCCGGTGGAGTGGTTTAAGGAGGGCCGAGCGTTCGTGACCTTTGAGGCCGACGAAGATCTGCCGTATCTGCTGCAGCATCTCGGGGAAGACGCGCTCATGATGTCGACCGACTATCCGCACGGCGATCAGTCGTCGGATGCGAATTTCGTGACGAAGCTCCGCCAACGGGATGACGTGACGGATCGCGTGAAGCAGAAGTTGCTCGGGGAGAACGCCGCGCGGTTCTACCGCGAATGAGCGACCGCACGCGACAGTCGGTATCTGTGGCGTTCGCAGCTATGCCTGCCAATACCACTCGTGAATGTTGAAGAGGTATGCCGCGACACTGTTCGGGCCGGTCACTGAGAAACTCGATAAATCCACTGGGCCTTTTAGGGCGCCCACATAGGCAAAGGGCGACGTATCGTAGTAAAGGAAGATAAGCGGCAGATCCGTCCTGATGTGCTTCTCGAGCTCGATGGTGACCTGGGTGATTTCCGAGGGGTCCAGAGCGCCATCAAGAAGGCTCGCGAGGCGATCGTACTCGGGATGGGAGTAGCCGCCTCGGTTACCGGTCCACCGGTTTTCTGTGCGGGCAGTCTCGCTGCTGCGAAACGATAGGAACGTTTGTTGCCCGGACCACACCCCTGGGACCAGTGCCCGCTCCATCGGGGATTGGCTCTGCGTGTTGGATGCGTTGGAGGTGGCGTTGATCCCAAGCTGGTTGAGCTGCGCAACCACGATCGCGTTCTCCTGCTGGAACGCGGCGGCACCCACCGTGTACCACACCGGGAGGTCGAACGGAGTCCCGCGGGGCGTTGTCCATTTGCTATCCGAGCCACGGACGAAGCCGGCCTCCTCCAGCAACTGCTGAGCGCGACGAGGATCATAAGGATACTTGGCCACCTCGCGATCCACGAGCGGATAGATCTCCTCGCGCGGAGAGGTGTAGGTGTCGCTCATCACCCCCCGTCCATTCGTGATGGTCTCGAATATCGGCTGTTTATCAAGGGCGTGGGCGAGGGCCCGGCGCACCCGGACGTCGGTTGCCACCTCCAGCGGCTGGGCCCGGTCTGGCCGGAACTGGAAGGTGAGAATCCGATTGTCTATGGGCCTGCGCAGCACGGTCCCGCCGGTCGCCCCCCATTCCCGCTGGAGGATCTCGCCGGGCTCACCGCGGAGTTGGTCGAAGGATGCGTCCGCATCTCCCGCGAGCATCGTCGCGAGGGCGGCATTCGCATCGGGAATCCCGCGCACGCTGATCCGATCGATCCGGGGCCGTCCCAGCATGAAGCCGTCGAACGCCGAAGCCTCGACCGACACACCGGGGTTGTAGGCATCCAGTTTGTAGGCCCCTGCCCCAACGTATGCTGAATTCCAGAACGGGCTATTCGGAAGAAAGCTGGGAGCGTTGGGTCCGGCCCCAGCGCTCTCAAGGTGCGCCTGTTCCAGAAGGTGGCGGGGCAGCGGGGGAAAGCCGTCCTGAAGCATGCCAGCATGGGCGTAGCGTTGACTCCACCTGATGAGCACCGTGCGTGAATCTGGCGCGAGGACCTCTGCCATCCATTGCGTGGGAACGGTGGCCGCCAGGCCGTACTCTGGGGTGGCATAAACCCTTGCCGCAAATACGAAGTCCTCCGCGGTCAAAGGTTGACCATCGTGCCACGTCAGGTTCGGCCTCAACCGGTAGGTCGTCTCCATGGTACCGTCCGGAAAGAGTCGCCAGGTGGCTGTGTTCAGCTCGGGGAGGCTCTCCGCGAGAAAAGGCAACGGCTTCCCGCGCTCATCGTACGTCGACAGGTTTGCGTTGAGGACCTTCGCCGGGATCTGGGTTATGAGTCCGGAAGGCAGACCACCGAGCGGCTTAGCTGCAAAATTCAACGGGACCTGCAGGGCCATCATGGTTAATGTGCGCTGGATCGCTGGCCTGGTCTCGGCTCCCTCAGCACCCGCGGGTGCGCTTGCCGGGACATCCGCCCGGCCACAGGCGGCAAGCAGGAGCACCCTCAACAGGACAACAATACCGAAACGGGGCACGCGTTGCTGACCTGCCACTATGGCTGCCCCCAAAACTTTAGCGCTGATCCCGTTCAGGTTAGCCACGTGCGCAGGCCAAGAACGAACGAGAGGAATGAGCGAGATGGGGTGGCGGCCTGCGCCAGCCCGCGAGACTGAAGCGCACGTTTGCCCGTTCCTACGGGATGAGGACGCTGCGGATGACGTCGGTCTCCTTGCCGCTCCACTCTGAATGCTCGAACGCTTCTGTGACGTCAGCGAGGGCGAATTTGTGGGAGATGATGTTCTGAAAAGGCAGCGTCTCTACTCCCCTGACTAACAGTTCCAGGATCTTTGGCAGCAATGCCGGACGGTACATCGAGGAGCCCACGATCCGCGCGCGGAGTGAAGGGGTGATCTCAGACTTCGCGCCGATAATGTTGCCGATCTCGACAAACGAGCCGTCAGGGGCCAGCATCGCCATTCCCTCTGGAACGAGCTCTCCGATGCCCACCAGCTCCACCACGATGTCTGCCCCAACACCCGCCGTGATCTCCTTGACCCGTGCGATGCGTGATTCGGAGGTGGGATAGTCCTTCAGATTAATCGTGTGTGTGGCGCCCAGCTCCCGCGCAAGCTGCAGGCGAGCGGGCACGCCATCGATCGCGATAATCGGATGCGCCCCGTAGATGTGCGCTATTCCGGTGCCGGCGAGTCCCAGGCCGCCCGCGCCTTGAAAGACCACGGCCTGGCCAGCAGTGAGGCCGCCGCGAAGCAGCCCCTGCATGATAGTTCCTATCCCGCAATTCACCGGTGCCAGCACCTCGTCTGCCAGCAGATCCGGCGCCTTCCAAACGGGTTGGTTCGGCGTCAAGTACACGAAGTCGCCAAAGGTCCCGAAAAAGTAGGGGAACTCTCCCGGTGCTCCCCGGTGGTGGGTCAACTTGGAGCTCTGACAGTAGTTGTGATCGCCTGCGAGACAGTACCGGCAGCGCAGACACGAAAACACGGCGCTGAAGACGACGCGGTCGCCCTCGCGCAATTGGTTGCCGGCGAAGTCAGTGGTCACTCCTGAGCCGAGCGTGTGGACCACTCCGATCCCTTCGTGTCCCATGACGACCCCTCGGGCTGGCATTGGCCGTCCGCTGGAGTCGCCGCGCCACCGATGGAGGTCTGAGCCACAAATGGCGGCCATCGTCGTCCGGAGCACGATGGCCCCCGGCTGGGGATCGGGGACATCATATTCCTCGATCTCGAAGGGTTTGCGCGGCGCTTTCAGAACGGCTATGCGACCTTTCACGCTTACTCCTGCCCCGCCGTCGCCGGCTCGCGCGAGTCGTTGCGGCGTCCTTGGTGCCGCCTCATGGCGGAACGATTTCCTCCTGACCCGGCTTCACCCACCTCCACGTTGCTCCAGCCCGTAGAGCCGCTTCGGATTGGTGGAGAGGATCTTCTCCTTTGCCCTTGCGGTGATGTCCGTCTTTTCTTTGAAGGTCAAGATGGCATCCAGTTCGGCGGACGTGTCATAGTGTCCATAGTCGGTCCCGATGACCAGGCTGTCTTCCCCGGAGTACTTCAAGATGTACGGAAGATCATCGTCTGTCTGGCACGTTACGTAGAACGGGTAGGCTCCCCAAACGTCTTCTGGTTTCTTGCTGAAGTTGAAAAGGCGCCGCGCCAGCTCATGAGCGATCCAAGGTAGCCACTGGGCGCTCACTTCAATGAAACCCCAGCGCAGCTTCGGGAAGAGCTCCGGCACCTGGCTGCAGGCGAGCGCATGCGCACATGCGACAGTGGGCACGCGAAATAGCGTGAAACCTGAGCCCCGGTCATACGGCGACCGATACATATCCACGTTGGCCGGGTTGGCGTTTCCGAGATGAAGCGCGATCGCCATGTCACGTCGGGTCGCTTCCTCGTAAAGTGGGTAGAAGTAGGGGTCGTAGGGAAGCCGGTCCAGGCTTTCCAATGGCCGCATCACAATTGCACATGCGCCATGCTCCTGTGCGAACGCGAGCTGATCGAGCGCGTCCGGCATGCTGAGCGTGGGAAGTACGCAGGACCAGCGTAGCCGGCCATGCCCTTGCTTCCAAATGTCGGCGAGCCAACGGTTCCAGCTCCTGCATAGCGCCACTTCCACCTCGGGGCGCGTCGTCAACTGCTCGATGAACAACGTGTTGTGGAGCACCTGCACGTCCACGCCGATGCGATCCATATGCTGGAGCCGGATGTCGACGTTGATGAGCTCGCGGGCTTCGAGCGGAGTCGTGATATCCCGGTTCGCTTGCCGGGAAAACTCTCGCTCTTCCTCTTGCGAAAGCCGTGGGAAGCGCACACCGCGAATCTTGCCGTCGATCAGCCAATACTGGTGGGTTTCGTCATCCTTGGCGCCGATGAGCTTCGGCCGGTACTTGGCCTCCGCCGGGTCCATGTAGTCCCAGGTATGTTCGGTCTCGACGACATGGGCGTCCGCATCCACGACCTCAAGCGTTGTCTGCGTGTTCGTTTCTTGCACCGAGGCTGTCGCAGTCATGGCATTGCCCTCCTTCGGGACGTATGGGGCCATTATGCGCCCCAACAACGATTTGGATAAGGCTCAAGTTGCCCACAGATTGTTGGCGGACTCATGTATCCAAATCTTTCGGGGGAATCGAGCTTCACCCGATCTCCCACTCGTGCACGTTCCAGAACGAAACCTCGCCCAATGGCCCCCGCAGAGCGGCCACATGCGCCACCCCGCCAATGCTGAACCAGGCGAAGAACACCGGAACCTCATCGCTGACCAACTTCGCCATCTCAACGATCTGGCGCTGCCGCTCGGGCTTGACCAGCGTCGAGTTGTAGAGGTCCCACCACCGATCGTAGGCTGGGCTGACCCATCCGGCCCGGTTGCGCCCCGCCCAGTTGGTCGCCCGGCTGGCGATGTTGCTGCTCACGTACGAGGGCAGACTCGTGTCCATCGCGCCACTGCCGGTCATATTGACCCCGGGGAACGCGCTCTGCGGTTCCGGCAGCCGCTGCTCGGCTGCCGGAAGCTTCGAAGGCTGTACGTCAAACCCGGTCCGCTGCCACGTGTCGGCCATGATCGCCTGAGTCCGCTCAAACGCCGGGCTGGTTATGGCCCGAAGGTCCATGGTGAAGCGTTGACCGGCGGTATCCAGGAAGAAGCCACTCGCATCCTTCGTGAAGCCGGCCTCCCGCATCAGCTCCTCGCTTCGACGCGGGTCGAAGGGATATTTTGTAATAGCTCGGTCAACCTCCGGGTAGGGCAGTTCGTCGGGGGGAACGAAGGAGTGAGGGAGATCACCCTGACCATCGTAGAGGGCGTCGCGGATCGCCTCCTTTTGAATGGAATAGGCCAGGGCCTTCCGCACCCGCAGGTCCATGAGTGCAGGAGTCTGGAGGTATTCAGGTCGAAATTGGACGAAGCTGGGGTACGGCGCCCCTGCGTCAAGCAAGATCACCCCCTTGCTCGTACCAGCCCATTCGCGGCGAAGCACTTCCAGGTGCTCGAACCGGAGGACGAGGTTGGTGGTAAAATCAATATCCCCCGCGAGCATCGAGGCCAATCCCTGGTTCTCATCCAAAACGACTCGCATGATGAATCGCCTGATCTTCGGGGGCCCAAAGACGTATCCGTCAAAGGCTAGGCCCTCGATGGATACTCCAGGGTCCCAGGCCCCCAACCGATAGGCCCCCGCTCCCACAAATTCCGTCCTCCAATACGGATTGTTGAGAAACCGATCCCGATACGCGACCGGATCATTCTGCAATTCTGCATAAGCCGGCCCCAGGATGTGGCGCGGGAGCGGCTCCAAACTTCCATCCAGGTTCTCGGCCAGCCCACTCGCGTCCGGATACAGGGAGCTCCATCGAATCACGAGGGTGCGCGGGTCGGGTGCAAGGACCTCATCCATCACGTCCTGGGGCCTAGCCGAAAATACACCGAGGCCGGGCGTCCGATAGACCTGCCAGGCAAACACGAAATCCTCCGCGGTAAGCGCACGGCCGTCATGCCACGACAGGCCGGATCGGAGCCGGTAGGTGGTCTCCATTCTCCCATCCGGAAACACCTGCCAGCTATCGGTGTTCAACTGGGGCAGGCTCTCAGCCAGCCATGGCCGTTGCACGCCCCCCTTCTCCGCCAGGCCGAGCCCTGCATTGAAGGGCCGCTTGAGATTCTCCTGACCCGACAAGCTCTGTATCTTCCGAGTCAAATCGAGAGGCTCATACCGAATGCCCATGATAAGCGTGCGGCTCTGCGCCGCGGAATCTCCCCGATTTGTATCGTCGCGCTGGCCTGGCGCCTGCGTAGAGGGCCCAACGCAGGCGGCGGATACTACTGCCATCAGGAGCCACCCAATCGCCCCCGCACCCCGTAGGTCCATCGCAATCCTCCTTCTTCGAGCGACCCCTACCCCAAGTAGAGTCCCTCTGGACCGGCCCGTCCCTTGGGTACGCGCCGGCGATTATATGCAACCACAGGTCCATTGCCTGCTCAAGGTGCTTTCCGCCATCGCGAGGGCGAATTGATCCAGGTCGCAAAAGTGCTCGTCGGAGGCGAGGAAATCCATGCCGACAGGCGGTTTTGCCGGACGTTACCCCCCGCGGAGTACACTGCGCGCAGTGACCTGGCGCGCCGAGGTGATGCGCAGGCTCCCTGGGGCGGGCCGGCGCCGGAACTCGCCGCCGAGAGGAGGCGCCAACAGTGTTCGATCTCCGGGGCGCAATAGTTGGATGCCTTGCCGTCTCCCTCCTCGCCACCGCCTGCTCCGCGCCCTCGACCCGGCCGGCAGCTCGTAGCGGAGAGGCGCCGGCAGCAGCGCCGCCAACGCGCATCGTCGCCTCGATTCGAGCGGCTCCCGCTGGGTTGCACCAGCAGAAAACAAACCCGGCCGGGCTCGTTGGCAGTGTGTCTGGACTCGACGCGCTCGAAGAGCTCGTGCACGCGGGCCTCGTCCATGGAGACGATCAGGGCAATCGCCTTCCCCAGCTTGCCGAAGCTGTACCGACGCTGGAGAATGGCCTCTGGAGTTTGCTGCCGGACGGACGAATGACGACGTCGTGGCGGATCAAGCCTTCAGCCCAATGGCACGATGGCACGCCCGTTACTTCCAGTGATTTTGTGTTCGCGGCCGGCGTCGAGCAGAACCCGGAACTCGGGATTCCGCGCAACCCCGTCTACGACATCGTCGAGGCCATCGACACGCCGGATGCACAGACGATTACCGTGAGCTGGAAGCGCCCCTACATTGAAGCCGACGGCATGTTCACCTACGACATTGGGCTGCCTCTGCCACGGCACCTTCTGGAAAAATCCTATACGGACGACCCTGCCGGATTTCTTGGCTTGCCCTACTGGACCCAGGAGTTCGTCGGCGCTGGTCCATACCGCATCCGCGAATGGGTCGCGGATAGCCACGTGGTGCTCCAGGCGAATGAGCGGTACATCCTTGGCAAACCAAAAATCGACGAGATCGAGGTGAGGTTCGTACCCGAGGCAACGACCATGATGGCCAATCTGCTCGCGGGAACGATTGATCTCACGATCGGGCGGGCGCTTTCGTTGGAGCAAGCCATCCAATTGCGCGACAAGTGGAAAGACGGCAGTATGGCCACCAAGGGTGGAAGCTGGGTCCGGGTGACCCCGCAGTTCATCAACCCGAACCCAACTGTCATCACCGACGTTCGCTTCCGACGGGCATTGCTCCACGCGGTCGATCGGCAGCAGCTCGTGGAGAGCCTCATGGGTGGGCTCGGCGGGATCGCCCACACGTTCGTTGGCCCCGACACGCCCGAGTATCAGTTCGTCGAGGGGAGGATGACCCGTTACGACTACGACCCCAGGCGCGCCGTTCAGTTGATCGAAGAGATCGGGTACACGCGTGGGGGAGATGGCTTCTTCCACGATAGCAGCGGCCAGCAGCTTGTCGTTGAGCTCCGGGGTCCCATCCAGAACCCGGTTCATCCGAAGGCAGTCGCCGCTATCGCCGATTACTGGCAGGCCGTTGGTGTCCGAGTTGACCAGCTCATCACCCCCATCCAGCGGGCGCAGGACCGGGAATTCCTCACCACGTATCCCGGGTTCGAGCTGATTTTGATCGGCAATGATGTGTCCTCGAAGGGCGTGCGCCGCTATCACAGCAGCTCAACGCCGCTGCCGGAGAACCGCTACCTGGTCAACGGCAATGAAGCGCGATACCGAAATGCGGACCTCGACGCTCTGATCGACCGCTACGTCAGCACGATTCCCATGGACGAACGAATGGGCGCGCTCGCTGGAATCGTAGCCCATCAGACGCAGAACGTGACCGTGATGGGCATGATCTATTCTGTGACCCCCACGGTGTTTGCCAATCGAATCCAGCACATCACGGCTGGCAGGGCAGGAGCCGCCCGATCAACCGAGGCCTGGAACGCCCACGAGTGGACCGTGAACTGAGCAGGAACGACGTGGGAGGAGGACGGCGATGACCGCAACGCGCAAGGGCGGATTGGTCACGACAACATGCTTCGGAGCCCTGGCCCGGAGCCGGCGATCTCCTGTAACTTCCAGCCAATGCCGCCGCGCCCGGTGAATGGGCAGACGATGCGCTGCGTCGAGGCGGCCCGGGGAAAGCGAGCCCGGGCCGCGGCCTCGACGTAAGACTCCGGAACTTTCGGATGCCCGGACGCAATGACATCCTGGTGAATGGCAACTCGCTCAAGCTGGGACTATTCGGCGCAAACTGCTCGAGCGGGCGCTCCTACATCACTGCGCCCGAGCGGTGGGACACGAGCTGGGAGAACAACGTCCGGCTGGCGCAGCTCGCGGATGACGCCGGTCTGGAGTGCATGGTCCCGATCGCCCGCTGGAAGGGCTACGGCGGCGAGACCGACCCAAACGGCACGTGCTGGGAAGCGATCACCTGGGCCTGCGGGCTGCTCGCGGCAACCAGGCGGATCAACGTTTTCGCCACGGTCCATGTGCCGCTGAACCACCCGCTCGTCGCTGCGAAGCAGATGGTGACGGCGGACCACATCGGCCGGGGGCGCTTCGGGATCAACGTTGTCTGTGGCTGGAACGATGACGAGTTTCGCATGTTCGGGGTAGCGAAGAAGGAGCACGACGACCGCTACGCACAGGGCGCGGAGTGGTGGACGATCGTGCAGCGCATCTGGTCTGGCACCGGGCCGTTCGATTTCGTGGGGAACCACTACGACCTACGTGGCGTCGAAGGGTCCCCGCAGCCGTATGGCGGCCGAGCCCCGATCATGATGAACGCCGGTGCGTCACCCACGGGGCGCGCCTGGGCCCTGCGGTACGCCGACATGCACTTCGCCGGTTTCGATTCGCTGGAGGAGAGCGCGGACCGGATCGCTGAAACCAAGCGCTTGGCGCGCGAGGAAGGCCGCACTGTCCAGCTATGGACCTCGCTGGGCGTCGTGTGCCGGCCCACGCGGCAAGAAGCCGTGGATTTCACCGAGTACATTGTCCGGCACGTCGATAGCGGGGCGGTGGGCAATCTGGCGGAGCTGCACGCCCGGGACTCCCGGGATCGGGGTGAGGTTGAACGGGATTACCAACGCATTGGGCAGGGGCCCATAGAGCGCAGGGTCATGGCCCGGGGGTCCTATTGCGCTATCGGCGACCCTGACTGGGTCGCAGAGGAGATCGCGCGCGTCCACCGCGTTGGGTTCGACGGGCTGGTGCTGAACTTCGTGAACTATCTGGACGAGTTTCCGTACTTCGCCCAGGAGGTCCTTCCTCGCCTCAGACAGATGGGAGTCCGCGAGTAAACCGGGACCACGGCTGGGCGGTTTCGCCTGCGCTGGAGAGCCGAGATCCAGCCCTCAGCCGCCGCTGGTTCGATGAGGCGTGGACCCTCCTATTACCGTTGCCTTCGGCGTTTTAAGCCTTGGCGTTCAATAAGGAAGGGTGTGATGGAAATAAAGGCATACATGATCCAGGCCGCGGCGCGGGTTAGCCTCAGCCGGTGGGAATCGCGGATGCGGCAAGTTCGTGGCTACCCGCGCCGCGCATCACAGCGGGCTGGGCCGCTGCGCGGGCCGATTCCAGTTGCGCTCCTGGCTCTGCTGGTGGCCGTCGCGTGCTCAGCACCGGGCCCAGCCACCGGCGATGGGCGTGGGCAACCTACGCCATCGAGGCCCAATCGAACCATGGTCGTCATCGCGCGGGAGATCCCGACCCTGGCCGCGAAGCCACTGCAGGGCGTGAGCGGGTCGGCGCGCGGACACGCCGGCCTGTTCAACGCGACGCTCACGTGGCTGGATGAGGCCGGCAACAGGGCGCCGCTCTTGGCCGAGGCGATGCCCCAGCTCAACAGTGATAGCTGGCGCGTCTTTCCCGATGGAACAATGGAGACGACCTACCGGCTGCGTCCGAACCTGACCTGGCAAGATGGCGCGCCGCTGTCCGCTGAGGACTTCGTCTTTGCCTGGCGGGTCTACCTCACGCCGGAATTCGGGAGCACCGGGCCTCCGGTCGGGGTCATGGAGGGGGTCCAAGCTGCCGATGCCCAAACGCTGGTGATTCGCTGGCGCAGCCCATACCCGCAGGCCGCCGAGCTGGCCGCGGATTTCCCGCCCCTTCCTCGACATCTGCTGGACCAGAGCTACCGCGATTCGGACCCCCTGGGATTTGTGGGCCTTCCGTTCTGGGTCAGTGAGTACGTCGGCCTCGGCCCGTATCGGGTTGATCGCTACGAGCCCGGAGCCTGGATCGAAGCGACCGCGTTTGATGGCTACGTGCTAGGACCGCCCCAGATCGAGCGGGTCCAGGTCGCGTTCATCCAGGACCCCAGCGCTGCCGTGGCCCATTTACTTGCCGGCGAGGCGCATTACGTCACCGATTTCATCATCGGGCCTGACGACGCTCTCAGTCTCGAGCGCCAGTGGCAATCTCAGGGACAGCAAGGGTCCACGCTTTTTGCCCCCAGCCAGATCCGGTTCACCTCATTCCAGTTCCGCCCGGACATTATGAATCCAACCGAAATGGGCGATATCCGGGTGCGCAAGGCAATAGCTCATTCAATTGACAACGCGGCATCGCTTGAGGCGGTCACCTATGGCAAAGGAAAGCTGGTTTCCGTCCCGATTCCTGACGATGAGACCTTCTGGCCCCTCTTCGAGGGTTTTCCCAAATATGGCTATGACCCGAGGCGGGCGCAGCAATTGCTGGAAGAGGCAGGCTACACGCGGGGCGATGACGCCCGCTACCGCGCTCCCCACGGGCGCCCTTTCGAGTTCGAGTTTGGCTTCATCGCGCAGGCCAGCAACGAGCGCGAGAACACGATCTGGGTAGATAACCTGCGCCAGGTCGGACTTTCCGCGCATTCCCAGGGGTACGTGCAAGCGCAGATCCGCGGCGAAGGCCGTTCCTCGTTTCCGGCCCTGTTTACGGGAAGTGGCACGCGGCTAACCAATCTGGACATGGGCAACATCCCAACGCCCCAAAATCGATGGCAAGGCGGCAACTACGGATCATGGAAGAATGAGGACTACGACCGTCTCGATAGATCCTTCGAGGTCACCCTGGAGCTCGATCGGCGCAACCAGACCCTCCTCGATATGGGGCGCATCTACTACGAGCAACTCCCGGGGCTTGCCCATTACCTGACCCCGATCGTGAACGCGTGGGTCCCGAACCTGATGAACGTGTCCACGCGATCCGCGCTACCCAGGGTAAACCCGCTGGACTATGCGCACAAATGGGACTGGCGAGCGTGAGCCGACAACCGTCAATTGGAGGAGGTTCCCGATGCCCCGCGACTACAAATTCATTTCCGCGGACTCCCACCTTGAAAGCGCGCCCCAGGACTGGGTTCAGCGGCTTCCGAAGCCGTATCAGGACCTGATCCCACCGGCGCGCGCCCGGAGCGCGAACCAGGGAACGTACTCCGGCCTTGCCCCGGAGGAGTTCGATCCGGTGCTTGGATCGTATCCAGAGAAACTGGCCGGCATCGGCTCTTCGCAGCAGCGACTCCTCGAGATGGATCGAGATGGGGTGGACGCGGAGGTCATGTTCTCGCTGGGGATCCGGATGCGGCGCAGTGAGGTGAGTCACGATGACGCCTACAAGACCATGGTCCACGTCTTCAATGAGTGGCTGGTTGAGGAGTATTGCGCACCTGATCCTGATCGCCTCTTCGGCTTGGGGCAGATCCCGGACACCAACCTCGACGACGCCATGGCAGAGTTGGAGCACTGCAAGAAGCTCGGGCTGAAGGGCGTCCAGCTTCGGGCCTACCCAAATGGTGGAAAGCGGCCGACATTTGCAGACGATCGGTTCTGGGCGGCAGCCATCGAGATGGAGATGCCGCTTGCGATTCACCTGGCAATCGATTGGGGGACCCCGTTCGTGTGGGCTTCACGAATGACGGCTGAGCCGCTGTTCGAATACCCGAAGACCATCGAGAAGGATCTCGCTTCCGGGGAGCTTGGCCAGCGGCTGATCCGCTACGCGCGCGCCGGTGCCATCGACGCGATCCAGATGATCCTGTTCGGGGTGTTCGATCGGCTGCCCAAGCTGCACATCTACTGGGCCGAGACCCAGATCGGCTGGATCCCAAACTGGCTGGAACAGATGGACATCAACTACCGCAAGAATCGGGCGTGGTCGGAGCGGCACCTCGGGGTGAAGCTTGCCCGCTACCCGTTGAGCGACTATGTCCGCGAGCACTGCTGGTGGGGTTTCGTCAACAACCCGATCGGGGTCCAACTGCGGCAGCACATCGGGGTCAATCACGTCATGTGGTCCACGGACTTCCCACATATCGAGTCAGATTGGCCGGACTCTCAAGCCGTCGCAGACGAGATGTTTGCAGACGTTCCTGATGATGAGCGCTATCTGATGACGGCGGGAAACGCCGTCGAGTTCTTTCATCTATGAACGTGAAGAGGAAACCGCGGGTATGCTGATTCTCTACAACGACGAGATCGACCAGGTGCTGAATTGATGAGGATCCGGATTGCGAGGGCACGAGGCGTGCGTGGAGGCGTGGGTAATGGTCTTGTTTCTGAGCAACGAAGATATGGAGCAGATCGAAGGCCTTGAGACAGCGGCCATTACCGATCTGATCGAGCGCGCCTACGGCGAGTTAGGCGAAGGCAGTGCTGCCAGCCCCCCACGCTGCCGGCTCACCGCCCCGTTGCCAGATGGCTCCGCCACCTATTGGTTCAACATCATCATGGGTGCTGTGCCATCGATGCAGACCATGGCCCTGCGATTTGACTCCACGTTCTTCCGACTCATCGACGTCGAGGGGCTTACCCGCAAGGTGCGGGCCGGCGACTTCGTCGGACTTGTCCTCCTCTTTTGACACGGCGACAGGGAGCCTCAACCGGCGTCCTGCAGGATCACTTTCTCTTAACCCGCCGGGTGGCGGCCACCGGCGCGATTGGGATTCGCCACCTCGCGCGTGCCGATTCACGGGTGCTCGGCCTCTTCGGCAGCGGCCAGCAGGCCGAGGCACAGGTCCGCGCCATCGCAGCCGCCCAACCGCTCGATCTCATCAAGGTCTATAGCCCGAACCCGACGCACCGGAACGACTTCGTCGCGCGCCTGGCAGATGAGGTTGGCGTCGAGATGCGAGCGGTCGACGATCCCGAGTCCGTGGTCTCGGACTCGGACATCGTCGTGACCGCGCCCATCAGTTCCGGCGCCTGAATAATCACCCGAATAACCGAAGGTAGGCGGAAGATGCCCGAACGATTTGACGTGATCATTGTCGGCGGCGGATCGGCCGGATGCGCCATGGCGATGCGGCTTTCCGAGGACCCGCGCCGACAGGTGTTGCTGCTCGAGGCCGGGCCGGATCCCCAGCCGATCCCGGAAATTGTCGCCGACGCCAGGCAGCAGACGCGTCAGCTCCTCGAATCACCCTACTTGGTGATGTATCCCACGCCGCGCACCGTCGACGGCAGCACCTTTTACAACCTTGCCGGTAGGATCATGGGTGGAGGCTCGTCTGTCAACGTCATGTCCGCCCTACGCCCAACGAGGTATGACCTCGACACCTGGGTCGCTCACGGCAACCCGGATTGGTCGTACGAGAACCTGCTCCCCGTCATGATGCGCATCGAGTCGGATCAGGATTACCCCGATAGCCCGATCCACGGCGCGGATGGGCCCCTGTACGTCAAGCGTCCTTTCACCTGGGACCAGCCGATGTCGGACCCGGTTCGGGCGTTCGTCGAGCGGGCGCTGGCGATGGGGCTCCCGCGCTGCGAGGACATCAATGCGCCGGAGCCCTTTGGCGTCTCGGGCGCGCCGTACAACATCAAGAACGGGCGCCGGCAATCCACGACGGTTGCCTACCTCGAGCTGGCCCGCGGTCGGTCGAACCTGCACACCGTCGCCGAGGCGCTGGTACACCGGCTGGAGGTGTCCGGCCGGCGCGTCACTGGTGTGCGCTATGAACGGAACGGCGAGCTCGAGACCGCCTTCGGAGACGAGGTCGTGCTGAGCGCGGGCTGCTACCACAGCCCGCAGCTCCTGCTGCTGTCCGGCATCGGCCCCGCCAAGCATCTGAAAGCACTCGGAATCCCCGTGGTCAACGCCCTGGAGGGCGTGGGACAGAACCTGCAGGACCACGCGGGGGTTACGATGACGTTCGAAGGCCCCTCGGAAATTCGCGAGGATTGGGTCGTACCGCAGTTTCGGTTGGTCTACAAGAGCGACCCAGAACTCGCGTGCGGCGATTTCCATATCACGATGCGCCCGCCCACAGAAGTCGCGGGGCTGAAGCGCATGATGCCCATCATGGCCTACTTCCTCGAGCAGCGGAACCGCGGCCGGGTGATGCTCGCGAGCGCCGATCCCCATGAGCTCCCCGCTATCGAGGCCGGCATGCTGGATGATCCCGCGGACATCGAGGCGATGGGGACGGCAATGCAGTTCATGTTCGACCTCGTTCAGGGCGACTCAATGAAACCGTATTACGGCCGGCTGCTGCAGCCGGGTCCCAAAGAGGACTGGGTCCACTTCGCCCGCTCGACGTTCGGCAGCTATCACCATGGATCGGGAACGTGCCTCATGGCTCCAGCGGACAACCCGATGGCGGTTGTGGACCAGGAGCTGCGGGTTCATGGATTCGACAACCTTCGCGTCGCCGACGCGTCGATCATGCCGACGGTGACGCATGCGAACACCAACCTGACCTGCATCATGATCGGCGAGCGGGCATCGGACCTCATCGTAGACGGAAGCTAGCGTCAGCGGTTCCAGCGCCACTCGTGGAGATTCCGAAAGTACGTCGTCTCTCTCGCCGGCCCCTGCGGGTCCTGGAGCTCGCCGGCGTGCGCGACGACCGTCAAATCGTAGAAGAGAGGCAGGAACGGCAGCTCGTCACCGAGCATCTTGTGCAACTGGACATTGAGCTGATTCCGCTGTCCGCGCTCTAGCGCCTGGTTCCTCTGATCAAAAAGACGGTCGAACGCTGCATTGTTGTAGCCGTACTTGTTGGTCCCGCTCCACCGGTTCTCTGGCGTAGCGATGTTGTAGCCCAGAAGCCGGTTGGGGGATAGCCCGTAGGCGTCCCGCCACGCCGGGAAGGAGGCCTTCATTTCGTCGGAGTTCTGCAATTGAATCGCGGTCACCAGCCGCAGGCGGGCGTCGATCCCGGCGCGCTTGAAGTAGTCGGCCACCGCCGTGGCCTCTTCCCCATCCTGGCCCTCGGAGAGTCCGAAGACTTCCGGCGCGAATCGCCCGCGCTCTGAGCTCGCGTAAAACCCATCGGAGCCCTTCACGAATCCCGCTTCAAGCATCAGCTCGTCGGTGCGTCGCAGGTCGTAGGGATACTTAGCCAGTACGCGGTCCAGGGCGTCGGAGAAAGGCTCGCTTGGGAGCGCGATCGTATCAATCGCTGGCGCCGAGGCCTCCGCGATCACGCGGTGCTCCGCGGGGGTGATGGACGAAACAGACAGGCCCATCTGAAAGCGCTCGACGTTCAGGCGCTGAGTGAAGACGAAATCTTCAGCCGAGAGGGGCGTGCCATCGTGCCAGGCCAGACCGGGCTTAAGTCGATAGGTGGTTTCCATTCGCCCATCGGGGAAAACGCGCGAGGTATCGGAATTCAGCTCGGGGACGCTTGCGAGAACTGAGAATGGAGCGCCGTGATCGATCCCGACCAGTGGAGCGCCGAACATCGCAACAGTAAAGTTGTTGCGGCTCGATGCCGAGTCTGAAAGGTCGAAGGGCTCGTTTTTTTTTTTGCACCACACTGAGGGTGCGGCTTGGAAGGGCCAGGCTGGGATCGGGCCCCCCGGGGGCCGAAGTCGGCGCGGCGGGGCCACACGCGGTCCCGACGATCGCGACGAGGATCGGAATCAAGGGAAACGCGCCACGCATAGCCATGTGCATAGCGTCCTTAGAGGCTGTACAGGCGCTGCGGGTTCTCGCAGAGGATCTTCTCCCGCACCCGGATTGGTACGTCCTCGCGCTTCATGATCGCCGAGCGCAGATTGTCCTCGCGCGAGAAATCGCTATGCGGGTAATCGGACGCGACGACGAAACAGTCCTCGCCGAGCACGTTCACGAGATAGTTGATGTCTTCATCTGCCTCGCACGCGATGTACGCGCGTCCCTCCCGGAAGTACTCGGCCGGATCTCGCCGCATGTTGCCGCCGCGCTTGATCTGGTGGATCACCCACGGCATCCACTGCGAGCCAGTCTCGAGGAACGCGAACCGCAGCCTCGGGATCTCCTCCATGACACCGGATCCGAGTACGCTTCGTGCGCCCATGAGCACGGGCAACGTTGCGCTGTTGAAGCTGTCGCCCCAGGTGAACGGGGCCGTAATCGAAGGGCAGCCCCAGCCGAAGTGGAGGCAAATCGGCATGTCAAGACTGGCGGCCTCCTCGTAGAAGGGCCAGAGGGCGCGGTCTTTCAGGCTCCTGTCCCAGGCGACGCCGAGCAGCATTGCGGATACCGCGCCCAGCTCCTTCGCGCGCCGCAGCTCTCGGGCAGACTCTTCGACGTTGCGAATCGGCACCAGCGCGGCGAAGTGAATCCGGCCGCCAGAGCTCCGACACGCCTCGGCCATAAACGTGTTGTAGGCGCGGAACAGGGCCGCCTCCATCGCCACATCTTCGGTCGTGGTCGCGAGGAAGAGCGTGGGGTACACGACTTGCTGGTCGATGCCAGCTTGATCGAGGTCGGCAAGCCGAGCTGGGACGTCCGTCAGCTCCTGCGCCGGGATCGACGCGGCTTTTGCCTTCGCCCCCTCCATCAAGGTCGGGGTGACGAAGATGAAGGCGCCTTTGCCGAGGAGTTTGGGATACACCTCCCCGTCAATGAGCCAGACCGCGTTGAACGAGCCGTAGGCCGTATCGCGATCGAAGCCCAAGGCCAGTGGGCGCCTCGGGACGTACTCGTCCTCGAGGCGGGTGAACATGGCAACAGACTCTTCCACGTGCCCGTCGGCGTCGATGACTTTCACCGCATCCTCCTACCGCATTTCCCACTCATGGATATTCCACAGGACAAGATCGTGGGGCGCCCTGGGATCAGGTCCACGCACCGCCAGATGGTGCGTCACCACACTGGGATTATGGAACTGCATGATCATGGGCAACTGCTCGGCGATCAGCTTCTCCATACTGATAACGAGCCGGATCCGATCCTCGCGTTCGAGCGTCGTGCTGAATGACTCCCAGAGCCGATCGTATTCGGCGTTCGACCAGCCGCCGCGATTCGAGCCGGTCCAGCCATTGCCAGACGTGGCGATGTTCGCACTCGTCATCATCCGCATCTCGCGTTCGCTGGACGCGGGTCCCGCTGAAGAGTACACGCCTCGGAATGAGTTACGGTATTGACCGTTGCGAAATTGCGCGACCGGAACGGTGGTGAGCTGGGATTCGATGCCGATCCGCTGCCAACCCTCGGCCACAGCCGCAAGCTCCTTTTCGAACCCGGTCCCGGCGTCACCCCAGAAATCGAGCAGAAAACGCTCACCGTCTATACCCACGAATACGCCATCGGAGCCCTTGCGATAGCCCATTTCGTCCATCATTTGATCGGTCTGACGTTGATCGTAGGGATACTTCGCGATCGCCCGGTCGATCTCGGCCCAGTATGGCACGGTCTTGGGCAGGAAGGTTTCAGTCACGATACCCTCGCCGTTATACAGGCCTTCGTCGAGCGCCTGGCGATCGATCGCATGCGCCAGCGCGCGACGGGTCCTGACGTCCAGGAGCGCGCGTGGGGTGACGATGTCGGGCCGGACCTGGACGTGAATGAAGCGAAGCTGCGCCGGGACCTGAATGATGACGCCTTTTGGCGTGCCGCCCCATTCCCGCTTCAGCACCTGCGCGTGCTCATAGCGCAGGGTCTGGAACGCGGTGAAATGCACCTGCTCGCTGAGGACGTTCGAGAGCACGACGTTCTCGTCCGGGAGGAAGCGGACCACGACACGATCGATTTTTGGTCGGCCGAGGACGTGGCCGTCGAACGCGGCACCCTCGATATGCGAACCAGGTTCCCACCGGACGAGCCGGTAGGGACCAAGCCCGACGTACTCAGTGCTCCAATACGGGAGGTTGCCGAATCCATCAGGATCGCGCTGCTGAAACTCAATTGCGAGAAGGTGGCTGGGTAATGGCTGGAAGGTCTCGCGGAGGAACGCCGCGTCGGGAAAGGGCCGCTTCCACCGCACAATGACCGTCCGGGCGTCGGCCGCGACGACCTCCTCCATGAGGCTGACGGGAGTCGAGCCGGACTGCCCGAACTCAGGCCGTTGGTACACCTGCCACGCGAAGACGAAATCCTCGACCGAGAGCGGCGTGCCATCGTGCCAGATGAGGTTTGCCCTGAGCCGGTAGCGCGTTTCCATGCGGCCATCGGGAAAGACTCGCCACGTATCGGTGTTCAGCTCGGGCAAAGCCTCGACCAGATACGGCCGTGGGCTGTCCGTTGCATCGGCGATATCCAGCTCGGCATTGAACAGCCGCGTGGCAGGCCGAACGCTGAGCCCGCTGGCCTGCACGGGCTTGGACGCAAGGCTCACCGGCTCGCCCCGGATCACCATGACGAGCGTCCGGTCCTGCTGGCTTGCCCGAGCGGACTCGACGCTTCCGGCGACGCTCTCGCGTTCTCGCGCGGGGGTCGCCGGGGCGCAGGCCGAGAGCAGCGCGATCCCGAAGGCCAATCGCACGCAGAGCCCCGCTGCGTTCATCGCCTTCAACTCCAGTACCCGGGGCAGGGTTGAAACCTACGATCCGGGCCAGCTTCATCCCATAACAAGGTGCGCAAGATCAAAGTACGCCACTTTTCGCGCTGCTGCAATCGATCGAGCACGAGTTTGGGCACCCGTCAAGCCGCAGTCGATCACACGCCTTGATGGTGGCGACCTTCATTTTGGTCGATAGCCATTCGCGGCGGCCGGAGGTTTGACCCTTGCCGGCGGGCACCCTAGACTAGCCACTGCGTTTCGGCGCGCCTTGCCAACGCTTGGCCGTTACATACTGGTTTCCGGATAAGAGAGGAATGCGCAGTGCAAAACACGTTTTATGACCAATGGTTGGCCGCAGAAGAGAAGATCCAGGCGGAATTCCGCCGGGCCCCGCACGTGGCGCGGGACCGGGATATCCCGTGGGTGGCGACTCGCCAAGACGCGAAGGTCAAGTTGATGGTTTCCGACTCGACCGGATTCGCCACGATGGGCAGCGACGTGCTGAAGGCGGAGATTCCGGTCGGATGGCATACCGGCACGCACCGCCACGGCGAGGAATCCCTGCACATCCTCGAAGGCGAAGGATTCAGCATCATCAACGGCCAGCGCTTCGACTGGCACAAGGGGAGCACGATCCAGGTTCCTTTTTGGGCCGAGCACCAGCACTTCAACACGGGATCCGAGCCCGCGCTCTACATCTCGGGGATGACGTTCACGCTGGAGCGCTGGCTAAAGCTGGCCCGGCTCCAGCAAATCGAGGATTGCGGGCCCAATGATCCCGCCAGGCTTGCTGACTTCCCGGCCCAGGAGTCCGAGTACTACCCAGATGGCGCGCGGGCGTTGATCCATCTGGAGGAGGCGCCGGCCGATGCCGAGTTCCCGCTCTGGAATGCAACCGAGGCAACCCGCAACCAGCACCACTACACGAAGTATCTCGTGCAGCCCGAGAATGGATTTCGCGCGAAGACGGTGGCCGTGACCCACCTCTGGGAAGAGCCCGCCGGCACCCACAGCGGCCGCCACAAGCATCTAGAAGCGATGGTGTACGCGTGGGATGGCAAGGGGATGTCCGAGCTGGAAGGCCATGAGGAGGAGTGGCAAGCCGGGGATGTGCTTCACGTGCCCCCATGCATGTGGGAGCACGAGCACTTCAACCACAGCACCAATAGCTACTGGCAGCTCCGCATCCAGTACGGCATCCGCCTCTGGTTCCAGGACATCTGGCCGGAGGGGTTCTCGCCCAAACGCATCTTCGATCAGCAGGGGCGGCCAATCGAGCGCGGCGCGATTGAGCGCGTCCGAGAACGCGAGGTATGAGCGGATTGTGCCTGGCGCCGATCTCCAAGGGCGGCCTGGGCTACCAACGTGCAGGCGCCCCCGGTTCGTCGTCGCCTACTGGAAGCTCCACTCCTGGACGTTCCAGTACATCAATGAGTCGGGTGTGCCGAGCTCGGGGCCGCGCAGCGTCGTCAGGTGCGTTTCCACTACAAAGTTCGCGTAGATGACGATCGCGGGAAGATCCTCGCTGATCAGCCGCATCATCTGCACCATTTGCTGGTCACGCTCCTTGCGGTCCAGCGTGGTACTGAAGGCGTCCCAGAGGCGGTCGAACTCCGGGTTGGAGTAGCCGCCCCGGTTCTGGCCGCGCCAGCGGTTCGCCCGCGTCCCGGCTTGGGCGGTGGTAAAGAGATCCTGGCTGGACTCCGCGCCGGAGGTCTGGGCGATCGACATGCCGGGGAACGTGTGCCGCAGCTCGGTGTCGCGAAGCTGCGCGGTCTGGATAATCGAGGTCTGCATGTCGAAGCCGGCCTTGCGCCAGGTGTCGGTCATGATGGCATGGCCGCGCTCGAACATGGTGCCGGTGAAGCCCTTGTAATCGGGCGCGAAGCGCTCACCAGCGGCATTGGCGAAGAAACCGCCGCGGTCCTTCGTGAAGCCGGCTTCGTTCATGAGCTGCTCGGAGCGGCGCGGATCGTACGGGTACGTGGCCATCGAACGGTCCACGTCCGGGTAATATGGCATGCGATTCGAGATAAACGTGTAGATCAGCTCACCCTCCCCATCGAAAAGGCCGTCTTGCAATGTTTGACGGTCGACGCTATGCGCCAGAGCTCGGCGGACGCGAACGTCGAGCAGGGTGGGAGTCTTCTGATAATCAGGCTTGAATTGGAAGTCGTTGTAGGCGCGCGTGTCGGTGCTCAGGATCACGGCGCCCCGATTGTTTGCAGCCCAGTCGCGCTTGAGTACCGTGGCGTGCTCGAAGAAGAGGCTGTGACGACCCGTATAGTGCACGCTCTCGGCCAGGATATTTGAGGCGACGGTGTTCTCGTCGGTCAGGAAGCGGATGAGAATGCGATCGATTTTCGGCCGGCCCAGGGCGTGCCCCTCGAAGGCGCTCCCTTCGATCTGCGTTCCGGGGATCCAGGCGTCCATGCGATACGGACCCACGCTGACGAACTCGTTGGACCAGTAAGGGTGGTTGACGAAGACGTCCTGGTCGGCAGGGTTGGTTTCGACCGCCGTCAGGGCGCCCTCCAGAAGGTGGCGGGGCAGTGGGTCGAGGTCCTTGTTCTGAATGGCCCCGGCGTCCGGGTAAATCGATCTCCAACGGATGAGAACGGTGCGCGGGTCGACCGCGACCACCTCTTCGATCTGATCCTGCGGCTTGGGCACGAAGATGCCGAGACTCGAGGCCGAGTAGACGCGGAAGGTGAAGACGAAGTCGTCCGCGGTCAGCGGCTTGCCATCGTGCCAGGTGAGCCCCGGTCGCAGCCGGTAGGTCGTTTCCATCCGACCATCAGGATGCACGCGCCAGCTATCGGTGTTGAGCAGCGGCAGCGCTTCTGCCAGGTACGGACGCGGCGTGCCGGCGCCGTCGACCAAGCTGAGCGCCGCGTTGAAGAAGCGCTTCATGTCATTGGAGCTGCCGCTTCCTGGGAGCTTAGCGAACAACCCGACCGGCTCGTAGCGGAACGCCATCGTCAGCGTCTGGTTTTGGTTTGCTACGGGCGCACCGTCAGGTTGGCCCGGCGCGCCGGGCGATTGGCCGGCAGTCGGTGGAAGAGAGCAACCTGCAAGGAGGACGAACCCGACTAGATTTGCCACGAACACCCGCTTCACGATTAGATCTTTGGTCATTGCTTCCTCCAGCCCGCGGCGAACACTCGCACCCGCTAAATCCGTCCGGCGCCATGCCTTCAACGGATGAGACCGACTTGATTTTCGCCCCATCGTACTGCGGATTCGGGCGCTCCGCGCTGCTCGCCGTCACGAATCCAGCGACGATTGCGCTGCCGCACGGTATCGATTGCCGGCCCGTAGAATATCGCCGGCAGCGGAGCGGCGACGGGTCGCAGCTCGCGAAAGAACCAGCGAATCGAAGCAGAGAGGCAAAGGAGCGTCGGCATGCGCTTGGACAAGCAAGTTGTCATCGTGACAGGTGGCGGCCTTGGTATCGGACGTGCCTACTGTGAGCGCATGGCGCGCGAGGGGGCAAGCGTCGCTGTGGTGGACATCAACGGCGATGCCGCAGAATCCGTGGCGGCGCAAATCCGGGCGGCTGAAGGCGAGGCATTTGCCGTGCAGACCGACGTCACCAGCGTCGAAGCCACCGAGCAGATGGCTCGGTCGGTGCTCGAACGCTTCGGCCGCATCGACTCACTCGTGAACAATGCCGGCATGTACCAGCGTCCAGCCGTGACACGAGGCCCATTCGAGGACATTCCCGTCGACGAATGGGATCGGGTAATGGCCGTTAACGTCCGGGGCGTGTTTCTTTGTTCGCGCGCCGTCGTCGCGACGATGAAGCAACAGCGCAGCGGCAAGATCGTGAACATCAGCTCGGGCACCGTCTTTTCGGGCACGCCGCGTTTCGCGCATTACGTCACGTCAAAAGCAGGAGTCATCGGCTTCACCCGGGTGCTCGCCAAGGAGCTGGGCGAATGGAACATCACGGTCAACGCGGTGGCGCCCGGGTTGACGCTTAGCCTTGACGATGTCGACGACGAGATGCTGCACCAGCATGAGCAGCGCGCGACGTCGCGAGCCATCAAGCGCGTCCAGCGCCCGGAAGACCTGGTTGGCGCGGTGGCATTTCTCTGCTCGCCCGACAGCGACTTCATCACGGGCCAAACGCTTGTTGTCGACGGGGGGACGGCGCTCAACTAAACGGGCGGACTCGATGAATCCCATCCGCAGTTTCTTTCGGAACAGGAGGCTAAACCCGGTAGAAGCGTGCCGCGTTTCCGCCAGCGAGCTTCGCCTTGACCTGATCCGAGAGGTCCTGGCGCATGTTGATCTTGTCTACGAAGAGCTCATCCGCGGAGGCATCTCCGTGGGGATAGTCGGAGGACATCATCAAACCGTCCTCGCCAAGATGGCTGAGCAGGTACGGCAGGTCCTCTTCCGTCTCGAACGTCACGAACGCGCGCCCCTCCCGGAACCATTCCTCCGGATCGCGGTAGAAGTCCTGGTCGATGCCATGCCGGCGCGGGCCCTGGCCAGTGCCGCGGATGACCGTGGGCGGCTCGTAGTGGCGACGCACCTGGTTGATCCCGTAGGGGACCCACTCGGCTCCGCTCTCAATGAATCCCACCCGCAATTTCGGAAAGCGGCCGAGGAGCCCGGATGCCATCACGAAGACGAATCCCCAGATGACCGGAATCGTCGCCGCGCAGAAGAACGTGTTCTTGCTGAAGGCCTGGGTCACGGCCGGTGAGCCCCATCCCAGGTGGACGCACACGGGCAGATCCAGCCCGCTCGCCGTCTCGTAGACCGGGTAGAAGAGTGGGTCGTCGAGATGGCGGTCGAAGATGACGCCCATCGTGTAGATGCCCGACGCGCCCAAATCGCTGACCCGGCGGACCTCCGCGACGGCGGCCTCGGGGTCCCGCCACGGGATACATGCGGTCCACTTCAGTCGCCCGTGGGACTTCGCGCACGCCGCGCTGACGTAGTCGTTGTAGGCGCGGTACAGCGCTCCTTCCAGCCGCACGTCATCGACGATGGATTCCAGGAACAAGGTGGGGTAGATCACCTGCTCGTGGATACCAAACCGGTCCATCCCCGCCAGGCGAGCCTCGACGTCCTCGAGGGTCTGATCGCCCGTCGTGGCGAGACGTGACTCGGCCGCCGGACTCGGAGGGAAGACGCCGGGGAAGGTTGCGCCACGCCCGGAGATCCGCGGCGCGATCTTGCTCTCGATGACGAACACGCTATTTTGCCCTCTGGCCTCGGAATCGACTGGCAAGGACATCTGGACCGGCCGGCGTGGAGCGAACTCTGGCTCGAGGTTGGCAAACATCGCCTCTGACTCGAAGATATGACCGTCCGCATCGAGTACGCGCATCACCTGCTCCCTTCACTCATGCCACCCCCTGATTGGCGGGAGGTGCCGATTCAGGCCGCGTCAGTTGAACGCGGCACCGCCGCTGATGACGGCACCGGGCCTATCGCCCATAGCGACCCGGTGCAACCTCGGCCCGCTCCTACGAACGCCACTCCCAGGTCCACGTATGGTGAATCCCCAGTGGGGCGTCCGGCGACATGCGCGCCACCGGTCCTTTCAGATTACTGGTATAGGCGGTGACGACAACGGTGAAATAGAGGGGAATCGTGCCCACGTCATCGTTGAGGATGTGCTCCATCTGCGCGATCTGTTGGATCCGCTCGTTCTCCCCAAGCGTCGCGTTGTACGCCTGCCAGAGCCGCTCGTATTCCGCGTTCTCCCATCCACCGCGGTTGTTGCCCTGCCAGCGGTTGTCCGGCCGCGGAATCGCCTGCGCGCTGTACTCGGACAGCCGGTCTGTGCCTGCCCCGCCGGTGAATAAGCCCGCCGTCTGCGCCCGGGCCTCCACATCGCGCAGGCGCGCAGGCGTCATCGTCTGCGGGGTGACATCCGCACCGGCCTGGCGCAGGCTGTCCGCGAAGATGCGGTTCTCTCGCTCGAATACCGCCCCACCCGTGGTCCAGAGGTCGAATTGCAGACGCTCGCCGCTCGGGCTGACGTAGAAGCCATCGGCGCCGCGGGTGTGCCCGGCCTCCTCGAGGAGCCGCTGCATGGTGCGAGGATCGTAGGGCCGTTTGGTAATCGTACGCTCGATGGCCGGGTAGTAGTCCGCCTTCGGGGAGGTGAGTGTGTTGGTGGCAACACCATGCGGCCCGGTGAAGACGTCCAGGGCGCCCGGCACGTCGAAGCCATGGGCGAGCGCGCGGCGAACCCGCACGTCAAGCAATGACTTCGGACTGGCGTATTCGGGTCGGAACTGGATCTGGGTCAGCCGGATCAGGACGGGCGCATTGAAAACCGTCCCCCCATTACGGGTGCTCCACTCGCGCTCGAGCGCCTGGCCCTGTTCGTAGTCGATGACGAAGTCGGCGATGAAGTGGGCGTCCCCGCTCATCATATTGGCGAGCGCCGTGCTCGGGTCGCCGATGGGAACCAGCCGCAGCCGGTCGATCTTCGGCCGGCCCAGGGCGTGGCCGTCGAACGCCGTCGCTTCCAGGAACGCCCCCGGCTCCAAGTGATCCACCTTGTACGGACCCAGACCTACGTAGTCGACGGTCCAGAAGGAATGGTTGGCGAAGGATGCCGCGTCGACGGTTGCTGTCTGAAACGGCTGCTCCAGGATGTGCCGGGGCAGCGCCTGGAAGCTCGTATCCATCATCGCCGCGTCCGCGTACGGCCGCTTCCAGCGAATGACCACCGTGCGCGAGTCGGGCGCCACAACCTCTTCCATCTGGGCGATGGGCTTGGAGCCGGAGACTCCGAGCTCCGGCGTCGAGAAGACCCTCCAACCGAAGACGAAATCTTCGGCAGCCAGCGGGGCACCGTCATGCCAGGTTAGATTGGGCCGGAGCCGGTGGGTCGTCTCCATCCGGCCGTCCGGGAAGACGCGCCAGCTATCGGTGTCGAGCTTCGGGAGCGCCTCGGCAAGGTAGGGGTGGGCGACCTCTTTCTCGTCGACGACGTCCAGCATGCCGTTGAAGATGCGGACCGGTGGATTGAGCGATCCGGAGAAGCCCACCAGGGGCTTCGCGGCGAGGCTGGGCAATTCCCCGCGGAGGATGATCACGACGGTGCGTTGGGGCGCGGCCGGCGCTGCCTGCTCGCCCTGACCCCCCGGTCGGGCAGTGGGTGACGCTGGCGACGCGCACGCGGCGAGCACCAAGCTCAAAAGAACGGCGGACCCAACCAGCCGAGCAATTTTCACGACAACTCTCCTCTGCCCCAACCGACGTAGTGTCTTAGACCGGTCTAGCTGTCTACTCCGTAGAAGCGCTTGGCGTTTCCGGCCAAGACCGCGGCCTTATCGTCTCCCGAGATGTCGTCTCGCTCCAGCAGCTCGTCGATCTCGTGGCGACAGCTCTCAGCATTGAAGCTCTCATGCGGGTAATCGCTGGCGAACAGAAACGGATACGCTCCCGCGCGTTGGATCGCATAGCCGAGCCCCTCGTCGTCGCAGTCGAACCCCACGAAGATGCGGCCTTCCCGGACGTGCCGTTTGAAGTGATCGATGGCGCCCTCGGCCGGCTGCGGCCCCTCGACGTAGCGTCCGTTGATGTCCTTCTGGACGTGGCCCTCGTAAGAGCGGCGCATGCGATCCAGGTAGAACGGTACCCAGGTCGCTCCGCCTTCGAGGAATCCGACGCGAAGCCCGGGGAAGTGGTCGAAGATGCCATGGCTGAGCATGGCAGCCGCCTGCACGACGATACCAAAAGGATGCCCGAGCGCGTGCACCGGGTAATAGGTGCTGAAGGCGTCCATCCCGAAATTGTGGTGGCAGCCACCGTGAACGGCCAGAGCACAGCCGAGCCGCTGCGCCTCCTCGTACACCGGCCAGTAGATGCGGTCCCCGAAATGGGCCTTGATTCCCTCGCCGTTGGAGGGCAGCATCGCGGCAGTCATGCCCAGTTCGGTCACAGCCCGCTGCAGCTCCTCAGCGGCGGCCTCCGGGTCCTGCAACGGGAGCAGGGCAACCCCCTTTACCCGCGGCGTGACGTTGACGAAGCGCTCATGCAGCCAGTTGTTGTAGGCGCGGCAGGCCGCGATCGCCCAGTCAATGGACGTAATGCGCCCCACCGCAAGCCCAGATGTTGGGTAGACGACGGTCCAGTCGATCCCCACGTCATCGAGGAACTCAACCCACTCCCCAGCATCCGGGCTCCCGAAGGGCGCGCCGCTGTCGCGCAGGTGAAACGTGTGGAAATGGTCCAGCGCCGGAAAGACGCTCCGCCCTTGTCCGCCGGGCATGTGTTTGGCGATCTCATCCGCGTAAGCGCCCTCGGTGATGTGCCCGTCTGCATCGATGATCTGCACTTTGCCTCCTCCCCAGAATCCGTTCGGCGTTACCATCTCGTCAGACTCATCACGCGATCTGGCTCAGCTCCATGGGGTGCGCGCTCAGGCGGCGCCCACCCGTCGCTGTGACGACGCAGGTGTCGCCCACGGCCATGCGGAAGCGGTATCCGCTCGCTCCCGTGTCCTGGGCCCACGGCTTGAGAATGAAAGCAATGCCCTCTTCGAGAACGACGTGATCGTCGCTTGGCCCTCCCTGACTCAGTGAAGGCAGATCGTCCCCGAGCCCACGGCCGTGCATCATGAAATGACCGTCTGCTCCCCGACTCGTGAAGGCGGCCTGCGCCGCCCGCGCCATGTCGCCAATACTGTTGCCCGGCTTCGCGGCCTCGCGCGCCGCCTCAAATGCCGCCAGCACCGCATCGAACGCCCGGCGGTAGTTGTCCGGCGCCGTTCCCATGTACAGGGGATGGTTCGTCTGGTGGATGTAGCCATTGAACTTGGCGTCCATCTCGTTGATGCAATAGTCGCCCGGCTGGATCAGCCGATTGGTGGGATAGCGCGGCCAGAAACCCGTGTCCGGGCGGATGTCCCAGTTGATCATGTTGGGGTACTCGCCGCCGGCGAGCAGCATGGCCGCATGGATGTGCGCCCAGAGCATCTGCGCGGGAATACCGGGGCGCGCGTGCTCGACCATCGCCCGCACCGCGCGATCGGCGATCGTCCCGGCCCGCTCGATGCAGGCGATCTCCTCGGCGCTCTTGACCATTCGGACGTGGTTGACTAGCTCCGTAGCGCTCACCCACTCGACGTTCGGGAACGCCTCCACCAAGTCGGCCATCGTGTCGTAGCGCATGATACCCTCGGGCGCATCAGCCGAACCCGCGTAGCCAATCACGCCGACCCGCCCCCGGGAGGCCGCGTCGTAGCCGAGCTCCGCCATCCGCTCGATCACGAGGGCGCTCCACGACTTTCCTCCGATGGGCCGGACGTCCGTGACCCAACCGTACATCTCGCGGAGCCAGGCGGCGTGCCCTTCCATCCGCGTCAGGACCACGATGTCAGCAGCCACGGGAAAGACGGCAAGGCACTCATACATGTTGATGCCGCACTCGGTGAGATACCGGACGTCCGCCTGCATCTGACCCCAGTGGCCCGAATGGGGCGGCGCAAGGAGCAGATCGATTCCCTCGTTGGCCATGGCTTCGCGCACGCGAGCCCAGCGGCGGTCCCGCTCGGCGAGAGTGAACTGCGGGAGCTCAGCGGGTAGCGAGCCACGCGCTTCGCTCAACACGGGATCTCCGTCAGTTCCATTGGGTGCGCGCTCAGGCGGCGGGCTCCATCGGGCGTCACGACACAGGTATCGCCCATCCACATCCGGAACCTTCGGCCCGTGGCGCCGATGTCGCCCGTCACCGGACGGATCGCGAAGACCTGGCCTGCCTCGAGGGGCGTGGGCTGCTCCCCATTCGGACCGTGCACCGTCATGTGGGGCCCATCCTCGCCGAGGCCGCGTCCCAGCATCGCAAACTGCCCCTCCAAACCTCGCCGGGCGAACACCGCCTCTGCGGCCCGCGCCATATCCGCCGTCGTGTTCCCCGGCCGCGCCGCCGCGCACGCTGCTTCGAAGGCCTCGTAGGCGGCCTCGTAGGTCCGGTGGTAGTTGTCTGGCGCCTTGCCCAGGTAGGCGGGGTGGAGCGTGTGGTGCACGTAGCCGTTGTGCTTCCCCTCGATCTCGTTCAGGGAAAAATCATTCGGTTCGAGCAGCCGGTACGTGGGGTGCCGGGCGAATGCGCTCAAATCTTGCCGCATGTCCCAGTTGATCATGGACGGGTACTCGCCGCCGGCGAGCAGCATGGCGGCGTGCATGTGGGCCCAGACGGTCTGGGCCGGGATCCCCGGCCGGGCGTGCTCGATCATCGCCTCCACCGCCTTGTCCGCGATGGCGCCGGCCCGTTCGTGGCACGCGATCTCCTCAGGGCTCTTCACGGATCGGAGGTGGTTCATGAGGGGGGTGGCATTGACCCAGTCGACCTTCGGGAATGCCTCCATCAGGCGCACCATCGTGTCGTAGCGAATGATGCCCTCTGGCGAGCGGGGCATCCATTGCCGCCGCCCAATCACCCCGACTCGCTCCTGGCTCGACTCGTCAAAGCCTAGCTCGTGCATCCGTTCGATCACGGCCACGCTCCAAGTGCGCGTACCGAGTGCGCGGACATCCCCAACCCACTGGTAGCTATCGTGCAGCCAGGGAGCGTGCGCCGCCATGCGGGTGATAGCCGTGACCTCACTCTCGGCGGGGAAGACGGCGAAGCACTCGTACATGTTGGGCGCGAGCTGCGTGAGATAGCGCACGTCCGCCTGGAACTGGGCCCAGTGGCCGGTGTGCGTGGGGGCGAGCAGCAGCGCGATCCCCTCCTCCGCCATGCCCCGGCGGACGCGCGCCCAGCGGCGGTCGCGCTCTGCGATGGAAAGCTGGGTGACCTCCGTGGCGCTGATCGGACTGACCAGTGAGGCCGAAGGCTGTGCGCTTGCTCCGGGCGCGGGCGAACGTTGGGGAGAGGAGCCTGACGTCTCAACCATATTGGTATGAACGCGCTACAACTTGGCCCTGCGCATGCCGTCATCCTCGACCCATCGCCGGAAGTAGTCGGTTCCCGCGAAGGTGGCCATCCATCCACCGGCGTGGACGCCGGGATCGATCTGGATCATCGGCTCGTTCTCCTCCCAGTCGCGGACCACGCCAACTGGATCCTCGCCGCGTTCGACCCGCTCGATATTCTCCAGGAGCATGCGGTGGAGGAAGTTGACTCCCTTGTCGGACGTGGCGGGATGCCACCGGGTGCGATCGGTGATGGGCCCCTGGGCGACGAACGCCATCTCGTCCTGGCGGCCCACATCCGTGCCCTCGATCCGGCCGATCTCGTCATAGGTCAGCGGGTCGTATGCCAGGGCCAGCGGCTCGTCCGTTGGCTTCGCCGCCTCCGGACGCACGGCGTAGTAGCTGATATTCATCGTGTGCGTGTCGTCGACCGGAACTCGGTAGCCGAGGAGGAAGTGGTCCTCTGTCGGGAGGGCGAGGATGTTGGGAAACAAGAGCGGGTGGCCGACCTGCCACTCGTAGGTATCCTCGGATTGCCCCTCCAATAATCGTCGCTTGAAGATGCCGAAGCGGAACGGGTCAAACTCGATTTTCAGGTGGCGGCGCGGCGTGAACTTCGAGGTCTTGCCTCTTCGCTTGTTGAAGTAGACCGCGTACTGCCCGTGGAGAAATTCCACGTGCAGCGGGTCCATCGCGTTCTCGACGCATTGGAGCCAGTTGCAGGGAAGCGGGGTAAACTCGATCCGCCGAGTCCGGTCGTCGCGAGCCAAGGCGTCCCAGCGCGGCAGCAGCGGTGCCGGCGCGGGACCCAAATACGCGAAGATGAGCCCACCCAGCTCTTGAACCGGATACGCCGTGATCCGAAGCGGGAGGCAAGTCGGCTCAAACGGCATATCCACGACCTGGCCCTGCGTGTTGTAGGTCCAGCCGTGATAGGCGCAGCGCAGCCCGTTCTCCTGTGGGATGCCGTAGGCCAGCGAGATCCCCCGGTGGGCACAGCGGTCGCCAACCAGGCCGAGCGCCCCCGTCTCCGAGCGGAAGAGCGTCAGGTCCTCGCCCAGCAGCCGAACCGGCCGCACGGGATCCTGGTCAAGCTCCGGGGCCGCCGCGATGGGGTGCCAGTAGCGCCGGAGGAGGTCCCCCATCGGCGTGCCTGGTCCGACGTGCGCCAATCGCTCGCCTATCTCGGGTGCGATCATCGGTTCCTCCTGTTCGGCGAGCCCCAGCCGATTCGCAACGTGAGTGACAATCGTTGCGCCGCCCCAGTATAGCGCTCGCCTTCCCCGGCTTCTCCAGCTTCGCCATTGCGGCTTCGTCTTCATCGGACGAAGCCGGACCGAGGATGTTGTGCATTCCGTCAGCCGGCGGTGGCTTTCGCTCCAGCTCCAGCACTGCCGCGACCCACAGCACCAGTGGCCAGCCCCATGAACTGACGCACGTCGCCCCCGTTTTCCATTGCGAACGCCTGATCCGCAATCGCACGCGCCCGATGGGGGTCCATACGATCGCCGACGAGGTCAAGGAACTTGTCGAGGACCTCCTGATCACTCATCGGGTTCCCCGGGGTGCCCGTTGCCGCGGCAACCGACTCCTCCCACGTGCGCCCGTCCATGGCGACGAGCTGCACCCGGGCACCACTGACCGGCAGCTCCTCCGTCGTTGTCGCGACCACCTTGCGGCGCAAGGCGACGACATCCTCGCGGCGAACGATCTCGTCGCTGAATTGGCGTGCCCGCGCCGTGCCTTCGATGTACCCGACCGCGGCGCAGTGATAGATGCTGAACTTGCCCTCTAGGCCGACCGTCGGCTCGCGCTTGCCCATCAGCTCGAGCACGTACGGATGAACGTCGGCACGAATCTCGGCGATCTCCGCGGCCGGAATTCCTGCTCGCTCACGTAGCTGCCGCACGGCGTCGATCGTCGGATGGCTGACCACCCCGCAGGAGTACGGCTTGAGACCGTCCTGACGCAGCTCCCAACGCTGGCCGAGCTCCGCGACCGCCCGTTCCGGATCCATCCGGTCCGAAAGCGTCGACCAGTAGCCGCGGCGCCCCTCGAGTCCTTCCTCAGCGCTCATCCAACCACGCTGCGCCAGCAGCGCGCTGTAGAGCCCATTGCCTGCGGCCTTGCCGGCATGGAGCGACTTGGTCATCGAGCCGAACATCTCGCGCAGGCCGGCCGCCTGCGCCGCCGCAGCGGAAATCGCGTGCAATAGCCGCTCAGCGTCGAGTCCCAGCAGCCGACCGGCCGCCGCGGCGGCACCCATCGTGCCCGCGGTGCCCGTGACGTGGAATCCACGATCATAGTGCTCGGGATGGACGGCCAGCGCGACCCGCGCCGCGACTTCGAATCCGACGACGTGGGCAGCGATGAGATCGGGACCGGTTGCCCCAACCAGCTCAGCCGCTGCCAACGCGGCGGACATGACGGGGCCCGTTCCGTGGAGAATCGTTGGATCGTGCGAATCGTCGAAATCGAGGACGTGCGACGCGATGCCGTTTACGGTAGCGGCGTTCACGAGGGAGGATCGTCCGCCGCCCAAGAATGAGGCCTGATCTCCACCGCCCAGATCCTGGGCGACGGCGCGGGCAATCTGCACCGCCGGCTCGTCCCACGCGCCAAGCGATATGCCGATGTAATCGAGCAACAGGCGGGCGCTGAGATGCCGGACGTCGGCGGGAATCGCGGTAAAGGCCTGCTCCGCGGCGAAGCGCGCCAGCGTTGCGGTTTCATGCATGAGCGGTCTCCCTATCTTATGTCAATTTCTTTGACGATGGCGTCGACAATGGGACTCTTCAGAAAAAGCTGCACGATGCGGCCAGTCGCGCCCCAGATCTCATGCTCTGCATATTGATAGACCTGCACCGTACGCGATCGGCCGCTGAGGGGCCGGTCCTCCTCGTGGAAGATGGCCGGGTCGCGTAAGCGTTCGAGTGGGACGTCGATCACCATGGCCACCTCGCGCGGGTCTGGACGAAATATCGGGGCGTAACCCAGCGTGCCCACGTACGGGGCGATCATGAAATTGCTAACAACGACATACACATCGTCCAGGCGACCGAGGATGTGGACGTCGCCGGGCGGCACGCCGAGCTCTTCATACGCCTCGCGGAGCGCAGTCGCTTGGAGATCCGCGTCCGTCGCCTCAAAGCGGCCACCCGGCAGCGAGATCTGGCCCCGATGCGCGGCGAGCGATTCGGTTCGTTTCGTGAAGACGATGTGCGGCGCCCCATCACGCGGATAGGCGAGCAGCAGAACGCCAGCGAGCCGAGGCTCCACGCCTTCTGGCGGCGTCCGCCAATCGATAGGCTTCAGCGCGCCATTTCCCAGAGATGCACGTTGCCCGTGTGCATCACGTGCCCCGTGTGCGCCACCCCCCGCGTCGGCTGGATCCCGGTGAGACCGTGACCAAGGGGAAGCGCCTGCCCCTCGTAATAGAGCGGCAGCGCCGGTAGCTCCGTCGTAAATACGTCGACGAGCTGGCGCTCAATGTCGTCGCGCTCGCGTTCGGAAAGCGTCACGCGCAGCCGCTCGCCGAGCGCATCCCACGCCGGATTTGCGTAGCTGCCGCGGTTGGTACCGGTCCAGCGGTTCTCCGCCGTGGGCACCGCTTCCGCGATGAGTCGCCGCACCGCGCTCAGCCCGCCCATCGGGTTGTTCGTGATGTCGAGACCGGTGAACGTCGCGCGCTGCTGCCGGTCGCGAAGAAGCTGGTCGGAAAGGAACTGCAGCTCGGCCGCCACGCCGATAGCCTTGAACGCCTCGCGCATGATAATGGCGTCCCGTTCCTCGGTCCGGTAGCGCAGGCCCACGTTGAACTTGGTGCCGCCCTTCTCGAGCACTCCATCAAGTCCGGGCCGCCATCCCGCCTCGGCAAGCAATGCGCTCGCTCGCCTTGGGTCATAGTCGTACCGTTTCAATGAAGGTTGGACGGCTTTGAAAATCGGGTGGTCGGGATGGACCCAGCTATCGGCGACGACACCGAAATCCCCAAGGATCGCCCGCGCCAGCTCGGGCCGGTCGATGGCATGAAAGAGCGCCTGTCTGACTCGCGGATCGGTGAGCTCAGCGGGCTGCGCCGTCCGGTTCTTTTGCACGTCGACGAATGTCCAGCGGACCGACTCGGTAATCACGGTGCCCTGGCCCGAACGATCCCACTCGTGTTTGAGCTCCATGACCTGGTCAAACTCCGGGCCCCCCGGCGGAAGGACAAGGTTCAGCGAGCCAGCCCGCAGATTGGCGAGCATCGCGTTCTCGTCCGCGATGAACTGGATGCGAATGTTGTCGATCCTGGGCTTGCCGAGGAGGTAGCGGTCGTTCGCCACGAGATCGAGATGGCTGCCGTGCTCCCACCGAGCGACCTTGTAAGGACCAAGTCCGACATACTCAGTGCTGAAATACGGCTGGAGCAGCAGCGTGTCCTTCGCCTCGCGATAGGTGCGCTCCAGGATGTGGCGCGGCAGCGGAATGAGCTCGCGATGCTCGAGCCGGTCCGCGAACGGGTACAGGTCTCGCCAAGTCGTGACAATGGTCGTGGGATCCGTCGCTTCCGCCTTTTCGATCAGCTTCGCCGCCGCCTGATTGCCGTTCGGCACGTCAGGGTCGCGGTTTACCAGGATCGAGAACACGATGTCATCCGCGGTAAAGGGGGTTCCGTCGTGCCAGAGCACGTCCGCGCGTAGCTTCCAGGTCGTTTCCATCCGACCGTCTGGGAGCACCCGCCAGGTGCCGTTGTCTTGCGACGGAAGCTCAGCCAGGAGCCGCGGCTGGGGCTGCGCGTCGGGAGCGAGCGCCACGAGATATTGATTGACCATATGGCCGAGCTCGCGGGCGCCGCTCCCGCCACCGCCGGTGATGCCGTCCCAGAAGTTCCCCGGATCCTCGTTGATCGCCGCGACCATGCTCTTCATGCCGGTCGACGCGCCCGGACCGGCGCTCTGATTCCCGCCAGATGACCGCCCCGCGCTTGACGGCCCGCAGGCGGTGAGCGCAAGGGTCAAGATGACCGCGACGTAAGCAACGCGCATCGAAAGCTCCTCCTGGAGGACCCAGCCGCCCGAATAGGCGGGGCGATTAGACGCTCGCGCTCACGACGCCTTCGCGCAGCCAGGGGCGGAACGCCGCCCGCGCAATGCGCTCGTGCTTGATGGCGATCATTGGGAAGTTCTTTTCCGGGTCGCGCACGATGCCCAGTGGATCTTCCCCCCGCTCGACTTTCTCGATGTTCTCGAGCAGGAGCTGGTGGTACAGCGCAACTCCCTTGTCGGAGGTCACGAGGTGCTCCTGGGTGCGATCCGAAATCGGGCTCTGCCCGATCCACGCCGCCTCGTCCTGGCGGATGACGTCGTATGCGAAGACGCGGCCGAGGTCATCGTACTCGACCTGCTCGTGCTTGATGACGATCGGCTTCACCGGCTCGCCTGGCTTGTGCAGTGTTCCGCGGTACAGCACATGCATCGTGTGCGTATCGTCAATCGGGACGCGGATCTGGTAGCTGTGGAAGGCGTCCTGGAGCTGGGCGAGCGTGTTCGGGAAAAGGATCGGATGGCCCGTGGTCCAGTCGTCGCCGTCCTCGGGCTCGCCTTCGACGAGGCGGCGCTTGTAAATCCCGTACTCAAAAACGTCGAAATCGATCTTCAGGTGCGGCGGCGTCTGCATGGCTGGCTCTTTGCCGAGACGCTTGTTCATGTAGTTGCCGTAGTAGCCGTGGAGGTGCTCGAAGTGGACGGGATCCATCGAGTTGTCCATGCACTGGAGCCAGTTGCAGGGAAGCTGCTTGATGCTGACGACGTGATCGAGGTCCTCACGGACGAATCCCTCGAATCGGGGAAGCAACGGCCGGGGTTCTGGCCCAAGGTACGCCCAGACCAACCCGCCGAGCTCCTCGACAGGATAACTCGTGATCTTCAGGGGTAGGCACGCGGGCTCGAAGGGCATGTCCACGACCTGGCCCTGTGCGTTGTACGTCCAGCCGTGGTAGGCGCAGCGCAGCCCATTCTCCTGGGGGATGCCGTACGCCAGGGAGATACCGCGGTGGGCGCACCGGTTTCCCACCAGTCCCAACGTGCCGGACTGGTCACGGAACAGGACGAGGTCTTCGCCCAGCAGGCGCACGGGCTGGACGGGATCCTTCTCAAGATCAGGAACGTTGCCGACCACCTGCCAGTAGCGCCGCAGCAGGCTCCCCATCGGGGTTCCCGGCCCAACCCGCGTGAGGCGATCGTTCGTCTCCTGGGTGATCATTGTTTTCCACTCCCAACCCGACGACGTGCTACTGAATGATTACGTGGCTCACATGCGACCGCGCAAGGGCTACGATCCCGCGTGTGCCTTCTGAATGGAGGAGCGCATCTCCTCCCGGTAGCCCCGCTCGACCTCGCACAGATGCTCGGCCAGCCGCTGGACGGACCAGTCGCCCTCATTCGGGCCTTCTTTAAGGAAGTCCTCGTCCGTGAGGCTCAAGAGCAGCGCCTCCATCTCACCCTGCAGCGCGTGCGCCTTCATGAGCAGAATCTGCGGCTCGGTCAGCGAATGCTGCCGCCCGCGCAGCAGCTTCTGGACGTGCTGCAGATGGTCGAGCTGGTGGCTCGTGAGGTGGCGCAGTAGGAAGTTCACAGTGCGGTCTGTGCCTGCCCACTTCGCCGGCAGCCGACAGTCGGCCTCGTCGATGGGGAGCAGCGTGCGCAACGTCTCGTCACGCTCCACCCTGAGCTTTGCGATGGCTTGCTCCGCGAGCGCGCCCATGTGTCGTCTCCATTTCCTTTTCAGGTCTGAATCCGTACAGGTACCTTGAGCCGATTGTAATCAATGGTTTCACGGACGTGAAGCAATTGCGTTTACATCGGGGTAACCGACAGCTACCGAACGGTCTGCTCTCCTTACTGATACTTGCCACAACGACGGGTCGCACCCCGAGCCGGCCTCCTCCGGGAGTGAAGGGATCAGAAATGGACACACGGGTGGGCTTCGTAAGCCTTTGTTGGGAGGAGGTTATGCTCCTCACCGATCGGGTCACCAATATCGACTCCGCGGAGGGCACGGTGGAGGCACGTTCCCTCCTGCTCAAGCTGGGCAGCGCCTACGTTGAGCTCATTCACGAGGACGGCGGCCGCGGCGGGGAGGTCATGCTCGGCCTTACCGAGGCGGAAGCATGGCTGCTCCGCAGCAAGGTAAGCTCGGCCGACAAGCTCGCCACCCGCCCCCGGCTCGGCGTGCAGCTTCTCCGCAAGCTCTATCGCGTACTTCTGGACTTCAACACCGCGCTGGAATTCCCCGAGGATGCCGTCGCCGAGGAGCCAGACAAGCGACAGGTGGCGGATGCAATCACGCGCTGGAGAAGATCCATTGACGGAAGCACCGGTTCGGACCATACCAACAACTTCACCGACAACCGAGCCGCTTAGGCGATTGGAGCCAGAGCGTATCTGCCCTGCCCAGAAAGACCGCGTGGTGCGCCGCATCCGGCGGGAGCTAGGCTGATGCCGATCATCGAGGAAGGCGTTTACCTGGACGATGTCGTCATAGAAGTGATCGCCTTCATGCAGGAATGCTTTGACAAGCTCGAGCGGGGGGAAGAGGACCTGATCCTCGCCGACCCGTACTTCGAGCGACCCGGCGGGAAGCCGCCGCTCACAGACGACGAGATCGAACGGATCATCACCGCGATCGATAGTGAGTTCGCCCACGAGATCAGCAACTACCTGGACTACCACCGGAATCGTTCCGGGGCGAACTACGCCCCGGAGTTCAATCGGATGTCTCCCCGCGCGCGTCGCGCCATGGTTGAGGGCATCGAGGCAATCATGGAAGCCCACGCACAGCGGGAACAAGAGAACGCGGCCTAGAATATCTTGTGAAACGAAAACAACTGAGACAACGTTGAGATTAGTAGAGACCAGGCGAGCTTCGCACAATGTCGCCCTGGCACACATGGTGCGCGAGTCCGCGGACGAAACCGGTACAATGCCCGAAACAACTGCGCGTAGGCGGCGAAACGGTCCGTGCCGCATTGCACAGACCTTCAACCCACCGTCAACCTTGCGCAATGGGGTTCGTTTCCCTAGCCTGCTACAAGAGGGGTAGCAGGGAATCGGTTTGAGAGTACAGGAGGAAAGATGACGGTCCGATCATCCATGCTGCGATGGGTCGCAGCGCCAGCCCTGGCACTCGCATTCGTTATTGGAACGAGTGTCAGCGCTGACGTTCCGACCGCGAGCGCGCAGTGCTCGACGCCGTATACCACCGGTTATTACACCGGTTGCGGCAACTACAACTCGAACAGCTACGCGTGCACCGGTTCGGGTTACTCGACCTATCCGCAGTACAACAGCACGTCCTATGCGGGCTACCCGTACTACTCCTACAACTACAACTACCAGGCCCCGCTCTGCACCAGCGCCGCTTATGGCGCCTATGGCTACGGCGGCTACGGCGGCTACGGCGGCTACGGTTCGACCTACGGCGGCTATCCCTATTACGGCAGCGGCTACGGGGCGGGCTACGGCTCCTACTACGGTAGTGGCTACGGCGGCTACGGCTCACTGTACGGTGGCACCGGCTATGGCGGCTACGGCTCACTGTACGGTGGCACCGGCTACGGCGGCTACGGCTCACTGT